>ERZ894244.1840-NODE-1840-length-9783-cov-5.547595_pt1 | contig 9783 bp, 5 predicted proteins | sample MGYA00380299_ERZ894244 | MGnify/ENA primary metagenome ERZ894244 (study PRJEB32331, sample SAMN06328444) | human gut metagenome | biome: human gut microbiome; feature: stool | host: Homo sapiens | collected 2014-06-26 ... | reverse complement strand
GTTGAATTTAAACATCTATGTTTTGGTTATCATGAAAAAGAAGTTCTTCATGATATTGATGTGAATATTCAAAGTGGTCAAATGGTTGCAATTGTTGGTCCAACCGGTTCAGGAAAAACAACTTTGGGAATTGAATTAATAAAAAGAATCGATTACTCGGCTTTAATCTTAGTCCCATCAATAACGATTCGTGAACAATGGGTAGAGCGTATTTGTGAAGCTTTTTTAGTTAAACAAGAAAATCGCGATCAATATCTTTCTCAAGATTTAAAAAAACCAAAATTAATTACTGTCGTGACATATCAGGCACTACATAGTGCGATGAGTCATTATTGTGGTGAACTAGTAGAGACTAATGATGAATTTAAAACAGTTGAAGAAGTTGATTATCATAATTTTGATGTAATCAGTAATTTTAAAGAATGCCAATTAGGAACTTTATGTCTAGATGAATGTCATCATCTTCGAAGTGAGTGGTGGAAATCATTAGAAGAATTTAAAAAAGCATTTAATAATATTGTGTATATTTTGAATTGTTTTTCATAAATTTGCTGCCGTATTGGTTCGCCTACCCTATTCAGGTACGGCGATTAAAAGGGAATCAGGTGAGAAACCTGGACAGTCCCGCTGCTGTAAGCTCCAAAAAAGCTTTAGACATCAACTCATTGCCACTGTTTCCGGAAGGAACGGGAAGGAAGTTCTAAAGTGGAGTAAGTCAGAAGACCTGCCAATGCCGGATAACCGCCGCGATTTTACGCTACCGGGGTTTAGCGTATGATTCAAATATGGAATACAGAGGACATTGCTCTAAAGAGGTAATTTTGATAGGGTAAGTTATGCCATAGTTCGTGGGGAACTATGGGTAATTTATTTTGTGTTAACCTGTTAAAGCCATGTCTTTTTATATCATTCAGTGTATTTGTTTTTTGGAGTTTTACATTAATATTATGCTTATGAGAAAGTTTTTATCTTTTTTCTTTGTAATGGCTTTTTACGTAGTTGGAGCCTATGCGCAAGTATTGGTCCAAGGTCAACCGCATCCTTCCGCAAGGAATATCTCAACAAAGCAGGAGTCTCAGTTAAGAGCTGATGCCAGTTTTACTTTCGATGACATCCAATATTGGGTTGGTAACGGTAGCAATAAAGCCGCTTTAGTGATTGAATGGCATGATGGGAATCGCCCGGATGCCATAGTTTGGGGATATCGCTGGGATGGCGAGGCAACCGGACATGATATGATCGTGGCGATTGCTCAAGCAGATCCTCGATTGGTATTGCTCACCCAATACACTGGCTGGATGGGATATACGATCGATGGAATCGGGTATGGTGAAAGTAGACTTAATATTTCTTATGATCTAGAGGGAGCGAAGTCTGAGCCTAAAAATGCGTTTAAATTTGAACCTCCTATCACAAATCCGCTGTTGGGGCAAACTTCTCATCCAGAGCATCCGGCAGAGGATGTTGCGGCCGCCATTCGGCAAGGGGTTCAAACAGGAGTTATTTATCACCCGATAAATGCGGAAAGATATGGATATCCATCTTATGACTATGACCATTGGAGTTGTAGCAATGGCATTCATTGGCAAGCCGGTTGGTATTATGGCTATTGGAGTTATTTTGTGAGAAGTAGCCAAACCTCTAATTTTAGCTATTCTGGTTTAGGTGCTACAAGCCGTGTATTGACGGATGGTTGTTGGGATGCGTGGAGTTGGAATGGAAATATGAATACATCAGAAGGAACTCAGCCCGGAGATGTCTTTGTCGCAGCGACAATACCCTCTGGAGGTGGAGGGGATGAACCCGAGATCCCAGTGATACACGTAACATCCATTTCTCTCAATAAGTCTTCTTTGCGTTTACAAGCAGGAGCAAATGCAACCCTTGTAGCTAGTATCTCTCCTGTAAACGCTGATAATAAGCAGGTTATTTGGAGTAGTTCCGATACAGGTATAGCAACGGTAGAAGATGGGGTCGTAACAGGTGCCAAGTTCGGTGTGGTGAAAATAACAGCCCAATCGGTAGATGGCGGATATACCACTGTTTGCGAAGTGACGGTAACGGAGACGGTTACTCCTGAGATCGATTTTGAAGGGACCGGGGCGGTTATCTCATTCCCTAAAGTGGAGGAAGCCACCTCCTATGAGGTCCGTGTCTACAGATATGAGAATGGAAATTATAAAAAGATAGGCACTTACGTAGCGGATGCGGAAGGCAATATCATTACTGAACTACTGACGAAAGGCTTACGGGCTACTTCCGGCAAGGTATCGGTCCCTCTGAAGAACCTAGGGAAGGATGACGCTTATCGGATAGAGATCCAAGTCATGAATGGCTTGGACGTGATCGATACCTATATGGTAGAAAAATCTTCTGATCCGGTGAGCAATGAGACTATGGTTCCCGTTATCCCAAAGGTTTCCTATCAGAATGGAGCGTTGCGCTTTGAGCATTTAGCCGGATATCAAATCTATTTAATGCAGATAAACGGGAAAATGCTGGAACGTTTTGTGATTCAAGTCCGGGAGGAACTTCATCCAATATCTCTTCCATCCGGGAATTATCTATTGATAGGCGAAAAGGATGGCGATAAAAAGACATTTAAAATTCATATTACTCAATAATTAAATTCATTAACATGAGACGAACACTTTACTTAAGTATGGTCTGTTTGCTATCGGCTCTGTCGGTAGCCGGCCAAACCGGTTTGCGGGATCTGAATCCGATAGAGAAACAGAAACTGCAATTACCGGAATTGCCCAGTTCGCAGGCACGAGCCTCGATGCTTCGATCCAATGGAAGCGTGGATTACACGAAAGGTACCTTTATCGTAAACGAGGATTGGTACGGGCACCAAAACAGTTCGGTGAACTTTCTGTCGGATGATGGGACTTGGACGTATAACGCGTTCCAAAAAGAGAATCTGGGACATGAATTGGGATGTACGAGCCAGTTCGGTACGATTTATGGGGATTTGTTGTATATCGTGTCCAAGCAATCAAAAGATGGTGCGGCATCTGTAGAGGGAAGTCGCTTAGCGGTAATTGACGCGAAAACGATGCAAGTGAAGAAGGAATTTCAGACGATCAACAGCGCAGGAGCTGATGGACGTTCTTTTTTAGGAGTGGATCTGACGAAAGGTTATATCGGAACGAGTAATGGTATTTATATTTTTCATACAGGATACGATGAAAAAACCGGAAAATATGATGAAAACCAGATGTCTATAGATGCCAGCGCGATCGAAGGAACAACGGGAATTTCTTCCAGCGATTTGTATCATTCACAGATTGGAACCATGATTCGTGTTGGAAAATATGTATTTGCGGTACATCAAACGAAAGGATTGTTGGTGATTGATCCAGAAAAAGATATAGTAGTGAAAACGATATTGAAACCAGGGGATGATAGTAATCACGGCTTGGGCTCTATCGTGCTTTCTAAAGATGGTAATTTATGGGCCAGCGTGACATTCGAGTTAACAGGTACCGGAGCGACAATGCCTTATATGTGGAAAGTGAATCCATATACATTGACTACCCAAAAAATAGATATACCTACATCGGATGGTATTGAGGAGATTCCCAACTCTTGGTATGCATGGACCGCCGATGGTTTCTGTGCCAGTACGAAAGAGAATAAGATCTATTGGAAAGGGCAAGGTTCCGGTAGTTGGTTCACGGGATATAAGATTTTCTGTTATGACATAGATAAGGATTCTTTTTATCAAGTATTTGATTTTTCAAAGCTAGATAAAGGAGATTGGCGTCTTTATGGTACGGGATTCCGTATTGATCCGGTAGATGATAATATGTATTGTTTCCTTTATCATGAATTTTTAAATCCGGAACATGAATTAGCGGTAATTAAAACAGATGGAAGAGGGGATACGAACGGAACAATGGTAGGTCGCTATCCTTATGAGAAAGTGAATTATTGGTTCCCGGCTTTACCGGTGTTCCCGGATAACATGGCTCCGACAATCACAGACGGTTTACCTAGCGAAATTACGTTTTCCGCTGAAAATACGAAGTATAGTAAATCAATGGATGAGATTATAGAAGATGGTGATAATATGATTTCAGCGGTTGTTACTACGATTGTGAATCCGAATCCGGAACTAATTAGTGCGGAGGTGATAAATAACACGTTGACTATTGCTCCGATCGTGGAGAGTATCCAAGAAGCGAAAGAAATTCAACTTAATTTGAGTTTTAACTCAAATGGTAAGATCGTAAATAAACAAGTTGTCGTAAAGTTGACAACTTCAACAGTAGCTCCTTTTGAGTTTAATGAAAAAGAGGTGACACTGGAAGGAAAAGAAAAAACTTTAACATTGGCTGTTACAGGATTAGCGGAAGAGACAATAGAATGGAGTAGTTCTCATCCTGAAATTGTGAGGGTTTCGGAAGATGGTACTGTCATTGGTGTCACTTATGGTACTGCGATAATTACAGCGAAGAGTAAGATACGCCCGACACTTTCTGCGAAATGTTCTGTTACTGTCAAGCGTCCAGCAATGACATTAAAGGAATCTTCTGTAGAATTATATGTTGGAGAAACAAAAGAAAGAGTGCTGACTCCTGTAGATAATAGAATAGAATTAGGAGAAAAGATAGAGTGGACTTCATCCGATGAAAATATCGTAACGGTGGAAGGAACGGCATATTATGCGAATGTTACTGCTCATTCTGCTGGTGTCGCTGAAATTATTGCGACAATTAAATCGGAAATAACCGGAGAAACTTTGTCTGTAACTAAACGTAAGGTAACGGTAGAAACATTTATACCTGTCGAAAAAATAGAATTGCGATTCGCATCTTCAGGAGAGTTGCTGCCAGAAGATGTCATAACGATGAATCTGAATGACAAGCTACAGCTTTCCGCTATTGTTAGGCCGGACAATGCCAGTTCGAAGGGTTTGAAATGGTCTTCTAGTGATGAAACTGTTTTTTCTGTTAGTAATGCAGGAGTGATACAAGCAAAGGGTAGTGGTGAAGTGACTATTACTGTTTCAGCTGCGGGCAGTGATGCTTTAGCTTCGTGTCAACTTTCTTGTTCGTTTGAGTATGAAGGTGCGGCCTTTAAAAATAAGACTGTAAAATATAATTATAATGATGGTGCCGGAGAGTGGTTTTTGGAAATTCCTGTTGTTTTTAAACCAGCTAAGCCTGATTATATTGATATTATAGATGCTAGAGTTGAAGGAGATTTAGCGGATCGTTGGGGATTTAATAGTTTTGACGGTGAGAATTTAGTTTTGGACTGTTATGATGATACTCAAGGGACAGGAACACTTATAGCGACAGTCCAGAACTCGCAGACAGGGGAAACGAGTGAAATTTCTTGTCTTCTGTGTAATGCAAATGATTTAACTAAGTTCGAATTGGAAAAAAGTTCATTGTTTATGAAAACCGATGAAACTTTTCAGTTAAAACCTCAAATAGAGTGGGGAGACGTAGAACCTGTAAAAGTCTTATATGTTTCATCGGATGAAACGATAGCTTCTGTTGATGATGGAGGATTGGTTACGGCCCATAAAGAAGGGAAAGCGAATATTGAAGTATATCTTGAAAATGGTTTGGCTTCTACAGAATGTCAGATAACTGTTGCAAAAGTTGCTGCTGCCAGATTAACAATTCTTGTACCAGATAGAATTGTGAAAGTGGGACAAAATGAAAGGTTTCAGTTCACCGCAAAGGTTTATCCTGATGATGTTAGTTTCTCTTCGGTTAAATGGAGTGGTTCTGCTTATATTGATGAAAATGGTTTATTTCAAAGTCGCAATATGTCTAAGCATACAATCATAGCAACATCGGAAGATGGTCAAGTGTCTGACACGTGTATGGTTTATGTACAAGGAGAAATACCTCTAGAATCCTTTAGTGTAGAACCTAAAGATATATTATGGGATATAAATGATGGACAGGTTTATGATTTGCGTTCTAAATTTAAATTTAATTATTATCCAATGAATGCGTCTTGCGCTTCTAGTACAATGCTTCCTGAAATGGTTATCGAAGATGAGGATATTATTACTTATGTAAAACCGGATCCCTCAGGATTGAACGGAGGTTATAAACCATCAAAGGTTGGAACAACAGGAGTTGTGTTTGAGGCGATAGATGGCGGTTTTAAAGATTCTGTTCAAATCCATGTGACTGATAAGAGCTTGGGGGTTTGGGGTGTGACTTTAGAGTCTTCTCAAAGAGTAGCGGCTATTGGTGAGCATTTCACTTTATCTTATGAAGTACAAACTGATCCAACAAAGCCGGATGTGGAAAAAAGTGTGACATGGACTAGCAGTGATGAAAATGTTGCGACAGTTAATTCTAAAACAGGAGAGATCCAAGCATTAGCTGACGGTGAAACGGCAATTCGAGTGAAGACTGATACTGGTGGGTTTGTTGCGACGTGTACATTGTCTGTGGGAAAGGGTATTATAAAAGTGACAGGTGTTTCTTTAAATCAAGATCGGCTGGAGTTGCTAATAGGGCGTTCTGCTCAATTAATAGCGACAGTTCTTCCGGAAAATGCTAAAACAAAAACTGTAAACTGGTCAAGTGATAATCGATTGGTTGCGGAAGTCGATGAAGATGGCAATGTTTCCGCATATGAGGAAGGAACTGCTACGATCACGGTAACAACCCTTGATGGAGGCTATACAGCTACTTGTAAAGTGATTGTTTCTGCGGAACTGGAAAAACCGGGGGCAAATGTTACGGGTGTTAGCCTAAATGCGTCTTCTTTGTCTTTGAATAAAGGTGAGGAGGCTGTATTAGCAGCGGTGGTATCTCCATCCAGTGCGATTAATAAATCAGTAACTTGGAGTTCTTCGGATGCCACGGTAGCCACAGTAACTAACGACGGTACGGTTAAGGCCGGTATCGCCGGTGTAGCTACAATTACGGTGACAACAGATGAAGGTGGTTATACCGCTACTTGTGAAGTAACGGTAATAGATCCGAATTTGGAAAACCCCGTGGTTGAAGTAAAAGATTCCACGGCTATATTAACATTCCCGAAAGTTCCGGAGGCTACTTTCTACGAGGTGTCTGTTTATAAGTACGTAAATGGGATACCTGTATTATTTGGTGTTTACACGGTTGATGCAGAGGGTAATATCCTTACTGGCTTGATGAGTGAGCTTCGTTCTGGGGAACAAGAAAAGATCAAGGTCTCTATTCCTGAATTAGATGGAAGTTCAGAATATATCGTAAAAGTTACAGCAATCAAGGAAGGTGATGGTAGGCAAGAGATATTAGGAACATTCTATAGTGAGCCATTCTCCACATCCGGTCCGGTGGGTAATGAGGCTATCAGTGTTGGTGAAGCGATGATTTATTACTATGAAGGTCAATTGCATTTGAATAATCTGGAAGGTTATTCTTGCTATATTGTAAATATGAATGGCGCTATATTGGATCTTTTTAAGATATCGGGAATTAACGAGTCTCATCCAATCCAATATTCAAGAGGTGCTTATATTATAGTAGTGGTAAAAGATAATGATCGGATGAGCAAGACGATCGTTGTTAAATAAATAATGTATTAACAAATTAAACATTGATGAGCATGAAAAAGCTTTATCTTTTTCTCGCATTAATCTTAATGGCGGGAAGTATCAGCGCACAGCGTATGGTACAAGGTGTGTTACGTTCGGATTTACCGGCGGAAAAACAGAAAGCGGCTTTGATGTCCGCAAGGAGTAACCGTACTTTTTCTTTTGACAGTATTGATTTCTGGGTAGGTGATGGTGAAAACCGTGCGGCTATAGTTTTGACTTGGCATGATACTGATAAAACCGTACCCGATAATATGGTATGGGGATATCGATGGTCTGCTGATGTAGATACCATTTCTGGATTGAGCCTATTTGAGTCTGTGATGAAAGCTGATCCCCGTTTGGTTGGATTGGTTCAATATACAGGTTCAATGGGTTATACGATTAATGGCATTGGATACTGTGAACCAAGAGCGACTTCAATGCAAATATCTTTTCAGTTAGACAGCGCTAAAGCTCATGTTAGTTATACTTATCCAGATAATGCGGCAACACTTGCAAGAACTGCTATAAACCAAGGAAAATCATCAGGTGTTATTTATCATCCATTTGGTTCAAATGGAACAAGTTATCCTGCTTATGATTATGACTATTGGGTGGCTACGGCTACGGCAACTAACCACTGGTTCGCTGGTTGGTATTCCGGTTATTGGAGTTATTTCGTTCGTGATTCCTATACTCAAGATTTCTCTTATTCCGGATACGGGGCATCAAGCCGAAAAGTCCAGAATGGTACTTGGGATGCTTGGAGCTGGAATAGTTTTATGGGAACGACATCGGGAACAGAACCGGGTGATAATTTAGTAGCGGCAACTCCTATCATTTGGCTTAATAAGAAAGCTATTTCTTTGAGTGGAAGTGGAACCTATCAATTAGTTGCGTCTGTACAATCTGCTTATGCTTCTTTAACGGGTGCGGTATGGTCTTCTAAGAATACTGCTGTTGCGACAGTTGATCAAACGGGTAAAGTTACGGCTGTAGCTCCGGGTACAACTGAAATCAAATTAATTACAGCTAATGGTAAATATAACACGTACTGTAAAGTAACCGTAACCGGTACAGCCACGAAATCAGCGGCCGCAACCGCAAACATCTCTTATTCCGACAATACCTTGCATGTAAAAGATCTAGCCGGTTATACCGGTTACATCACGAACACCGCAGGTTCTGTAGTATCTACTTATGTGATCACCTCTTCTGATGACGTGAAAACAGTAAACTTGAATAAAGGTGTTTATGGCTTTACAGCGGTAAAAGGTACAGAGAAAGTCTCTGTTAAGTTTGTCGTGAAGTAAATCATCTCTTGATTTCGCTAGAGCGCTCTCTCTTACTCATGAGAGTACTCTAGCGTTACTGATTCCGTGAAAGATGTATGATCTTACGGCGATAAGATTATACATCTTACAACGGTAAGATCATATATCTTTTTATCGGACTACAAGCTAGCTTCTTTTGGGTTGATTTGCGTTCCTTGCGACGATCCCGGAGTATATCGCCATAATACCATGCCATTGTTTTTTCATTGAAAGCTTCACGTGTAGCTGTACTGTGTTCCCTGTATTATAATGTATGTAGTTGCTGATTTTTTTATTTCTTTACAAGAAAATTTTCTTTTCATATGATCGAATATAAAAGCTACGATTATACAAGAACCATCCCTGTGGATGATTATATCTTACGTTATCGGGATGAGCGGCGTTTCATGGCCTATTGCCGGGAGTGCCGTAGGTATGGGAACAGTTGGAGTTGTCCGCCTTTTAATGATTCGGAGGACTATTTATCCAGTTTTCGGAATCTATTGATTGTTTGTACGCGGATTACTCCTGTCGTATTGGATGTGCCGGATGCGGTGGAAGCGGGGCAAGAGTTGATGCATAGGGAAAGGAGCCGATTGGATAAACGTCTTCTTGCGTTGGAGGAGGAATAAAATGGGCGGGCGTTTTATGACGGTAGTTGTATCCTTTGCTCTTGGGAAGAGTGTACACGTAGATCTGGTAAGGCTTGCCGCTACCCCTTGCGGATTCGTCGTTCCCTTGAGGCCTGTGGGTTCGATCTGGGACGTACTACCTCGGAGTTGTTCGGTATAGAGATGAAGTGGTCCGAGAATCGGAATTTGCCGGAATATTTACTTTTGGTTAGTGGATTCTTATCTGATAGGGAAACCCCGATTTGGTAAGTTAACTTACTTTGCCATTTAAGTTAACTTACTTCGTCGATGG
>ERZ894244.1838-NODE-1838-length-9793-cov-6.436845_pt1 | contig 9793 bp, 4 predicted proteins | sample MGYA00380299_ERZ894244 | MGnify/ENA primary metagenome ERZ894244 (study PRJEB32331, sample SAMN06328444) | human gut metagenome | biome: human gut microbiome; feature: stool | host: Homo sapiens | collected 2014-06-26 ... | reverse complement strand
GAGCAGTGGCAAATTACTACAGAAGATGGCACACAGCACCTTTTCAATGCTCTCCCTAACGACTGGCAAGAAGGAGATGGCGCAATGAACCTTGTAGCTCGTACTTTCCTTCTGGACAGTTCTGAATACCCTAACGGGCAAGTTGTTGGATATGAGTACGAAACAAGGGACAACATGACTTTCAGCAGGTCGGAGAATGGCGAACATATCGTTCAGAGGTGTGGAAGCTTGGTAGCTGATATGCAATGCGGCATTCCCCCTAAGGTGACTGTTTGGAAAACTCAATCGAAAGAAGTTCTACTGAAATCCATTACTACCGACAACTATATTACGGAGTTCAAGATGAGCGATCGAATCGATTTGTCAACCAGCCAGAAATTAGATACGATTGTGATAAAGGCCCGTTCTGCTTCTCAATGGGGCAGTCCCGAACGTAAGATATGCTTCGGTTACAGTTATTTTGAGTCTGCAGTGGGCGGTAACACCTGGCTTGCTCCCTATATGAATACGGGTGATTTCTTTAAACCGAACCACTTGAACAAGCGCCTGAAACTGGATACCGTGTATGAAGTAGACGCATCGGGTAAAAAGACAAATCAACTTTCGTTTGACTATAACAACCCTACCGGTCTTCCTCCCAAGACTTCTTTTGCGGTAGATTATTGGGGGTACTACAATGGGCAGACAAACAATAAGTATATGATACCGGACTTTACCAATTTGCATTGGGAGCGGAACACTTCCGCTGCACTGCATCAAGTCGGCTATGTAGGAAACCGTGCCTGCAATCCCGCATGCTTGTATAACGGTATGCTGAAGAGCGTACAGTATGCCACTGGTGGCATGACGACTTACAGTTATGAACCACATGAATATCAAAGCGATCGGTTTGTGCCTACTTGTGATGAGAGGCGACTGTTGAGTTTCAGTGATGCTCAGTCTATATTGAGCTTGCGCGACCGCAATGTACCGACAGACAAGACTAACGGTTATTTTAGAGTGAATATCGGCGATAAAGTAAGAGTCAGCTTACGTATATTCAATGGATTGAATACTTGGAGTGAAATGGCAGGAAGTAACTATGCGCTACTGTTTACTCCCGTCGGTGGTGCGATGAGAACCTTTCATGCGGAAACTTTTGATCTAAGCAATGTATCAGAACCCTATCTCAACAGGGCGTATGAATTTACTGCGCAAGAAGCGGGAAGTTTTCACTTCATAATTTCACTTCCCAATGCTTTGGGAGACCAAAGCGACATGCATTCAAAACATGCCGATTTTACAGGAGATGTGTATGTGGTAAACTCTTTAATAGAGACGCGCGGTTATAATCGCGGTGGTGGCGTACGTGTTACGTCAGTGAACCATTTTGAAACTTCCAGCATGTCCGTCCCTCCTGTATTGAGCTGCACTTATAAATATCCCACTACCGGAGGGGTATTGTTCACGCCGCTTGCCTTTCATCGTGAGTATAAAAATCTGAATTATTATCAAGCGACATACACGAATGGGCATGAGAATGGTAACTATGGATCCAACGGCATTGAATTGAGCCTGTCAAGCAACAATTTTCACTCGGCTCCTTATTCCACCGTAGGAGCAGCCGTCTGTTATCCCAGCGTAACGGTACGCAAAACACGTTTTGGCACTTCGCAGGGGTATACCATCCATACTTTTCGTATAGCCAATGAGATTTCCACAGAGTGTTCCTACCAATTGCCTGAAGTAGGCAGTGGTCAACCTCTCTCCACCGAATACTATAGCGAAAACGATACTTTGTTGAAATCGGAGAGTTACCATTATGGTGTAGTACAAAAGCACTTCTATTCGGGTGTTACTATTATGGATCAATTCAATCGAAGTCCCAAGTTTTATACAACGGGAGGTTATTATCTTGTACGAATGGTAGGAGGATTTGTATATGACGATTATTGGGGACGTTACATATCCTTGATTTACGGTATCAAGAGCCAAAGTCATTTACTCAAATCGAAAACTGTTTATCAAGATGGTGTAACCACTACCACCACCTATGAGTATGATGAGCATTGCCAGCTCAAAAAAGAGAGTGTGACGGGCAGTGATGGTAAAGTACTCAGCACATGCTACACCTATCCGTATGATTTCAACTTTGCCCCCTACACCACGATGGCTGCTAAGAACTTCTTGGCCTATCCGGTGGAGGTGAAACAACTGGTGAATGGCAAATTGGCAAATGGCAAGTTGACACAATATGGAATTTTCGGTAACAAATACCTGCCCAAATCGGTGACTCGCAGTAAAATAGCTGGTTTGGTGAATGATGTGGTTACCTTCTCCTCTTCAGGGGCATCAAGCGCATATTACCCGGTTGCGGATGTCACATTCCTGAAATATGACACTTACGGCAATCCGATACATATCAACGTAAAGCGTGAAGACATTATCTACATTTGGGGATATGCATACCAATATCCGATAGCGGAAATTCGCAAAAGTAGCTATAACGCTGTACAGTCGGCCTTGGGACGCACTCCTGAAAGTCTCTCCTCAATGGTGGTTCCATCCGCTTTGGTAACGGCATTGCGTACCAAGCTATTTGAAACACCAGTCACGACTTACACCTATACGCCGTTACTGGGCATGAAAACGATGACTACCCCAAATGGCGAAGTGACAAGCTTTGAATACGACAGTTTCGGTCGTCTGAATAAGATACTGGATAATGACATGAAAACAGTAGAAGAATATGATTATCACTATAAGAACTAAGACATTATGAAACGATTTATAGTATTATTAATTTCAATGATAGCCGCTTGCACCGTCAGTGCGCAAGTCAGCACACAGAATTATATCTGCAGCCGCAAGATGTTGAACAATACAGGTAGTTCTCACGTAGACGACATCAGCTACTTTGATGGCTTGGGACGACCATTTCAGTCGGTGAATAAGACTGTACAGAACAATGTAACGAAGCAACGCCTGGCAACGCTTCTGGAATATGATTATTACGGTCGCGAAACGAACATGTGGCTTCCGACATCCGTTATGGCTGACTATGTGGAGGTAAGCACTTTCAGGAATACAGCTGTAGGAAGCAGCGGTTACAATGATAGTTATCCTTACAGCCAATCCATTTACGAAGCTTCTCCGCTAAACCGTCCATTACAACAGTACGGGGCAGGCAAACTGTGGCACAGTAACAATCGCGCGGTAAGGACAGAGTATCTGGTCAATGCTTCCGATAGTGACCGAGCGTGCAAATTTTATACGGTGAACGGTACTTCTTTAAGTGGAGGCACCGAATTCTATGCCGCCAATCTACTGAATGTAATCAAGACTACGGATGAGGGCAACAACGTGAGTTACACCTTCACTGATAAGCTGGGGCGTATCGTATTGACCCGCCAGATGAATGGAACGGAGGCACATGACACCTACTACGTCTACAACGATAAAGGAAATCTCTGCTTCGTACTTCAACCGATGTATCAGACGACGGCTGACATCGAATTATATGCTTTCGAGTACAAATATGATGGTCACGGAAATTGCATCTGGAAGAAGCTGCCCGGAGCGGAATATATAGAATATGTGTACGATAATTATGACCGGATGACTTACTCGCAGGACGGGAATCAACGCAAAAACAATCGATGGATGTACTATCAGTACGATGCGATGGGGCGACCATCAGGTCAAGGAGAGTGTACGGAAAAGAATCGTGATTCCAATCCGGTGCAGCATATTAGAAGCTATTATGATGGCTATTATATACTAAGCCAAAGTGGTTTCAACAACCCCGATTTTCCCAAAGGAAATACTTCCTATATCAAAGGTCGCTTGGCAGGTAGCATCATAAGTGTGCCGGGTAGCGGCAGTAAGATTTATATTGCCTATTTCTACGATATCAAAGGGCGCGTAATGCAGGAGACACGTAGCAATTTGCTCGGAGGTCATGATGTGACAATTACCACTTATACATTTACCGATAAACCTGCCACAGTAACTCACATACATACGGCAAGCGGTAAGAACACATGGATAGAAGTATATACTTATTCCTACGACCATGCTGACAGAATCAGTAAGGTACAACACACGCTTGGTGGAACTACAATTACTTTGTATGATGCTACGTACGACGATCTTGGCCGTTTAAAGACCAAGTCCTTGCATGGCTCTACCACGAATAAGCTGACTTACACCTACAATCTGCGCGGTTGGTTGACAGGGATCACCGGTACCCGCCTCACTCAGAATCTGTACTACAATACAGGTGTCGGCACAGCGAAGTATAACGGCAGCATCAGCAGCATGACGTGGAAGGCGGGTAATGAAAGCACTGTGAGAGGTTACAAGTTCACTTACGACGGTCTGGATCGCCTGCTGAATGGTACTTATGGAGAGGGTGAGCAACTCAATAGCAATTCCGGCCGATATTCTGAAAATGTGACCGGCTATGACAAGAATGGCAACATCACCGGTCTGGAACGTTATGGTCGTAGCGGTTCTTCTTCTTACGGTATGTGCGATGCCTTAACCTACACGCTGAATGGCAACCAGATGATCCGTGTGGACGACCAGGTGTCCATCGGTGCAGGTAATGATGAAACGGACTTTAAGGATGCCGTGAAGCAGGCGAACGAGTATACTTACGATGCCAACGGTAATTTAACTAAAGATTTAAACAAGGGAATAACAGGAATTACATATAATTGTTTAAATTTGCCCAATGCAGTAACATTCAGTGACGGCAGTACTGTTACTTATATTTACAGTGCGGACGGTACGAAGCTTCGTGCGGTTCATAAGATAGGAAGTGTCACCACCACTACTGATTACTGTGATAACGTGATCTATGAAAACAATACTGCCAAACTGCTGTTGACAGGAGAAGGATATATCTCTTTGAGTGATAAGAAGTATCACTATTATTTGCAGGATCATCAGGGGAACAATCGGGTAGTTGTAGATAAAGATGGAAATGTGAAGGAAACAAACCATTACTATCCATTTGGTGGTGTGTTTGCAAGTACGGGTAGTGTACAGCCTTATAAGTATAACAGTAAGGAACTGGATACAAAGAAAGGTTTGAACTGGTATGATTATGGGGCGAGAATGTATGACCCGGCACTGGGGAGATGGCATGTGGTGGATCCGCTGGCGGAGAAGTATTGTGGAGTGAGTCCATATACGTATTGTAAAAATAATCCAATTCTCAGGATCGATATTGATGGGAAAGATGACTATGTAGTGAATAAGAATGGTTATGTGCTTTTTTGGAAAAATACAAAATATGAAGATAAGGGAGATCGAGTTTATTATTTTGATGGAGAACATAAACCGAAGCAGGTAAGTGGAAAACCGATAACTATAATGGATAATAAATTAATGCCTAGAATGGTTGAAAATCAAGGTAAAGAAGGACAAACTACGACTTACGGACAAACCAGCAACATTCATGATGCTGCTAATCTCTTTAAGTTTGCAGCGGATAATAGTGTTGTTGAATGGAAATTGGATGTATATGAGAATGAAAATGATGGGCCGACAGCTATTATTATTACAGACCATAAAGAAGGCTCTGTGGAAAGTGGAAATAATGCAAAAAGAAGGACGGCTGTGAATGGTCGCAAAAAAATAGATATTCATTCTCATCCTGGCGATGAAAGCCAGGGAGCTTCTGCTTCTGATATGAAATATATTAATAGCAGAAATAATGCAGTTTATTTAAAGAGGAACCGAACGTTGCATGATTATAATTCTAAGAAAAGCAATATAACAACTATTCATATAAATACGGTCGAAGATTTGCAGAAGTATATACAAGATAGACTTAAAAAATAGTTTGTATGCGAAAGGTATTATTAATATTATTACTTATTTCTTTGCCGGGTTGTCAACCCGGCAAAGAATCTCCTGCTCGTTCTACTGCTTTACGGGAAGTTAAGCGGTTGATTGATCAAGATTCTTTTCCTGCGAAGTATATCATTATGTATGAGGAACCATCGAATGACATCGGTTCTATCTATATGATAACACCGGCTAACTCTCCATTGGTGGAAGGGAGTTTGGAAAGACCGGAAAAAGTGATAAAGTACAAGGATAGGTATATCTGCTTAATGAATCCTATGGAGTCAATTGATATGCCTAAAGAAAAATTGATTGAGATAACGGATTATCCGAATGATACAACAACCGGTCCTGTGTATGATGAAATATGGTATATAGGGGTGTCTAAAAATGGGAAGAAACACACCTTGGTTTCTACATATAGATCTTATCTCACCTATCGTTATTATTCTTTTCCTCAGCTCTTGGAATATACATTCGAAGATTATGATTCGACCCATTTACCACGCTTTATATTGTCTTCATATTCTTTAGTTGTGGATACTTCATATGTTCCCAAAGGAACATTTATTAATCATATCCAACGCATTGATGGAGAAATATATTATTCCGATGTTTTAGATGAGTATTTTAAAGAAAACAAAGATAGTATACGTAAGGACTTTTTTGCAGTATTGAATGGAAAAGATACACTTAAGCTAAATGTTGTAGATACGATAACACAGCATCTTTTCTTTGAGAGTGCGAATAATGCTGCTTTCTTTAGATCACTGGCAAAAGATCCTTTGGGTAGATTATATGATTTGCTTCGTGACTCTACTTTTTATTTTTGTAATGAAAAAGGCACGTATGTCAGGTATTCTGTTCCGTATAGCGATTTTCATTGGTATTTTAGTATAAATAATAATTCTTATAAATATGTAGATGAGTTTTATAGAAGAGGAACAAAACAGAGTCTGAAAGATTTAGACGGTAGCTATAATGAATGGGATGCAAATTGATTTCATTTATAGGATTCAATGATGGTTTTGTTGGTATGATATCCCCTGTCTTTTACTCTGAAATATGAGTAGAGGCAGGGATTGTGGTATTCTGTTTTTACAGCGTTAAGGTCATCCGGGAGCTTCCTTATCTATTCCCAGTCCTAGCAGATATGTTATCCGCTGTTCTTTAGTATAGAAGGATTTTTAATCTCAGCTATTACGTCGAATACGCTTTATTTCTTGTATATTAGCATTCTAAAATCAGCGGATTACAAATCCGCTGGGACGGACAAGGAGCTTGATACAAAGAAGGGATTGAACTGGTATGATTATGGGGCAAGACATTATGATACGGCAATAGGAAGGTTTACGACGATGGATAGATTTGCAGAGAAATATTATTCGATGTCATCGTATCAGTATGGAGGAAATAATCCAGTTGGTAATATTGATGTGAATGGAGATAGTATAGTCATTAGCCCCAATCCCAATGGATTAATTGATCATATAAAATCAAGATTCGGTTACGATACAAAGTTCCAAAAAACTGTAAAAGCTGATTTAGCACAATTGAAGAAAGATGATAAAACTGTTGCTCAAATAATTTTAAAATTAGAGGACAGTGAAAATATTCATCAAATTACAATGGTGGAGGATAGAAGAAAAGGTAACTTAACAGAAGTTGATAAAGAGAAAGCTGCCAAGGGAATTTCACAAGGCACTACTGTTAGATACGATCCCTATACTCAAATAGAACCTAGCGGAGAGAAAAGAACTCCGAGGGTAGGACTAAGTCATGAGTTGCAACATTCTTATGATGCAGATCAAGGAACAATGACTAGGGAAATAACAGAGAATGGTGTCTTGTTGATTGAAGTACGTGCAATCAATACAGAAAATAAAATAAGAATGAAAACAGGAGATCCTAAAAGAACCAAATATGGAAGAAGAGAAGTGCCTAAAATACTATTGGAGTAAAATTATTCTAATTACTGGAATTGCCTTTATTCTTACTGCATGTATGTATATAAATAGGAAATCCAAAGAACAACATGCAAAAGAAAATGGTAATGAGCCTTATAAAGCTCTAAGTGTAAAATACCAAGATTCTATTTATCGTATGGTATTAAGATCAAATGACATTGTCTTAAAAATGAAATATCCAGATGAATTTTTACGAACTTTAAAAGATTCAGGCGTTTTAAACATTGATAGTGCAACTTTTTATGAATTAAGAAAAGATATAGTAACACCTCAACCTCTAATAGATTCGATCTTTAAAGGGGGACTCTCCATAATATTGTGTAAATAGAAAAGAAATGGTATCAACCTATTTGGAATTGGGCATTGATTTTTAATCAATTTATAACTATATTTAAAAACAGGATTCAAGTATAAAACTCGAATCCTCTAGTTTTCTATTTACACAAAATCGTGGACAGTGCCGAATATTCTTAAGGCATTTCTATATAAAAGTCATACCAACTAACCCAAATGTTTTTTCCTGTATTCCGTAGGAGTCACCCCATAAATCTGCTTGAAGCATTTGCTGAAATGCTGCGAATCTTTGAAGCCGACCTTATAAGCCACTTGGGTAAAGTTATCCGACCCCTCTTCTATCAGCTCTGCCGCTTTCTTCAAACGTATGTTTTTGATGAGCTCCATCGGTGAGATACCTATGAGCGTCTTTATCTTTTTGAATAGGGTGGAGCGGCTGATTCCTGCTTCTTCAACAAGCGTATCTACGCTCAAGTCCGGATGATCCAGATGTTTGTTGATGAAACAGACAATCCCGTCCAGCAAGTCTTTATCAGCTTGCGGAAGTGAGCGAAGTTCTTCTTTCTCTTCGGAATCGATATTGCTTTCTTCTTTATTTTGTATGAGTTCCGAATAATACAGTGCCTGAATCCGCTTTCTTTGTCTGATGATATTCCATATCTTGGCTATCAGATAACTCGCACTGAAGGGCTTGGTTATGTAATCATCCACGCCCAATTCCAAACCTTCATTTTGATTTTCCACATCTGCCTTACTACTCAGTAAAACAATCGGTATGTGGCAGGTATAAGTATTGGCTTGTAGCTTCTTGACCATTTCGATCCCTGTCATTTCCGGCATTACAACATCGCTGACAATCATATTCGGCAGGTACTTGATTGCCTTTTCCAATCCCTCTTTTCCATTGGAAGCCGTGATCACACGAAACTCTTCGGAAAGAATCGTATGTAAGAAGAAAAGAAGCTCCTGATTATCATCCACCACTAAAATGGAACTCTTGCCGCAGTCCTTACAAGCCTCTTCTTCTGCTTCGTAATCGTCTCTCAGAAAGAGAGTATCATTCTGGGACAGCTGAGGCCGTTCATCATAATCTGATAGAATGAACTCCGTTTCAGGTGCAAAATGCTCTTTTCCTTTACGGAAGTAGATGGTGAAAATGGAACCCTCGTTTATTTTGCTCTGTAAAGTGATTTTGCCTTTGTGTAACTCTACCAGTTCCTTGACTAAAGACAACCCTATGCCTGTACTTTGTTTCTTGAAGATGTCGGAACTCACGTAATTCTCGAACCGGTTAAAGATACTTTTTTGTTTTTCCTGACTGATGCCATATCCCTGGTCGGATATTTGCAGAATGATATTGGTATCAGTTTCCTGAACAGACAGATGTATGACTGTTCCTTTGGGTGAATATTTAAAAGCATTCGTGATCAGGTTGAAGAGAATGCTTTCCAATTTATCCGGATCTGCCCATAAAAATAGAGGCGATTCTTTAGATTCAAAGGTGATTTCACTTTCCCGTTGGATGGCAATTGACTGGAAATTATTTATAATATGTTCGATGAATGCGGCTATTTCTATTCTTTGTACTGTAAGTTTGGACTCATTCTGTAGCTTCTGCAAATCGAGTACTTGATTGATGATTTTCAGTGTATGTTTGGTGTTTCGCTTTACCAGGGCCAGGTCTTGCTGAATGA
>ERZ894244.1835-NODE-1835-length-9799-cov-156.953305_pt1 | contig 9799 bp, 8 predicted proteins | sample MGYA00380299_ERZ894244 | MGnify/ENA primary metagenome ERZ894244 (study PRJEB32331, sample SAMN06328444) | human gut metagenome | biome: human gut microbiome; feature: stool | host: Homo sapiens | collected 2014-06-26 ... | reverse complement strand
TTACTTATTCCAAACTACAGGATATTTTCAGGCTTGTCCGGATATTACCTCACCTCTCTCCGCCCTTCATACTACTTTTGCTGAAACGGCGCGGACGGCTGAAAAAATAGATACTTCCTCTACTCACCAACTGATAGATAAAATCGGTCTTGTCCGTGAAAACAGATCTGTTTTCACGGATTTGACTAAAAATTTGTATGCCGATAGGGTATTTCATATTTTAATTATTTAGCACATAATATTGTGAAGATAAACCAAACGAACCGATTTCATCCAATCCTGATTGAACATTTTTTATCGTGGACAGCCTAGCATAATAAAAAGGGTATTTCATTTTGAACTGAGATTCCGAAAGAACCAACAGCACAAAAAGAAACATCCGAAAGACGTTTACTATACCCCCTCCCTTTGCACTTCCTTACGGAAGCATCGCAGCGTGGTAAAGTGGTAGAAAATCATCAGAAACGGATACGGAAACGGGTCAGTTTATCCGGATAGGTACGAAGAGAGAAAGTACACCCATGTTTTATCAAAACTTCACGGATAAAAATAAGACCGATACCCTGTCCGTTAGGCTTGGTGGAGAAGAAAGGACTGAACAGCTTGGTTTCCACCTCTTTACTGATACCGGCACCGGTATCAGCAATTTCCAACATCGTAGGTGATACGGAAGTACGGATAAAGATATCTCCTGTTTCCCCGATACTTTCAGCCGCATTCTTGATAATGTTGACCAATACTTGCTCAAACAAGGAAGTATCCATCATCACTTCGGGATTCTCTTTACATAAATTAAGATGCAGCGTAATCTTGCGGTTACGGCAAACCGTTTCCATAAATGTCTTGCAAGCGGCCACGCGGTCATTCAAGTCCACTGATTGTAATTGAGGCTCGGGAATCTTCACCACATTGGCGAAATTCGTGATAAAACGGCTCATGCTGTAGCAACGCTCTATGCAGACTTTCATCACTTCGCGCAAGTCTTCCGTATCCTCCATACATTCCAAGGCACCATCCACCGTATCAAGAGTAGAGGTAATGCCCGCAGTCGTATTATTCACCTCATGTGCTATCATACGGATCACTTTTTCGTATGCCTTTTTCTCTGCTTTCACCACCTCGGAAGTCAGACTTTCCACCAGAATAAACGGATGAGAAAAGCCTCTGTCAACAAAAGAAAGCCGGGAACAGCGGTAAATCATGGAGTCGCTCAGACGAATTGTTTCCGTAGTATCTTTGGGAATACGTTCTATTTCTTCGGCCAAAGGGGAAGCCAACTCGCACAGCAATCGGCCTCTGACTTCCTCTGACGAAGAATAATCCAAAAAACGAAGAGCTGCCGCATTCAGCATGGAAATATGTCCGTCCAGAGTCAGTATGACAACTCCCATAGGAGAAGCACTGACCAGCAAGTCAAGAAAATGATTCTGCTCACGCAACCGGAGACGCTCGTCTTTCAACTGCTCCATCATGCGGTTGAAAACCAACACAATGCGGTCGGCTTCCTTTTGTCCGACAGGAGTCAGCCTACTGCTGAAATCCTGCTCACGAAGAAGTTCCATACCGTTGCCGATGATATCAAGCGGTTTCACGACTTTGCGATAGAAATAAACCAGAAACACAAGACTGAATGTAATGACTCCCTCTCCTATATAAAACAGCGCACCGCGTTCCTTCAATGTAAGAACGAGCAGGATAGTCCATACTGCTGTCAACAGTAATGCTAAAAAGAAGAACAAGAATTTCAGTTTCATATTTTATCCGGTTCCGTTTTTGCTAATCATTCACTTGTATATTGTATTTCTCCAAACGGCGATAAAGAGCGGCCCGGCTGATTCCTAAGGCTATGGCAACCTGTGACATATTATTGTTATACTTTTCAAGCGTTTGCAGAATAGTCTGCTTTTCTATCTCCTCCAAGGTCATGCCTTGCAGATTCGTTGTCATCTTCTGTTCTATAGGATGCTGGTATTGTGATTTAAAATCATCCGCAGTCAATATTTCCTTTCCACTGACCAGCAAGGTACGTTCCACCAAATTCTTTAATTCACGGATATTACCCGGATAAGGCAAACGGCTCAAATAATCCATCGCTTCAGAAGTAAATTCCACTTTGGGAAGACCGTTCGATTCACATTGTTTGTCGGCGAAATGACGGACCAATAACGGAATATCCTCACGGCGTTCGCGTAATGCCGGAAGATGCACCGTAATTAAATTAATACGATAGAACAAATCCTCGCGGAAGGTGTGTTCCTGCACCATCTGCCGTAAATCGGCATTCGTCGCACTGACCACACGGATATCGACTTTACGGGGACGGCTGTCGCCCAAAACTTCAAAAGTCTGCTCTTGTAACACGCGAAGCAGTTTCACCTGACAGCTTAAATCCAAATCGCCAATCTCATCCAAGAAAATCGTACCCTTATCAGCCAGTTCAAAACGTCCTACCCTGTCGGATGTGGCATCCGTAAACGCACCTTTCTTATGACCGAACATTTCACTCTCGAACAAAGTATGAGAAATACCTCCCAAATTCACTTTCACAAAAGGTTTCTTGCTACGGGGACTGTTCAAATGTACCGCTTCGGCTATCAACTCCTTACCTGTACCACTTTCACCGGTAATCAAGACCGATGCGTTGGTACGCGCTATCCGCTTGATCGTGGCCAGCACATCCATCAGTGCCTTACTCTTTCCAATGATATGGCTACGGTTGAAGCCGTCATTATCTTCCACCGGAACCGCTGCTTTCTTATCTTGTGAAGTCAGTTCCAAAGCAGTTTCTATCCTTTGCATCAACGCTACGTTGTTCCAAGGTTTGGTAATAAAGTCGAATGCACCTGCCTGCATCCCTTGCACGGCAAGCTGGATACTTCCCCATGCCGTCATCAATATAACGGGAACATCGGGCCGGAACACTTTGACCTGTTTCAAAAGCGTCAATCCTTCTTCACCACTGGTGGACAGGGTGAAGTTCATATCCATCAAGATTAACTGGGGTGCAACCGAACGGACTATTTCAACAGCCTCTTTGGGACCCGGTACGGCCTGCACATCATATTTCGCCCTTTTCAGCATAAAGCTCAGAGAAGAACGAATGGCACTGTCATCGTCTATAATTAATATCATAATACTGCAAATGTAGAAATTATTATTTTAATAAGTACAAAGACAACCCCATTTTATATTCAAACAGAATTGAATAGTAAAAATCCTATTGTTTGATAATCTTTTCGAAATCGGCATCAATATTAGTATTGGTATTGAAATCCCACAATGTCAAGCTGCGCAACTGGTAATAATAGTACCAATAATAGAACAACTCATTGATATGCTTCTGACGAGCCTCATCTTTCTTTGTCTGGGAGTCATTCAAATCCAATGTCGAGATTTTACCAACCATGAAGGTTTCCACATTGGTACTGTAACGTTTCTGGGCAATCTTGTCCGCATCGTCTGCTATCTGCAACTGGGCCTGCTGATTATTGAACTGTTCTACAAGGATAAACAGATTCTGATTGAAATTCATGGTTTCCTGACGTAACTTGCTTTCGGTCACATCGCGGTTACTTTGAGCAATCTTTACCTGACCACGACGTTTTCCCCAGTCAAGAATAGGAATCTTAAAACCGACTTCCACAATCTGGTTGTCTTTCAAACGGCGGTATGCACTATTAAATTCATTGTCTGTTCCTGTAAAACCTACCTGTGCATAGAGCTTGATTTCACGTAAATTACCTTTCGCCTTAGCCACTTCAAAATCTGCTTCCAACTGGCGGCGACGAATATTATGTGCAAATGAATTATTGGCAAGTGCTTTGTCCAAAACATCCGGATAGTTCAGCAAAACAGTCGGAATCGTTTCGGGAACAACCGGCTCCAGTTCCTCATCCTCTCCTAATGCCAGAAATGAACGGAGTTTGAACATATTACTTTTCAAGTTGCTTTCATTTTCAGTCAATGTAGAACGGGCATTCAATACATTCAGTTCCAATTGCAACAAATCATTTTCACTGATCTGCCCCATGCTACGCTTTGCCTTAGCCACTTCATACAGTTTATCTGCATTCTTCAGATTCTGTCGGGCAATGCCTACATTTTCCTTGGCCAACAACAAATTGAAAAAATAATTGATAGTAGTCATGGTTACCTCTTCGGTTGCAGTAAGAAATGCGGCTTTAGCTTCAGCGTATCTCACCGGTTCGATGCGGCGGTTCCATTTAATTGTATTCACTCCGAAAATAGGTTGTTCCAAAGTCAATGCCACAGGAACAGACATATATCGTTTTGATTTATCTCCATCCAGTTGTTTCAAGAAATCAAGAGAGGTATTCAATGAGAGTTTACCACCGGTCAACCAAATATTCTGATCGATAGAAACTTCACCATTCATTTCCATATAATTATTACGTACAAATGTATAAGCACCGTTATCCTGCTGATAAGAATTATACTTCTTATTATAGCTGGGAATAGTGGCTTCAAAATTCATTTCCGGAAGCAAATCCGCACGGAAAGTACGATATTCCCAATAAGCGGTTTTCAGCTCGTTTAAAGCTACGGCCGCATCTACACTTTGCACACGGGCAATAGTAATGGCTTCCTCCAAAGTGATGGCACGTCGCTTTTCTTGTGGCTGCGCTCCGGCAACCAACGATATGCCAAAGGCTAAAAATAGAGATATTACTTGTTTTTTCATTGCGTTATTATTCTTTTTATCAAAGGTAAGGCAAATGGTATGCCAAAAAACTATTTCACTGTTTTATAACACCTTACAACAAAAATGGAGTGTCCGAAATCGGACACTCCATTCATATACGAACACTGCTGATCATGTGACAATGAAATAACATTATTCATTATGCAACGCGTCTGCAGGCTCAATCCTCATCGCTTTCCGGGCGGGGAAATAAATGCCGAGCAAAATTATTATCCCCAACAACAGCATGGCCGACACAAAACAAAGCAAAAAACGTCCCCAAGCAGGTTCCATTAATGTATGCACAGTAAGATCCGCCATCTGCATATTCGCACAAACAAAAACAGCGGGAATGGCAGCCGAAACCAAGAGAAGGATGCCCTCAAGTACATAATAACCAAATACATTCATCCTACTGCAACCTAGTGCCATACGCAAAGCTATCTCACTTCGGTTTTTACGAGTCCGAAACCAGAAAGTACCCAGCATCCCTAAAAATATATTGAAAACAAAGAAAAGGATAACGGCATAGGTAGTATTCAGATAATTCACCGTTCCTTGCTCTATATCGAAAGCTTCCTTCATATCGCCATACGAATTTATATCGTATAAGTAATAAGGGCCGATAGATAATTTCCCTTGCATATCCTGCATAAAACGTTCGGTAAATCCCGGTATGGAATTAGAAGCCACACGCACCGCAATGTGATGCCAATAAGTCAGCGGCGAACTGGGAAGATAAATAAAAGGTTCGTAACGCTCGTACTCATCGGTCTTATGAGCAGGAAGTACCGCCATTACCTTATAATTAGTTTCCGGCTGCACACTATTCAGGAAATAAGGATTGAAACAAGTTTCCCCTACTCCATTGCGTCCGCTAAACAAGGAATCACTTAACGTTTCACTCATCAACACCGGCATGGGGTATTCATTCTTGTCCCAACGCTCCGCCTCAAATGAACCTGATAATGGCTGCAAGCGAAATACCTTGAAATAAGTAGGGCTGACATAACGGATGAAACAGCCTACCACATGAGTCGAATCCGAATGCGGAGCATATCCCTCATACATATTATTTCCCGTATAAGGTATTGTCCCATAATAAAAACAAGCTTCCTCCACCCCTTGATATTGTTGGATCAAATGATAGATTTGCTCCAAATATTCAGCAGAATGACTCATTAATACAGAATCATTTTGCAAAGCCGGCTTAATATTCAGTTGAATATCAAAAACATTCTCCGTGTCATATCCTTTAGACTGACGGGCAGCAACCTCATAATTATAAACCAGATCGATGCTGTACCATAGCAAGACAAGAACAACAACCAATTCAACCCACACCCATACATTAGCGTGCCTTTGGTTCCACATTTGTCTGAATAAACTCTTTATCATTTTTCCTTTCCTCCTATTCTCCTTTAATGGTAGTTGCAATATTACGATGTGTGACCATCCATACCGGAATCAATACCGACAATAAATTAAAAACAACACATACGCCGAAAACCAACACAAATAAAGCAGGATGCAACAACAAACCTCCATCCAGACTGATACCTGATAATTCTACCTCGCCGCTACCAAACAACCATACACGTCCCAGCCAAACCAAAACACACGAAAACAGATATCCTAAAATTCCACCCAAAAAGACCGTAAGCAGATTCTCTAAAAACAACCTCACCATAATGGAAATACGTGATGCGCCATACGCCTTGCGAACTGCAATTTCTGTCACACGCTCCTGCATTCGGGCATTGGTCATACCTGAGATATTAATAGCAGGAACAATCAGCAAGACCATCAATAACATACTGTAAACCAACGGTGCACTAATATCTTTTCCACGAAAAAAGGTGTATTCCGTATGAGTATAGAGTTCGTTCATCTCGAAAGCATATTCTGCCGTTGAACTATTCAAACGATCCTGCCGATGCTGTACTTCAGTCCGTACCTCTGCAGGACGAGTATCCGGCAGCAGTTTGAGCAATCCCAGACGGATTCCTCCCAAGCCCCCTGTCCAAGTAGCATAATAGTCTTCATTTTCCAATGAGAAAGGAACAAAAGCATCAGCGTATGCTGTCTGGAAAATAGCATTGACATCTTTCACCACGCCTACCACTTTAGTAGGAAAAAAATTACTTTGATATTCTTTTCCTACCACATCCGTCGTGCCGAAAAGCTGCAAGGCCATACGCTCGGTTATCACACTGACCCACCGACGGGCATCATACTCCTCTTGTGTGAAAGGACGTCCCGCTATAAATTCATAATCAAAGAACTTAAACCAGTTATCAGCCACAGGCCGCACATAATAGTTGAATATCTCATTCGAAGCGGACAAGTTACAAGGGGTCTTGGAAACGCCACGATACCAAGTAACCTCTTTTACACCCAGGAAGCTCTGAAAACAATGCTTCAAAAGCCTTGCGTCCCATACCGCTGTTCTGGTTGGTATGATCCAGCTTACGATAGGTCATTCCCGAACCTGTATACATCATATCGCTCCGATCACTTTCCGGAGCCATATCCATTGTACGGAAGTCATAAATCATCACTACTACCATAACAAAAGCGATAGTGACAGCTGTTCCTATAATACTGATTGTAGCATAAAAAGGATTCTGCCGTATCAGATTAAATGCTTGTAATAATAGCTGTTTCATTCGTTTTATCTCTTCATTTTATTTATTCTTCATGTAATGCCTCAGCCGGTTCGATACTCATGGCACGACGGGCAGGGTATCCTATTCCAATGACAATCATTCCAGCAATCAGAATAAAAGTGCCCAGAACCGTAATCACAAAACGACCTGCCGTAAAAGGCATACGTGTAACTTCCACCAGTTCGGCATATCCCAAATTCCACGCCACAACCAATGCAGGAATAGCAGATATCAGCAATAACAAGACTCCTTCCCCCATCAGACGACCGCAGATTCCCCAACGGGTAGATCCTAAAGCCATACGCAACGCTATTTCGGCACGCCGATGCTGTGTCCGGAACCAGAAAGTTCCGATAATGCCTAGAAAGATATTCAGCAATAAGAAAAATATGATACAAAATTGCGTATTCAACTCATTCACCGAATCCGTTTCATAAGCTGTGCGTACATCACTCAAAGGAGTTATATCCAAAAGATATAGATTGCCCACCTGATATTGACGGTCGGCATCCACTATCAAACGGTCTATGAATCCATCATTCTGTCCCTCACGAACACGCAGGCAAACTTCTATATAAACCGTCTCACCTAAGGATTCCAACGCCTCATCTGTCAGGTACACAGCAGCATAACGGGAGCCGTAATCATCCGGAGCTGTAAAATGGTCATAACGGACCGGCTCGGTAAGAGCAGCTATAGAAAGATGCTCCGCCTCCGGCTCATTCCGCCAAACAGGCACCCTACGCCCTAAAAGTTCCTTACCATGCCAAGGTGCATCCTGATAAACATCGGCAATATTCACAGATAAGACCATGCCGGACGGTGTCAGTGCCTCAGCAAGGCTTTCACTACCCGAACCGTCTATATTGCGATAACGGAATACATTAAAATACTCCGGAGTTATCCATCGTTTCAAACTACGTACCGGGACTGTATCCAGATAAAATGAAAAACTGTTTGCACCGTCATTATAAGGTATACAGTTTTGCGAGAGGCTGACTGCTTCCACATCCGGACGATGCGCAAGCCTGTTTACAATTTCATGCAAATCGGCAACATCTTCTTTCATAGTACGGCCAGGCTGATAAGCAGCCGCCTTCGAAGTCATCCGCTCAAAACGAAGAACATACGTATTTTCTATATCAAAGCCCATCGGCAAATTATAGATGCTCAATGTGACATATACCACATCCACAATATACCATAATATGACAAACACCACAAAAAGTTCCATCCACAGAAACGCATTGCTGCGGCGCTCGTTCCATATCTGTTTCAATAAATTCCTGTTCATGATCTAACGTTGGTTTAAAGCGTCCGTAATATTCATGCGCGATGCCCTCCAGGCAGGGATGCACGCTGACAGCAAATTCAAGAGCAGGCAGAAAATGAATGCGGCCAAGAATATCCAGGGACTGAACAACATATCTGCCGAAAGACTGGTTTCTCCTATTTGGGCACGGTTCTCGCTATTGGAAAATAAGAAATCATTCAATAAAAAAGTACATGCATAACTGAAAAGCATTCCTACTGCTCCGGCTATGAGCGTCAATAATAAATTTTCATAAAACACTTGCCTCAACAAGACATTGGCAGTAGCACCAAATGCCTTCCTCACTCCTATTTCCGACATACGCTTCCGCATACGGGACAAAGTCATGCTACTCAAATTTATAGCCGGTACCAGCAATAAAATAACAATCACCAGCAGGTAGTGCAAATAAGCTTCCTTCGCCTGTAACTCTCTTCCCCAGTGACGAAAGATAAAAGAGAAACGATCATCGGGTTGTCCACGATAAAAAATTTCGGAATCCTGCAATCCGTCATTGAATTTCTGACGCAGGCGTTCCGCCTCTTCTCTGATGGCAGGAAAATCTTTCTCCGAATGTGCCAGAATGACCACACGAAAAGTTCCCATCGCATTGTCATACCAGCACTTCCTGGCTATTTCTGTTGAATTGAAAGGTATCCAAATCTGTGCATAAGAAGAAACAGCCAGTTTGGATACGTCTTTCACAACACCCACTACCGTATAATCGGCCAAGTTGAGTTGGACCGTACGTCCTACCGCTTCTACCGTACCAAACAAATTCCGGGCCACAGAAGCACTAAGTACAACCTTAGGAAGTCCGCTTTCACTATCGGCAGCCGTAAACGGCTTTCCGGCAATAAAATCAAAAGAGAACACTTTCCAAAAGGTATCGTCAGTTTCAAGGTTATCCACTGTCATCATTTTTCCAGCAGGTACAGAAATACGCATCCTGCCTCCTGTAGACACTATAGTTACCGCCTCAGGAACAGTAAGTGCCTTAAAACACTCTTTAGCCACTGTGAGTGACATACAGCCGTTTGATGAATTATCACTGGTATCTCCTTTCTGATGAATAGACATCGCTTTCATATAAAGAGAACGTGAACGGTTCACCTC
>ERZ894244.1820-NODE-1820-length-9873-cov-5.464657_pt1 | contig 9873 bp, 9 predicted proteins | sample MGYA00380299_ERZ894244 | MGnify/ENA primary metagenome ERZ894244 (study PRJEB32331, sample SAMN06328444) | human gut metagenome | biome: human gut microbiome; feature: stool | host: Homo sapiens | collected 2014-06-26 ... | reverse complement strand
GCCAGCACCAACGATCACAATTTTCATAGTCTACGCTCTCCAATTATCATGTTCGGATCTCAGATCCGCGCGTCAAAATATTATAGCAGATAATGCGCCGTGTTTCAACAGCAGACGCAGGTTTTTGCGGGATCTGCGGTTTGTGAATAAAGCGTAAAAATTCTGAAAAACCAACACACTGCCGCTTGACGAACGTCAGTGCGGCGCTTATCATGATATCCTATACTTATATCTTATGTAGAAAGGCCGCTGCGACACGCGGCATCCATATAAAGGAGCATCCCATCCATGCTGGAACTGAAACACATTACCAAGGTATACGGTTCTCTTTACGCCAATGACGATGTGCATCTCACGCTGGATAAGGGTGAGATTTTGGCAGTGGTAGGAGAGAACGGTGCCGGTAAGTCCACCACCCTGAAGACCATCTCCGGCCTGCTCCACCCGAAGACCGGCGACGTCCTCTACAAAGGCAAGAGCATCAAGGGCGTCCGCGCTCATAAAATCGTCGAGGCCGGTCTGGCACAGGTGCCGGAAGGCCGTCATGTCTTCCTGCACATGACCGTGGAAGAGAATCTGGACATGGGCGCTTATACTCAGCCTGCTTCCACCATCGCCCCCAACAAGGAGAAGGTCTTTGAGCTCTTCCCCCGCCTGAAGGAGCGCCGCAAGCAGCTGGCCGGCACCATGTCCGGCGGCGAGCAGCAGATGCTGGCCATGGGCCGTGCTCTGATGAGCAACGCCTCCATGCTGATGCTGGACGAGCCCTCCATGGGTCTGTCGCCCCTGCTGGTGCAGGAGATCTTCGACATCATCCAGAACATCCACAAAGAGGGCATGACCATCCTGCTGGTCGAGCAGAACGCACAGATGGCCCTTTCCGTGGCAGACCGCGCCTACGTCCTTGAGACGGGCCGCGTGGTCATGGATGGCACCGGTGCTGAGCTGCTGACCAACGAGCGTGTCCGCAGCGCATATCTGGGCGGTTAAATTACAAAAAGTAAAAGAGGCGTGACCACAGGGTCACGCCTCTTTTGTTGTGGAAAATCATTGGATGATGGATTTGTAGTAGTTCCCGAAATCGGCAAGGGCATCAATGATGGGAAGCATCTCTCTGCCGAGGCTGGTCAGGCCATACTCCACGCGAGGGGGCGTTTCGTGATAGTCGTGTCGGTAGGCGAGCCCGTCGTCGATCATCTGCCGTAAGCTGTCCGTCAAAACTTTCTGAGAGATTCCCTCCAGATCTCTTTGCAGTTCGTTGAACCGCCATGGGCGGGTCTTGAGATTGCGCAGGATCAGCAGCTTCCACTTGCCGCCGATGAGGGAGACTGCAGTGGCCACGGGGCAGGCGGGCAGTTCTTCTTTTGTTTTCATGGCATCACACCTCCGAGAACATCATAACATATTCTTTTTAATATGTACAGTTATAAAAAGGTGCGTACTTGTTTTAGAGTGTGCTCCGGCTTAAACTATACACAGGCGAGCGAGAGCGCCAATATCCTTTGGAGGTAAAAGAGATGGAAAACTACACGAAAACGAATATCGGCAGCGAGGCAAGAGTGGAACTTCACGAAAAATTGGGCCTGACGGGTGCGGAGGTCAGCATCAACCAGCTCCCGGCGGGCGCAGGGGTGCCTTTTGTGCACGCCCATAGGAACAATGAAGAGATCTACGGTATTATTGCAGGGAAGGGCAAAGCCGTTATCGATGGGAAGGAGATCGCTCTGACCGCTGGCGACTGGCTGAAAGTTGCTCCGGCAGCAAAGCGTCAGTTCTCTGCTGCCGCAGATGAGGGCATTACCTATATTTGCATTCAGGTGAAGGAACACTCTCTGGGCGGCTTTACCGCTGAGGATGCCGTTATCTTCTGATAGAAAGAGCCGGAAACGTAAAACCCCCTGTACATTTCTGTACAGGGGGTTTATCATGCTTGAATTATATCAGCTGGTATACCGTGCGGTCTCCAGCAGCTCCTCGGCCCGCTTGACCTGTTCCGCCGTGGGCGGGACAGCGTCGGACAGGGGATAAGGGATGCCGAGCTTCTGCCACTTGAAGAGGCCCAGCGTGTGGTAGGGCAGTACCTCCACCCGCTGCACCGTCTTGAGGGACGAGAGGAACTCTGCGGTCTTCCGCAGGCCGTCTTCGTCGTCCGTCAGGCCGGGGACGAGGACATGGCGTATCCAGAGCGGTACACCGAGGTCAGAAATGTGGCGCGCCATCGCAAGGATGTTCGCGTTGTCCCTTCCGGTGAGCCTGCGGTGCTTCTCCGGGTCGATCTCCTTCAAATCGAGGATGACGAGGCTGGTGGACTTCATCAGCCGGTCAAAATCGGCCAGATACGCTGCATCGTCGGGGCGGAAGGGCTGACCGGCGGTGTCCAGAGCCGTATGCACGCCCTTGGAGCGCGCCAGCTCGAAGAACGCCGTCAGGAACTCCATCTGGCGCAGCGGCTCGCCGCCGCTGACCGTGATGCCGCCCTTTTTGCCCCAGTAGTTGCGGTAGCGCCACACCCGTTGGAAGAGCTTGTCCACCGTCCATTCCTCGCCGCCCTCAGCCCAGGTCTCCGGGTTGTGGCAGTATTTGCACCGCAGGGCGCACCCCTGCAAAAAGACGACGAAGCGGACGCCGGGGCCGTCCACAGAACCGAAAGTCTCCAGCGAGTGGACGTATCCGATGGGGTTACAGAGCTGCATGGCAGGTACGGGAGATGACGTCCATCTGCTGCTCGCGGGTCAGGTCGATGAACTTGACGGCGTAGCCGGAAACGCGGATGGTGAAGTTGGCGTACTCTTCCTTCTCGGGGTGCTCCATGGCATCCAGCAGCTTCTCCTTGCCAAAGACGTTCACGTTCAGGTGGTGTGCGCCCTGATCGAAGTAGCCATCCAGTACCTGCACCAGATTCTCCACGCGCTCGTCCTCGCTGTGACCCAGTGCCTCGGGGTTGATGGTCTGGGTGTTGGAGATGCCGTCCAGCGCCCAGTGGTAGGGCAGCTTTGCCACGGAGTTCAGCGAGGCCAGCAGGCCGTTCTGCTCGGCACCGTAGCTGGGGGTAGCACCGGGCGCAAACGGGGTGAAGGCGGCGCGGCCATCCGGCAGAGCGCCGGTGTACTTGCCGTACACCACGTTGGAGGTGATGGTCAGGATGGAGGTGGTAGCCTCGGAGTTGCGGTAGGTGTGGCGCTTCTTGATCATCTCAAGGAAGGTCTTGAGCAGCCACACGCCGATCTCGTCGGCGCGGTCGTCATCGTTGCCGTACTTGGGGAAATCGCCCTCGGTCTCAAAGCCGGTGGCAAGGCCGTTTTCATCGCGCACCACCTTCACCTTGGCGTACTTGATGGCGCTCAGGGAGTCGATCACGTGGGAGAAGCCTGCAATGCCGGTGGCAAAGGTGCGGCGCACATCGGTGTCGATGAGTGCCATCTCGGCCTCCTCGTAGTAGTACTTGTCGTGCATATACTGGATGAGGTTCAGCACGTTGACGTACAGGCCGGCCAGCCAGTCCAGCATCTGGACGTACTTGGGCAGAACCTCGTCGTAGTTCAGGTACTCGCCGGTGATGGGGGCGTAGTTGGGGCCGCACTGCTCGTGGCTCTTCTCGTCCACGCCGCCGTTGATGGCGTACAACAGGCACTTGGCAAGGTTGGCGCGTGCGCCGAAGAACTGCATCTCCTTGCCGGTCTGGGTGGCAGACACGCAGCAGCAGATGGAGTAATCGTCGCCCCAGACGGGCTTCATGACGTCGTCGTTCTCGTACTGGACGGAGCTGGTGTTGATGGACACCTTGGCGGCGTACTTCTTGAAGTTCTCAGGCAGAGCAGAGGAGTACAGAACGGTCAGGTTCGGCTCCGGTGCAGGGCCCATGTTCTCGAGGGTATGCAGGAAGCGGTAGCAGTTCTTGGTGACCATGCTGCGGCCGTCCATGCCGATGCCGCCCACTTCCAGCGTTGCCCAGACGGGGTCGCCGGAGAACAGCTGGTTGTAGCTGGGGATGCGGGCGAACTTGACCATGCGGAACTTCATGACCATGTGGTCGATGAGCTCCTGAGCCTCGCTCTCGGTCAGGATGCCCTTGTCCAGATCGCGCTGGATATAGATGTCGAGGAAGGTGGAGATGCGGCCCACGCTCATGGCGGCGCCGTTCTGAGTCTTGATGGCGGCCAGATAGCCGAAGTACAGCCACTGGCAGGCCTCCTTGGCGTCCTTGGCGGGCTGGGAGATGTCGTAGCCGTAGGCCTCGGCCATCTTCTTCATGCCCTTCAGGGCGCTGATCTGGCGGGCGATCTCCTCGCGCAGACGGATGACATCGTCGGTCATGGTGCCGTCGCCGCAGTTGGCAAGATCCTCCTGCTTGAACTGGATCAGGGCGTCAATGCCGTACAGGGCAACGCGGCGGTAGTCGCCCACGATGCGGCCGCGGCCGTAGGTGTCCGGCAGACCGGTGATGATGTGGGTGTGGCGTGCCTTCTTCATCTCCGGGGTGTAGGCATCGAACACGGCCTGATTGTGGGTGCGGGTGTAGTCGGTAAAGATCTTGTGCAGCTCGGCAGAGGGCTGGTAGCCGTAGGTGGTGCAGGCCTGCTCTGCCATCTTGATGCCGCCGTAGGGCATAAAGGCGCGCTTGAGAGGCTTGTCGGTCTGTAAGCCGACGATCTGCTCCAGATCCTTCAGGCTTTCGTCAATATAGCCGGGGCCGTAGGAGGTCAGGCTGCTGACCACCTCGGTCTCCATATCCAGCACGCCGCCCTTGGCGCGCTCGGCCTTCTGCAGCTGCTGCAAAGCACCCCAAAGCTTATCGGTAGCCTCGGTGGGGCCTGCCAGAAAGCTTTCGTCACCGTTATAGGGGGTGTAGTTTTTCTGGATGAAGTCACGCACATTGACCTCTTCCTTCCAGATGCGGCCTTCAAAGCCTTCCCACTGTTCAAACTGGATCATTGGAACCTCCTTGCTCCATTACGCAGTTAGCGTTTTCTAACTAATGAGCCTTTGAAAAACCGCTCTGTCTGGGCGGTTTTCTGGGGGCGAAACGGTCTTGTGCTGCCGTCTGCGGCAGCCCTTACTACAAGGTGTAGACAAAAATAAAAACCTGCCCACAAAATCTTGCGTTATTATAATAGCAAGAACCGTTTTAAAAAGCAATAGAAAACAAGTGGGTTTTCTTCCAGCGGAAAGGCTATTCTTTGGGCAGAATGTAGAAAAAATGTCGAAACCCCGGCGGTGCACACACTTTGCGAAAAAATTTGCAAATTAAGGATTGACAAGACTAACCGTCTGTGGTATCCTGTTCTCGCAGCGGTGGTTAGCTAATTCTAACCACGTTGCACCAGAAAAAAGGAGCGTCTGCAAGCGCTCCGCTCCATTCCTCCATTCCTTTCTCTTTTCTACGGGAAGCGGCAGCACGGTTTGCTCTGCTGCTTCCGGCGCGGCACCGGCTGTGTTTGGTACCACAGCCGACGCAAAGAAAACAAAAACGGGACGTGCAGCTTGACCAACTGCACACCCCGTTTTTTGTTTTTACTGCCCCATCCCCGCCAGCTGTTCATACAGCTGCGCTGCGCCGCCGCCGGGGTATTTTACGCTGACAAAGGCGCTGTTCAGGATGCACACGCCGTCAGAATACACCGTCAGCAGAAACTTCTGGTTCTCGGCATCGTCATAAAAGCTGACGGTGACCGACTGCACCGGAAAGGTATCGTGGGTGTAGGCAGAATAGTTCTGGTTCAGTTTTTTGCGGCAGGAGACGGTGGAAAGCAATTCTGCCGTTTGTTGGAACGCTTCACTGTCCATGGAGAGGAGGTGATAGTCCATGTCGTTTGTGCTGCCAAAATGCGCCACTTCCTCGGTGCGGAGCGTGCCCTGCGAGCTGGCACGTACCAGTGCTTTCAGGTTGATGGGATGGTATAGCACCGCAAAAGCTGCCAGTGCAAACAGGATAAAAAATAAAGCGGTGCGGGGAATGTGGAAGATTTTCATCTGCTCACCCCTCCTTTGGCGGTTCCATTTGCGCCAGATGCCGCTGGGCGATGAAAAAGCCCACGGCGCTGGCGGCAAATACCACATAATAGCTGGCGATGCGGTAGAGCATCAGCACGCTCATCACCTCGCCCCGTTCCAAAAAACTGCCAAACACCAGCAGAAAGGCTGTTTCGATCGAGCCCATCCCGGCTACATTGGGCAGGGCGTTGGAGACGAACAGCATCAGGCTGGTGAGCAGCTGCACCTGCCAGAAGCCCAGCGGGGAAAGCCCCATGAACCGGATGCACAGGTAGGGCAGGCAGAACAGCCCGAACAGCTTGAGTGCCTGCAGGGCAAAAATTTTCAGGCAGCGGGGCTTATCTGTCAGCAGGCGGCGGCTCTCGGTGCCCAGCACCTCCAGCTGCTCCAGCCAGTCGGCGCGGCGCTGCTGCCACTTTTCGGTCTTGGGCAAAAAGCCCAGCAGCCAGCGGGCGAGGTTTTGCACCAGCGGCGAGACGCACAGCAGCACCAGCGCCACAATAATTACCGCTACCACAGCGTATGCCATGGGCAGATACCGCATGACACCGGTGGTGTTGACGGAAAGCCAGCGATGCTGTAACAGCAGCATCACGGTGGCGTACAAGAGCACCGTGCTCTTGTGGAAAACGTATTCCAGCGTCATCAGCCCCGCGCCGGGGCCAAGCGGCAACCCGGCCCGGTGCAGGTAGTACAGCTGCACCGGCACCGCACCGGCACCCAGCGTGACCACATTGCCAAAGGTGCCGCACCAGCCTACATCCAGCCCCTGCCGCAGGGTGAACTGCGGCAGACGGCTGCGCACGATGACCCACGCCACGCACCCTTCCAGCAGGGGGTAGCTGATGCCGACCGCCAGAACCGCCAGCACCTGCCACACCGAAAGCTGCGCCAGCGCCGCAGTGATCTCGGCCCAGTGATCCTTAAAAGTGAACACAATGATGCAGGTAAGTGCCAGCAGCACCAGCAGAGAAATCACGGCCTTTTTGCGGGAGGGCTGCTGCGCGGCGGCTTGGCTCATGGAAACAAAACTCCTTTCATAACCGGAAATTCTGAAACCAGTATAGCACATCTCCCGCCGCCCTTTGTGAACGGAGGCGGAACTTTGTTGGGCAATTTGGGGGATTTGATAAAATGGGGAGATCTCTCCCGTGAAAAAGCAATGCCGGGCAGCATGCAGCTGTCCGGCATTGTTTTTTCATGATTCTTCCCCGTCCGTCAGTTCTTTTACCAGCCTTGTCAGGGTGGCGACATAGGATTCGTTGGAGAACTGCTGCTCGTACAGGCGGCGGCAGCTGCCGTGCATGGCGGCCAGCGCCTCCGGGTGTTCGATGGCCCAGGCCAGCTTGTCGGCCAGCTGCTGCGGGTCGTCGTCCTTGTAGAGGAAGCCGTCCACGCCTTCGGTCACCAGCCCGGCGGTGCCGGTGTGCTCCGATACGATGGAGGGCTTGCCGAAGATCAGTCCCTCGGTGACGAAGGTGGGCATGGGGTCATCCCGGGAGGCGCACACCACGCAGTTGCACTGCTCCATCAAGGATTTGACCTCCGGGCGCTCCAGCCGCTTGCGGTAGAAAACGGTCTGGGGATAGTCCCGCACCAAGCTGTCCACGGCGTTGTACATCCCCTTGTCGGCGGCTTTGCCCACAAAAAGGAAGGCAGCTTTTTCCCGCACTGCAGAGGGCAGCAGCCGGATGGCGTTGCAGAAGATGTCCGGACCCTTGCGGTGCTCCAGCGAGCCTACCGTCACAAAGAGGGGACGCCCCCCGGCAAAGCTGATGTCATAGCGGGGGAATTGCTCGGCTGCATAGTCCGGCAGACCGTAGATCAGCTGCTCGATTTCAAAATCCGGCCGGACGGAGTGCATGGCGGCGGTGGCGTGGGAGCCTACGGCGCAGAGGTGCACGTTTTTGCCCAGCGCCTTGGGGATGCTGTGGGAGATGAAGGGATAGCCTGCAAAGGCATCGTGCAGCCACCACAGCACCGGCACAAAGGAGCCGTTCAGGGTGTTTACCACCGGTGCTTCCACCACCGTGTTGGCCAGCACAAAGTCTGCGCTGGTGGCCAGCCCCCACAGGGCGCTGGAAGTAACGCAGTCCGGGCGGGTGACCACAGCGGCCCCGGCGTCCAGAAACAGCGGCAGCGAGCCTTCATCCGAGGGTCCCAGCACCACCACCTCAAAGCCTAAGCTGCGCAGCACCGGCACGGCACTTACCAGCACGATGGGCGCACCGGTCATGGTCAGCTCATGGCTCAAAATCAGCGCACGGCGTCCCTTGGCAGAGAATACATCGTCGGCACACAGCTCCCGGCGGAAGTGCAGCAGCGCCTGCGGGATGCAGCGGCTGTGCTGCGCCATGGCGTGGGCCAGACGCAGCAGCTCGGTAACGCTGTCCTTGCCCCGGGCGGCGGCGCGTACCTTGTCCAGCAATGCGCGGGACACCAGTGCGCAGCTGCTGCCGGGCAGGTGCCGGGTGCTCAGGTACAGGGCGGTAGAGCCGTCAAAGCCAAAGGAGGCGTCGCAGACCGCAAGGTCTGCGCCCTCCCGCAGGGCGGCGGCAAAATAGGTCAGGGCGGTGGGGGTGCACTCCACATCCTCGCTTACCAGCAGCACCCCGGCTACATCGGGGGTCAGCTCGTCCTCAAGCTGGGTCACCAGACGGAACTTGCGGTGCAGCTGGTTTTGCAGCGCCGCTTGCAGCGCCTTGTGACGCCCCGGCGCATAGACCAGAAGATAGGTGCTCTGGGTATCGGTATAGACCTGCTTGGACAATTGCTTGCGCTGCAGGGTACTGTAACTGGTGTACATGATCCAACTCCTCCGGGCAGAATATCGGGCGGGCTCAGTGACCGCGCACTAGGTTCAGCAGTCTGCGCAGCGGGGCGGTCAGCCGCCAGCTGCTGCTGGCGCGCATCGTTTCCAGCGAAACCTGATATTCGTGCTGGATGCCCTGCAAGGTCAGCAGCTGCTGGTTCAGCCGCATACACTCGGCGCGGCTGGCCTGCAATACTTCCTCTGCCTCCTGCGCGGCAGCGGCGTTCTCAAGCTTCAGGTCGTTCAGCGCCCGCAGCAGAGACTTGCCGGGCTGCTCGTGCAGAAAACGTCCCAGCGGGTAGTAGTGATAGTTCACCGCAAACTTCATGCCGGCACCAAAGCCGGTGGTGCAGTGCAGCGAAAGGTTGGGGTCTACGTCCAAAAACAGCAGGCTGTCCTCCTGCAGCAGAAGGCCGTTGACCGACTGGAAGCTGATGCGCTCGTCCGAGATGGCAAGGTCGGTGATGCAGCAGGCCAACTCGCCGGGGTCCAGACGGATGGCGCGTGCGTCCTCCGGCAGGACAAAGGTGACCGAGACCTCGTGGGTCAGTTCGTTGTAGACATCCTCGGTGGCAGTCAGGCATTCCCGGGGCGAAAAGCCGCTGCCGGTGTCGTAGAACAGCTGCGGCAGGGTAAGGGTGATATTCTCAGCCTCGGCGCTGTGCTTGGCAAGCTCGGTCTGGCAAGCCAGCAGCTGCTGCTCCAGCTCCAGACACCGCTGCGCCAGCTGGGAAACACCCTCGTCCGAAAGCTTGAGCTGCTGCTCCAGCTCGGCAATGTGCGCCTGCATGGCAGCAGGGGTCATGGGGGCATCGTGGTTCATAACGGGATCCTCCTCTTCCTTTATCCTATAACAGCTGCACCGCCGCAGCCAAAACATTCAGAAAAATCAGTGCCGCGGGGCGTAATGTACCTGAGGGGTGCGCCGCCGGGCGGGGAACAACTTGATGATCAGATCCCGCCGCCGCTGCAGCAGGGCGCAGATCAGCCAGATGGAGCCCAGCGAAAGGATGTATTGCAGGCTGATGCCCAAAACAGGGCGGTCAGCGTATTTGGCGGCGAACAGATAC
>ERZ894244.1788-NODE-1788-length-10018-cov-5.913982_pt1 | contig 10018 bp, 6 predicted proteins | sample MGYA00380299_ERZ894244 | MGnify/ENA primary metagenome ERZ894244 (study PRJEB32331, sample SAMN06328444) | human gut metagenome | biome: human gut microbiome; feature: stool | host: Homo sapiens | collected 2014-06-26 ... | reverse complement strand
GCCTTGTTCGGCACCATCCAATAAGAATGGAGAGGCTATTTTAGCAAGTTGGGATTCTCCCAACCGATAGGTGAGCAGGAAGAAAAACATAAGTCCCAGGTTTTTCTTCTCAAAGAAAGTGACGAATGTCTTAAAGAAATCTTCCAGTAACTTACCCGGTGTTAACCCCGGTCTTTTGACATCTGAAGCAGGGTGAGGGAGAATAAAGCGATGGTATAGTGTCAGTCCGAGGAATAATCCTGCCATCAGATAGAAAGTGATGCTCCAGGCCATTGGAACATTGCCATGCGATGTTTCCAACCAGCCTGCCAACATAACCAGGATTCCCTGCCCGAAGATATTGGCGAAACGATAGCAAGTGTTTCTGATGCCTACGAAGAAGGATTGTTCTTTGTTGTTGAGGCCAAGCATATAAAAGCCGTCAGCCGCAATGTCATGCGTGGCAGAACTGAATGCCATCAGCCAAAAGAATGCAAGAGTGAGTTGCACATAGTGTGGAGTCGGGATAAAAAAGGCAATACCGGCGAAACCGGCAGCAATCAAACCCTGCATGGCAATAATCCAGGAACGCTTTGTCTTGACCAGATCTACGAAAGGACTCCATAATGGTTTGATCGTCCAAGGCAGATATAACCAGGAAGTATAGAGCGCTATTTCTGTATTCGACAATCCCAGGCGCTTGTACATGATAACGGCAATCGTCATCACAGCCACATAAGGCAGTCCTTCCGCAAAATAAAGAGTCGGAATCCAGCTCCACGGATTTCGATTGTTTCTTGGTATTATGTTCTTGGCATTTCTTGTTGATATCATGGCATTAGTCTCAGATGTTATTCATATTGTTTTTCAAGTCTGCTTCCGGGATAATAGTGAGCTAAAATATCTTTGTAATAATAACCTCGCTCTCCCATTACTGCCGCACCGATCTGACAAAGTCCTACTCCGTGTCCCCAACCGGCTCCCGTCAGTGTAAAGCGGGTTGGAACATTTCCCTCTTCTCCTTTTTCCTTATCCACAAGGAATGCTGAACTATAAAGATGGGAAGGCGACAATGTACGTCGGATCTCTAATTCTTTTCCGATGGTCAGTGTCCGTAAAGTACCTACTATCTTTAATCGTATCAGGCGTCCGGAAGTTCCTCGCTCTACAGGGATTAAGTCTATGATTTCCCCGAAATCAATTCCCGAACGTTGATGGATTAACTCAGCTAGTTCCTGTTGGCTATAACTGATTTTCCAACGGTAGAAATCAGTCGTTTCCTGATCGTAGTTATTAAGAACCTGACTCAGAATCTTTTTATCCTGCGTATTACAGAAAGCATCCGGAGAAGTTCGTATCCATCGGTCCGCTTCTTCTTCCTGCGTCAGATCGGGAAGCTGTATTGCCGGACCTGTTATTTGTTTCTCCGAATCAGAAGCATGGGATTCCGGTATGTAATCTCGTTTACCGGTCAGATAAGGATGCCTCACATTCTCCCAACAATTCTGAAACTCTTCCATTGCACCGCCACAACATTTGGAGAATCGCGCATCGCAAATCTTTCCTTCATACATCAGCACCTCTCCACGGGTAGCTGAAACAGCTTCGATAGCTTGTGGAGTAGAAGCACGGGTAATTCCCTGATAGCGCTGGCAATGATCATCCGCACAAACATCAAAATGCGTATGCGCTTCATGATCATACCATTTGATAAGTTGAGAGTGGAGAGTGAAAAGTGGAGAGTTGGCTGCGCTGTCCGGCTGTATAGTAGCTTTCCATTTTTCATTCTCCACTCTCAATTTATTGATCAGCCAGCTTCTGGAAATGACAGCATGTGCTTTCAGTAGTTCCAAAGAGGCGGTGGCACTCATTTCTGATGAGATGACACTTGTCAGGTAATCTTCTATAGAGATTACATTGATGGCGGTCAGTGTCTCTCCTTCGACAATGATTTTCAAAGCTCCCTGGAAGCGTTGTACTTCTTTGCGTTCCCAATGAAAATTGATGCCGATGGTGACATCCTTTAGTTCAAAGAAGATCCCGGCATTTGGCTGAGGGTAGAATATCAATTCATCGTATTCTTTCCCTGACCAGTATATCTTTTCTTTTTGATAAACAGCCTTTTGTGCCCCTGAAACCTTTGTGCCGTCAGGAGTAGTGAAGCTTTCGGGAAAAGAAAATTCAATTTCTTTTCCCGAAAGGATACCGACTGTAATCTGAGGTTCTTCCATTTCTTCTTTACTAGGATGTTTGATCGGTGAGTGCTTTTAACTGTTCCTGTGACAAACTGACCTCCTTGTAAATCTGAGTGATTTTTTTAGCTGTTATCTTATCCAAATCTTCTTCTCTTACAATGGGGAATACGCCACACATCTCCGCAATAGCCGGGCTTATCAACAAGCCTTTTTTCCCTTGGGCATAATAACATTCCGGCCGATGTTTAGAACGTAGGAAAATAATACAGTTCCACTGTTTTATTTCATCGCCTCCAGTGCGGTTTACTGTTTCGAGTCCATACCAGGCAATCACATTGATTAAAGGTTCTTTGTCATGATAAATAGAAACTATCTTATCGTAAAGATACTCAAACATTTCAATGATCCCTCTTCTGTTTGGAGATGAAATGCCAATGCTCGTGGTGAACCCGTTTTCTAGATGACTATGTACGCTATCTTCAGAACTAAGCATGTCCGATATGAAAGTCATCCCAAAAGGATTGGCAATCTTTTCCTCTTTTCCTGCTGCCTGAAAGTGCATATGGTCAGGGGCGGAAGCTCCGCATTCCGGTCCGTTATATAAGATGAGGAACTCGTTCATGTTTTCGGCAAGGAAAAGCATATCCTCAAAACGGTTTTTGATGGTTTGCGGGGTATGTTCCTCTTCAATTATAGTCAGATGCCGGCGGAAAATCGGATAGGGATTGAGGCATATCTCATAATGTCCGAGTGACAAAGACGTTTGTTCTGCCGGGCGATTGTCATTGCACAGAAAACAAGGTCTTTCTTGTATGGACTGAGAGTCGGTCTGGGCCATTGTAGAGATTGCCCGTTGTGGATTTGGGAAGAATCTGACTCTCTTGGTGTCCCCTCCTAGTTTGAGTTCCAGCGTCTTTTCTTTTTTCTGTTTTTCTATCATCTCGTTGACGAGACGCTGAAAACTTTCATCGATGCTGTGCATCCGGATTCTTGCCTGTAACTCCCAGGTTCGGATACTGTCTTTGTAGAAATTGTTCCGGTTAATTTTTTCGATATCTAATGCTGCGTCAGAGTTGCCTTCCCAACGGCGGCAAAGATAGATTACATCATAAATACGACCGATCGTATATTCACGAGAAATACTCAGACCTATGGCATAATCTTCTCCATAACTGGTATTGGGGAATTTGATCTTGCGAAGGATGGGAGTGTAGAAGGCCCGTGGGGCACCCAACCCATTGATACGTAAAGCATTGTTGGGACCGTCCTCTACTGTCCACTCTTTATGGTCAATGACACCGGGAGCTATCTCGTTCATCTGAAAATCCGTCATTAGGTAAGTCCCTATCACCATTGCACAGTTCTGCTGATAGAAGGTATCGACGATTTTCTGTAAGGTATGCTCATCCTTATACAGGTCATCGCTATCCAGTTGCACGGCAAATTTACCGCATTTCTCATGGTGTACTCCTACATTCCAGCAACCTCCTATACCGAGATCATTCTCCTGGGGAATGATATGTATTAGTCTATTGTCCGCACTAAATTCCTGGAGGGCTTCGGTGGTACCGTCCGTTGAGTGATTGTCGATCACAATCACATTAAAGGGAAAAGTCGTTTGCTGGCTCAAAGCAGAATTTACGGCGTCACGAATGGTCCGGATACGATTACGGACAGGTATGATGACAGATGCTTCAAACTCAAAAGCTTCTCTGTCCAGGTTTACTGTTCGGGAAGAAGGTCTTACATAGGCATTGATTTCTTTCAGATGCTTGATACAAACTTTCTCCATTTCGATCTGTACTTCCCGATTTTTAGGATTTACGTAATCGAATTGTTTTTCTCCGCTTTTCCGGGTATCTGTTTCTATTTCTGTGTAAAGGAACTCATTGATATGGATGATTTGAAATAGATTACCTAGCATCAGACGCATTTCATAAAATGCAGCATATTGGAAAACTGTTTCCTCCAGAATACTTGAAGCAAGGGTGAAAATTTCGGAATTGAATAAAAGCACCGAACCGAAATCAAAATCATCCCGGAGGCTTCCTTGTTGATAATCAATAACGGGAGCTTGTTTGAGAACTCCGTCAACCAGTTGGTAATGATCTGCGTATACCATTGCATTTTCTGAGGAGTTCTGTATAATCTGTGTCATGCGTTCCAGTGCGTACAATCCTAGTTTTAGCGGGGTCTGTTTCGTGTAAAGCAAAAGATAGCTGGCATCATCTGCGTTGTCAGCAATTGTTTTAATCGTACTTGTAGAGTAGAGACCGTTAATGAGGAGACATTCACACCCCGGTAAGCACTCTTTGTTGGTATCAGCGCTTAGCAGGTAGATTTTGTTCACTAATTCTGAAGCTTGCAATTCTTTTACAGTTTGTATCGTATCTTTCGGATTGCCAAAAGGTATGAAGCAATTGATTTTCTTTTTCATTTTAATGTTTTTTTATTAAAGAGTTGTTGATAGGGGCTGCTGACGATTTCCTTTTGATGAGCAGGCAAAGCCCCAGAAAAGTAAACGCAGCATTCAATATCAGTAACTCGTAGCTAATTTGATATCCATCGAACCAGGCTTCCGAATTTCTTTGCAATACGTAGCAAAGTGCAGGAGAAAGAATGGCTACTAACGGAATATATGGATCATAAACTTGTTTTTTAGTAAAAATGCCGAAAGCGAATAGTCCGAGAATTGGACCATACGTATAGCTGGCCAGCGTATAAATCGCATCAATCACACTCGTATTATTCAGCAAATTGAATACGAAGATGACGATTCCCATCACGAACGCCATCCCGATGTGCACGTGTTTCCGTATTTTGCTGAGTGCCGCTTCGTCTTTCTTGTGCGCATTCAGAATATCTACGGTGAAAGAAGTCGTCAGGGCTGTCAAGGCCGATCCGGCAGCGGAGTACGCCGAAGCTATCAATCCGATAATGAACAGGATACCGACTATTCCCGGAAAGTAATTGCCTGTGGCGATCATTGGGAACAATTCATCGCTCTTACCAGGATTCTCGATTCCCTGTCGGGCGGTGAAAGTATAGAGCAAGACACCCAGCATCAGGAAGAGCAGGATCACAAAGAACTGTGAAATCCCGCTTGTAATCATATTCTTCTGTGAGTCACGGAAGTTCTTGCAACTGAGATTCCGTTGCATCATATCCTGATCCAGCCCGTTCATGGCGATAACGGTAAAGACTCCTGCCAGGAATTGCTTGAAGAAATATCGCTTGTCGTTGACATCGTCAAAAAAGAACATTTTGGAGAGATCGCTGTCTGAAATCGTTGAGACCAATCCGCTGAAATTCAGATGCAGGCTGGAAGCTATATAGTAGATACAAAGTACGACGGAGACTACCAGACAGAATGTTTTCAGCACATCCGTCCATATCAATGATTTCACTCCTCCCCGGAAAGTATAGAGCCAGACAATGAGTACTGTCAGTATGACATTGATTATAAAGGGAATATGGAAAGGCTCGAAGATGAGTAATTGCAAGGTCAGACATACTAAAAAGAGCCGCACGGCAGCTCCGAGCATTTTGGAAATAAAGAAAAACCAGGCTCCTGTCTTATAGGAAGAAGCTCCGAAGCGATTTTCAAGATATTCATAGATAGAAACCAGATTCATCCGGTAGAAAAGCGGAACGAGTACGAATGCGATAATGAACTGTCCGACGATAAATCCCAGTACCATCTGCAGGTAGGAGAAGCCGCTGGCTTGTACCATACCCGGTACGGATACAAACGTAACTCCGGAGATAGTGGAACCAATCATGGCAAAGGCGACAATATACCATGCCGATTTGCGGTTGCCGACGAAGAAGCCTTCGTTATCCGCTTTATGTCCTGCTATATAGGAGATAGCGAAAAGGATCATAAAGTATGCTATGATAGTAATAGATAAGATAATTGGACTCATATCTGTTGCTTAAAATTCGTTCGCGGGTGAATATATTCAAATATGCTTTTCCTACAAATTGTACAAATGTAGGGAATTTATCAAATAAATGCATCCTTCTTATGAGTTTTTTATTCCGGGTGTGCCACCTGTATCATTTCTCGATGAGTGCCAGTTTTTGTTGAGAGAAGGAAGTTCAGGAGATATCTTCTCTAATGAAATGCCTGTAGTGACTGAAGTGTCGTGCATCCAGTCTATGAAACGGCAGGTATCAATCGTGCGGGGATGTTCTTCATCAGTTGCCAAGGCAAGGTAACCTCCGTCGTTGCTCAGTTGCGGAAATTTGGATATTTCGGTTATACTTTTGCCGTCAACCTTATGCTTTCTGATCAGTGTAGTTGCGGAGTGAGTAAAACAAATATATCCTTTGCCGGGAATAACAAGGTTTGTATTTTCATCTTCCTGTTTGAGTATTGTGGTACTGAATATTTCTCCCGTTGCTCTCATTTTAAACAGACGCAGAGACTTTACAGTGATATCCTGATCAGCAGGATTATAGAATTCGATGTATTCGGCACCGTCTTTGGCATTGTCATACATCACTTCGTTGAATAGTAACATATTTCTCACATTGTCAGGATATTCCGGCGATTCCGGTGTGTCAGGCTTGTCCGGTTCATCCGGAACGTCCGGTATGTCGTCCGGTTCAGTACTTGTTATCACATCATCAGACAACTGTATATGATGGAAAGTGAAACCGTCACAGCGGCTTTTTGTATAAACGCAGTATATGCCGCAGCAGATTGACTTTGTGATACTTGCGTCTTTTATTTGTTTCTCCTTCGTATATTCGGTTTCCGATTCCATGCGTGTCCAGAAAGTCCAGTAGCCGTTGGCGTCGCATTCTACTTTGATAAATAATTTCGGAGAATTATTTCCTTTCATGAGTTCTCTTCCCGAAGCCAGTAATTTGGATTGATTCCCATTTTGCCGGTAAAGTGCTACATTGTCTTTTGTTCCTCCTATCTGAATGTAATAGCCGTTCAGATCTCCGGAAAGTATTTCCGATGAAGAGGCTAAATAGAAACGGGCGTAATTATTGGCGGAAGGATTAAAGGTGAGCCGTACCCCTAATTCCCATCGGGTGCTTCTTACAGAAGAAGAGGGGATCGTGATATATGCTGTTCCTGCATCTTCCTGCGGATCATTCAAGTGTACGCCTTCTTTGGTATTAATCGTGAATTTCTCGGTTTCTCCTGTCCAGGGAAGTTCTGATGTTGAACTGTCCGGTTCAAGGCTCTCTTTTTCATCCTCAGGCGGAAGCGCACAACTGTATAATAATATAATGAGGAAACTCAGAAATGTACATGCCTTGCAAATTTTCATACGGCTTTAAATTAGTGTTGTTATCTACCGTATTTGTTTGTGTTCAACGCAGAGGCAATTGCGGATCGGATAATGTTCATGCTTGCAAAGGTACAGTTTCTTGTTGAATAAATGCGAAAGGTTCTTTATTGTTTTCTGTGAATGTTAGAAATAAAAGATACGGATTATACGAATTAACACGATAGCTTTATGCTTTCACAACGCTAAAACCGTGTTAATCTGTGTAATCCGTGCCTAAAAGTTATTATTCCTGTTATTACTCAAAGCGCGGCATCACATACTTGTCCGTATAAGAAGTGAAACTGATGCCGGGCATATAATGAGTATTCGAATTATTTTCCAGCTTCTTTATCAGTGAATAATCATCCGCGTTCAAAGCATAGTAATTATCGGAAGACGGACTCGTCACCCGTACCGTCCAGTCGAACATATTTCCAATGATGGTCAGCGCGTCCGTTTCGGGATTGAATGCAGGAACTCCTGTTTTCACCACATCATACGTGCGGCTTTTCAGCACATATAAAGCATTGTTGATATCTGTCAGGAAAGCAAGCGTCTTTTTATTTCTGAATTCCGTCAGATAAAGGTGCTCTAATGTTAATCCTTCCGGCAAAGTGATAGCACGAACGTAGGGACGCCCTTTCACCTGTTTCAGATGGAACAGACGACGGTCGGCATCCAACAGAAGGTATCCTTCGTCATACTCCTTCTTCACCGTCGGGTTTCCTGCGATCTCAATGGCCGGAAAGCGGAAATCCTTCTTGGTCATAGCTTCTGTAAACAAGAGGCTTTTTTCTGCATTCACGCTATTGGAAGCCATATCGATAAACTCAATGCCTTGCGAAGTAATGCGGAAAACATCATCCGGCATCTTCAGGTCTACACGCCCGGACATCGACTCCAACAGAGGATAAAGACCGATGGAAGGAGCGTTGATATCCGTAGGTACGCTGCGGAAATTGAAATTCTCCGTCTGCACGATCTTCGGAGTGACAGCTATCCCGTTAATCGTATCCGGAAAACGTTCGTCGGACATCAACTGGCGGAAATAAAACATAGGCAGAATACTGTCGAAAGCAGCTTCGGAATAAATGTTTCCGGCAGCGTCGCGACGTACGGTTCCTTTTCCCTCTTCCTGTCCCATCAAGGCGAAATCGCCGATCACGAAACTATATAGAGTGAAAGGAGTCTTCTCCGGCTTTACGACAAAGAAGTTGTAACACCAAGGCAACTGCCAGAGAAGCAGGAAGGCGATGGTGACATATAATAGTAGGGTACTGAAACGTTTCATCTTTATTTAATTCTTCATTTTTAGTTCTTCATTCTTCATTATCCTAGTCCTGCTTTCCCGCTTTGAACCGTACGATGGAGAGCCAGGAGAAAGACGCGGTCAGCAACGTATAGACCAGCAGATACGGGAGGAATTTGTTATAAGCTTCCGGCGTGGGCGACAGGAAGAAGATTCGCAGTAACAATACGGTGATAATGAGATTGATGATTCTGCGTTTCCATGCCGGTTCGAGGCAGATCCATGCGATGAGCAGGTAGCCGGAAATACCGGCAAGATACCACGTGAGGGCGGTCAGCAGTATATGATTCTTCAGTTCGTGAGCCAGTACTCCGCTCAGATAGACCTCCATCAGAAGGAAGTTGGAAGCGAAGCAGACAAGCAACAGTACCAAACCGGAGAACAACATATTGCCGGTCATTTTCAGTTCGGGATAGGGCAGGTGCAAAGTCAGTTTCAGACATTTGCGCTGCATCTCGGGAACAAACTGCACGATGGCCATCAGCACTCCGGCAATCAGGGGGATGTATTGTAACATATCGATGAATATGGCATCCCGCTGCATCATGACTTCCCATACATGCGCGGCGCCTTTCATTTCTATCACCCGGTTGATGCGAAGCATACAGTAGCCTGTAAAACCGAGTGTAGTGACTACGGCAAGCAGAAAATACCACCGTGTCTTGATCCATTCTTTATAAAATATAGCGTACATGAGACTTCTAATTTACTTTTTAATCTTTAATTATTTTATTGAATCAGTATTTGCCGGTCAGACCGATGAAGGCATCTTCCAGATTCACATGTTCGCTATGCAGGTCCGTATAGGGTACTGACATGGATTTCAGTTTTGCTTCCGCCTCTGTGAGGGGGAGGAAGGAGAATGTTTCCAGTGTATTCCGCATCACGGAAGGATGATAGAAATCATCGGATGCGGGCAGTTCGTAACCTTCGGGAACAGTACAGGTATAGCGGCGTCCTTCTTTCAGTAATTCGTCAATTGGCTTCTGAATCAGTATCTTTCCGTAGTCCATTATGATACAGTCGTCTACCAGTCGTTCCATATCCTGAATGATATGCGAAGTCAGAAAGACAGTCTTGCCTTCGGAACGTGCATAATCGCGGAGATAGTCTACAAACAGGCGGCGATAACCGGGGTCGAGACCGAGGGAGAAGTCGTCTAATACAAGAAGCTCGGGATTCTGTGCCAGAATCAGTCCGAGTGCTACTTGTGAACGTTGTCCGCAAGACATACGGGAGATGCG
>ERZ894244.1785-NODE-1785-length-10040-cov-56.077817_pt1 | contig 10040 bp, 12 predicted proteins | sample MGYA00380299_ERZ894244 | MGnify/ENA primary metagenome ERZ894244 (study PRJEB32331, sample SAMN06328444) | human gut metagenome | biome: human gut microbiome; feature: stool | host: Homo sapiens | collected 2014-06-26 ... | reverse complement strand
CTTTCTCAAAATGGCTCTGTTCGTGGTGGCACTCTCCCTTATCCTGCTTTCACTTCTGGGGACGGTGGCTCATGCAACGGGGCTTGTGGACGATACCATAAACGCAGAAAATCTTTACTCAAAATATCCGCTTTCCAACTACCAGCTTGATTTTTATGTGGATAATAGCTGGTCGTGGTTGCCGTGGAACTGGCTGGACGGGATTGGAAAATCGGTGCAGTACGGGCTTTACTGCATTACCAACTTTGTCTGGACGATAAGCCTTTATTTAAGCAATGCTACGGGCTATGTGGTGCAGGAAGCCTACAAACTGGACTTCATCAATGACATGGCAGACAGTATCGGGCAGAGCATACAGACCCTTGCAGGCGTAACACAGAACGGCTTTTCTTCTACGGGCTTTTATGTTGGTTTCCTGCTTCTCATTATCTTAGTGGTGGGACTTTATGTTGCCTATACGGGACTGATAAAAAGAGAAACCAGCAAAGCTGTTCAAGCGGTTATCAATTTTCTTGTGGTGTTCGTACTGTCCGCTTCGTTTATCGCCTATGCTCCCGATTACATCAAGAAGATAAATGAATTTTCATCAGACATTAGTACCGCTTCACTTGATTTGGGAACAAAAATCATGCTCCCCAACTCTGACAGCGAGGGCAAGGACAGCGTGGACTTGATACGGGATAGCTTATTTTCTATTCAAGTGGAACAGCCGTGGCTCTTGCTTCAATTCGGTAACAGCAACGTAGAAGAAATCGGGGCAGACCGTGTGGTCGCTCTTGTATCAGCAAGCCCAGAGGACGAGGACGGGAAAACCAGAGAGGAAGTCGTGAAAACAGAAATCGAGGACAACGACAACAACAATCTGACGATACCGCAGGTGGTAAACCGTTTAGGCATGGTGTTCTTCCTCTTGTTCTTTAACTTGGGTATCACGATATTTATATTCTTACTTACGGGCATGATGTTGTTCAGCCAGATACTTTTTATTATCTTTGCAATGTTTTTACCTATCAGTTTTCTACTTTCCATGATACCGAGCTATGAAAGCATGGCAAAGCAGGCAATCGTGAGGGTGTTTAATACCATTATGACACGGGCAGGAATAACGCTCATTGTAACGGTGGCGTTCAGTATTTCCAGTATGTTTTATAACATATCCACAGACTATCCATTTTTCATGGTGGCGTTTTTGCAGATAGTATGTTTCGCTGGTATCTACATGAAGCTGGGCGATTTAATGAGTATGTTCTCTTTGAACGCTAATGACAGTCAAAGCATGGGACGAAGAATTTTCCGCAGACCGTATCTGTTTATGCGACATAGGGCTAGGCGTATGGAACACCGTATTGCAAGGGCGGTAAGTGCTGGCGGTATTTCGGGCGGTGTCGCTGGTGCGGTGGCTGGAAGTGCCGTTGCTAATAAACGAGCGGAAAGAAAAAATACAGCTTCTAAAGAAAATCGGGGCAATACCACTTCCAGCATGGGACAGCGTGCAGGCTCAAAGGTGGGTGCTGTCTTAGATACGAAAAATAAAGTGAAAGACAAGGCAAATGCTGTCAAAGAGAATATCAAGGATATGCCGACACAGACCGCTTATGCGGTGTATTCCGCAAAGGAAAAGGCAAAGTCCAGCGTGTCTGATTTCAAGCGTGGCATGGTGCAGGAACAGCAGTCCAGACAGTCGGGACGATTGGAAAGGCAGGAACAGCATAGACAGAATATCGCTGACAAGCGTATGGAGCTTCAAAAGGCACAAGAAGCAAGGCAGGCACAGCGAAAGGCTGACGGATCAGCGACAACGGGAGCTACCCGTCCCCATGAGCGACCAGCCACAACTTCAAAGCCGAGTGCGGAAAAAACGCAGGAAGTCAAACGCCCTGCCACAGCTACCACTTCAAAAGCAAGTGAGCCAGTCAAGACGAATGTTGTAAAAGAGCGTCCGTTATCTTCTGGTGCTTTTGATAGAAAAGCGACCCAGCCTACACAGCCAGTACATAGGCAGAATGTAGAAAAAGTAGTATCGCAGGAAACACGCCAGAATTACACAAAAGACCGCAGGACAAAGGTTCAGCAGACCCAGAGCGTTCAGAAGAACCAGCAGACCACAGAGAAAAGCCGTAACCTTGTAACGAAGAAAGGACAGAAGAAAAAATGAAACTGAAACATATCGCTCTCATTGGCAGTCTGTTTCCTATCCTCTTTTCTCTGGTGCTTTTCTTTGGTGTCCTCATTAGTGCAGACAGCGACGACGAAAACAGCAACTTTTCTTCTGGCATTACGAGTATGAACTTATCCGCAGAAGTCTTGAAACATCAGCCTATGGTGGAAAAATACGCCAGAGAATACGGCATTTCCGAGTATGTCAATGTGCTATTGGCTATCATTCAAGTAGAAAGTGGCGGTACGGCAGAAGATGTTATGCAGAGTTCGGAAAGTCTTGGTTTACCGCCTAATTCCTTAGATACGGAAAGTTCAATCAAGCAGGGGTGTAAGTATTTTGCGTCCCTGCTTTCTTCCTGCAAAAATCAAGGTATCGACGATTTGAATGTAGCGATACAGTCTTATAACTATGGCGGTGGCTATGTGGGATATGTGGCAGGAAAAGGAAAGAAACACACCTTTAATCTTGCAGAGAGCTTCGCCCGTGAGAAATCGGGTGGAAAGAAAGTAACCTATACCAACCCGATAGCCGTTGCGAAGAACGGGGGCTGGCGATATGGTTACGGAAATATGTTCTACGTCGAATTAGTCAATCAATATCTGACCGTGGCACACTTTGATAATGCGACGGCACAAGCGATTATGAATGAAGCGTTGAAATATCAAGGCTGGAAGTATGTGTATGGTGGCAGTAACCCGAACACTTCCTTTGATTGTAGCGGACTTGTGCAATGGTGCTATGGAAAAGCTGGTATCTCCTTACCGAGAACCGCACAAGCCCAGTATGACGCAACCCAACATCTTCCACTCTCGCAGGCAAAGGCTGGGGACTTGGTATTTTTCCATTCTACCTATAACGCTGGTTCGTATGTAACACACGTCGGTATTCTTGTTTCGCCGACACAGATGTACCATGCAGGCGACCCGATAGGATATGCAGACCTAAGTAGTAGTTACTGGCAACAGCACTTAATCGGTGCAGGACGAGTAAAACAATAGAAAGGACTTGAAAAAATATGTTTAAGAAGAATAAGAAACAGACAGAAACTATCAAAGAACCAAAAGAAAAAAAGGTGCGTACTGTCAAAGTAGGCACACATAAGAAAACCGTGATTGCGTTGTGGGTGGTGCTTATCGCAAGCGTGAGTTTTGGGGTGTATAAGAATTTTACCGCTATCGACCAGCACACGACCCATGAAAAAGAAATCATTGAACTTCGCTTGCAGGACACCAACGGGATAGAAAATTTCGTGAAGAACTTTGCGAAGTCTTATTACTCATGGAATAACAGCAAAGAAGCGATTGAAGCAAGGATGCAGGCAATCAGCGGTTATCTGACAAAGGAATTGCAGGACTTGAATATTAATACAATCAGAACGGATATACCAACCAGCTCCACAGTTACAGATGTGATTGTATGGAGTATTGAACAGTCGGGAACGGACACTTTTTCTGCTACCTACGAAGTAGATCAGCAGATAAAAGAGGGAGAACAGACAAACAATTTGAAAGCAACCTATACCGTAAAAGTCCATGTGGACGCTGACGGGGATATGGTAATCGTTCAGAACCCTACCCTTGCACCAGCAATCGAAAAATCAGACTATGAGCCAAAGACACCAGAAACAGACGCAAGCGTAGACGCTGATACGGTAAACGACGCTACCGCATTTCTGGAAACATTCTTTAAGCTCTACCCAACAGCCACAGAAAAAGAGCTTGCTTACTATGTATCTGGAAATGTACTTGAACCTATCGGCAGGGACTATCTTTATTCTGAATTGGTAAACCCTATCTTTACAAAGGACGGGGACAATGTGAAAGTCAAGGTTGCCGTGAAATTCCTTGATAATCAGACAAAGGCGACGCAGGTGTCGCAGTATGAGCTTGTGTTACATAAAGATAGTAACTGGAAGATTGTAGATTGATAAGTATCATGTGGTAGTGATTAAATTAGTCACTACCACTATTTTAAAAGTCTATTGACATTGTGATTATTGGGGAATATAATAAAGAAAAAGTCATTTAGAAAAAAATCGAAATGTAGATGTGGTGATAATTATGAGCCTACCTAATGTATTTAAAGCATTAAGCGACCCTATTCGCAGAGATATATTGATGATGTTGAAAAAAAAGGGCGAAATGTCAGCAGGAGATATAGCTTCCGAATTTGATTTATCTAATGCAACTATTTCGTATCATTTATCCTTATTAAAAAAAGCTGATTTGATATTTGAAAATAGACAGCAGAAATATATATATTACAAAATCAATGTTTCCGTATTTGAGGATATTGTCCTTTGGTGCATGCAATTTAATGAAGGAGCTGGTAAAAATGATGAGTAAAGAAAGAAGAACACTTTTAATAACTACTTTTATATGTTTATGTTCATTGCTTGTTTATATATCGTTTACTGCTGTTTATCCAGAACCGAAAACGGTTCAGCAAAATTTATATTCAAATATGCTCTTTGTTGGTGGTATCGTTATAAATGTAGTTTTAAATATTGTATTGAATTTTAAAGTATGCAAAACAATGGGAGCTAAGTTTTTAGTTAAATTAGGAAAATGGATTATGCCTTTTACTTCAATTTTTTTAGTGATTGTTTCTATTTATTCCACCATTTATCCAAATTCCTCATTTTCTAATATTGCAACGATTGTTTTTGTTGGCTTGCTATTTATTGTGAGTGGAAACTATTTTCCTAAAAATCATGTAAATAAGTATATAGGTTTAAAATTTCCGTGGTTGCTAAATGATGAAGAAAGTTGGGACAAAACACATAAATTAGCCAGTTATACGTGGATTTTAGCAGGAATTATTTTTATTCTTCAACTTTTTGTAAGTCCTTTAAAGGTTGTGTCCATTCCATTAGTCATTATATTAGTGGGTGTTTTACCACTTATATATTCCCTAATGTTAGTTTATAAAAACAAGAGGAGGTAAAGGAAATGAAAAAACATATTATGATTGGAAGTTTGATTTGTGTTGCAACGGTATTGATTTTTTTAGTATTTTGGGGAAAATTACCTAGTGATGTCCCTATTCATTTTGACAGTAATGGAAATGTAAACTCTGTGCTTCCAAAGACTGCTGTTGTGTTTGGGACACCTGCAATTTGTGCAATACTAAATGTCTTTTCAGGTTTTGCTTTGATGAAAAAGAACGAAGAAAGAACATTTATGTATTATTTAATTCCAGTTATTTCTATTATTGTGGCAGTAGTAATATTGGTGTTGGCATTATAAAGATACTTAGAAATATACAAAATGTAATGATTGAGGAATGGAAGTTTATTTTTTTACTTCTCATTTAGAAAATTTTCTAAATGAGAAGTGATTGAAAGGGGAAATTTCAGTAATATGCTTGAAATAAAAAATTTAACTAAAATATATCCAAATGGAAAAAAGGCGGTATCTGATTTAAGCATAACGATTGAAGATGGCGATTTATACGGTTTTATCGGAAAAAATGGTGCTGGTAAAACCACTACATTAAAGGCGTGTCTTACTATTCACGACTATGATACCGGCGATATTCTTTTAAATGGTGTTTCTATCAAGTCTGCTCCAACAGAATGTAAAAAACTAATGGCGTATGTTCCAGATACTCCTATTCTTGACCCATACTTAACGGGATTGCAGTATTTGAATTTTATATGTGATATTTATAGTGTGTCAAAAGAAAAGCGACAACAGAAAATACCTGCTCTTTCAAAAAAATTAGGAATGTATGAAAAGTTAAATGATTTGATTTCTTCTTACTCTCATGGAATGAAGCAGAAAGTCAGTTTAATAGGTGCTTTTATTCACGAGCCAAAACTACTTATACTGGACGAGCCTTTTGTTGCATTAGACCCCGAAGCGTTCATTCAATTAAAAGAATTGATGAAAGAATTATGTGCGTCTGGTGGTTCGGTATTATTTTCAAGCCATATTTTAGATGTTGTGGAAAAGACCTGCAATAAAATTGCAATTATAAGAAATGGCGAACTTATTAGAAGCGGAGAAACAAAAGAAATTTTAGGAAATCGTGATTTGGAAAATGTTTTTATGGAGCTGAATGGAAAATGAGAACTTTTTATTCATTAACGAAAAGACAATTTTTAGGAATGACTAAATTTAATAAATTTCTTTACGGAAATTCAAAGGAAAAGAAAGTTTTTGCATATACTTTTTTTGCCATTAGCTTAACAGCTATAATACTTTTTTTCTGTTGGTTTAGAATGGCATTTCAGATTTGCATGACATTTCAATACCCTCAAGAAATTTTTAAGTATTTATTAAAACCTTTTGTTGTAGTAAGTATATTTATGACTTTTTTATCAGCACTTATAAAAGGTAGTGGAATTTTATATTTAGATAAAAGTATTGATCTGCTGTTTTCGTATCCTATTAAAACAAAAACAATCGTTTTATCTAAATTGAGTTATATATATATATGGAATGTTGGTATATCATTTTTATTATTGATTGTTCCGTTGCTATATTATGACTCATTACAAAAGGGGAATATATTGTTTTACGTGGTTGATTTTTTACAGATATTCCTTATTCCCCTTGTACCAACACTTGTAGGTGTGCTTTTAGGGAATGTTCTATACAGACGATTAGGAAATCTTTTCCGATTAGGTTCTTACTCAAAAAGTATTTTGTATTTGGTATCATTTACTGTTTTTTTCGCATTTATGATTTTTTTCTTTCGTTATGTTGATTTTAGCACTTTATTGAAAGGTGCTATTGCTAAATTTGATTTCTTCAATGAAACGGAAAAAGGACTACTTTTTTCACATAACTATAAATCACTTATCTTTTTTGCAATATCAATTTTATTAGGAATAATACTATCGGCGTATGTTATACAGACATATAAGAAAAATTGTGCAAAAGTGCAGTTATATTCTGAAATAAGTAAATGTATTAAAATGAGTTATAAAAAGCATGAAAAAGTATCTGCTTTATTTCGTAGAGAATTGAAAAGATATTTTTCAACCCCGGTATATTTATTAAATACAATGCTTGGGATTGTTTCTCTTGTTTTATTGACAATTTATTCGTGCCTAAAAATTGATACCGTTACTATGTACTTAAAACTAATTGGAATGTCCTTTAAGGTAGAAAATAATTCCATACTACTTGCATTTGTTATTGGTCTGTTGATAATTTTATCAAATGTTACTTATGCCAGTATTTCTATTGAGGGAAAACAAAGGGAACTTTTAAAATCTTATCCTATATCAATTAAGGAGCTTTTACTTGCAAAGTATTTATTTCATCTTTCTTTAACAGTTCCTATGATTTTTATATGTGCAACTTTACTCGGAATAGTATGCCGAATGACTGTATCGGAATATTGCTTATTATTCTTGTTGCCTACTGTATTTTCAGTATTTGTAGGAGCATTAGGACTACTTATAAATTTAGTTTTTCCGAATTATGAATGGGAAAATGTTACCTATATTGTGAAACAAAGTATATCGGCGATTATAACTATTCTTTTAAGTATTTTAATTGTTGGCGGTTCATTATGGATAGTATTATATTTCTTTCATACACATATATTATTTGCTTCGTATATTTTGGCTTTTCTATTTGTATTGCTAACAATGCTGATTGGAATTTTATTAAAGAAAGCAAGTAAAACATTTTGATTATGAATGGAAGATGTTTATGAATGAAAAGGAATTAACTTCTAGTTTCAAGGCTCTCTCTTGCGAAACCAGAAGAAAAATTATTTACCTTTTGAAAAGTAAATGCTTATGTGCTGGAGATATAGCCAAACATTTTGAACTAACTGGAGCTACTATTTCACATCACTTAAAAGTATTAGTAGAGGGCAATTTGATAATATCAAAAAAAGTAGGTTTAGAGATATACTATTCTCTCAACATTGAAAAATATAATGTATTGAGTAGGTGGTTTCAATTTCTGAATGATACAGAAAATTTCAAAGAGAAAGGGATAAAATGAACACTCCAAAATATTTAGAAATTGCAGAATTGATTAGAATAGATATATTTGTAAAATATACAAAAGCAAACCAACTAATTCCCAGTATCAGAAGATATGCTCAGATTTACAATGTCAATCCCAATACCGTATCCCGTGCTTTTCGTTTATTAGAAGCAGATAGTATCATTTATCCTTACAGAACACGAGGGTATTATGTTTCAGAAAACATACAAAAGAAAAAAGAAGAATATGGAAGAAAGTGTGCAAAGCATTTGCTGAATGTTCTTCAAAGACTGGGCTATTCTGATGTGGAAATTGAAAATATGATAGAAGAAGTTATAAAAAGGTAGGTGTTCTATTGTGATTAGTCTTAAAAAACGAGATATTAAAAAGGCATTGAAAGCTGGTGCAAAAGCTGGCGGTGTATCATTGGCTGATGTTCGGGCTGATATTGAAGCCACGATTGATGAAGCTATGAACAGCACCGACCCAGAAGTGCAGGCAAATTTCAAGAAATATTTTGGAAATAAACGCCCTACACCAGAAGAATACATTTATATAATTACAAAGAAAACACGGGTTTAGAAAATGCATAAGAGGTGCTATTGTGGAACAACAAACATGGGTATTATGTCCTGTTTGCAATAATAAGACACGAACAAAAATATTAAAAATTACGGAACTAATAAATTTTCCATTGTTCTGTCCGAAGTGCAAAACGGAAACTTTAATCAATATAAAGTATGGAAAAGTAACTATTATCAAAGAGCCAGACGCTAAGACGCAGAGCCAATAATTTATGGGTTATTGTAACTTGTAGATTGTCGGCTCTTATTTGTTACCTGCGGAGCAGATCAGCAAATAAGAGTATGAAAGACAAAAAAGAAAACAAGAAGCTGATTACTTCTTGCTCCCCCCTGCTGTTCAAGATACCGTCAATCGTACCTTGAATGATTTTTAATTCGTTATCACTCAATAAATCAAGAGAAGTTTCTATCTGACGGCGAGCTGTACTTTTCGTTACTTTTTCTGCTGGATAGAAATATTCATCAACCGATATATTGAACATGGTAACTAAATCATGGAATAACTGAAAACTTGGGTGCGACCCAGTATTTTCAATATCTGCGATATGACGTTCCCCATAGAATACCTTATCGCCTAAATCATTACGAGAAAGTCCCGCTCTTTCACGGGCTTCTCTGATTGCCAGCCCTAGCGGTCTGAAATCAAAAGTATGTGTTTCTTTTGTTTTTCTCATTTTAAATCACCTAGCATGAGTTTATACTTCATGTTATAAATTTAGAATGTGTTAAAATTGCATATAGTATGCAGTAATAATTCAAAAGCTGTTATCGTGTGCGGTAAATAAAAAAAACCGTTCCTAGATAATATACTTTTGTGCGTCTTGAGAAATAACGGGACGGTTTTGGATATAACCAGAACTGTCCTTTTTCTTATAAGTACAAGGTATGGCTCTGGTTAAAGGGGGTTTATACCATGATTGCATACGGAAGAACGTTCTGTCGTTCTCAACTGGATAAATATTTTACCCTACTATTACAATCATCATACCCTTTACTAGAATTAAAATTTCATATCAATAGAATTTATAAAACAGTCTGTTTGTGTATTTATACACCTATGGGCTGTTTTTGCTTTATTAAAAAGTTTTTTCAACTTTTTTGTAAATTTAGTCAGCAAATCACGCCTGCCATTCCCTATATGGTGCGGAAAGAGGGATAAACGCTTTTCATGTCATAACGGAAAGGGGGTGAGATTGATGAAACCGTCTGACTTCCAAAAAACTGTTCAATGCCGTTTTGAAAGTTGTTTGAAGAAAGTTGTCCGTCATGTTGTAAAGGACTACCAGCAAGGATTGAAACGACGAAAAGATAAAGAAATTCCATTCTGTGAACTTCCAGAAA
>ERZ894244.1784-NODE-1784-length-10043-cov-8.071085_pt1 | contig 10043 bp, 8 predicted proteins | sample MGYA00380299_ERZ894244 | MGnify/ENA primary metagenome ERZ894244 (study PRJEB32331, sample SAMN06328444) | human gut metagenome | biome: human gut microbiome; feature: stool | host: Homo sapiens | collected 2014-06-26 ... | reverse complement strand
AAAAAACTTTCAGCCTTAGGTTACACTATTTCATCGTTACTGATATAAACTGATTATTACTGGTATAAACTCAGCTTTACCGATACAATCTAACTTTCAATACCTATTTAATAATTTAATTAAAGAATAAGAAGATGAGCAGGAGTAAAAATCTGACGAATTATCATAGTCACAGTCTGTATTGTGACGGACGTGCCGGTATGGAAGACTTTGTACGGTTTGCCTTGAGCGAGGGATTTACTTCGTATGGCTTTTCATCCCATGCCCCACTGCCTTTTTCTACGGCATGGACCATGGAGTGGGACCGTATGAACGACTATCTGGCAGAATTTCATCGGATGAAACAGAAATATGCTCGGAGGATAGAACTGTATCTCGGTTTGGAAATAGATTACCTGAATGAAGAGAGTAATCCGTCTATTCTCCGCTTCCGGGAGTTGCCATTGGATTATCGTATCGGTTCCGTACATATGTTGTACAATGAGAAATCGGAGGTTGTAGATGTGGATGTTCCGGCTGATATTTTCAAACAAATAGTGGATGAACAGTTTAGTGGTGACTTGGAACATGTAGTGCGTTTGTACTACGGACGGTTGAGGCGTATGTTGGAGTTAGGAGGTTTCGATATAGTAGGGCATGCGGATAAGATGCATTATAACGCGTCTTGTTATCGCCCCGGTTTGCTGGATGAACCTTGGTATGATATGCTTGTAAAAGAGTATTTTGAGGACATTGCCGCGCGTGGTTATCAGGTGGAAATCAATACCAAATCTTATCATGAACTGGGTACTTTCTATCCCAATGAACGCTATTTCCCGTTATTGTACAGTTTGGGGATCCGTGTTCAAGTAAATAGTGACTCTCACTATCCGGAACGGATTAATAGCGGCCGTCCGGAAGCATTACAGGCATTGAAGAAAGCCGGTTATAACACCGTAATGGAAATGTATGACGGCGCATGGCAGGAGATGCCGATAATCTTATAGTATCTTTATCAAAAGAGCAAGTTAACATTATTATTGTGATAATGTTAACTTGCTCTTTTGATAATGTTAACTTATAGGAAGCAATTATATTAATTTATTGCTTATAATACAGTTAACTTCTTGTTGATGCTAATTATTTCTTCAATAAAAACTCATCAATCGCTTTCTTGTAAGTTGCCTTATCGGCAGCTCCGCGGAACAACTGAGGTTCGCCCTGCATCGGAATAAAGACAAATAAAGGAATACTGGTGGCATTGAACAAAGCGGCCAGTTCTTTCTCCTTATCCACATTGACTTTATATATCACGATTTTCCCGGCATATTCTTTCGCCAGTTCCTTCATGATAGGAGCCGTCATTCGGCAGGGTCCGCACCAGTCGGCGTACAAGTCGATGATGGCAGGTTTGTCACCCTTATATTTCCACTCTTTGGATTTCTCGTAATCGAATACGTCCTTGATAAACATATCTTTGTTCATTACGATTACGCTGCCGTCTTGAGTAGTTTCTTGCGTTTCCGCTTGTTTTTGTTTGGCTCCATCGGTACAGGCATAAGTCAGTATGCTTGAAAAGATGAGAGCGGTCATAGCTATAATTTTCTTCATTTTCTTAATTATGAGTTTTGTTCGATAATGGCTTTAAGCTCCTTACCGCTGATTACACCCGAATGACGCCATACGGCTTCACCTTTTCTGAACAGGATGAAAGTCGGAACCATCTGTATACGATAGCTTGCAGCTAATGCTTCATGTTGGTCTACATCGATTTTTGCGATACGCGCTCTGTCGCCAATCTCACTTTTCAATGCTTCCAATACAGGATGCATGGCTTTACAAGGTCCGCACCAGGTAGCAAAGAAATCCACCAAGACAGGTTTTTCTGATTGTATTAATTCTTCAAACTTTTCCATAATCTTTGTTTTTATAATAGTTTATGAGTATATAACAGATAAACGGGAGATTTGTTCACGCTCGATTGTAAATTAGTAATAACTAATTACTCATTGCTATGTACTAATCACTAATCGTCAGCTCTTTGATAATGTGCGAAGCGCCGGCATATTTGTCTATGATGAACAAAGTATAACGAATGTCTACACAAGCTGCACGCTGTGAAGAGGGACGGAAAGCGATGTCACCTGTCAGCCCTTCATAGTTACGGTCAAAAGCCGTACCTATCAATTCACCCTTGGCATTGAACACCGGACTGCCGGAATTACCACCCGTATTGTCCGTATTTACGATGAAGCAGACGGGCATTTCTCCATCGGGCATAGCATATCGTCCGAAGTCCTTGGCCTGATATAATTGTTTTAATTTAGCCGGAACTACAAACTCCCAATTGTCGGGATCTTCCTTTTCCATCGCTCCTTTCAGAGTGGTGTAACAGCCGTACTCCACACCGTCGGCGGGCTTATAAGGCAATACGCGTCCGTAGGTCAGGCGCAGGGTGGAGTTGGCATCCGGGTAGATGGGGGTGCCGGCTTCCTGTTTCATATCCATCATTCCTTTGACCCATACTTTATGGGCGGCGTTATAGTTACGGTTGGCATCCATCATGGCGATGGTGGTTTGTAGCAGACCGTCGGTAACGGAGTACTTGAACAATGTCATCCAGTCGTTACCGAGCTTATACAAACTAGGTTTACGGATAAACTTGGCAAAGTTTTCCTTGCTGCCGAAGATGGAATATTTGAAGCAGGCATCGATAAAGGCATCACTATCACCCTTGAAACGCTTGTCGATAACCTTGAAGATACCTATGCGTTGTTCGGCGGGAATATATTTCATGTAGGTTTGCAACATCTTCTTTCCTACAATCCGCTCTACTTCGGGGAAGGGGACGGATGCGAAATATTTATCGGCTGCAATTTGCAGGCTGTCGGAAGCGGCTTTTATCCTGGCTTTGTCCTTGCTCTGTAAGGCTGTGACCAATGCGGTGGTATTCGGAATCTTCATAAAGTCAAGACCCGTAATCAATGCTTCCTGAATGGCTTGCTGGTGATAGAGAGCATTACGGCGATGCTTCACGATACTGCGTATTTGGTCGAAAGCTTTCTGATAGGAACTGTCGTTTAAGGCGCGACCGCGTGCGAGGAGTTGTTCCTGTTGCGCGCGTTTCGTATCCAGTACTTTCAGGCGTACAAGTCCTTCGTTCATGCCGATGGCATTCTTCCAGTAATTGGCGGATGAGGCATACTTGCTTGCGTAGTGAATGCGTACGGCATCATCCTTCAGCATTTGTTCCATAAGGGCTTTCTGACGGACATCGCGCACGTGGTGGCGCATAAAGTTGGTGGTCTGCATACGTTCTTCCACTTCGTCGGAAATCATGTAGCGCCAGTTGCGTCCGGGGAATCCCATGACGAATGTAAAGTCGCCTTCACGATAGCCGGCAAGACTGATAGTAAGGTGCTTTTTTACCCGCAGGGGCACATTGTCCGGGTTGTAAGCTGCCGGTTGTCCGTCTTTGTCGGCGTAGATGCGGAACAAAGAGAAATCTCCTGTGTGGCGGGGCCACATCCAATTGTCCGTATCGGCGCCGAATTTGCCGATGGAAGAAGGGGGAGCGCCCACCATACGGATGTCACTGTAAGTAGTCTTGAGAAACAGGTAGTATTTATTTCCGCCATAGAACGCTTTCAGTTCCGCTTTACGGCCGGATGTCAGTGTGATGCCTTGTTCGGAAAGAAAGCGGTCGGCTATCATGGTAAGGTATTTGGGCGACAGATAATTCGTGCCGCTCGGATCGGAATCTATCTGCAATTGGTCGTTGACGTAATCCGTTACGTCCATTATTTCATCGATGTAGGTTACGGTAAGTCCTTTGCAGGGAAGTTCTTCGTTGCGTGACATTGCCCAAAAACCATCGGTCAGATAGTCGTGCTCCACACTGCTGTGTTGCTGGATAGCTCCGTAACCGCAGTGATGATTGGTCAGTACCAGTCCTTCTGCCGAGATAACCTCGCCTGTGCAGCCGCCACCGAAGTGTACTACCGCATCTTTCAGGGCTATACCGCCGGGATTGTATATCTGCTCGGCAGGAATCAGCAGACCGAGCTCCGTCATGGCGACTTCATTTTGTTGTTTGAGGTCGGTCAGCATCCACATCCCTTCATCGGCATAGGTGGAAAGAACTCCCGATGTAAGGAATAATGATAGTATTGATAGTCTTAAATGTTTCATAATAAATGTGCGTTAGAAGGTATTATGAGAGGGGGGAGTCTCTGTGTACGACTGAGGTACCCTAAGTATACGACTGAGGGTATCTCAGTCGTATACTTAGGGTACCTCAGTCGTATTGTGTGTGGCCGGGAAAATAACGGTTACTCGACTATGTTCATTTCTTTTATCAGGTGTCCGCAGTCTCCCAGTTTTTCCAGAATAAAGAGTACGTAGCGGATATCCAGTGCGATGCAACGTTGCAGGTTGTTGTCGAAATTGATGTCACCGCTCAGGGATTCCCAGTTGCCGTCGAACGCGCAGCCTATAAGTTGGCCTTCACCATTGATGACCGGGCTGCCGGAGTTACCGCCGGTAATATCGTTGGTCGTCAGGAAGCAAACGGGCATTGTGCCGTCCGCCATGGCATACCGTCCGAAATCTTTATTAAGGATAAGCTCTTTCAGCTTGGCAGGTACTACGAACTCACGGTCTTCGGGGTTCTCTTTTTCAAGAATACCGTCTGTGGTGGTATAGTAATTGTAGTGCACTGCATCACGCGGGCTGTATGATTTCACGTTACCGTAAGTCAGACGGATGGTGAAGTTAGCGTCCGGATAAGACGGTACGGGCAGCTTCATTTCACTTAAACCGCGGATGTATGCTTTGTGCAGCAGGTCAAGGCCTTCACTCAACGCTTTTTCTTCCATGGCGACAGCTCTTAACTTTTCTACTTTTGAACGGGAATAAGCTGTGGCGGGGTCTTTCTCGATAGCCTTTATGGTTGGCTTTTTCATGAACTTGTCAAAGTTGGCACGGTTGGAGAGGATGGAGTTGTCGTATATATCATCTATAAAAGCGTTGTAGTCGCCTTTGTATTTGTTCTGAACGGTCAGATAGAAAGCGGGAAGCTCTTCCGGTTTCAGCTTTTGGGCGAGAGCCGGCAAAATGGCTTTGGCTACGGCGCGGTCTACTTCATGGTCGTAGTCTTTGTTGTGGATGTCGTTGAATACTTCTTCCAGTTGCGCCGTGCTTGCGGTGAGCAGTGAATCGTTTTTCTCTTCCAGCGCGGTTTTAATCTTGTCCATAATCATGTACGGACTGCCAAATTCAATGGCGCCGCTCAATGCTTCGTACAGGTAATTGAGCTGGCGGGTAACGGGCATTCTTTTGGCGATGATACCGTCCATCTTGTCTACCACGCCTTCGTATTCAGGTTTGCCTTTGGCAAATTCGGCGAATTTCTTTTCTTGTTCCGCTTTGGTACCCAATACGTCGTTGTCGATGATTGCCTTGTTCATGCCGATGGAGTTCTTCCAATAGTTACTGCTTCCGGCAAACTTATTGGCATACTGGATACGGGTTTTATCGCTGGCATCCATATATTTGCGCAACACATCGAGGCGGACGCCGCGCATGTCAATCATGGCCTGGTTGTCTGCTTCCATGCGTTCTTTCACTTCCGATTGGGTGAGGTAACGGCTGGTTCTGCCGGGGAAGCCCATAATCATGGCATAGTCGTTCTCTTGCAGGCCTTTGATGGAAATCGGCAGATATTTAGGAGTTTGCAAAGGTACGTTGTCCTTGGAATATTCGGCAGGTTCTCCGTTCTTGTCGGCATAGATGCGGAACATGGAGAAATCGCCCGTATGGCGAGGCCACATCCAGTTGTCTGTTTCACCGCCGAACTTTCCTACTGAGGAGGGGGGAGCGGCTACCATCCGTACATCGCTATATACCTTATAATAGAACAGGTAGAATTTATTTCCTGCATAGAAGGGCAATGCTTTTACCTCGATACCCGGTTTGCCGTTCAAATCGCTCTTTTCCAGTTCTTCTTTGGCGAGTTTGTTGAGAAACGGAGCTGTCAGCGCATTGACTTCCGTCACTTCTCCGGCTTTGACTTTCTCGTTTACGAGGCCGGTGATGTCTACGATACGATGTACGAAACGGAATTTTAATCCCGGAGTAGGCAACTCTTCACTGCGGTTTTTAGCCCAGAAACCGTCTGTCAGGTAATCGTGTTCTACCGAGCTGTGTTGCTGGATTGCTCCGTAACCGCAGTGGTGATTGGTAAGGATTAATCCTTCCGGTGAGATGATTTCACCGGTACAACCGCCGCCAAAGATACCGACGGCATCTTTCAGTGATACACCGTTCGGGTTATATAAATCATCGGCTTCGAGTTTTAATCCCTGTTTCTTCATCATGTCGGTGGAGTTCTGCTGCTTCATGAGTTGCAGTAACCACATTCCTTCGTCTGCGCGTACGGAGCAGACTGTCAGCACGGCAATAGCCGCAATCAAATACTTCGTTAATTTCATCCTTGTTATTGTTATTAATTAATTTACTATATGTTATTTGAATTTTCCTTCCCGGATGGCGTCCATGATATTGGCAGGCGGACGCTGATTCAGCAATTCCTGTTTCATAAAGTCCATGTAAGGAGCTACATGCTTGAAGAATTTCCGGTAACCGGCACAAAGGTAGTTCAGTCCGGGCTCACCGTTTGCGGTATGTGCAAAGCGGTTTTTAGGACATTCGCCGTTGCAGGCGAACAGCCATTCGCACTCCCGGCACTGGGTAGGGAGTGATTTTTGTTTCATCAGTCCGAAAGCCTGCTGTTGCTCGCTGTACATCATTTCAACCAGTGTTTTCTGATAGATGTTTCCTAATTTATATTCCGGAAATACAAAGTGGTCGCAGGCATATACATCACCGTTGAACTCCATTACGCCGGCATGCCCGCAGGTCTTTGCCATAGAGCATACGCCCGGTTGCTCACCCACCCAGTTGGCAAGGGTGGAGTCGAAGAGCTGGATATAATAAGTCCCCACATCTTGTTTCACCCATTCATCGAACAGGGCGCAGAGGAAGTTTCCCCATTGTTCCGGACTGACGGAGAAATCAGCCAGTTCGGCAGCCTTCTCCTTGTCGGCCAGTGAAGCCAGATGACGTCCGTCTTGATGCGGTGTAATCCGTTCTACGATAGGAGCGAACTGGATATAGCGGGAACCTATCTCTTTAAAGAAATTATAGAACTCAAGGGGATAGTCGGCGTTGAAGTCGTTTACTACCGCCATCGCGTTCCATTCCACCCCATGTTTTTTCAGCAGGTTGATGCCTTGCATCACTTTGACGAAAGAAGGCTTTCCAAGCCTGTTTTTGCGGTACTCGTCGTGAAACTCCTGCGGACCGTCGATGGACACGCCTACCAGCCAATTGTTCTCTTTGAAGAACTCGCACCATTCGTCGGTAAGCAACGTACCGTTTGTCTGTATGCAGTTATCAATCGTCCGGCCGTTGGCGTACTTTTTTTGCAGTTCCATAGCCTTTTTGTAGAAGGCCAACGGGCGCATCAGGGTTTCTCCGCCATGCCAGGTGAATAATACTTGCGGCATCGTTTGCGAATTGATATATTCTTCAATGAACTTTTCCAGCAGTTCATCGCTCATCACATGTTTGGGATTGTTTACATACAGTTTGGACTTCTCCAGATAATAGCAATAATCGCATGCCAAGTTGCATACAGCCCCTACGGGTTTGAGCATTACATAAAGAGGTTTGGCGAAAGGAGCATAGGTTGACATGTATATTTCTCCGGTTTTATGATTTATGATTGTGCAAAAATACGTAAACCAAATGAAAATTCCTTTCTTTCTATCCGGTTTATAAGGAATATTAATACCTTTGCCGCGTGTAATTCATAAATCGTTTCCTGCATGATTAGAATGAATGTAAACTATATCTTGCCTTTTTTGTTGTTACTTGTGTCTTTCTCTTCTTGTAGTCGCAAATATAAGATTGAAGGAAATTCTTCGGTAACCAGTCTCGATGGTAAAATGTTATTTCTTAAAACACTGCAAAACGGGCAGTGGGTAACAATTGACTCGTCCGAGGTGGTTCATGGACTATTTTCGATGAAAGGCCCCGTAGATTCGGTAATGATGGTGACGTTGTATATGGATGACGAGGGTATTATGCCTTTGATTCTGGAGGATGGCAGGATTGAGATAATCATTTCCAATTCACAGCTGTCGGCTAAGGGAACCTTGTTGAACAACGCGTTGTATGAGTTTATAGAGAAGCGTAATGCAATGGAAGTTGAAATGGGAGAACTGGAGCGGAAAGAAGCGCGTATGGTGTTGGATGGCGCCAACTTGGAAGATGTACACGAACAATTGGCTAAGGAGGAAGAAACATTAGCCAAAGAGATGAATGATTATGTGAAAGACTTCATCATTGAAAATTATGAGAATGTGCTTGGTCCGGGAGTGTTTATGATGATGTGCAGTACACTGCCGTATCCTATAATGACACCCCGGATTGAAGAGATAATGAGAACCGCTCCCCTGATTTTTAAGGAAAACGCTTTTGTAAAAGATTTCCTTTCCAAAGCCAAACAAAACATGCAGCTGCTGGAAGAGCATAAACGCTTGCAGCAGAGTTCGGAAACCACGGACATGCAACATTAGTATTTTTCACTCATCTTGCCGATATTCGAGAGATTTGTTACATTTATGTAACTAACAAATTAAGTAGAAGTATGGCAAGAATAAAAAGTACGAATGTTCTTTCGTTTTTTAAAGAACAGATTACATTGCTCGAGTCGAGCAATAAATTGGGTACGGCAAGGAATTACCGTCGCACCCTCAGTAGCTTTTCCCTGTTTCTGGAAGGTAGGGATATTCCTTTCAGACTGCTCGATGAGCCGCTGGTTATCCGGTATGAAAGCTGGCTCCGGTCGAGAGGCGTTTTACGTAACAGCTCTTCATTTTATATGAGGGTTTTGCGTTCCGTATATAATAAGGCGGTTACAAAGCGGCTGGTCAAGCAGACTTTCCCTTTTCAAAATGTATATACGGGAGTGGATAAAACCCGTAAACGGGCGATAGACGAACAGCACATACTGGACTTGTGTAAGTTGAGTTTACCGGCATTATCTCCATTGGCCTTGGCCCGCGACTTGTTTCTTTTCAGTTATTGTACACGGGGAATGGCTTTGTCGATATGGCGTTCCTGTGTAAAAAGAATATACACAACGGCTATATCTGCTATACCCGTAAAAAGACCGGGCAGCAACTTGTCATCCGTGTCGAGCCTCTTATCCAGAAAATCATCAGCCGGTATGCCGGACAAACGAAGCGTTCGCAATACCTTCTTCCCATCATTTCCTCGGAAGATCCGGTGATAGCGTTTTCCCAGTATCAGACGGCGCTGGGGTATTACAATAAGCTGTTGAAGAGGATTTCCAAGATTCTTGACCTCGATATATCGCTGTCTTCCTACACCGCGCGCCATTCATGGGCTACGGCGGCACGCAATCATAATGTGCCGATTTCGGTTATTAGTGCAGGAATGGGACATACTACGGAGAAAACAACACAAATCTATTTAGCCAGTTTGGAAAGTTCCGTTATCGATCAGGCTAATCAAAGCATATTATCAGCTTTGGTATAGGCTTGCGGCCATACATTGTATTGTTCGATATAATGTATAAATCTATATCGTTTCTATACAAGAGACGTTACAGATTTATCGGCAAAAGTAAACCTTTTCTGATAAAGATGAGAGTAATTGAAAGGTATTTTTTGATACATTAACAAACAAGATTGCTTGATAATTTGTTGTAAGTGATTTTTGGACAAAATTTATAGGGCTGATTATTATTGATTAATAGAGATTTAGCTGGCAGAGGCGAGCTGAAAGCGTTAAGTAAAACACTCCTGTTTTATGATTTTAGGGAAGAGGGTTATAACTGCTTAGCCAATCTATGTCTTATTCTGTGACTTCGGTGTACAAAGCATGCTGAATTATCATTTATTAATAGTACAAAACACATCTATAAGTTTTGTATAAGATTGATTATTAGTAATTTATTGACATGTGCTATTTCT
>ERZ894244.1758-NODE-1758-length-10174-cov-31.481174_pt1 | contig 10174 bp, 6 predicted proteins | sample MGYA00380299_ERZ894244 | MGnify/ENA primary metagenome ERZ894244 (study PRJEB32331, sample SAMN06328444) | human gut metagenome | biome: human gut microbiome; feature: stool | host: Homo sapiens | collected 2014-06-26 ... | reverse complement strand
GAAAGTCGGGGCTTTGTGCTTAAAAAAAAGAAGGTGCGCATTTTGACACACCTCCTTTATTTTTTTCGTCTGCGTCTGCGTCTCTGTTGTTTCTGGCGGTTGTATCGCTGCCACCTCTTATAAATCATCCAACCACTCATCAAAGCAACAACAATAAAGATAAGAATAGTAATGCCCACCCCTAAATTATCCCCCTTGATACGTGACCAAATATCAAGAACTTCTTTCGTCTTATCTCCGAAGTCACGAATCATAGCACACCGTTCCACTACTTTACGATCCGGATATTGAATCTTGTCTATCTGAATACTGTCCGCACCCGGTCCGAAAAAATAACTCAAATCAGCATAATAATCAAGGGTAGTATCTACCTTTTCTTCCAGAATTTCAGGAGTAGCTATCGAACTTACATATCCACAAAAATCCATGTTGCGCAAAGCAATATCCGGACGACACATAAAGTTTATAAAATAACTGGCAGCCTGCGGATTCTTTGCATATTTCGGAATCACCCAACCGTCATACCAGATATTACTACCTTCATCGGGAACTTCATAGTCTAAGTCTACTCCTACCGCATTCGCTTCCTCAATTGCCCATATTGCATCGCCGCTCCAAGTCATATTCAGCCAAGCTTTATTCTTCGTCATCATCTCTTTTCCGAAATCAGCTTCCCAACCTGCAATATTAGGTTTCAGGGCTTTCAGATATTTTTCCGCAAGTTCCATGGCCTGCGGAGAATAGTCGTTCATCAATTCTTCAACCGTAACTGTCCCTTGCTCCAGTTCCTTGGCATGAGCATGGATGATAGCTGTTCCGTAAGCATCGCGATAACTATCCTTCATCAGTATTTTTCCGGCATGTTTCTTATTCCAAAGACATTCCCAAGACGACGCAACCGAATCAGAAACATAAGCCCGATTATAAAGGATTCCCGCAGTTCCCCACATATAGCATACCGCATAGTGGCTGGCTTCTTCACCCGGCTGACTCAATTTATTGATCTGTTCCCGAATAAACGGAGACACATTGTTCATATAATTGGGAGAATACGCAAAGTTCGTATCAATAGGCAGTAGTAGATGTTTCTTCAACATACGTTCGATAATATACTCCGAAGGACAGACCACATCAAAATCCTCATGGCCTTTTTCAATCTTCGTCAGCATAATCTCGTTTATGTCGAATGTCTGATAAACAATACGGATATTTTCACCGGTTTGCTCCTTATAATACGTCTGGAAATCTTCGAGAACACCATCCCCGATATAATCCGCCCAGTTGTAGATTTTAAGGACCCGCTCACGCGGTTCACCGGAATTGTAGCAACCGCTCAGAAAACCAGCCAGCACCAGCAAAAACAAGTTAACAGAAACTATTCTTTTCATTTTATTTACGTAGCAGCACATTTTCATGATTCTTTCTTCTTCGTTTTTCCGGCACGGTAATTAATCACTATCAATAAAGCCAGCACCACCACAAAAATAATGGCGGACAACGGGCGAAGTTCAGGAGTCAGACCTCCCTTGCGGGCATCAGCATAGATATAGGTGGAAAGCGTTTCCAGCCCTTGATTACCGATGGTAAATACAGTTACGGCAAAATCATCGATTGAAAGCGTCAGTGCAAGCATAAAGCCACTGATCATTCCCGGACGAATCTCCGGAATGATTACCTTCCGCAAAGCCTGCATAGGTGTAGCTCCCAAATCGAGGGCAGCTTCATAAATGTTCGGATTCATTTGTTTCAGGCGCGGCAGAACGCTTAATACGACGTAAGGAGTACAAAAAGTGATGTGCGCCAGTACCACTGTGGTATATCCCTGCGTGATTCCGAGAGATACGAATAAAAGGAAAAGCGATATACCGGTTATGATATCACCGTTCAGAATAGGAATACTATTCACAAAACCAATCGCCTTGCGCGAGCGTGCTTTTAAGTTGAAGATGCCGATGGCAGCGATGCTGCCCAACAAGGTAGATGCCGTGGCAGCCAGCAGCGCAATGGTAATGGTATTGATCAGGGCATTCATCAGAGAATGATGGGCACCTGTATTAAATAGCGATGAATAAAGTTTGGTCGAAAACCCGGTCCAGTTACCTAATACCTTCGCCTCGGTAAAAGAGTAAATCACAATGATCACAATAGGGGAATATAGCAACAGCAGTAATACCCACAGGTAAGTCTGAGCGAATATCTTCTTTACCATAGCCCACCTCCTTCGTTCGTATTATCCTTATCATCGGTACTGAACAGTGAAGTCGCGGCTATCAACAGCAGCATGATCAGCGAAAGTGCTGCCCCATAGTTCCACATACTGTTATTGATATTCTCCTGAATGGTAGTACCAAAGAGTTTGATATTGTTCATCGTCAGCAGTTCGGCAATGGCGAATGTCGAAATGGTCGGCATAAACACCATCATGATACCGCTCATGACTCCCGGCATGGAAAGCGGGAGAACTGCCTTGAAAAAGACCTGTACAGGATTAGCCCCCAAGTCCTGCGCCGCCTCAATGTAGCTATGGTCCATCTTCTGCAATGTGTTATAGATGGGATAGATCATAAAGGGGATAAAGTTGTAAACCATACCGAAGATCAGTGCTCCCTCCCCCAGCGGAACGCTGAAAAAGTCGAATAAAGCGACAGTGGCAAGGGTACGTACCAGAATATTCACCCACATGGGCAGGATAAACAACACCACCATTGTTTTGGAACGGTTCAGCTTGCTGTTGCTTAATATCCAGGCTGCGGGATATCCCAGCAGGATACAGATAAGAGTCGTAATAATGGCAATACCTATGGAATAGACGAAGGTATTGATCGCTTCGGGATGTTCGAAGAATTTCTGAAAATTGGCGAGTGTCAGATGACCGTTATCATCGGTAAACGCATACACGACAATTAGAACCAACGGTATGACCACAAAGATCGCCGAGAAAATAATGTAAGGAAGAGTCCAGCTCTTACGTGATGACAAAAAGACTATAAACTTCTTATTCACTTCCTTTCCTGTTAATCGGTTATTTTAATTATACGAATGGCATCTGGAGGGATGGTAATACCTACACGGTCTCCGTCGTCCCATACATCGTTCGTATCTACAAATACATTCTCGTCCCAGTCTGACAATACGGTCAGATGATAATGGTCGCCCTTGTAAAGGATGAATTTCACCTCACCTGTGAGCGTTCCGTCTTCTTCATTATCCTGAAGAATCACTTTTTCAAAGTCTACCTCCACTTTGACATTCGTATCGGCAGCTATATCTTCCACCGGAGTACATTCAAAGTTACAGCCCAGGAATTCCACATGAGTGGCATCCAGCAATTTTCCTTCAAACGTATTGCAGATACGCTCTTTCTTCATGATGTGAATATCAAACGGCTTCACCAGCAGTCCGACTTCCGCTCCTACTTCAAAATGATGGTAATCCTGCACCAGGAATTCATATCCGCCGCACATCACCGTCATTTCATAATGCACACCTTTGAAAATAGAAGTCTCTACCACGCCTACCAACTGCGCCATATCCGAAACGGGGAAAATATAAAGATCTTCCGGACGGATGACTACGTCTACCGGAACATTTTCACCAAATCCTTCATCCACACATTCAAACTCCGTGCCGCAGAAGCGTACCAGCTTATCATGAATCATGGTACCATTGAGGATATTGCTTTCTCCGATAAAGTCGGCAACAAAAGCGTTGATGGGTTCATTATAAATATCAATCGGTGTACCGATCTGCTGAATCTTTCCTTCACTCATCACAACAATCGTATCACTCAACGTCAATGCCTCTTCCTGATCGTGAGTGACGTAAACAAACGTTATACCCAAAGATTTATGCATTTCTTTGAGCTCCATTTGCATATCCTTACGCATTTTCAGGTCGAGCGCTGCCAGCGGCTCATCCAATAGCAACACTTCCGGCTCATTCACAATGGCACGGGCAATGGCTACACGTTGTTGCTGACCACCGGAAAGAGAATCCACATCGCGGTATTCATAATCTGTCATACCTACCATCTTTAAAGCAGCTTTCACTTTCTTCTCAATGGTTTGTTTCGGTGTCTTTTTCAGTTTCAGGCCGAAAGCAATGTTATCATATACATTCAAGTGCGGGAATAAGGCATATTTCTGAAATACCGTATTCACGGGACGCTTGTGGGGAGGAGTTTGTGTTATTTCCATCCCCGAAATTCGGATCTCGCCTTCCGAAGCCGTCTGAAAACCGGCAATGAGACACAACAACGTGGTTTTACCGCAACCGGAAGGACCAAGTATAGTGACAAACTCGCCCTTTTTCACGTTTAGAGTCACATCATCCAATGCTGTTTTATCGCCAAAATACTTCGATACGTGGCTCACCTCAATGATGGATTTATCTTCTTGCATATTCATACTAAAGTTTGGGCTGCAAAGGTACACATTTCTGCGGTTTTCACCTAGGTGTTAATCTAATATAACAGTGTTTTTCGATGCCCGACAGAAAAAAAATCTATCTTTGCATAAATATTTATTCACTAATTTTACAAAAGCATGAAAAAGTTAACTTATTTAGTTATTGCAACGGCAGCGTTAGGCATGGTAGCTTGTACGGGCGGAAACAAAGCCGGATACGTTGTCACAGGTACGGTAGAAGGTGCAAGCGATGGTGACACCGTTTATCTTCAGGAAGCTACTGGCAGAAATTTGACCAAACTAGATACAGCCGTTATCACCAAAGGTACTTTTACCTTTGAAGGTACACAAGATTCTGTGGTTAGCCGCTATGTCACTTGCGAAGTGAACGGAGAGCCATTGATGATTGATTTCTTCCTCGAAAACGGAAAAATCAACGTTGCCCTGACCAAGGATAACGACGCTGTGACCGGTACTCCTAACAATGATGCATACCAGGAAATCAGAGCTCAAATCAATGACATCAGCAAGAAAATGAATACCATTTATGAAGCAATGGGCGACACTTCTTTAAGTGATGAGCAGAAAGAAGCCAAACAAAAAGAGGGTGCCCAGCTGGAAGAACAGTATGACAAAGTAATCAAAGAAGGTGTTAAGAAGAACATCGCCAATCCGGTCGGAGTTTTCTTGTTTAAACAAACGTTCTACAATAACTCTACTGACGAAAATGAAGCTTTGTTGCAACAAATTCCTGCGAATTTCCAGAATGACGAAACAATCGTAAGAATCAAAGAGATGACCGACAAGCAGAAAAAGACTGCCGTAGGTACTCAATTTGTTGATTTCGAAATGCAGACTCCGGAAGGAAAGACTGTGAAGTTGTCTGACTACGTTGGTAAAGGTAAAGTGGTATTGGTTGACTTCTGGGCTAGCTGGTGCGGTCCTTGCCGTCGCGAAATGCCTAATCTGGTAGAAACTTACGCTAAGTATAAAGGTAAGAACTTCGAAATTGTAGGCGTATCTCTCGACCAGGATGGAGCTGCATGGAAAGAAGCAATCAAGAAGATGAATATGACTTGGCCACAAATGTCCGACCTGAAATTCTGGCAAAGTGAAGGTGCACAGCTTTATGCAGTAAACAGTATTCCTCACACTGTATTGATCGATGGCAGTGGTAAAATTATCGCTCGCGGTTTGCATGGAGAAGAACTTCAGGCTAAAATTGCAGAAGCTGTAAAATAACAGATCGAAAGAGAAGGTTTTTCAAAGGCTTTAAAGTTCAAACAAGGGGCTGTTCGAAAAGCCTTGATCCTATAAAATCACGCTTACTACGACATGTTGCAGTAAGCGTGATTTTTCTTTTTAGAGACTTTTCAGATGGTTTCTTGCTTATTAAAAACTTCACAAGTCAGCAACCAAACAGATAAAATTCAGCCCCTGTAATTCTCGAAAGAACACAGGGGCTGAATCTATATATGAAAGTAAGGGAGAAGGACTCCCCTACTTTTATTTCAAACAAATTAGATAAACCAACGTACGTAGCAGAAGTCTTGACGGTGTGGAAGCTCCGGATTCTTCGGGAACATACGGTAAGACACCTTGAAGCTACCTGCATTTGACAAGCTGTGTTTAACTTGGAATGTATACAAGTTACCTTCTTTCTTGATGACACTAAACGGTTCTACAGAGTAAACATGTTGTTTTCCGTCTGCAGTTGTGTAAGTAGTAACCAATTCAAGTCCCACTGCATCATTCAAGCCTTTTTCATCGATAACGTAAGTAATAGTATATTCTTTTCCGCTTTCGATATCACCATTCTTCAGCTCTTCTACCTTGTCACAAGATACGATTTCAATAGAATCCCATTTAGCAACCACATCTTCTTTCCAAGCTGCGATTTCTTTTGCTTTTGCATTATCGTTAGCAGCCAAAGTCTGGAAACGTTTTGCCAGTTTGCAATAGAACTTGCTATAGTAATCATCCAACTGACGCTTCATGGTATAATGAGGAGCAATCTGTGCGATAGAATTCTTCACCACTTTGATCCAGCCTTCAGAATATCCCTTCTTATTACGTGCATAATACAACGGAAGGATTTCAGTTTCAAGAATACTGTAAATAGTAGCAGCATCCAGCTGATCCTGATGTTCCTGATTCTGGTAAGTACGTTTTTCAGTCAACGCCCAACCTGCACCTTCACGGTAACCTTCCAGCCACCATCCGTCTAATACGGAGAAATTGACAACACCGTTCATCAAAGCTTTTTCACCAGATGTACCGGATGCTTCCAACGGACGAGTCGGAGTATTCAACCAGATATCAACGCCGGAAACCAGACGACGAGCCAGTTGCATATCGTAATTCTCGAGGAAGATAATCTTACCCAGGAATTCCGGACGACGAGAGATTTCAATGATACGCTTAATCAAGCCCTGGCCTGCTCCATCGTGCGGGTGAGCTTTACCTGTAAACAGGAATTGTACCGGATAATCAGGATTGTTCACGATCTTAGAAAGACGATCCAAGTCGGTGAACAGCAAGTGTGCACGTTTGTAAGTAGCAAAACGACGGCCGAAACCAATCAGCAATGCGTTCGGATTGATCTTATCCATCAGTGAAACGATACGAGAAGGATCTCCCTGGTTCTTCAACCATGTATCGCGGAATGACTTACGGATATAGTCAACCAACTTATTCTTCATAGTCATACGAGTCTTCCAAATCTCTTCATCGGGCACATTGTAGATAGCTTCCCAAATCTTAGGATTAGACTGATCGAACCAGAAGTTTTCGTTGAAATATTTAAAGTATAATTCTTTCCATTCTGTTGCACTCCAAGTTGGGAAGTGAACACCATTCGTTACATATCCTACGTGGCTTTCTTCCGGGAAATAACCTTTCCAGATAGAAGAGAACATTTCTTGAGAAACTTTTCCGTGCAGCCAGCTTACACCGTTCACTTCCTGTGAAGTGTTACAAGCAAAAACAGACATACAGAAACGTTCGCCCTTGTCGCCCGGATTGTTACGTCCTAGATCCATCAAGTCATCCCATGAGATACCCATTCTGGAAGGATAACCACCCATATATTTGCCGAACAAACCTTCGTCAAAATAGTCGTGACCTGCGGGCACCGGAGTATGAACAGTATAAAGAGAAGAAGCGCGAACCAACTCAATAGCCTGGTCGAAAGTCAATCCAGTAGCTACATAGTCGCAGATACGCTGAACATTAATCAATGCAGCATGTCCTTCATTACAGTGATAAACATCTTTCTTGATACCCAGAGCTTTCAGAGTCAGGATACCACCGATACCCAACAAGATTTCCTGTTTCAAACGGTTTTCCCAGTCACCACCATAAAGCTGGTGAGTGATAGGACGGTCGAATTCGCTGTTCATTTCATTATCCGTATCAAGCAGATACAAAGAAATACGTCCAACATTCACACGCCATACGTTTGCATGAACAAAATAATCAAGATAAGGAACGTCAACTATCAACGGCTGACCATTGGCATCCATTACGCGTTCAATAGGAAGTTGACCGAAGTTCTGTGCCTCGTAGTTGGCAATCTGCTGTCCATCCATAGACAACGTTTGAGTAAAGTAGCCGTAACGATACAAGAAACCTACCGCACACAAATCAACATTGCTGTCGGAAGCCTCTTTCAGATAGTCACCAGCCAATACGCCCAGACCACCGGAATATATTTTCAGGACGCTGCTCAAGCCATATTCCATGCTGAAATAAGCTATAGATGGGCGTTGCTCATCCGGCTTCACATCCATGTAATCTCTGAATTTCGTATAAACTTCATTCATTCTTCTTAGAATCACCTTGTCTTTTGCCAGCGCTTCCAGCTTCTCATAGCTCATACGTTCCAACAACAGTACTGGATTCTGTCCACATTCTTTCCAAAGTTCCGGATCTAGATCTCTAAACAGTTCAGTCGCTTCAAAATTCCATGCCCACCAAATGTTGCGTGCGATTTCAGACAACTTCTCCAACTCTTCCGGTATACGTGATTTCACAGTAACCTCTTTCCAGTTGGGAGTATTCACATTACTAACTTTGATTTTCATAATGTTTTCGTTTACTTATTGATAAATAATTTCTTTCTTAACTCAACTGACGTATCCTTGCCTTACGCAAAGCGATATCATAAGCTTCATAATAATATTGTATAAAGTGCTTCCATAAAGCCTGCTCTGCAACTTCAGCAGCACGCTTACGGATTTCCTTCACCTCTTTATCAGTCTTATCCGCAAACAACGTAATCGTATCTTTGATACCATCCGCCACTTCCGAATAATTATAGTCCGAACGATGCAGCACTTCCACTCCATCATTAATGCCATGCTGGTTCTTCAGGCTGTTTACCCAAAGTCCGAATCCTGCCAGATCCGTAGTGATTGTCGGCACATGGAAAGCTACACTTTCCAGCGGAGTATATCCCCACGGTTCGTAATAAGAAGCATAGACACTCAAATCCTGCCCCAGCAATATATCATAATATTCTTTATTCATGATACCATCACGACCATCCAGATAACAAGGAACAAAAATCACCTTTACCTTATCTTCCGGACGATTGCCCATTCCCAGATATTTCAACATGTCCAACACCTGGTCATGAGTCATATTATGCAGCCAATGAGTGATAAACGGTACTTCGAGGGGAGTGTCGAACTTATCTTTGCTCTTCAAACGTGCCTGCAAATCCTCGCGAGGCTCTCCCACCCAACCGGGTACATTGATGAATGCCAACACATTCTTATGCAGTTTCTTATCCCTGTTCAAGCGGTTTAATGATTCCAAAAAAACATCAATACCTTTATTCTTAAACTCATATCGCCCACTGGTTCCGACAATTAACGTATCATCACCCAGATTTGTTCCCAATAATTTATTGGCAACACTAAGCATCAAGGTACGTGCGCGCTTACGCTTGCCGGTAAACGTGCTTCCTTTCGGCACAAAATCATCTTCAAAACCGTTCATCAAAACAACATCTGCCGGTTTATCCAGTAATTCCTTGCATTCATTATTGGTTATTTCACTCACCGTAGTAAAACAGTCTACATAATGTGCAGTCTGTTTCTCAATCGAGTGTTTCGATTGCATGTTCAGTTCCTGCGCCATCTGGTCGCCATTATAAGCAAACAGATAGTCATACAACGGCTTATTATTGCCGGCAATGGAACGACCGATAGACGTAGCATGGGTCGTAAAAATAGTAGCAACCTCCGGCACAGCTTCCTGTACATAAAGTGCTCCCATTCCAGTCATCCATTCATGCGCCTGATATACCACCTTATCCGTTTCTGTCAGGTTGTAGCGATAGAAACTCTCCACCACTCTTCCCGCAGCGTATGAAAACATAGAAGCTTCGTCGTAATCGCCATAAGCGTGCAACGAATCTACTTGATAACGATTCCACATTTCTGTGTATATATCGTCTTTCTTTTCAAAAAAAGGTTGGAAATCAACAAGAATGACTATGGGTTCACCGGGGATATTCCATCGTCCTATACGGACAGAAAGTTCGTCTTTCTCAAGTGCATGCTTTTTCCAGGCAGCACATAGGTTATCCGACTCGATGAATAGAGGGTTTTCTTTTCCTTGCCATACATCAGGACCTATGAAGAAAATTCTGTCGCGGAACTTTTCCTGCAATGTATTTGCCCGTGTCGACAAGACGGTGTATATTCCTCCCACTTTATTACATACTTCCCAGCTGGACTCGAAGATATAATCGGGGGTTA
>ERZ894244.1748-NODE-1748-length-10227-cov-6.148742_pt1 | contig 10227 bp, 8 predicted proteins | sample MGYA00380299_ERZ894244 | MGnify/ENA primary metagenome ERZ894244 (study PRJEB32331, sample SAMN06328444) | human gut metagenome | biome: human gut microbiome; feature: stool | host: Homo sapiens | collected 2014-06-26 ... | reverse complement strand
GTTTCAGGGCCGCGATCCGCAGACGGGGGAGAATATCCTCGCGGTGTCGTATCCGCTGTTTTTTAACTCCCGCGTCGTCGGCGTGCTGCGGTACGTGACATCGCTGCGCGAGGCGCAGCATCGCGTGTTGGTCGAGTCGCTGCTCGCTTCGGCGGCGGCGCTCGTGTGCATGGTGCTCATCGCGGCGTCGAACGCCATTTTCATCAACAACGTCGTCGAGCCCGTCGCCGTTGTGAGCGACGCGGCGCGTCGCATCTCGGGCGGCAGCTACGGCATCATGATCGAGAATCGTTACCGCGACGAGCTCGGCGAGCTGGTCGACAATATCAACGACATGTCACTCAAGATCAGCCAGGCCGAGAAGATCCAGCAAGAATTCATCTCGTCGGTCTCGCACGAGCTGCGAACGCCGCTGACCGCTATCAGCGGCTGGGCGGAGACGCTGAGCGTGGACCCCAGCAGCAATCTGGACCAGACCAAGCGCGGCCTCGGCATCATCCTGAAGGAATCGCGCCGCCTGACGACAATGGTCGAGGAGCTGCTCGAATTCACCAAGATGCAGGACGGACGCTTCACGCTGCGCGTGGAGAGCGTGGACCTTGCCGGCGAGCTGGAGGACGCGGTGTACACGTATTTCGAGCTTTTCCGGCAGGAGGGCATCGAGGTCTGCTACACGGGCCCCGACGACGATATCCCGCCGGTCGTGGCGGACAGCGAGCGCATGAAGCAGGTCTTCTGCAACGTGCTGGACAATGCCGCCAAGCACGGCGGCAGCGGCAAGCGCATCGATGTGAGCGCCGCACGCGAGGGGAACAGCTTTGTCATCCGCGTGCGCGACTACGGCCCCGGTATTCCGGAGGCGGAGTTGCCGTTTGTGAAGCAAAAGTTCTACAAGGGCTCGTCCAAGGCGCGCGGCAGCGGCATCGGCCTTGCCGTTTGTGATGAGATCGTGCGTCTGCACGGCGGTACGTTCGATATCGCGAACGCCGACGGCGGCGGTGCGGTCGTGACCATTGCGCTTCCAATTCCATAAGAAAATAGAACGGGTGTTGTATTTTTGAAACGCCTGTGGTAAGATATCGCATAGAAAAAAGGAGAACCGTTCATGGCAAAAGAAACTGTGCCCGCACCGAAGTTCCGCACGAGCATCGGCGGCCAGGCATTGATCGAAGGCATTCTGATGCGCGGACCGGGCAAGCAGGCCATCGTCGTCCGCTCGCCGGAGGGCCTTGTAGAAAAGGTCGAAGAGCTGACGCTCGTGCGTGACAAGTACCCCATTCTGGGTCTTCCCGTCATCCGCGGCGCGGTGACATTCGTCGACTCGATGGTCAAGGGCGTCAAGGCGCTGATGTTCTCGGCGGACTATTTCCCCGATGAGGACCTTGCCGAGCCGAGCAAGTTCGACCGCTGGCTGGAGGAAAAGCTCGGCAACGAAAAGTTGCAGAAATTCATCACGGCGCTCGCGGTCATTTTATCGCTGGGCCTCACGATCCTGCTCTTTTTCCTGCTGCCGACGTTCCTTGCGGGACTTGTCGACCCGTTCATCAAGAGCGTGACCGTCCATAACCTGATCGAATCGGTCATCAAGCTCATCATCTTCTTCGCATACCTGCTGCTGTGCTCAAAGCAGAAGGACATTTACCGCGTGTTCCAGTACCACGGGGCGGAGCACAAGACCATCTTCTGCTACGAGGCGGGCCTGCCGCTGACGGTGGAAAACTGCCGCATCCAGCCGCGCCATCACCCGCGCTGCGGCACGAGCTTCCTCTTTGTGGTCGTGGTCGTGTCGATTTTAGTCTCGAGCCTTGTCTTCAGCTTTGTCAACTGGCGCAACATGTGGGTGCGCATGGCGCTGCACCTGCTGCTGCTCATTCCAATCGTGGGCGTGACGTATGAGTTCAACCGCTACGTCGGCGGGCACGACAACAAGGTGACGCGCTTTCTGGCGCGTCCGGGCCTGTGGCTGCAAAACTTTACGACCAACGAGCCGGACGACAGCATGCTCGAGGTCGCCATCCGCGCGCTCGAGCTGGTCATTCCCGAAGAAAAAGGCAAGGATGCGTGGTAAGCATGGCAACGACGTATAATAATCTCTATCTGGATCTGCGCACGGAGCTGAGGCGCGCGGGCGACGAGGAGGCGACGCAGTCGGCGCGCGAGCTCGTCTGCGCCGCGGCGGCAAAAACGCGCGAGGAGCTGGTGCGCGACGGCTCACTCTACGCCTCGCCCGAGGTGGAGAAGAGTGCGCGCGAGCTCGTCAAGCGCCACTTGGCGGGCGAGCCGGTGGCGTATCTCATCGGCGAGTGGGAGTTCTATGGTCTGCCGCTCGACATTTCGCCCGCGGTGCTCATCCCGCGCCCGGATACCGAGGTGCTGGCGACAAAGCTCATCGACGCGGCGCGCGGCGCGGGGGCCTGCCGCATTCTGGATCTCTGCGCGGGCAGCGGATGCATCGGCCTTGCCGCGGCGGCAAACCTGCCGAACGCGCGCGTGCTGCTCGGCGAATATGACGAAGAGGCGCTCAAGATCTGCCGGCAGAACATCCGCCGCAACCGCTTGACGGCGCGGGTGGCAAGCCTGAAGATCGACGCGCGGGAAAAGCCCGCGCGCACGCTGGGCGAGTTCCAGTTTCTGGTCAGCAACCCACCGTACATCCCGAGCGCGGACATCGACACGCTCGACGCTTCCGTGCGCGAACACGAGCCGCGCCTTGCGCTTGACGGCGGCGCGGACGGGCTCGACTTCTACCGTGTGATCTGCGAAAAGTGGCGCGATGCCCTGTGTGAAAACGGCATGCTCTTTTTCGAGGTCGGCATTGGGCAGGCGGATCAGGTGCTGCGCATCATGCGCTCGCACGGCTTTGGCGACATTCAGATCGTCAAGGACCTCAACAACATCCCCCGCGTGGTGTACGGCACGCGCGTGGAGACCATTTGAAGCAAATTTAGTTTACATAAAGAATCGGGAGGAACGCGAACATGGCAGAAAAGTCTCAGACGAAGGCAGCTGCGGCGATGGCCGACGACAAGAAGCGGGCGATCGAGACCGCGATGCAGCAGATCGAGCGCACCTACGGCAAGGGCTCGATCATGCGCTTTGGCGACAACACCGTGAGCAATGTGGAGGCCATCTCCACGGGCTCGCTGGCGCTTGACCTCGCGCTCGGCATCGGGGGCCTGCCCAAGGGCCGTATCATCGAGATCTACGGGCCTGAATCCTCCGGTAAGACGACGCTGGCGCTGCACGTGCTCGCGCAGGCGCAGAAGGCGGGCGGCGAGGTCGCATTCATCGACGCCGAGCACGCGCTCGACATCACCTATGCCCGCGCGCTTGGCGTCAAGGTCGAGGATATGCTCGTCTCCCAGCCGGACACCGGCGAGCAGGCGCTTGAGATCACCGAGGCGCTCGTGCGCTCCGGCGCGATCGACGTCATCGTGGTCGACTCCGTCGCGGCGCTCGTGCCGCGCGCGGAGATCGAGGGCGAGATGGGCGACAGCTTTGTCGGCCTTCATGCGCGCCTTATGTCCCAGGCGCTGCGCAAGCTGACAGGCGCCGTCGGCAAGACGAACACCATCGTCATTTTCATCAACCAGCTGCGCGAAAAGGTCGGCGTGATGTACGGCAACCCCGAGGTCACGACCGGCGGCCGCGCGCTCAAGTTCTACTCGAGCGTGCGCATCGATGTGCGCCGCATCGAGGCGCTGAAAAACGGCAGCGAGATCATCGGCAACCGCACGCGCGCCAAGGTCGTGAAGAACAAGATGGCGCCCCCGTTCCGCGAGGCGGAGTTCGACATCATGTACGGCGAGGGCATCTCGCTCATCGGCGAGCTGATCGACCTCGGCGTCAAGCTCGGATTGGTGCAGAAGAGCGGCTCGTGGTACTCGATGGGCGAAACGCGCATCGGTCAGGGACGCGACGCGGCCAAGCAGTATCTGAAAAACAATCCCGAGATCGCCGACAATCTCGAAGCGGAGATCCGCCGCAACTTCGACAAGCTGATGACGGGCCAGTCCCGCGTGGCGGCGAAGGCCGCGGGCCGCGCCGTGGATGTCAGCGCCGACGATTTCAAGGATGAAGATTGAGAAGATCGAACGATCGAAGCATAAGCAGGAGCGCGTTCTCGTGTATCTGGAGGGGGGAGACCTCCTCCGGATCACCGAGAGCGAGCTTCTGCGTTTCGGTTTATGTATAGGACTGGACATTGACGATAGGACTGTGGTAGAATTGCAGCAGTCCGGCGCGCGGAGCGAAACGCGCGTGCGCGCGGCGAACATGATCTCGTCCCGTCCGCTGTCGAGAAAAGAGCTTGCGAAAAAGCTCAGGGAAAAGGGCTCGGTCGAGGCCGACGCCGAATCGGCGTGCGACTGGCTCGAGGAGATCGGCGCACTCAACGACGCGGAGTATGCCGCGATGCTCGTGCACCATTACGGCGGCATGGGCTATGGCGAGGCGAAAATTCGCGACGAGCTCTACCGGCGCGGCGTGCCGCGCGAGCTGTGGGAGGATGCCCTGTCGGGGGCGCCCGACCCGCAGGAGACCATCGCGCGCGTGATCGCGCAGAAGACGAAGGGGCGCGCGCTCGATGAAAAGGGGCGCAAGCGCCTGTCCGACATGCTGCTGCGGCGGGGCTTTGCGTGGCGCGATGTGCGCGCGGCAATCGCCCAAATCAGCGAAAATGCGACGGAATTCGATTACGAAGAGTAGTCGTTTGGCTTTTTTTTACAATTAGTTTACGATCAGGAGGGGTTCTATGCCCTATAACGTTTCTTTCATTTCCCTAGGCTGCGCCAAAAATCAGGTCAACTGCGAGCAGATGATGGCCACGGTGCAGCATGCGGGACACAACGTCGTCCTCTCGCCCGAGGGGGCGGACGTGGCCGTGGTCAACACCTGCGGCTTTCTGGCCTCTGCCTGCGAGGAAGCCATCGATAATATCTTAGAGATGGCGGAGCTCAAAAAAGAGGGCAAGCTCAAAAAGATCATCGTCACCGGCTGCATGGCGCAGCGCTACAAGGACGATGTGCTCCATGAGCTGCCTGAGGTCGACGCGGTGCTCGGCACCGGCAGCTACGGCGAGATCGCCCGCGCGGTCGATGAGGTCATGGCGCCCGGCGGCCTGCGCCCCTGCTACATGGGCGATATTCAGAACTGCGCGCAGGGCGGCGCGCGCATTTTGTCAACGCCCCCGTGGTATGCGTATCTGCGCATCGCCGAGGGCTGCGACAACTGCTGTGCCTACTGCGTCATTCCGCGCCTGCGCGGCCGTTACCGCAGCCGTCCGATGAACGAACTTCTGGACGAGGCGAGCGAGCTTGCGTCCGCGGGCGTGAAGGAACTCATCGTCATCGCGCAGGACATCACGCGCTACGGCACGGACTTGAACGGCGAGCACCAACTTGCCGCACTCCTGCGTGAGCTGTGCAAGCTCGATTTCCACTGGATCCGCTTACACTACCTCTATCCCGATGACATCACCGATGAGCTCATCGACACGATCGCGCAGGAAGAGAAGATCGTGCCGTATCTCGATATCCCCATCCAGCACTGCAACGACGACATCTTGAAGGCGATGAACCGCCGCGACACGAAAGAGAGCATCCGCAAGGTTTTCCACGACCTGCGCGCGCGCATCCCGGGCCTTGTGCTGCGGACGTCGATCATCGCGGGACTCCCCGGCGAGGGGGAGAAGGAGTTCGAGGAGCTCTGCGACTTCCTGCGCGAGGAAAAGATCGAGCGCGCGGGCGTGTTCCCGTTCTCTCCCGAGGAGGGGACGAAGGCCGCGAAAATGAAGCACGTGCCGATGGAGGAGGCACAGCGCCGCACGGAGCTTTTGGTCGACGTGCAGAGCAGAATTATCGACGAGTACAACGAATCCGTGCTCGGCGATGTGCGCGAGGTGCTGTGCGAGGGCTGGAGCGAGGAAGCGCAGTCCTTTGTCGGCCGCAGCTATGCCGAGTCCGTGGATATCGACGGCAAGATCTATTTCACCTCGTACCGCGAGATCATGGCGGGCGAGTTCGTGAACGTCCGCCTGACCGGTACGATGGACGGTGAGCTGACCGGCGAAGCGTTCAAATAAAAACGGGAGAAAGGCCCTGCAAGGCAGGAGGAAAGAGAGATATGACAACTGCAAACAAGCTGACGATCATGCGCATTGCGCTGATCCCTGTATTTCTGGTGGTGCTGTATTGGGACTTCGCGGGCGCGAGATGGTGGGCGCTTGGCATTTTCATCATCGCGTGCCTGACGGACTTTGCCGACGGCTATATCGCCCGCCACTACAATCAGATCACAAATTTCGGCAAATTCATGGACCCGCTGGCGGACAAAATGCTCGTCATGGCGGCAATGTGCTACTTTGTCGAATATGGGCAGATGCCCGGCTGGTGTCTCGCCATCGTGCTGCTGCGCGAATTTGCCGTTTCCGGCATGCGCCTTGTCGCCGTGGAGCAGGGGCGCGTCATCGCGGCCGCGTGGTCGGGCAAGGTGAAGACCGCCTCGACCATGGTGTGCCTGTGCCTGATGCTGGTGTTTGAGAGCAACCTTTTGAACATCGTGTGCATCACGGTCATCGTAGCGACGACGGTGTACTCCGGCATCAAGTACTTTGCAAAGAATCTCGACGTCTTCAAAGAGGCGGACTGATTTCGTTATTTCATCTTCTCAAAGGAGATCTATTATGTATCTATACAATTCCGCGACCCATAAAAAGGAAGAATTCAAGACCCATACGCCGAATCACGTGGAGATGTACACCTGCGGCCCGACCGTGTACCACTTTGCCCACATCGGCAACCTGCGCTCCTACATCATGGAGGACGTGCTGGAAAAGTACCTGCGCTTTTCGGGCTACAGCGTGAACCGCGTCATGAACATCACCGACGTCGGCCACCTGACGAGCGACGCCGACGAGGGCGAGGACAAGATGGTCAAGGGCGCCAAGCGCGAGCACAAGACCGTCATGGAGATCGCCAAGTTCTACACCGACGCGTTCTTCGCCGACTGCAAGAAGCTCAACATCAAGCGCCCCGACGTCGTCCAGCCCGCAACGGGCCTGATCGACGATTATATCAAGATCATCACGAAGCTGCTCGACACCGGCTATGCCTATATCGCCGGCGGCAATGTGTACTTCGATACGAGCAAGCTCTCTCGCTACTATATCTTCAATGACCACAACGAGGAAGACCTCGCCGTCGGCGTGCGCGAGGGCGTGGAGGAGGATGAGAACAAGAAGAACAAGAACGACTTCGTCCTCTGGTTCACCAAGTCCAAGTTCGAGGATCAGGCGCTCAAGTGGGATTCTCCCTGGGGCGTCGGCTATCCGGGCTGGCACATCGAGTGCTCCGGCATTTCGATGAAATACAACGGCGAGTATCTCGACCTGCACTGCGGCGGCGTGGACAACGCCTTCCCGCACCACACGAACGAGATCGCGCAGAGCGAGAGCTACCTCGGTCATCCCTGGTGCCTCCAGTGGTGCCACGTGGCGCATCTCAACACCTCGCACGGCAAGATGTCCAAATCCAAGGGCGAATTTTTGACGGTCTCGCTGCTCGAGGAGAAGGGCTACGATCCGCTTGCCTATCGCTTCTTCTGCCTGCAGAGCCACTACCGCAAGAGCCTTGTCTTCACGTGGGAGAACCTTGATAACGCGGTGGCTGCGTACAACAAGCTCATCGCGAAGATCGCGGGCATCAAGGATGAAGGCGGCGTGGACGAGGCCGTCCGCGCCGAATACCGCGCGAAGTTCATGAAGGAGATGGACAACGATCTCAACACCGCCATGGGCGTGACCGCGCTCTACGATGTGCTTAAGGCCAAGACCACGGGCGCGACGAAGCTCGCCATCATCGGCGACTACGACACGGTACTGAGCCTCGACCTTCTCAAAAAGGCCGAAGCCGAGCGCGAGAAGAAGGAGAAGGCCGCGTCCCAGCAGAGCGCGGGCGGCTTCACGGTCATCTCCGAGGACGGAACGGCGGACGAGGGCATCGAAAATCTCATCCGTCAGCGTGCGGAGGCTAAGAAGGCGAAGAACTTTGCTGAGGCCGACCGCATCCGCGACGAGCTCAAGGCGCAGGGCGTTGAAGTGACCGATATGCCCGGCGGCGCGAAGTGGAAGCGCGTGTAAACGCGGATTTTTGAGAAAAACAGGCGCGGCGGAGCGTTTCGCCGCGCCTGCTGCTTTTGAGTAAAATCGAAATTGCAGGAAGAAGCTGTGCTGTGGAGAATGTTATGAGCAGAAAAGCGAGAAACCGCATGACAAGAGAGACCATCCCCGAGGGCTTCAGCGCCCCGATGGCGTTCGTCGATTTGCTCCCCGTCGTATTTTTCGGCCTCTCCGCGGTGAAGGCGGGGAACCTGTTCCACAGCGGACTGTTTGTAGCGGGTGCGGTAGTCTGCCTGCTCTCGGGTGTTGTGAAGGTGGGATGGAAGCTCATCGCGGCCGTCTCCCAAAGGAACATCTGGCCGATGTTTGTGCAGATGCGCGTCCTGATGCCGGTCGGCTTTTTGACGATGTTCGCGGCGCTGATCGTAGACCGCGCAGGGCTGAACGGGGAAGCGATGCTTGCAAAGCTGAGCGTTTTTCCGGCATGCCTTTTCTTCCTTGCGGGCGCGCTTGGGATGATTTTGATGCTCGTTTTCGCGTTCCGGATGGATTCGAGCGACCCGAAGGTGAACTGGATGGAGCAGACCGTCAACAGCTTTGCGCAGATCTGCTTTTTCATCGGGCTGATGCTGGCCTGACGCTCTGCATCGAAAGAAAGAAAAGGGCCGCCTGTGGACGGCTCCTTTTGCATCAGGCTATGAAGAAAAATGAATGTGAGCGCTGTTTCAATGAATATCGAAAATGAATCAAGGTAAAGGATATTATTCAATAGTCGCAATGCGCAGAGCGGAATTTTACTCGCTTTTTGGCGGCGGATATGATATGCTTTTCCCAAATGATGGTCAGAAAGGACAAGGTTTCCATGATCAATATTTTCGATATGATGGGGCCGGTGATGGTCGGTCCGTCCTCGTCTCACACGGCGGGCGCGGCGCGCATCGGCAATATGGGAAGAACGCTGCTCGGCGAAGAGGTGGCGCGCGCGGACATCGGCCTGTACGGCTCGTTTGCTGAAACGGGCTACGGCCACGGCACGGACCGCGCGCTTTTGGCGGGACTTCTCGGCATGAAGCCGGACGACCTGCGCATCCCGAACGCCTATGAGGAGGCGAACCGCGCGGGTATGGCGTATTCGTTCCGCACGGTGGAGCTGCGCGATGCGCACCCGAACACCGCGCTTTTGGAGCTGACGGGCAAAAGCGGCAAGCAGCTGACGCTTCAGGCGTCGTCCATCGGCGGCGGCGCGATCGTCGTGAATAAGATCGACGGCATCAACGTGAGCTTTACGGGAGAGTTCAATACGCTCATCGTGCGCAATCAGGATGAGTCCGGCTCGGTTGCGGCCATCACCTCCATTCTGAGTCAGCTTCGCATCAATGTGGCGAATATGAGCGTCAACCGCCATCGCCGCGGCGGTGACGCGCTGATGGTCATTGAGACGGACCAGCACATCAAGCGCAATCAGGTGGAGTTTCTCGCACAGCTGCCGGGCATTTTGTCCGTGACCTATTACGATAAGGAGGACGACGAGGATGGTTCTGGATTCGATGAAGCAAATCTTTGAGTGCTCGGAGCGGGAGGGCCTTCCGTTCTGGGAGATCATCCTGCATTATGATATGGACCTGCGGCAGGTGAGCCGCCAGGCTTCGATGGCGAAGATGCTCTCGACCTGGCAGGCCATTCAGGACGCGGCGGACTCCTATACCGGCACGCAGCGCAGCGTGAGTGGTCTGGTCGGCGGCGACGGGCTCAAGATGCGCCTGTACGCGCGCCGCGGAGAGAGCATCGGCGGTGAATTCATGGACGAGGTCATCGTGCAGGCTATCTCCATGGCGGAGTCGAACGCCTGCATGCGCCGCATTGTGGCAGCACCGACGGCGGGCTCATGCGGTGTGGTGCCGGCGGTGCTGCTGCCGCTGTGCGAGCGCGAGCATTACACGCAGCATGAGCTGCTTGAGGCGCTGTATGTCGCCTCGGGCATCGGCGCGGTGATCGCGTACCGCGCGAGCATCTCCGGCGCGGCGGGCGGCTGCCAGGCCGAGGTCGGCGCTGCCAGCGCCATGGCAGCCGCCGCCCTGGTGGAGCTGCGCGGCGGCTGCCATGGCGCTGGC
>ERZ894244.1736-NODE-1736-length-10274-cov-9.906155_pt1 | contig 10274 bp, 5 predicted proteins | sample MGYA00380299_ERZ894244 | MGnify/ENA primary metagenome ERZ894244 (study PRJEB32331, sample SAMN06328444) | human gut metagenome | biome: human gut microbiome; feature: stool | host: Homo sapiens | collected 2014-06-26 ... | reverse complement strand
GCCTGGACTATGTCTCCTGCAGCCCGTTCCGTGTCCCCATCGCCCGCCTCGCCGCCGCGCAGGCTGCCATCAAGGAAATGTGAGCGATCTTTTGAGCGTTCACAAAGCGGCTCGAAACTTGCAAACCTTTGATGTAACTGCCTTTGCGGGCATCATTGGCTGAAAACAGACAAAATCCGGTATTGTTCCGTTTGGAGCGATACCGGATTTTTTTGCATCTTCTGCGGGGCAGGTTGAGAAAAACTGCGCCATGGAGAGATTCCGTGTGCCGCCGGTACTCGGAATGGCACTCTGAATGGCACGCGGAAGCGGCACTTGGAAGGGTCGGCGGCATCAACGAAAGCGATGCATTGCCTTTGGCATGGTTGTGCGGTACAGTCCGTGCAGAGGTGATGCAGCATGAGGTTTTATTACAGGCGCGGAGGAAAGGGCGCAGCGCCGGAGGGTTTTGACAGAGTCTACACGGAGGTCGATGGGGACGGCAACGTCCTGCGGGAGCTGCTTGCGTATGTGAGAGCGGACGACAGTGTAACCGTGGAGATGGGTGGTGAGCTGGGCGGCACAGCCGGTGCGTTTGTGGAGATGGCACTTGCCCTCTATCGACAGCAGGCAACTTTGCTCTGCAAGTCTCCTAAGATTGACACGGCGGCAGGTCACTGGCAGGCGGTGCTTTCCGACCTTGCGCTGTTGACAAGCAGGGACACCGGAGATGCGGCGCGGCTGTCTCGGCTTATGGAGGAGCTGCACCGGTGCTTCTACCTTGTGGAGAGACGACAGATGACCGTAGCGGAGGTCTGCCGGAAGATGAGCATTGGGAAGACAACCTACTACCGTTATTGGCGTAAGGTCAAGAGTGCCCCGCAGAGGGAGCGTCACACAGAGCTTTTTGAGGAATTGCAGGCAAAGATAGAAGCAAATGAGTTGAGTATTTCCGCAGCTTGCAGGCAAATGAATATCGGTGCGGGGACGTATTACAGGATGCAGGATCAGTATAAAAAAGAACGCAGCGTTCCAAATTTAGAATGATGTGGTTTTGCAGTCAACAGGAGATAGTGATTCGGCAAATTGGGGAGGTATGGAACGACACTATAGGTGAGAAGCCCTCTTACGGTCGGAAATGGAGGGCAGGAGATCAGCGCGCGGCTGCTTCAATGAGAGTAAACATACATTTTTCTGATGCTGACAGCGGCCCTGCTGGCATTGCTGATGAAATGTCTGTACAGAAGGCTGGAAGCCCTGATCACAGAGATCATGGTGAAGGCAGCACAACAGACACAGCAGAACCCGCAGGAGACACAGTTCCAAATATATAAACCGCCCACCCTACTATAATGGGCGATGAGGCGATTGTTGTCCAGATAATCCGCCAAATCTGTGATTTGTGAGACGCCCTCACATTTCATAACGATAAAAGCACAGACCATGGCTTCCTTCGGGAAGCCCCGCCGCCCGGTCACCGCTCTGGGCAGCGTGAAGTCCAGACTGCTGAAAAGCTTGTCGTAGAACGCAGCGGCGCTTTGGGATGTAAACAGCGCAACATCCTGAATGATTTCCTGTCGGTAGATAGCGGCCAGCCCTTTCTGGTTGGTTTTCTCTCAAGTCAATTTTACCAAAAAGGGGCTCCGCTTTCTATACCATATGAGTGATTTTCGGTTTCAGCCATGGCCGGGAACCATTGCAATTACTACTCTTTTGGAGTTTTGCTCATGGCTGGATAAAACAAATCCTCGGGGGGTGACAGAAAATGACGACTTCATTCTATATCTTCTGCTCAATTGGCGTTGTGGTTATTACGAAACAAGTGATGAAAGTGATTCTGTGACTGGATAATCCTCGGAATCGGAGAAAGAGTGCAACGGGTATTTAAGAAGAGCATCGTCTAATCCTCGGTCGAGATATAGACGACACATTGTTCTCCCGTAATACACTGATTGCTGTTTGCGTTTGCAATACATGCGATTGTTTGATATACTACGCACATGAAGGAAAATCTTATTCATGCAAGGATCTGCATCTATAACATCAACTACCATGTGGTATGGTCTGTGAAGTACGGAAGAAAGGTGCTGCCTTCTGAAGTCGAAGCTTTCCTCAAGAAAATCCTGGCGGAGACGGCTTCTGAAAAGGGATTCCAGATTCACCTCGCGGAAGGCGGTGAAGGAGACCACATCCATTGCTTCGTGTCAGCGCCATCCAAACTGTCGATTGCCTACAACGTAAAAATGATGAAGGGAATTTTAGGGAGAAAGCTGTTTGAGTTTTATCCGGAACTCAGAACCAGGCTATTCTCGCAGCGTAAAGGTAGCTGTTTGACGCATTGCGTCAGCAGTAGAGGTGTCATGGACGTACCCAGGGCAATCTTTCGTCCCGGATGCCCGATTATTCAATAGCTGAGTAGTTCACAGAAGGTCTGGGAGACTGCCTTCACGGAGCGCTATACGCCACAGTTTACGATCTTTCCCTATCAAAGAGGCGTGTCCGACTCTTTGCCAAAAAGCACGGCCTGAACGATGAAACGGTTGAGAATACTGCTAGTCTAATTGGAATCTTTGCTGATGCGTCTGCGGGAAACGGTCAATCGTTGATTTCCGGTTCGAAGAATCCTTCTATTCTCTCAATCCGACAGCCATCGGTGTGCAATACGACACTAAACTGAAACGGTGGTATTTGGAATTCGTTAAAGAGCAGTACCCATTTATTACAACGACGTGTCGAATACGGGAATGATCTGAGCGCATTACAATAACCATACATTCGGATAAAAGCAGATAAAGAGAAAGCGAGGTCTCAAGATGAAAAGAATAGACGGCCTGTTGCGTGAATTTACGTCTGGTGCAAATCGAGTCGAAAACAATCTTTCCTCTATGCTTGCATTGGTTTCCGGTGGCCGAGTGCCGCCTAAGTCGGATATTCAGGCATCAGAGCAAGATCTTGCCGGACTACAAAAGGCGTTTGATTCTATACAATCCCTTGCGTCTGAAGTAGTGGCAGAAGGTCAAATGCCTAGCGCGGATGCCTCTGCCTCTGATTATGCTGAAGCAATTAAGCAATCCGAAGTGCTTCGCATTAAAGAGCAGATTATTGAAATTGAGAATAGACTTCACCGTTTTATTTCTGTCAAATCTCTTGTTGTTGCATTCGAAGAGGCATTGAAGCCTTTTCAGTCGGCAGCACAGGATATCCTTTCCAAACTCGATTACGAAGTGACACTGTCTCCAAGTGAATTGGAAAAAGCCACTGAAGCACACAAGCTGTTCTTGGAGGCCATCGCTACAGAGGATTTTGATTCTGATGCTGGCATGGAACTGATGGAGCGGCTCGAGGAACATTATCCATCTAAGGTTCAGCGAGGCCTGATGCTGAATAAATATTACGTTGATGAGGATGCCGGCGTAGTAGAAGAGGATGGCATAGCGCAAGTTGATATTCCGGTAGCTGAAGAGGTTGAAACACCTACGGATGTTGAACCGCTTGTGCCCATTGCAGAGCAAACTGAGGCTGATCCGTCATCTGTCACCGGCGACGCGTCTATCCCTGTTGAGGTTGTCGAGGCAGAACCTGAGAATACCGTTTTGGAAGAAAGCGAAGAAGATCCGGAACCTCTCGAAATGGTTCGCGCAAATACTAAGATCAAGGCGAAAGCGGCTAGTGCAAACGCTTTCAAGAATGATATTCTTAAAATGTCTCATGAAGTTTGTACGATTCTGCCACTGTTTACTAATTTGGGTGCGCTTACAGCCGATCAGATCTACGCATTTGGTTCCTGTATGGACTGTTTCGACAGGGAGGAAACACCGGAAAGCGTCCAGAAGACTCTCGATGCACTTGTGACCAAAAGCGTCGCAGCGTCATATTCTATCAACGGTTTTGAGATGCCTATTTATTGTTTGACTTCCTATGGCTATAATAGCTTGAATAAGCACTCTATCGCCGTTGACATGAAGAAAATCTTCACCCTTTCTTTTGGCAAATATCGGCTCATTGCTAAAGATGAAATGACCGTTGATTCTCTTATGTTCCCAGTGATGCACAATACATTCCTTATGATGTATTTTGGCTACATGAAAATGCGCCTTCGTGAAGACGTTTATGACCTAACGAAGAAGTCGATTACATGGGATGGAGAACACTACACGATTTCTGTGTTCGCTGATGACAGTGCTTATAAGTGTTTTGTTGCTGTAATGGGAGACGATTATGCAGCTCTTCTGGAGAAGGGCAACATCCTTATCTATGAGGATGACATCAATAAGATTGAGATCCCAAGCTGCAATAACGGCAACAAGGTGTTCGCTCATGACGGAAACTTCGTCTATTTGTGGGACGGAAAATGGATTGAGCAAACGAAGGCACTCCAAGTCAAAAACGATGAAGATGATTCTGGCGAGGCCGAGCCTTCAGAGGAGGCCGCTTTCGAAGAAAACAATCCCATGGAAGTAAGCCCCGCTGTGGAAAGCTATGAAGAAGAACCCGTTGTTGATGCGCAGGCTGACGTCAGCTCTATCAATGAGCCGATTCTTCCTGAGATGGTGGACTGTGAGACTGTAAGCGAGGAAACACCTGTCGTTGCACCGGCTGAAGAAATGGACGATCCTGTTTGTGCTACGACTATGCCTGTTGTTGAGCCTGTTTCAGTCGATGATAAGGCAGCTGCTGAGAAATCAGTTCCCGATGACGGCTCTGCTCTGAGCCTGTGCAACATTCTTCTTTCCGGTGACGCCACACCGACCGACGAACAGTTTGTAGACCTCATTCATCGTTTGGCAGAATCCTCCACTGAAGAGGTCGCGCATTTGAAGGAAGCTGTCCTTCTTGCAAAAGCGGCATCTTTTGGTGATCGCAATACTCAGTCTCGTTGTGCGTACGATCAGCTGATATTGGCGACTAACATGGGTCTTGACAAAGAGCATTACAGCGGATCGGTACTGGCGGATGCGTTTGATATGGAAGTTGACTTTACTGAGAGCTGCAAAATCGCTGCATATCTTTATGCAATGCTATTCCCGTATCAGGCATATGATCATACTTTGAAAGCAACAACCCAAAGCGCTGCTGAAGATTATGATTTTGTATTTCCCAACTATCTCAGCTTGAAGGCACTATTCAACAAAGCCTCTTCTGTCTGTGATGTGTCGCCAGAGGGGTTTAGTGAGAGCATCCTTGATGCCTTGAGTGACCAAGACAAGAGCCAAGCTCATGCTGAAAAGTTGAAGAAGATTGCACAGCCTTTGCTCAACGAGCCGAGAATCAAGGCCCACATCAATGGTATTCCTGAGTTTATCGGAATCTGCTTTGGTAAGCAAAGCGATCTGTATCTCTGCATGGAAATCATTTCCGCCAACAACAAGGCCGAGCGTGATTTTGTCTCTGCCGTATTTACGGAGTACTGCGAAGATGGAACTGACAATAAAGTAATATCCGATTTCGCCATTGATAGTAAGATTGATCTTGAATGGAAGATTGCAACGCGCGGAAAGCGCACAAATGGCATCAATCTTGAGTATCAGGCCAGAAAGCAAGTGTTCAATGAATTTGTCCAGCGTCTTGAACTGATGAAGGCGTGGCTTGAGCACAGCGGAACAAAAGTCACTGCTAATATTCCTGCTATGAAAAAGCAAAAGAGCAGTCTGACGAAGGAAATCTGCATTGCAAAAAAAACTATGCTCGCCAATCCCAGACAGTACGATACGATTGTTCTTTGGATGTTGGATTGCATTCAGACCAAGTTGGACAACGAGGAACCTAACGGATACTTGTTCGACGATCTGCTGAGAACTGGTCTGATTTCACTTGATGCTTCCGGTGTCCCCATTATGGTTGAGTCGATGCACAGCGTCAAATACGCTGAACCATGGAGGTTTGTTTTGAAGCACATCGTGGCCGAAAAACCCGACTTCGAGGATGCAAGAGATCTCATTTTTGATATTGCATCACCGACTTTTGATAACTTGCACCAGCTTGAAATGATTGGTAAGAGTATCGGCAGCGATGAGAATGACTACATCATTACGCCGTCTCAGATTGCAGAGGCAATTGAATCCGCGAACGCTTACACTGAGCAGTTCAGAGACAATCTGGAACTTGCCTATACCTACAACCGTATCTACGAGGTCGAAAAGGAATCTCTCACCGCGCTGCTTGACCTGTATCATGATTTCTATTTTGACATTAAAGACTTTGGCAATTGGCGCAACTTCCTTCATTGCCTTCAGCAGCAGGTAGATGATTTGTCCAATGGCAGAAAAGAAGCTCTCAAGATCCGTCTTGACGCCTGTTCAGCAAAACTCCGCGCAGGGGAGAAGTCCAGCCTTTTGGATGAAGCAAGACGCCTTCTTGATGTTGACGCAAACTTTGCCGTGACTGAGGAGTACTGCAATCGTTTTGAACTTGGTGAGCGTGAGTTAACCGAAGAGTTAACTGCGACATTGCATGATCCTGACAGTTTCAGCATATTCTTGTCGGACGAAGTGTTCCAGCCTTTGTATGAGGAGTGTATCCGTAAGTCTGGACAGCGCCTTGATAAATTTGGCCCTGCGAATGTCACCGCTAGGTACCCTGATGGTTGGACCAGCAGACATAAGGAGGACAGTAAGAAGCTTCTTTCTGTTTGGCCCAACAGACGTGGCAACACATCTCAGCAGCAGATCGCAACTTTCTTTGCCGGTCTTGGCTTTCCCGTGAGAGGTGCCGAAAAAGTCCCCGGCAAGCGGCAAGAAGTGTTCCACCTCAATATCGACCCCATCGCTCGGAATATGCCGGACTACATTCATCCTATTTCGGCTTTTGGCACACAGATTAAGTCACCCCTCAACGTCATTGTCCTGTACGGTAAAAATATGGCTCAGGAATTGGTTGATACGATCAGTTCTCTGAACCTCGGTGGTATGTCAATTGTATTGATTGACTATCCTCTGGATCGTTCCGTCAGACGCCAGATTGCAGAAATTTTCCACACTAAGATGTCCGGCATGAATCCGTTTCTGCTAATCGACCAAGTATTGGCATTGCACCTTGCTCTGCATCAGGACACTGAGCGTTTGCCTGTAATGTTGAAGTGTACGCTGCCCTATACTTCTTATCAGCCCTTTGTTCGTGACGGCGGCCCTACTGCCGATGAGATGTTCTGTGGCCGCGCCGGTGAATTGGCGACGATTATCGATCCGAATGGTGCGTGCGTTGTTTACGGTGGTCGTCAGCTCGGTAAAACTGCGCTGCTTGAGAGAGCACAAAGCCTGTTCGCTAAACCTGAAGCAAAGGCGTTTGCAGTATATAGTAGTATCCTGAAGTTCAAGGGCGAGGATGCAGTCGTTGAGCGTCTGATTATTGATATCAGGCGTATGACAAAGATTAAGGTGGCAGATTGTGATACGCTCCGTGAACTCTGCGCTCAGATTGATGCTCTTTTCAGAAATGGCACCATTTCGAGTATGCTGCTGTTGATTGACGAGGCCGATGATTTCCTGGCATCTATCAGCGGAGATGACTATCTTCCCCTTCAGCCGTTGGTTGATCTCAAGCGCGAATCCAAGAACCAGTTCAAGTTTGTGCTTGCCGGCTTGCATAATGTTTGCAGAGCTAAGAACGCTACAGCAAGAAACGGTATCTTCGGACAGCTGGGACAGCCCCTGTGCGTGAAGCCTCTGTCCCCCACTGACGCGCTTCAGCTCATTTCCAGACCTTTGAGATACCTCGGTTTCCAGGTGGATCGCTATCCACACTTGGAAACTATCCTGACCAACACCAACTACTATCCCGGTATCCTTCAGTTCTTCGGATATACGCTCGTTCAGACGATGACCAGCCAGTATGGAAAGTATTACCGAGCAGTGGATGGAAACCCGCCCTACACGCTCAAGAAAGAGCAGCTGGGTGCTATCCTGAACTCGGCCGACTTGAATAACAGTATCAAGGATAAATTCAGATGGTCCTTGGAACTGGACCCCAGATACTTTATGTTAGCTCGGTGCATTGCTATGCTCTATTACGAGCACAACGGTGAGCCTACTTCTTCTCAGCTCGGCTTCTCTGTTGACCAAATCATGGATATGGTTTCCGTCCTCGAAATCCATTGCCTTGAAAATGAGACTATTATGAATATCACAAACCTTCTGGATGAGATGGTTGATATGGGCATCCTTAGCAGGCCGAATGATACCGAAAAGCGCTACCGTTTGCGCCGAAAGTCCTTTATCAATATTATTGGCGCTGATGTTGATACGCTGTTGAATGACATCGTATTGAACAATGGGGAGGGCTGCTGATGTATATCGGTGAGTGGCAGTATTTTTGGTGGAACAATGTTACCGGTCCGCACAAGGCAGTTGTTGGCGTTGCGGAAGCGCTGCTTTCCAACTCTACTGTAATTCTCAAGGTGCCTGCTGATTTGCCTTGGCGTCGTCCGATGCGGAGCGCTATCGAAGAGCAGATCCGCAACATGTCTGGGTCAGGTAACACGATCATTACACAAATCGACATTGCTGATGAATGTGATCCCAATGATGATCCTGGTAGATACTTGTTGAAGCGTTTTGCGAAAAGTGATGTATTCCGTGGCTATCGCGAAAAGAGTGGTATTAGTATCCAAGACTATATGATCCGACATAATGTCCTCAAAGATACCATCATTTGGATCAAGGGTGTTGACAAGGGACAAGCTTCAAAGTGGTTGAAGTTCTGTCAAGGCTATAAAGGTACTTCTGTTGAAGCTGGCCTCTTTGTTGTAGAACTGCACGAACAAGTCAACTTTGTGGAAGCCAAGAACATTCAGGCCATTGTGTTCGATGAATGTGTTCGAGAGTATGATCTGCAACTGTTCAACAGCTTCGTGCTTGATGAGCAGAGTACCTACAATGATCGTTGGAAGAGCTACATATCGACACTCGCAGCAAGTTTGTGTAAGACAGATGCTGAGGTTTCTGAGCTATATCTAAGATTGACGGATTTCCGATCCGAAGATCCTCTAACGGGAATTGGAAAAATTGCAGAGCTTCCGGATTTTGAGCGTCGAGGAGAAGATAGCAATAGCACTCATGTGCTGAATCTGTGGCGCATAGGTAAAAAATCCGAGCTAAAGCGGCGAGTGTGGAAGGCTCAGCTGCAAGTCCTTTTCCCAATCATCGAAATGCTCCGTATAAAGCTTATTAAGGAACTGGAGGATGAACTCCGCAGATGTCTTAGTGAACGATATGTGTTGCAGTTTGGTGAACAAATTACCGACCCCTATGACTTGGAATTTGGTACCCTTACTTGGCTTATGGCAAAGAAGGACGACAACTGGATGCGGTACTTATATGTTCCAGACGAAAACACTCGGTATCGCATTCGCTTCCTCAAGGAATGTCGAAACTGCCTTGCCCATACTGACTGCTGCACAGTCGAACAGGTTCGTGAACTGATGGCTTTGCGCTAATGATAATCTATTAACCACAAGAAGAAACGGATGATTTGAATGACGAGCGACGCACAAGGTAAAATGAATAGCGTTGTTGACGCTTTGCCGGAAGACTGTTATGATCCGTATGCGCAAATATATGGTTGCTTGCCGACAGAGGATGATATACTGCTTACCCGAAGAGACGGCGCTCGAGAACTAATAAAACTCATAGACAAGGAAGATCTTGTTCATTTTATCACAGAAAATGCGCCGAATATGTAGGTAACAGAAGAAAGCGGAGGTTTATTTCAACCTCCGTTTTCTTCTTTGTGCGCCCAGTGAGCGCACGTCCTCTAGGGTGAAAGTCTCGAAGTCGCCCGGTAGCGGTGGTGTCGTCAAGGTTTATGCGCAAAATGCTTGCGGACCCCGGCCGAATGAAGTCAACCGGCAATGAAGGCGTCGTCCAAAGCTGCCTCCAAATGCTTCATATTCATGTATTTCTTGTTGCCCCACTGAGTTCCCGCCACATGGCGAAGCCTCGCGCAGACCAGCATCAGAGCAGAGTTCCCATCCGGGAATGTCCCCACCACGCGAGTCCTACGGCGGATCTCTCGGTTCAGCCGTTCGATCACATTGTTTGTGCGGATACGTGTCCAATGCTCGCTTGGGAAGTCGCAGTAGGTCAGCGTTTCTTCGATGCCGTCCTCCACTTTCTTCGCTGCTTCTTTCAGCTTCATTGCTTTCAACTCGGCAACTACTGCCTTTGCTTTTTCACGAGAGGCATTCTTGTTCTCCTGTGCATGGATCGCCTTAAGCATTTTCGCCACAATTTTGACCTTGGATTTGGGCACAACAGAGAAAACATTGCGGTAGAAATGCACCGTGCAGCGCTGGTATTTGG
>ERZ894244.1731-NODE-1731-length-10300-cov-5.746706_pt1 | contig 10300 bp, 6 predicted proteins | sample MGYA00380299_ERZ894244 | MGnify/ENA primary metagenome ERZ894244 (study PRJEB32331, sample SAMN06328444) | human gut metagenome | biome: human gut microbiome; feature: stool | host: Homo sapiens | collected 2014-06-26 ... | reverse complement strand
GTATCTGGCAGAAACAAAAGCAAACTGGAACCGCCAACTGGGAAAGATCGAAGTCGAGAGTAACAATCAAGATGATAAAGTAAACTTTTATACAGCTCTGTACCACTCGATGATCGCACCTACGATTTACAGTGACGTAGACGGAGCCTATTACGGTCCCGACAAAAAAGTACATCAGAGTGACGGCTGGGTGAATTACAGCACTTTCTCCCTTTGGGATACCTACCGTGCCGCCCATCCCCTTTTTACATATACCGAACCGGAACGTGTCAACGACATGGTAAAATCCTTCATCGCCTTCTTTGAACAGAACGGACGCCTGCCCGTATGGAACTTCTACGGGAGTGAAACCGATATGATGATCGGCTATCATGCCGTTCCCGTGATTGTAGACGCTTATCTGAAAGGTATAGGCAACTTTGATGCGGAGAAAGCACTGGCCGCCTGCGTAGCTACCGCCAACTTGGATAACTACCGGGGCATCGGGCTATACAAGCAATTAGGCTATATTCCTTACAATGTGACAGATCATTACAATGCCGAAAATTGGTCACTGTCCAAAACACTGGAATATGCATTTGACGATTACTGCATCGCTGAGATGGCGAACAAGATGGGTAAGAAGGAGATAGCGGACGAATTCTACAAACGTTCTCATAACTACAAGAATGTTTACAACCCGGCCACTTCGTTCATGCAGCCGCGTGACGATAAAGGTAACTTTATCAAAGACTTCAAAGCCGACGAATACACTCCGCATATCTGCGAAAGCAATGGCTGGCAATACTTTTGGTCCGTGCAGCATGACATAGACGGTCTGATTGATCTCACAGGAGGCACAAGCCGCTTTGCAGAGAAACTGGACAGTATGTTTACCTACCATCCGGCAGCCGACGAAGAACTTCCCATCTTCAGCACGGGAATGATCGGACAATATGCTCACGGCAATGAACCGAGCCATCACGTAATCTATCTCTTCAATGCCGTAGGACAACAAAACCTGACACAGAAATACGTTGCCAAAGTAATGAACGAGCTTTACAAGAACGAGCCTGCCGGTCTTTGCGGAAACGAAGACTGTGGACAAATGTCTGCCTGGTACGTATTCAGCGCAATGGGATTCTATCCTGTCAATCCGGTCAGCGGAAAGTATGAAATCGGTACTCCCCTGTTCCCGGAGATGAAGTTGCATCTGGCTAACGGAAAGACATTTACAGTACTTGCCCCCAAAGTGAGCAAAGAGAATATTTACATTCAATCTATCAAAGTAGACGGTCAACCGTACAACAAGACCTACCTTACCCATGAACAGATTATGAGCGGTACCACCGTCGAATTTGAAATGGGGAATACTCCCTTAGTGGAAGTCGAATTTGAAGAACAGACCCAGTAGGTCCACCTAAACTAATCTATCGGAAAAATGAATGAAAACTTCGACTTAACCTACAAAGCTCTATTCCGCAGGTACTACCCCAGCCTGATATTCTATGCCACCCGACTGGTAGGAGAAGAAGAGGCGGAAGATGTAGTGCAGGACGTGTTCGTAGAGCTTTGGAAACGAAAAGACAGCATAGAGATAGGAGAGCAGATTCAGGCTTTCCTCTATCGTGCTGTCTATACACGTGCCCTTAACGTATTGAAACATCGTAATGTAGAAGATGGCTATTGCACCGCCATGGAAGAGATAAACCGGAGGCGTGCAGAGTTTTATCAGCCGGACAACAACGAAGTGATCCGCAAGATCGAAGACCGGGAATTGCGGAAAGAGATTCACGATGCAATCAATGAGCTTCCGGACAAGTGCAAAGAAGTTTTCAAGCTCAGCTATCTGCACGACATGAAAAATAAGGAGATAGCCGATGTACTGGGAGTTTCACTCCGCACGGTAGAGGCACATATGTATAAGGCATTGAAGTTCCTGCGAAATCGTCTCGGACATCTTTGGTTCATTCTCCTCTTATTTTTATTGGATTAAAGATAAGTGTTTTTGGGTTTTCAATTGTATTACTTATATGAAGGAAAAGAAAATGAGAAATCTGAGCGAAGAAATAATAAACAAATATCTGACTGGTCAGTGTTCTGAAGAAGAGCTGATCGAGGTGAATGCCTGGATCAGCGAATCGGACGAAAATGCCCGCCAGTTGTTCCGCATGGAAGAAATTTATCATCTGGGTAAATTCGACCATTATGCCGATGAACAGAGAATGGCTAATGCGGAAAAAAGGCTTTATAAACAACTGTCTCAAGAGAAAAAGAAGAAAGATAAAGTACTGCATATGCATCGCTGGATGAGGTATGCGGCCATCCTTGCCGTCGCTTTACTAATGGGCGGAGGAGCCGGATATTGGTTCTACAACCGGCCGGAGCATCAGATGCTGGTAGCCGTTGCCAATGAAGGCATCGTGAAAGAAGTTGTCTTGCCGGACGGGACGAAAGTCTGGCTGAACAATGCCGCCATGCTGAAGTACCCGCGCGAATTCTCCGAAAAAGAACGTAATGTGTATCTAGACGGAGAAGCCTATTTCGAAGTAACCAAAAACCGCCATAAACCATTCACGGTAGAAAGCGACGCTATGCGCGTACGTGTACTGGGAACCACTTTCAACTTCAAGTGCGACAAACGTTGCCGAATAGCCGAAGCGACCTTGATCGAAGGAGAAATCGAAGTGAAAGGCAACAAGGACGAAGGACAAATTGTCCTCGCCCCGGGTCAGCGTGCCGAACTGAACAGAAACAGCGGACGGCTGACGGTGAAACAGGTCGATGCGAAACTGGATGCTGTATGGCGTGACAATCTGATACCATTCAATAAAGCAAACATATTTACCATCACCAAAGCACTGGAACGCTTCTACGACGTGAAAATCATTCTGTCTCCTGACATTCGGTCGGACAAAACATATTCGGGTGTATTGAAGAAAAAATCAACCATCGAATCGGTATTGAAATCCTTGCAAAATTCCATACCTATTGAATATAAAATCGTAGGAAACAACATCTTTATCTCTTCAGATAAAAAATGAGTCCTGTGTTAAACTTAAACTAATAAACGACATGAAATTAAAGACACTTCTGATAGGATGTTTCGGAGGATTTATAATGCTCAACTCCTGCACAGAGTCCCCCAGTGTAAAAGATTATAGTGCTTATGTCAATCCTTTCATAGGCACCGGCGGACATGGACATACTTTCCCCGGAGCCGTAGTTCCGCACGGTATGATCCAGCCCAGTCCGGACACCCGGATCGACGGCTGGGACGCTTGCTCCGGTTATTATTACGACGACAACACGATCAACGGTTTTTCGCATACCCACGTCAGCGGTACAGGCTGTTGTGACTACGGAGATGTATTACTGATGCCGATTGTCGGCAAACCGCAGTATCTGACAACTGATCCGGAAAGCCAGAAACTGGCTTACGCCTCTGCTTTCTCGCACGAGAATGAGACTGCGGAACCCGGATATTACTCCGTCTTCCTCGACACCTATCAGGTAAAAGCGGAAATCACAGCTACCAAACGCGGCGCCATCCACCGCTACACTTTCCCCGAAAGCACAGAATCCGGATTTATCATCGATCTGGACTACAGCCTGCAACGGCAGACCAACTACGAGATGGAAATCGAAGTTATCAGTGACACGGAAATCTGCGGACATAAGAAGACGACTTACTGGGCTTTCGACCAGTATATTAACTTCTACGCCAAGTTTTCCAAACCGTTCGCATATACCCTCATCACCGACTCTGTCACAATGGACAACGGCAAACGCCTGCCTGTATGCAAAGCCGTACTGCACTTTAATACAAAGAAAGACGAAGAAGTACTGGTAAAAGTGGGTGTATCCGCCGTCGATATCGCCGGCGCACGCAAGAATGTGGAATCCGAAATTCCCGAATGGGACTTCGACAAGGTACGAAAAGATGCCCGCACTGCCTGGAATAATTATCTGTCTAAAATAGACATCACCACTTCCGATAAAGAAGATAAAACCATTTTCTATACCGCTCTGTATCATACGGCCATCAGCCCGAACCTGTTTACGGATGCGGACGGACGCTATCTCGGCATGGATCTCGAAGTACATCAGGGAGATACCATTAATCCGCTGTATACTGTCTTCTCCCTGTGGGATACTTTCCGTGCACTGCACCCGCTGATGACGATCATCGACCCGAATCTGAACAATCAGTTCATCAATTCACTGATCAGGAAACATCAGGAAGGCGGAATATACCCAATGTGGGATCTGGCTTCCAACTACACTGGAACGATGATCGGATATCATGCGGTCCCCGTTATCGTGGATGCCTATATGAAAGGTTACCGCAATTTTGATGCTCACGAAGCATATAAAGCCAGTCTACGGGCAGCCGAATATGACACTACAGGCATCAAATGCCCCGATCTGGTGCTGCCGCATCTGATGCCCAAAGCGAAGTATTATAAAAACGCCATCGGCTACATCCCCTGCGACCGCGAAAATGAATCTGTAGCCAAAGCGCTGGAATATGCCTACGACGACTGGGTGATCTACCGGACGGCCCGGCGCATGGGACTCTCCGATGAGGCCGAAACCTACCGCCGCCGGGCGTTGAATTACCGCAACGTCTTCGATCCGGAGACGGGGTTTGCCCGGGCGCGAATGAGCGACGGAAGCTGGAAACCCGACTTCAACCGCTACGATACGCACGGACAGGGGTTTATCGAGGGCAACTCGTGGAACTACTCGATGTACGTGCCGCACGACCCGGCGGGGCTGATTGCCCTGATGGGCGGCGATGGTCAGTTCACGGCGCGTCTGGACAGCCTCTTTACCGAGTACCTGCCCGACAGGTATTTCGCGCAGACCGAGGACGTGACGCGCGAGGGGCTGCTGGGCATGTATGTCCACGGCAACGAGCCGAGCCACCATGTACCCTACCTCTACATGTGGACTTCGCAGCCGTGGAAAACGCAGTACTGGGTGCGTGAGATCATGGATCGCATGTACCGTCCGACGGTCGACGGCCTGTGCGGCAACGACGACTGCGGCCAGATGTCGGCGTGGTACATTTTCACGGCGATGGGATTCTATCCCGTCTGCCCGGGCACCGACCAGTATGTGCTGGGCGCACCCTACCTGCCTTATATGAAAGTGAGGATCGGGGAGGGGTGTTACCTGGAAATTAAGGCGCCGGGCGTCAGCTCGAAGAACCGGTATGTGCATGGGGTGAAACTCAACGGGAAACCCTACACCCGGGCGTATATCACCTATGCCGACCTGAAAGGGGGCGCCGTGCTGGAATTCGACATGCGTTCCACGCCCGACAAGCGCCGCTGCTTTTCGGCCGAAGAACGGCCCTACTCCCTGAGTTGCGAACAGTAAAACGACTGCAAACATGAAATTTACGCTGATAAAGCTTGCTGCCGCATGCGCTGCGTTGTTATGGGCGTTCGCGGTTGCGGCCGAGGATGCCCCGCGCATCGGCTATGTCCGTCCGCTGGTCGGCACCGACGGCTTCGGCAACGTCTATCCCGGGGCGCAGGTGCCGTTCGGCGGCATCCAGATCAGCCCCGATACGGACGACGATTATTACGATGCCGCCTCGGGCTACAAATACGCGCACAAGACGCTGATGGGATTCTCGCTCAACCATTTGAGCGGTACGGGTATTCCCGATCTGGGCGACTTCCTCTTCATGCCGGGCGTGGGGGAAATCAAGCTCGAACCCGGTACGCACGACGACCCCGACGCCGGTTACCGATCGCGGTACAGCCACGACGAGGAGTGGTGCTCGCCCGCCTATTACGGCGTGAACCTCACGGACTACGGCGTGAAAGCCGAAATGACGGCGGCGCAGCGCAGCGGCATCCTGCGCTTCACCTATCCCGAGGCTGACGACGCCTTCATACTTGTCGACATGCGGCATACGCTGTGGTGGAAATGCCGGTGGGCCAACCTGCGCAAGGAGGATGACCACACCATCACGGGCTATAAACTCGTGCAGGGCTGGGGCGCCGAGCGCCATGTTTATTTCGTGGCCGAGTTTTCCGAGCCGCTCGACGACTTCGGCATCATGGAGGGCGGCAAACGGGTGTGCTACGACACGAAACGTTTCCGCAGCGATTGCGAGGCGTGGGGCGAAGACCTGAAATTCTGGGTGCGTTTCGCCACGCGGCAGGAGCAGCAGGTGACCGTCCGCGTCGCCATTTCGTCGGTCGACCCGGCGGGCGCCCGGGGCAGCCTGCACGAGATCGACGGCCTTACGTTCGACGAGGTGCGCAGCCGCGGCGAGCAACTGTGGGAGCGGGAGCTTTCGCGGTTCACGGTCGAGGGCCCGCAGCGGGTTAAGGAGACGTTTTACACCTCGGCGTACCGCTGTTTCCTCTCTCCGTTCCTTTTCCAGGATGCGGACGGCCGCTTCCGCGAGCACGACAAGAGTATCGGGCGCGCCGAGGGATTTACCAACTATACGACCTTTTCGTTCTGGGACACCTACCGCGCCTTCCATCCGCTGATGAACCTCGTACGGGCGGACATGAGTGCCGACGTGGCCAACTCGATGCTGGCGCACTACGACAAGAGCGTCGAGCGGATGCTGCCCGTCTGGTCGTTCTACGGCAACGAAACCTGGTGCATGATCGGGTACCATGCCGTATCGGTACTGGCCGACATGATTGTCAAGCAGGTTCCCGGCTTCGACTACGAGCGGGCTTTCGAAGCGATGAAACGCACGGCGACCAATCCTAATTACGACTGCCTGCCCGAATATACGAAACTGGGCTGGGTGCCGTTCGACAAGGAGCGCGAATCGGTTTCCAAGACCCTCGAATACGCCTACGACGACTATTGCATCGCGCAGGCAGCCCGCGCGCTCGGCAAGGAGGAGGACTACGACTATTTCCTGCGCCGCTCGCTCTCGTACCGCAACCTGATTGACCCCGAAACGAAGTTCATGCGGGGCCGAGACAGCCAGGGCCGCTGGCGCACGCCCTTTACGCCCGTCGCCTATCAGGGGCCGGGCTCGGTGCACGGCTGGGGCGATATTACGGAGGGATTCACGCTGCAATATACGTGGTACGTGCCGCACGACGTCGCGGGACATATCGACCGCGTGGGCCGCAGGCTGTACGAAACGCGCCTCGACTCGCTCTTCGTGACCGAACTGCCAGACGATATTCCGGGTGCGCATGACATACAGGGGCGTATCGGCGCCTACTGGCACGGCAACGAGCCCTGCCACAACATCGTCTATCTGTACAACTACCTCGGGCAGCCGTGGAAATGCCAGCAGTGGGTGCGCCGCATATCGGACGCCTTCTACGGCAACGAGCCAGGCTCGTTGAGCGGCAACGACGACTGCGGCCAGATGTCGGCGTGGTACCTATTCAATACGATGGGCTTCTACCCGACGGCGCCGTCGAGCAATGTCTACAACATCGGCTCGCCGACGGTCGAAGGCGTCGAACTGCGCCTCTCCAACGGGAAGTCCATTCGCGTGACGACCGAGAACTGGAGCCCGGAGAACGTCTACATTCGCCGCATGTACGTCGATGGCCGCGTGTGGGACAAGTCGTACATCACGTACGACGACATCCGTGACGGCGTACACCTGCATTATGTGATGGGTTCGCGGCCCGACAAGCGGCGCGCCGTGTCGGCTGCAGCCGTCCCGCCGTCGCTTCCCGTCGCCACAGGGCCGGACAGATAATATGAACAACCGAAAAACAGGTATCTTTACACTATGAAACACTTTATTTTTGCGCTTACGGCGCTTACGATGCTCTCCTGCTCGCAGGAGGCGCCCCGCAATGTTGCGGAACTTTGCGACGACGACCCCTCGACATCTTATGCGATGCCGGCATCCCGCCCCTGCCGGGTTGTATTCGACGGCTTCGACACTCCGATGCGGAGTTACCGCGTATACTCTTCGGGCGAAGTGCCCGCCGCAGATCCGGCCGGATGGGTGTTGAGCGGCACGCACGACGGCCGCAAATGGGTCGAACTCGACCGCCGGGAGGGATGCGTATTCTGCTCGCGTTTCCAGGAGATTACCGGGCGAATTGCCGAACCCTCGAACTATACGGCCTACAAAATCGAATTCCTGCCGCGCGAAGAGGCCGATACGGTCGCCGTGGGCGACGTGCGTTTCTACGAGCGCGACAGGGAGGAGGCGTGGAGCGGTTTCGTCTATCCCGCGGTGGATTTCGAGGTGCTTGACCCACAGACCGAGGGTGCAGCGATTTACGCCACGCTGGTGCAGGATCCCGGGGCGTATGTCCGCTACCACACCCGCAAGGTTGCCGAAATACTTTTCTACTCAGCTGCCGATACGATGAACACGGTGGGGAAAATTGACTATACGCTGAAGGATTATGCCGGGGTTTCGGCCAAATCGGGCAACCCTGCGGAAACGGCGATCGTGTACAGTACGCAGCACATCGAGAAGTCGGCGCGCGAGTCGCTTTACAAACTCGACTATGAAACGCGCGGCGTGCTTTTCCACGAGCTGGTGCACGCCTACCAGTTCGAGCCGAAAGGGATTGGAAGCTATTCAACCAACAGGGAGTTTTGGGCCTGCATCGAGGGCCTTGCCGACGCCGTGCGCGCCGAGGCCGGGCTGTTCGACACTGCGGCGCTCCGCAAACCGGGCGGGCATTGGCTCGACGGCTATAAGACGACCGGATTTTTCCTGCAGTGGCTGACGACCATGAATCCCGACGCCCTGCGTGAATTCCACGTTACGGTTCGCGATATGGATGTCTGGAGTTTCGACAAGGCCATGCGTGCGATGTTCGGCCCCGAAAAAGGCATCGAGCAGATGTGGGCAGAATACCAACAGTTTTTGCAGAGCCAGGCGCCGCAGGCCTGACACCCGCATGGCAAGATATTCGAAAACGAGGCTCCATGGAGCCTCGTTTTATATAGTGTGATGCCTGATCCTGAGTATTGTGTCTGTTCGAAGCGGATGTTTCTTGTAATTTATTGAGTTTAATATGGACAGTTTCGCGGACATCCTCTTCGGATATGGTACGGAGTACAGTATGAAAATATAATAAAGCACAAAATGAAGATCCTGAGAGAATACATCGCAATTGCCCCTCTATTTCGGAGGCGATGCGCCTGATCTTATATTCGCAACCATTCCGCAGCTTGTTTTGCAAGGTTCAGGATCTCGATACTCAACACTTTCAACTCGCGTGTCCGCTGGCCCAGTGCGGCGATCTGATGTGGTATTGCAATGTTGGTGAAGTGCATATTGATGACCTTTACAATCTGGTTATAGTTGTTGCCGATGCGCTGAAACTGGAAATAAAAGTCGTTAAGTCGGGCGACGAACTGCGTCTTCGACGGGTCGCGTCTGATAACGACGGACTCCTCGCTGAAGATTCTTTTAACAATAAAACGACTCCGGTTATGCTCCAATCCGGCTTTGCTGAGCAGCTCGCAAAAGCGGATGTTCTACTCTTCATTAAGCCGGAAAGAGTATTTATAACTCGGCGTTCGGGGCTTCTTATCGGTCTTGTCTGTCGGTTTTCGGTTCATATCCATATATGGCTTAAAAAAGGGTCGCGACTCGGGAGCGACCCGGGCCTCGCAGAGCGAGAACCTTTGTCGGACAAACCCAAATTTGTCGGACAAAGGTACAACTCGCTGTTTTCTGGCGAAAACAAAAATCCGCGGCGGAGGATTTCTATCGAAGGTTTCGGAAGTTCTCCAACTTTTCATTGAGACGCTGGGCTTCGAGGCTTTCTTTTGCCGGCAGTTTTATTTGCTTTGGCATTCCAGAGAGTAGAACGAACGGAGAGTTTGCAGCTGAACTGCGCCATCGTACCGTTGATCGTAATACGGCCCCTGACGGGAACCTGCCCGATTTTACAATTTTATTACTCGGAGCACATGCAGAAAATAAAATTAAATACCTGGAAACAAGATATTTACTCTTTTTCGCACTTCCGGTTACCTACAACAGCCCGGCCGTAAAACGGCCGGGCTGTTGCGATTTTAAGCTTCACCCATCTTGGGGCCCGCTTCGGGAACCGGCGGAGGAGTGGGTATTTCGATCTTGCCCACATTGCTTTCATAACGCACGATATTCTCCTGCAGCGAACGCAACAGCCGTTTGGCGTGTTCGGGCGTGAGGATAATGCGGCTCTTGACACGGGCTTTCTGCACGCCGGGAAGCACCGCGGCAAAATCGATAATGAATTCCGAGGTGGAGTGGGATATGATCGCCAGATTCGAATAGTGGCCCTGGGCCACCGTATCGTCGAGTTCGAGGTCGATCCCGAATTGTTTCATTTCTGCCATAGGCCCG
>ERZ894244.1716-NODE-1716-length-10386-cov-7.878424_pt1 | contig 10386 bp, 7 predicted proteins | sample MGYA00380299_ERZ894244 | MGnify/ENA primary metagenome ERZ894244 (study PRJEB32331, sample SAMN06328444) | human gut metagenome | biome: human gut microbiome; feature: stool | host: Homo sapiens | collected 2014-06-26 ... | reverse complement strand
GTACAGAGAAGTAAGATCGGCACGCTGATCTGACGGGAGGGAACATGAAACTTTCAGATTATATTGTTACGTTTTTGCAGAAAAAAGGAATCCGCCATTTCTTCGGCTATCAGGGAACCATGATCGCACATCTGGTAGACTCCATTGAGAGAAATCCGGAGACAGAGAATCATTCCGGTTACAATGATTCGATTGGCCATCGCAACCGTTTCACCACCGGAAACAGCACCACCTTCCGTATGCAGAATTGTCACTTTCCAAGTTTCCGTTACTCCAAAACGAGTCACTTCAAATGAGCAAGGACGCGAAAAATTCGTTACCGTCGTCGGATCAGGAACGACAATTCCCACCGAACCGCCCAGTTGCATTTTAGTCACTGTTATCCGATCCAAATGTTGTTCTTTTGCCACATACACGATCATCTCCCGATTTGCCAAATCGATTACCGGTTCACCCACCTGGTTACTGACTTGCACAGCCCGGTCTATCGTCTGATTAACCGTTATCTTCCAAGGATACTCTTGATATGTCTGCAAAATCAATGAGACAGATGAAGAAAAATCCACCCGCGTATCTGCACTCTTAGGTAAACTGTCTAAAGACGAAAATCCGATTCGTGGAAAAGCGTTATAGTCGAGACACGCCGCAGAATCTATCCGTACCTCAGCCTCATTAGTCACCGTCAACTTCTTGATCCGGAGAGCTGCAAGATCAACCGCATCGCTCACTTCTACCGTAACCATCCCTTTAGTCTTATCTATTTCCAATGTATTATCCAATTGCCCTTCCACCAGGAAATCGGTAATGCTTCCTTCCCGATATGGATAAGGAATATCATTCTCGATACATGAAACAAGAAAGAACAAACAACAGAGAAAACCTGTCACTTTTCGTTTTATATGATTTATATCCATACCTCGTCAAAAATAGAAGTTCATACCTAAATTAATCGAAAATAGGTCTATCTTAAAATTAGCGGAACTGCTACGCCGTGAGCCTTTATCAATCTGGTCAGTTGTCTGATCGGTCCACTTCATATTAAACCCCAGTACGCCAACCGATACCTCAACAGCTGCAAAATTAGTGATAAAAGCCGTCAGACCCGGCGCCATTCCGATCTGCAAATTCTGGATGGTCTGGTAAGTACCGGTATAATCGGTATCTGTACCCGAAGAGTTTTTACCCTGCCCATAGCCATAGGTCACGCGAGCTTCATTAAACAAACCAAAAATCTTACTACTTCCTATCGGCATATAGGTACGCACGAATCCAGTAGCAGAAAAAGTATGCTCCAAATAATTTACATCACTGATATCAAAATTGATATCATCATCCAAATCCAAACTGATATTTCCTAAATCCGTATAAGTACGATTATAGGAAAAACGTCCGCCCAATGCAACATTATCCCGGATAAAGTAACCGAAGAAAGGACTTACTTTAAACGTATAACCGGTACTTTCAATCTTCTCCAGCACCAAGAATTTATAATTGTCATCCTCATGTTCCGAATAGGAAAAAGTCGATCCGACCATCCATTGCCCTTTCGGAATAAAAGTATGACTCTGGATACCCCGGTCGAAGACTTTACGACCAAGGATTTTGGTTTGGGCTTGCATTAAGCCTGTACATAAAAATGCGATAACTAAAATAATTATTATACGCTTCATTTTCTTACTTCTTCCATTGATTTCGGATAAACTAATTCCAAATCATCTAACCACATAGTACTACCTTTTCCACCTTCCATATAGTCACCATATTTACTTGAAGAGGCAACTACAATAATATATTTAGGTATACGCTTTAAATCTTTATATTCCAAATCAACAGTAAACTCCTTAAATGAATCTGCCCCTTTAGATTCCTCATCACTTATAGACCCATAAGCAATTACGGCACTACTATTGGGATCAAAATAAATTCCTTTATTTGTATTAACTGTAATTTGTTCGTCTGTAAGAGCGATATAAAGAGAACACAAATCATCTTCGCCTTCATTCAAATGTCCTTTACTCACAGAGACTTTTGCAGATGTATATTTGTAATATCCTTTTAATTTATTAGGGCGACACTCAAAATTTCTACCTAAAGTCAAAATTCCCCCCATACCATCTCTCTCAAAAGTTCCTGTAAAAATATTTCCAGCAGCAATAATCTTCATTGTTTCCTGTGTTTCCATTTTTACAGAAGATCCTTGTCCTAACGCTGTTTCGTCATTTTGAGTAGTCATAATATGCTTACCAAAATAGTTGACATTTCCACAATCCCAAAACGAGGAGCTTGCATCCTTTGCTGGTTTAGGTAATCCATCACTATCTGTATACCAGTCTTCAAATCCTGAATTTGGCAATTGAATATCATCCTCTGTTGTAAACTCTTCCGGTTCACTGTTTGTATCATTTTGCAACAAACGATATTCATATTTTGTACTCGCATCCAAATTTGTTGCAACTTGTGCTACATTGGAAGATCCATTCGTAGCAACAGTTACTTCACCGGCAACATCTTTCCAAGTTGTTGTTCCCGATTTCCTATATTGGAACTTATAAGAGGCTTTATCTTCCTCACTCGCGTTCTTTACATATCCCCTCAATGTAGCAAAATGTGCCCACACCTCCGATTCGACTACCGGATGAGTCATGATTTGCAAATTGACAGTAATAGAAATCGTTTGCACCGTTTCATGCCCCATCTCATCACGGGCAGAGAGAACAAATGTATGCGTACCTCCTGGCAATTGCGTAATCAAATTATCGAAAACTAATGTAAACATTGCCTTTTTATCATCCAAAGCAGGGACTTCCAATCCTATTTCAGCTAACTTCTTCTTACTTTCTTCCGACAATTTCAGTAAATCCAAAGATGATAAAATTTTATGTTCGTCAAACAAAGACGAAGTCGCAATCATGGTAACAGATTCTAAACCTATATTCGTAGAAGAAATATTCAACATTACTTTTCTGAAATCTCCTTTGTCCAAAGAGATCATTCCATTGCTATCCTTGCCATCTTCCAACACTTTCACCACCGGTGGTTCCTGCCCATATCCCGATTCCGGCAACGGGATCGTCACCGTATGGTTCTCGTCATTGGTCGGATCAGAATCAATCGTTATATCGAAGTCCATTCCTGAGTTATCTTCACCGCTATCCACCAAATCGAATACCAGATGATAATGGTCTTTCGCCTCCGTCTTCTCGATCAGTTTGGACATGTGAAATGTCAACCCTTCTTTGTTCGTCAATGTCAAATCGACCAACAGATAACCGGGTTGGAAATAACCAGCGCGTGTCTCTTGCATATCATATTCCAAATAGCTCCCCGTCGCATCACTGACTTTCGCCACACAGGATGCGAATTTATCCTGAACAGGCTTTGTAAACTTACTGGTTACTTTCACACAAGTTAAAAAACATTCGATTGCTGTTTGAGTTGTCTCACCCGCTTTTATGACAATCTTATCTTTATCCCCGTAAAAAGTAGGTTTTTCAAACTCCAGTTTGTCCGAAGGATTAGATGTGACCTTCACCTTATAAGTCCCGACATCCAACAACACACGTTCGCCGGCCATATCATTATAATCGGAAAAATGTTTTACGACCGAATCATTCGCTCCGGTACAAATATCCACTGCCAAAGATTGGTCCTTGACATCGAAACCACGTGTGACCACTTCCACATTTTTCGATACACCTAATTCCAAATAGCCTGTTGTTTGCATACGGTTATCTTCATTATCACATGATACCCAAACAAACAACATTAAAAACAAACAACCTATTATATATGACAACTTTTTCATCCTATTAAGTCGTAATTGTTATTGTATGAGTTTTTGTATTTCCTTTCGAATCGGTAACGGTCAAATGAAAATTACTTGTACCGCTTCCCAATATTTGGAGCATTGGCACAAATTGGGATATATTAAACGATACAGATGTTTCACCTCCAATATGAACCGGAAAACCTAAACCACTCAACTTATCAGCATATCCACCCGGACTGACCAAATCAAAATCAGACGTTAATCCGATACCCTGCAATTCTGATTCAGGTAATAATGGCGAATCAATGATTACTCTAAACGAGGAAATACCGTTCGGCACACTCACCACCAAGTCAGTATTAATCGCGTCCCCTTTTATCGAGATCACGCCATCCGTCTCACCGCCTGTATTATCATCACCTCCCGTACTGCCGCCATTTCCCCCACCGCTCGGTACAGTAATGTCGATCGGAGTTTCATTCAATGTCACATCTACCTTTATGGTAAAATTGCCGTTTGTCGGTTTTTCCGGATTATCAGGATCGTCAGGGTCAGGATTCGGTTTTTCCGGCTCATCCGGTACAATTTCTTCTTCCAAATCTTTGATCTCTATCCTAAACAAATCCTGCGAATTAATCTTTCCCTCCGAATCGGCCAGTCCGAATGTCCGGATCACCGGCTTGCCAGTGATCTTTTCCGTAGCACGGATTGTCACCGTCGTTTTCATTCCGGGACGGATATATACGATCCGGGCATCTCCTTTACCCACAGACAGTACTCCTGAACCATTGGTAATAGTGATTGCATAATCATCCTTGCATGCATTCAAAAACTCTTCGGACAGAGTCAAATACAAGATAGCACTTTGCAATTCGCAAGCCTTATCTACCAATGTCACTTCTTTGGCTTTTATGACACATGTATCCAACAACTCATAATAAGGATATTCCGATGTCACTTCATAATTATCACCCGAATAGGCTTCGATGTAATAAGTGCCCTGTTCCAATACATATTGGGATTCTTTCAGATAATCGGCATACGACTCGAAATAATCCTGCAATTCCATTGATGCGTTAAACACTTTCACGATCATATCTTCCGCTTTCGGAACAATCAGTTCCGTACTTGATGACTTGGAAGATACGCCGCCATTCCCATAAGAAGGAGGCACAACTTTCAACTTCAAATCCAGCACGCCGACTTCACCGGAACCACCCTGTTCCCCTTTTCCTAAAAGTTCGTCTTTCATCTCGCAGGAAGCCAAACCGACAAGAGTCAGGCATAACAATACGTAATATGTATATCTATATTTCATCATTCAACAGGTGTTGCTTTTAACATCATTGATTTTGTTTCCGATACTTGCAGATCGATAATCAGATGGTCTTTCTTTTCCAACAGACCGTCTTTGGGTGAAATCGTCTCCGAATAGTCGACAGGAAACCCTTCCAAAGTAGTTCCTACGATATGGATTTTAATAAAGGAAGAGTTTTTCGCTCCATCAAAATAGGCAGATTTATTCAAATCGGCCAAAGCATAAGACACTTGACGTTTGTTTGCATCCGAAACAGTCAATTTGAATTTTGTATCTCCGGTTTGCAACTTGTCATCTGTCCGAAACGCCTTCTTAAATGCATCGCTTGCATTAAAAGAAACTTGAAATTGTTGCAAACAGCATTCCAGCTCCACCAAAACGGTCTCTTCCGGTAATAAAGAGTATGTTTCAGAAGCAAAAAAACAGGGTTTATCCAGTATGGCATCTTTCAGTTCATTGGAAAAGACTTCTACCTTATATTCCGTACCGCCTTCCGCCGCTTCCAAAAAGACCGGACTATTTTGTTGTAAGGTCTTCAAAGAGTCTTGCTTCACAACCGCACCGATACCATCCTGTATCTTAACGTATAATTGATTTACCGTCGGCACTGGTGTAGAACGGGTTATCACAATCGGAGATTCGGTTGAAACATGAAATCGGAGACGGGCTTTGCCCTGTCCCATCACCTGTTCCGTTTCTTCGTTAGAACAGGAGGCTGCGATAAGCAGGATGGCTAATGTATATAATAAGTGTTTCATATTATTCTTGATAATCGTATATTAGTTCGACATCATCTATGTATAGTTGGCTACCGACAAATTCACCTTTTCCCATATCTTGGCTATCTGGATGAGAAAAGTTTTCACTATTTCTTTCCAAACAACTTTCATTTACTGTAGATTTGAATATTATACATAAACTGCTTGCTTTAGTTACACCGTATTCCAATAAAATAGATTCCTGCGTCCAACTACTTTGAGATTCAAATTTAAACGACTTGGTTGCAATTATGTTTTGTTGAGAATCTTTTACAACAAAAACAGCCTCTCCATAATCTTGAATATTTTTAGGTATATACCGATAATAGAAAGTTATTTTACGAGGTCTTGATGTGAATAATATTCCTTTCTCGAAATTATCACCTAAAAACAATTCCCCAGCATCGCTATTTTCACAATCTCCAAAACCACTTGATATCGCTGGAGCCTTATTTCCTTCTCCCCATCCTACCGTCCGAATTTGAGCTGCATTTCCTCCGTTTATTCCTTCTGTTTTTATTGTTCCAGAATTTGCAACATAACGAGTCCAAGTGTAAGGTGTACTGAAAGCTGTAAAGCGGGATGTTCTTTCTGCCCCATATTGTGTTGTTTTACTATTTAAAGTTCCCCAACCTTTAATTTCCCATCGTTCCCACGAACGATAAGGCGAAGAAGCATACTTTCCAACTCCCGCAGTAGCAGACACATCTATACCTATACCTTCATACTTAACACCTTTTGCATTCCATTCTTCCAGTTGTCCTATATTATCAGGTAATTGTGCATCATTTTCCGTTGTAAAAGAAATTCCAGAAAGCTCTCTTCCTCCATCATATTTAGCAGTAATATTAGAATAAGACTGTCCGGCTGTCAAATTATTCCAAACAAATGAAACAACACCATTCTCCTCTTGTCCTAACGGTATTAAATCAGTCAATTGAGATCCATTATGATAGAACGTCACCTTGTCTGCATCCTTCGCTTTCACTCGTAAATAAGCATATTTTGCAAAAATATCACCAGCGTTTTCAGCCATCGCCCATTCAAATACCGGAGGTGTAACCGTAAACGAACGAGAGTCTTCAACAACTCTATCCAATTTATCAGTAATTTTATATTTTACCATATATGTTTTAGCTGTTCCATTATCGCCACACGACAATTTATTAAACCAATCATCTACGCTATATTTCATCTTAACTCTACTTGCAGAACTTTCTGCTATCGCAATTCCTGGAATATCTAATGTGAAGACATCCTGCTCTTCTACCCCTATTCCAACTATAGATATTGCTACATCCTTTATTCCGGCAAGAGCCTCAATATCTACAGGTACGTCAGAAAGAGGAGTAATCAATTTTATTTCCAAAGTACCTTGTTCAAAAGTTTTATTATTCGGGAACATTCCCCAACTAACCTTAGGCTTAGCAGCAGCCGGTACAGTTATTCTAACCGATTTAGAAGTCCTATTCGGAGTTGGCAAAGCATCTACAACCGTCAATGATAACTCATAATACGAGTCTTCCGATTTACCTAATAAAGAAGCAATAACCGATTTCAAATCAAATTCTGCCTGCATTTCACCTTTCATTTTCTCTGGTGCACTAAAGCCGTAATTATCCGCCAAATCCTTAATCTGATCTTCTGTCAGATTTGCCAAATCATACTGATTAATCAAAGTCGAACTTCCATCTTTAATCGTCAACAATACCTGATTAATCTTTCCTCCGGAAGTAATCACTACTTTAGCCGCCTTTGTATCTTTAGCATATTCTGTAGGTTCCTCCATACTTACATTCGTATCTTCCCACTTAAACAAATCGCACGCAATATACGGCGCCCCCTTCAACTTCTCCATGAAATCCGGAATTCCGATATTCACATAGATCGTTTCCTTTGTTTCATCGTTTAATGTCACATCGATAGCAATCCCGTTCAACCCTTTTTCATCCGTACGGACGGTCAGCTTCGCCCATTGCTTGGGCTTGATAGTTGTTGTCGCCGTATAATTGACAGTCTTTCCATAGACATTGACCAGTTCCATCGCAATTTCCAGCTTCGTGCCGGAAGCATCCGACAGAAAATACATCGGACGGGATTCGCCTTTTTCATACACCAAAGGCAATTCCATCTTGTTCGTCTTCAACGACAAGGTATAATCTTTATATGTTTGCAGAAAATCATCCGAATAGTCGATCGTCACCCGGCTGTTCGCCATTGCGGCAGTTACCTCCACCGGTGTAGTCATATCCTTGACAATCGTAAATTCCTTTTTCCCGGAAAAGTAAGGTGCATCGAAAGCGGCTGCCGTTTCTGTTCCTTTTGACACCTGAATCGTATATGCTCCGGCTCCCAACTCAAGTTCGGCTGGCATCTTGTCGAAGCGGGAATATTCGGCCACAACACCCGAATCCTGCGCGATCGTCACAGCATAGCTATTCACATCCTTAAAGTCCGCCAAGTCAGAAGCTTTTGTCGATACACCCACCAACGCCGTGTCCACATTCATCCGAAAAGCAAGAGTACCTTTATTGACTACCCCATCTTCATCGACTTGGCAAGCATAAATCCCAATAAACAAACAAAAAAAGCACAACAAGCGGCTTACTACACAAAAGCGCTTGTTATCTCCTTCCAAGAAACGTTTCTTCTCCATCCAGATTCTATTCCGTTTAACATTCCATTTTCAAGGTCGCAAAGTAACCCCGATTCTTCAAGCCTTACAAGGTCAATTTATATTATTCGCTGTCCGTTTTTTTTGATTTGCATTTAAGGCCACCTCTTTAATTTCCTATTTATGATTCACAAATGATATATCCACAAACACATAACTGTCCGATTTTTCATAATAAGCTTTACATATAAACAAGATTTCGTATCTTTGTCGTATCTTTTATTCTAATATGCATATAGATAATGACATCCCCAAAATAGACCTGCCCGAAGACTGGATAATCGGAAAGTTGACGAAAAGCGAAATCGGCTTGCTGAACCTCTATGCCAATTATCCATGCCGGCTGAAAGCCGAAATATTCGTGCTTTGCTTGCAAGGAGATCTGGAGGCATCCATCGACTTGACGCGCTACAAAGTCAGGCCAGGAAGCTTTATCACCATACAACCGGGGACAATTTTGCAAATATATCGGGTAGAAGGAGATTTGGAAATCTACTTCATGGGATTTTCCTCAAATTTTATCAGTCAATCGAACCTTAACAAAATGGCAGTAGACATGCACTACGCGGCCAAAGATACCCCAATCATAGAATTGAAAGAAAAACCTGTCGAACTGCTGGAAGATTACTTCTCGCTTCTGCTTAAAACATATAATACCTGCAAGCCTGCTTTAAACAAACATATTTTGAATCATCTATTGTCGGGTGTATTCATGGGAGTCAGTGCCATGTATAAAGATAAAGTGAAAAGCAAAACGAATCTCTCCAAAGCAGAACAAATAAGCAAAAACTTCAATCATCTGGTTATGCAGAACTATACCACGCAACGTTCCGTTGCGTGGTATGCCAAGAAACTCGGCATAACTCCGGCGCATCTCAGTACGATTGTCAAGCAGACGACCGACAAGACTTGTGTCGAGATCATCACCTCTATGGTGATCATGGATGCAAAGGCACAGTTGAAATCGACCGACCTTTCCATCCACGACATCGCCTATTCGCTGAATTTCACGAATATGTCTTTCTTCGGCAAATATTTCAAGCGGCATGTGGGGATGGGGCCGTTGGAATACCGGAACAGCTAAAAACAAAAGTTCTGGGCCGCTGGATCATTTCAGCTTCACCCACCCTGTACAACCCACCTTGCAACAAGCCCCAACAGGTGAAGGCTCCCGCCCGGATTGCCTTCACCCCCGGTATCCGGCCTTCATCCAGGTAAGTTCGAATCGACCACCAAAGGTTGCGGGATGCCCGTGTCTTCCTCTTTCGGAAGGGTATAGATGGCAAACAGACGGCTGCCTCCCTTCACCAGACGGCCGGAAGCGACCAATGCGGCCAAATCCTTGCGCGCACTGTAGTCAGACAGCCCGATAAGATAACGGTAGGAACGGACGGTGATATAAGAGTTCTCGTCCAGATAGCGGTAAAGAAGTTCCTCCCGGTCCGCCATGCCGGGTGCACAGTGACCTGAACTTTTCATACGCGTGAGCGGCATCGTCTTCAAGGCCTTCTTCAACTGCTGGCAGCATCGGAAATTGACATTCTTGAAACGGACAGATTCGCTCCTCAGTTCCGTTTTAGACATCACCGCGCGAGATTGGAGCGAGACGCTGAAGAAACCGAGACCCTCGATCTCCACGTTATCACCTTCGCGCAAGCGTTCCGTCACCAAATCGGTGATCAGCTGCAAGGCGCCGGCAATGTCGGCCTCCGAATAGGTGGAGCGGGATTTGGCATATTTCATCAACTTTTTAATGCTGACGGTCTCATAAGGGATCAATCTTGGGTGAAGAGGCATTTTATTGCCGTTCTTCCCGGAATCCGGGTTACGCTCCATTCTGTAACGTGCTGTCATATCAGTAATAGAT
>ERZ894244.1713-NODE-1713-length-10408-cov-8.507776_pt1 | contig 10408 bp, 9 predicted proteins | sample MGYA00380299_ERZ894244 | MGnify/ENA primary metagenome ERZ894244 (study PRJEB32331, sample SAMN06328444) | human gut metagenome | biome: human gut microbiome; feature: stool | host: Homo sapiens | collected 2014-06-26 ... | reverse complement strand
TAAAGTCGTAGCACCGCGCCTTCTTTGCAGCGGCCTGCACCTCCTCCATGGAGGCGTCGGGCTTGCCAAAGCGGATATTGTTGGCGATGGTGTCGGAGAACAGATAGACTCGCTGAAACACAAAGGAGAAATTGCGGATCAAACTGTCGTAGCTGTATTCCCGCACATCCCGTCCGCCAAGGCGCACGCTGCCTGACTGCACGTCCCAGAACCGCGCCATGAGATTGCACAGCGTGGTCTTGCCGCTGCCGGAGGGGCCGACGATGGCGACAGTCGTTTTCTCCGGGATGGTAAGTGACACATCGTGCAGGATAGGCTTGCTGTCATAGGAGAAATCTACATGGGACAGGGCAATGTCCTCCCTCTCCGGAGTCAGTTCCTCGCCGTCAATGTCCATGGGTTCTACGCGCAGAATCGTGTTTGCCTTATCTACGCCGATGTCGATGGAGCGGAACAGAGCCGAAAAGCTCCCGGCAGAATCCAGCTGTTCAAAGAGAATGAAGGAGCAGATGAGCATCAAAAGGCAGTTCGTCAGCTCCATGGTGCCGCCGAAATAGAATACGATGGCAGCGGTGCAGACGGCAACGCCGGTGAGCTTGTTGACGATGAACTGCGCCAGCATATAAAGCACCGACGGCAGCTCCATGGCAAAGGATGCCCTGCGCGATTCCTCCACAGCGCCGTGTACCTGCGTTGCAGAGTCGTGGGTCAAATCGAAATTCTTGACCTCGGCGATGCCCTGCACATATTCCAGCACCTTGGACACAAGCCGCTCGTCGGCATTGAACTTCCGCTGGGAAAGGGCCTGCTCCGCCCGCTGCATGGCGGCGTTGACGGCGAAGAACAGCAGCAGTCCCGCCAGCGTAATAAGCCCCATACGCCAGTCAAAGAGGAACATCATCGCTGCGATGATGCCGGAAGTAAGGAACCCCCTCGTTGTAACCATAACCACGCGTGTGGCGACATTCGCCATATTCTCCATGGTGTTGGTGGTGACGGAGGTCACCTCGCCCAAGCTGTTGTCATTGAACCAGCCCATAGGCAGGTACCGCAGATGCTCCGCAATCTCAATCCGCTTGTTGGCGCAGGCGCGGTAGCCTGCACGGGTCTGGAGCATGGTGGCCTTCATGTTGATGGCGATGGTCACGATCAGAGAAACCACGATGATGCCGAGGCTCGTCCAGAGCGTCGCCACGGTGACATTCTTTTGCAGCAGTGCCTGAATGACAATGGCAGTGGCAGGGATCCGCATGGCAGAGCAAATGGCGCTGACCACGCCCAGCCAGATGGATGCCATAAACAGCCTGCGGTTGTCCACCCCGCAGAAGGCAAAAAATTTTTTCAGTGTCTTGAGCATTACGCCACCTCCCCGTCGTCTTTGACGCTGATGTGGGCTTCCCACATGGTTTGATAAAGGGGGCAGGACGCAAGAAGCTCCGCCTGCGTGCCGGTCGCTTCGATCTTGCCTTGATTGACAACAATGATCTGATCGGCGTCCGCAATGGTGGACAGCCGGTGGGCGATGACCAGCAGCGTCTTGCCCCGCACCAGTCTTGCCAGTGCCGACTGGATGACCGCCTCGTTCTCTGGGTCGGTGTAGGATGTGGCCTCGTCCAGAATGACGATTGGCGCGTCCTTCAGCATGGCCCGGGCAATGGAGATGCGCTGCCGTTCGCCGCCGGACAGGTGACCGCCGGATGCGCCGCATACGGTCTGATAGCCGTTTTCAAGCCCCATGATAAACTCGTGGCAGCCGCATTTCTTCGCGGCGTCAATGACCTCCGCATCGGTCGCACCCTTTTTGCCCATACGGATATTGTCCATGACAGAAAGGTCAAAAAGGTAGTTGTCCTGGGATACATAGGCGATGCGCTTCGTGCACTCCGCCAGCGGCAGCGTGCGAATGTCCACGCCGCCCAGCTCGATAGAGCCGTCCTTCACGTCCCAAAGGGAGGCGATAAGCCGGGCGATGGTGGACTTTCCGCTGCCGGAGGGCCCCACAAGGGCATTGACCGTCCCCGGGGCAATGTGCAGGTCAATTCCATGCAGCACCTCCTTGTGGTGATAGGCAAAGCGGACGTTTTTCAGCGCAATGGAATTATCGCTTGGCAGCTTTTCTGCACGTTCCGGACGCTGCATATCCTCACCGGACAGCACCTCCGCCACCTCGCCCACGATGGTTTTGACCTGTGCAATGTCGTCGGTGTAGGAGAAGGCGGTGATCAGCGGCTGCATAACACCAAAGGAGAGGACAATGATCGACAGGAATGTCTCTGCCGGCAGTGTGCCGTGCATATAGAGCATGCACCCCACCGGCAGAATGCCCAGCAGCGTAGAGGGAAATATCGCCATCCCCGCCGCCTGACCGAACAAACTGCCCCGCATCCAGTCGATGAAGCAGTCCGCGCCCTCTTTTGCGGCGGAGACGAACTTTGCGTAGCTGGTTTTGGACTGGCCGAAGGCCTTGATGACTTCAATGCCGCTGATGTACTCGACTGCCGTGTCGTTGAGGGCTTTCGTGGAGGTCACGGTGCGCTGAAATTTCTCATTGTACCCGCTGAACATGGACATGAAGCAGAGGATGCCCAGCGGCACGACGATCAGCATGGAAAGCCCCATGCGCCAGTCCTCGAGGAACAGCAGCACCAGCACCGCCAGCGCACCGACGATGTTGGCAGTCATCTCCGGCAGCAAATGGGCAAGGGTGGTTTCAATGGAGTCCACCCGCTCGACGATAATGTTCTTATAGGAGCCGGAGGAACGATCCAGCACCGTACCCAGCGGCAGCGTCGCCAGCTTGTCCAGCAGCCGTGTGCGGATACCCGCCAGCACATGGAAGGTGGCGTGGTGGGAAAGCGAGGTGGATGCGCTGTGGAGTACATAGCGTAAAATCCAAAAAGCCGCCATCCACGCGCAGAGGATCAGGCAGTGGGAAAGCTCTGCCGTGCCGTCTACCAGTGCGGCGATGATTTGAATGATGATGAAATACGGAATAAGCGAACAGGCGACGCCCAGCAGTGCCGTAAGGACGCTCAAAGCGTACTCGCCGTACCGCCCTTTTGCCAGCTCTGCCAGCCACGAGGCGGCGGAGCGCTTTGGCTCAATTTCTTTCATGGCGAACTCCTTTCGACTTCATTACGCCGCCAGATGCTTCTTCACGATCCGCTTGCCGATCATTGCGCCGATAAAGGCCGCCACGATCACACCGGCCACCAGCGCCACAGACACCCAGGACTGCAGCATCTGGGATGCGGCAAGAATGGCGTCCTGACGGCCATCAGTGACCATCTGATCCGCCATAGCCTTGGCAGCGATGGCGTAGGGAATGATGGTGCTGCCGAAGGCAGCCAGTACCTGATTGATGACATAACTGACGGTCAGCGCCTTTGCATTGCCGTAGCCCATCTTCCACAGCAACAGCTCGGCAATGGCACCGGAGAGAATAAAGAGGATGATGTACGGCAGGTATCCGCCCATAATGGCGCGGACAATGCTGTAAATGAGGATCGCACCGGGCTTTCTCACCTTCGTGCCGATGATGAAATAGACGATGCCCTCCAGCAGGGCGAAAAACACCGGCATCAGAATGATGGTAATGGGCGTTGCGTACAGGACGGAGCTGGCGAAGAAAATGACCACATTGATCAGAGCCAGCAGGACAACGGTGATGATGTCCTTGGTTTTCAGCTTGTTGGCGGTTGCAGTACTCATAGTAAAGACTCCTTTTTGAATGAAATATGGTTGAACGTCGCAGAGACGGCGATCACAGGATAAGGCCGGCGGCGATCGATGCTGCCAGCAGGACGCAGAACACAACATCCCACGCAGAAAACCGAAGCGACAGATAGTTGCTTTTGCGGCGGGTTAAGTTGATGCCCCGTGTTTCGGCGGAGGCGGACAGCGTCTCGGCGATGCGAATGACCCGCAAAGCCATCGGCACGGTCAGTATTTCGATATAGGATGGCAGCGCTCGCAGCTTCTGAAGCGGTGTTGCAAATGCGCCCCGGGTGCGGATGGATTGCCGCAGTAGCTTCATGTCTCCCGACAGAACGGGGAAGAAGCGGAAGATTACAGCGACGATCATAATGAGCCGTTCCGGCAGGTGCAGATTACGCAGCGCCGCCAGGGTACGGCTGGCTTCATTCCGCCCAATCAGCATCCGCATGGAAATGCCGATGGCGATGATGCGCGGGAACAGCACTAACATAAAGGAAAACACCGTGCCCGGCAGCAGGGCGTTTGCCGCCCACAGCAGCCCAAAGCTCATCCCGCCTGCCAGCGCCGTTCCGAGCCAGCCGTCCGCTGCGGTCAGCAAGATCAGCGCCGCATATACGGCATAAACTAAGTGGTTGCTGGATGTGGAGATCACGACCAGCAGGGTCAGCCAGTAAAGCAGCTTCGTTGCCGGGTGGAATCGCTGCTTATGCTGTTTTTTCGCCGGAGCATCGGAAGGATGGAAGCGCTCCATATATTGCCGTACCGCTTGCAAATCTCGTTCCGAATGAACGGGAAATTCTGCTTCTGCATGTCCATCCGACAGCCCGATGCAGCGGTCACACACACCTGCAATTAGCTCAGGGTCGTGGGTGATGATGAGAACCGTCTTTTCCTTCCGCATCTCCCGGATCAGCGCCGCGCACCGCTCCAGACTTTCCGCGTCCTGTCCTGCTGTCGGCTCGTCCAGTATGACGATTGGCTTGTCGGATAGATACGCCATCATCAGCGTCAGACGCTGCATCTGCCCGCCGGAGAGGGAAAAGGGATGCCGGTCGCGGCAGTCCCACATATCCATACTTTTCAGCAGCGCTTCCGTTTTTGCTTCAAACTCCGGTGTCGCCGCATGGCCGTATTGCAGTTCGTGCAGGACGGAGCCTGTGAAGAACTGGAACTCCGCCTCCTGAAGGATGAACAGCACTTGCTTTTGCAGCTGCTTTGGATTTTGCGGCTTTCCGAAAAGCATTATCCTGCCGCCGGAGGGGCGGTAAAGCCCTGCAATCAGCTTGCCGATGGTCGTTTTGCCGCAGCCGTTTGCGCCCACAAGGCCGACGATCTCATGCTCACGGACGGAAAAGCTGACACCAGAGAGGGTATCTCCGGCCTTCCTGCCGTATGTATAGCGGACATCTGAGACGGCAAGCGCCGTCGGCGCGGTTTTCGGCAGCGGCTCTTTCTCCGGCACGGTGATCTCCGCAAGGTCGAGCGTGCGCAGAGAAAGTGTTTGTCTCTGCTCCGCCGAGAACGCCTTTGCCTCTGCGGCAGTGCATTTTCCTTTGATCTCGCCGTCTGCCATAACCCAAAATTCGTCGGCAATGTCGGCAAGATAGTAGAGCCGGTGCTCACTGAGCAGCAGCGTTTTGCCTTGTTTTTTCAGGGCAAGCAGAATCTCTTTTAACTGCTGTGTGGCTGCGAAGTCCAGATTGGCCGTGGGCTCGTCCAGCAGAAAAATATCTGTGTCCATTGTCCACGCGGACAAGATGGAGATGAGCTGTCGCTCGCCGCTGGACAACTCGTAGACATTGCGATTCTTCAGCCGCTCCAGATGAAAGATCCGGAAGGCCTCCTCCACCCGCTGACGGATTTTCTCTTGCGGCAGACCGTGATTTTCAAGACCGAAGGCCACTTCATTGGAACTGTTCACGGTAAAAAACTGACTTCGCGGATCCTGAAATACCGATGCTGCCAGCTCGCCGATCTTGCCGATACGCAGCCCGGCGGTGTCCTGCCCGTTCAGGCGGCAAAAGCCCTTCAGCTCTCCCTCGTAAAATTGTGGGATCAGTCCGTTGATGCACCGCAGCAGTGTGGACTTTCCGCATCCGCTGCCTCCGCAGAGCACCACGCAGCGTCCCGCCGGGATGCTGCCGCTGACCTGTCGGAGGATGGGCAGCTTCGCCTCCGCATATTGGAATTCAAATTCAAACTCTATCATCGCAAACTCTTTTCTTATTAGTTAGCCGTCTCTAACCGACAGTCGTAAGAAACGGACGGATGGACCGTCCGAATCAACTTTTCGGATTTATTGCAAGGTATCGCATAGCTGCCGCCAGCCAGCGTTGGTGAAATCAAGGACTGCCTGTAAGCAGGTAAGCATTCTGCCTTCCTCCATATGCTGATCCAGCAGCTGACGGAAGTACCAGAACTGTGAGCCCATCAAAAGACGGATCGCATCGGCATTTGGCGCTTTTCCATAGATATGTGAAAAGAACTCTACCGTTTGTTCCGCTTTTTGATCCATCAGTTCATGCAGCACGGTTTCCATGGAGCTGCCATCGCTGCGGCAGAAAAATAAAGTGCAGTCGTCATGGTGCTCGGTCAGGAGCCGAAAATATACTTGTTCCTCGGCGTTTATAGCGCGGAGGATATCTTCCGGTTGTGCGCTGCACTTTGCTTTTTCGTATTCTTCCGCGATGGGGGTAAAGAGAACCTGCATCGTCTCAAAAAAATCCTGAAGCAGACTGGCAAACAACGCGTCTTTATTCTTGTATCTTGTGTAGATTGCCCCCGTAGTAACACCGGCTTTTTCGGCGATCTTGTGCAGAGAGGCTTTCTGAAAGCCGTAAGCAAGAAATTCCGAATAAGCAGCCTGAATGATCCCGTCATCCAAGGAGTGATCTCTATTTGCCACATTTTCACCTCATGCTTTGCAATAATAGTATTATTGATAACGGCATTATTATAGCGTCAGTCTTGCAACTTGTCAATGCGTATTGCGATTGCTTTGCAAAAATACTCCTTAATAATGCTATTTTGGCGAATATCCATAAAAATCCGTTGTTGATGCTGCCGTAGAGTTCCCACCCACAGGCAATCGAGGTAGGACACATTTTTAGAATTGATGCAGATCAGCGCCCCCTTCCACATGGAAGGGTCCCCACGGCGTGGGATGCCATAATCAAAGATTACCGACAGCCGCAGGCTATTGCACCGAATGGCCTGCGGCTGTTCCTGCGCTGACAAAGCAATCTCGTAGAGTTTCGAAACAAGGAGGTTTTATGAAAAGGATCATCCTCTTTCCACTTTGCGCATTCGCCACCATTAGGACATTGGTTTAGCGGCATCTCTTTCTCACGACTCCTTCAGCCAGCGGGAGAAATCCTCCGGTGTGATCGTGCCGTTGTCGCAATCCTCTTTTTTCTTTCTGGCTTCCTCACTCCAGGCGTAAAATACGCTCTTGGTCAGCTTGCCGGCGTTGATGCGGGCGAAACGCTTTTTGTACTCTCTGCGATATTCCTTGAACACCTCGTCGCCCTGCTTGCGCTGCGTCCATGTGTTGATGGCCCCGATCTCCCGGCAGGTGCGGCCCTTGCTGTCGCAGATCCGGTCGCAGTACTCTGTGCTGGCCTTGCCCGTCACAGCGAAGTAGCGCAGGCAGTTCTTGCATACCCGCATCCTCACCTCACGCTTCACGCACTCCCGTATATGGTGGTCGATGAGGTCATAGATGTCCTTGGGATATAGCACCTCGGCAAAGATCCGTCTGTCGATGACCTCGAAGTTGACAGGCTGTGGCTGGAACTGGAAAGTGTACAACGTGTCGTTGCCCTCGGCGTTGTAGTAGGCTACCATCTTTTCAGATACGGATTTCTTCCCGCCGTCCATGTCCAGCGCATGTGCGATTAAACTGATGATCTGCCGCTGCATGGTATCGATGTTGCTGTAAATGTGGCTGATTTTTTTATGCGGCAGCAGCCGAAGGTACTCCTTGGGCGTGACGCGCTCCGCTGCTTTCAACCGCTCTGTCCAGTCCAGCCGCAGCAGCTCAAAATAGACGTGTCGGGATGCAAGCTCGTTCAGTCCTGCTGCTACGACCTGCAGGTCATCCTTGGCGCCGGACTGGTAAAAAGCCAGCAAGGCTTTGTCCATTTTCTTGGTGATGGCTTCCAGCTCCTGCGTATCCATATACAGCAGATCCATCAGACTTTCCGGGAACGGAAAGTCTTTTTTTATGGTCTGCGCTCTATCCGTCACATCGGTGTACTCGTAGTACTCCCTGCCGCTGTCAATGTAGGTTTTAAAAATATAGTCTGGCATAATGTGTACTCCTTAAATTAGACTAATGAAATATACTGCTTTCGCTAAGACTTGACAATGGGGTTGTTGACATGGTATAGTATGCTCAGAAGTAGACACAGAAAACATCTTTTATAAAATAAGTCTAATCCATTAAGGCGGATATGTCAACCGTTATTTTCGGAACCTTGAAAAGTGAATACCTGCCGCCGCAGCCCGGGCGCTCCGGGCGAAGTGACGCCACGAGCCCGCAAAGGGAGAGCGCACCAACGGAGCAAGAGCGCGGCGTACAGCAGAGAAAAATCATGGGAGGTGAGATCAGACCTACACCATCACTAAAAAATGAATACGCTCTACCAACAAAGCTACAAGGAGGACACGATTTGAAGAAAAGCATTTATACCAGCTATGACGAACTGCCCCTGCTGCTGAATGTGAAGCAGCTGGTGGATCTCATGGGAGTCTCGGACTCCAGCATTTACGAACTCATTCAGGAGGATGATTTTCCCTCTCTGCGGATCGGCAAGCGCATCGTCGTTCCGAAGGAGGAACTGCGGAAATGGATTGCCGCACACACGAAAGGGGCGTCGGGATGCTGAACACGCCCTATGTGAAGAAGGACACCATCAAGAATTTCTTTCCCGTTCCCAACGCAGTCTTTGATCTGGGACTGCACCACATGGAGATCAACATCTACGCCTATCTGCTCCGCATTGAGGATCGACGAACCTACCAGTGCCTTGTCAGCTATCCCACCATCGCAAGGAAGCTGGGTATCTCGGTCAACACCGTGGCAAAGTATGTTGCCGCGCTGGAAGAGCACGGTCTCATCCGAACAGAGCGCACGGAGATCATCACCAGGGACGGTCTCAAGCGCAACGGCTGTCTCAGGTACACCATCCTGCCGATTAAGAATGCCCTCGCCCTCTGTTACGAGCGCCAGATGGAGAAGGCGGGGCAAGCCATGGAACGGCAGCGGGCACAGGCAAGAGCCGAAGAGCTGGGCGCTACGTTCACTCCGACAGCAGGGGAGCGGAGCGCGTAAAGTACCGCCATGTACACCGCTGTAAGCCGCCGTGTGAGATTTTATGGTCGAAGGCAGCAACAACAGCGAGGGCAGTTATGTGGGGGCGTTCAGGGCAGAAATGCCCCGTAGGGGCGAAATTCCCACCTTTCGGTGGGGCAAGCATAGCGTCCGGCTATACGCCGGACGCACTCGCCGGGGCAAGGCCCCGGCACCCCCGGCCCCAAGGGGGAGAAAGGAGTTCAATGCAGAGAAAGAAAACAGCGATCATCACCGCAAGAATGGCACCGGGCATCAAAGACCTGATCCAGCATCAGGCCAAGCAAGCCGGAATGACTGTCACCGATTACATCATCACCTGCGCGCTGGGCAAGGAGATCGTCCGGGTGGACGGACTGGATGAGATCCTCGCCGAAGTGAAAGCCCAAGGCAGGAACCTCAACCAGCTCACGACACTGGCAAACATGGGACGCATCCAGATCCTCAGAAGCGACGAGCTCATAGACGGTTATGCAGATCTCTGCCAAAAGCTGCTGCGCATCAGCCGGGAGGTGCAGTAATGGCCATCTTCACCGCAGTACGCAACAAGAAACAGACGGCTGGTACGATGATGGGCGTGCTGAAATATGTGACGCAGGCCTGCAAAACCATGCTGGACGACCAATGGATGGTGACGGGACACAACTGCGTGGCAAGGGCATCGTACCTGGAAATGATGACAACCAAACAGCAATTCCGAAAAACGGATGGCAGACAATTCTATCACTTCGTCCAATCCTTCCCGGCGGAGGACGGGCTGACACCACAGCAGGTCAACGCCATCGGCGTGGAGTTCGCGCAGAAGCAGTTCCCAGATTTTGAGGTAGTCGTGGCAACACACTTGGACACAAACCATCTTCATAACCATCTGGTGGTCAACAGCGTGAGCTGCAAGGACGGCAAAAAGCTGCACCAGAACGCCGCAGATCTCCAGCGGCATCGGCAGGTCAATGATGAGATCTGCATGGCGCACGGGCTGCAGGTGCTGGAGCCGTCAAAAAAGCACACTCGGAAAAAGCAGATGCGCCCCGGCGAGTACCAGGCGGGACTGCGGGGCGATAGCTGGAAGCTGGATCTCATCCAAGCCATCAACGACGCACTGGAATATGCCGATGACCGGGAGAGCTTCGTCGAAAACATGGAGTACGAGGGCTATGAAGTTATCTGGACGGACACACGGAAACATATCACCTTTGTCTGTCCTGACGGTCGGCGGTGCCGGGACAGCAGCCTCCACGATGAAACATTTCTGAAAGAGAATTTGGAAACGCTGTTTGCCTACCGACAGGCGGTGGGTTTCCGACCCAACACGCCGGAGCCGGAGGAGGGCTGGATGGG
>ERZ894244.1683-NODE-1683-length-10526-cov-8.780250_pt1 | contig 10526 bp, 9 predicted proteins | sample MGYA00380299_ERZ894244 | MGnify/ENA primary metagenome ERZ894244 (study PRJEB32331, sample SAMN06328444) | human gut metagenome | biome: human gut microbiome; feature: stool | host: Homo sapiens | collected 2014-06-26 ... | reverse complement strand
ATAGCAGAACTGTAAAATATAAAAGAGGTTGTGCCAACGTTTTGACACAACCCCTATCAATAAATATTTGGTTGTTATTTGTACACTTTAGATGAATCGAATGTTTTCCACCATTCCTGATTCTTAACACCACCGCTAGTTACCCAATCTGTAAACAAGGAATAAACAGTTTTTATATTTACATACTCTAAAGTCCACTTGAAGTCAGTAGGGACCATGATTCCCCATGCCAGATTGTCTTTACTGATGTAATATTTCTTACCGGAAACAGAACTATTATCATTATTTCCTCCAAATAAATCAGTATTAGCTAGTTTGGTTGGTTGATAGCCGATAACATGAATTTCTTTACGATTATTTCTATTTCCTTCCACAAAAATGAAAACATTCAGTTTGTTGATGTTTAATTCATCCGGAGAAATCGGATTGCTGAGTTTTATGGTGAAACTGATGTTCTTAACATTCGTATTGTTTGAATGATTGGCAAAGGTGTTAATTTGTTCATACCGATCTCTTCCCAATGCTTTGTGCGCATCGTCGAATAACGGAATAACTGCATAATCTTGTCCGTTCTCAATCTTATTACTGTTCAGGTTGAAGCTTTTGATAAGAGAGTTGTCACTAAATTCAACAGGTTGCATAATTGCGCTGGCAGGAACACCGTCCAACATGATAGCAGCTCCAATACTTTTAGTAGCTCCGGTAGCGGCTAAATCGATGCTTAATTTGAATTCTTCCACTTTATTATTCTTATTGAGAGAAATCGTTCTTTCTTTGATAATCATGACTAAATCATTCATATCATAGTCTCCATATAATGGCCATTGATCTTCAAATAAATATGCATAATTATGTGTATCATCCACTATGATCGGGAATTTAGGTTCCTCTGGTTCTTCTCCCTTATTTCCTTCGTTCTTTGTTCCTGTACAAACTTCGATAGTTACTTTGGATTCTCCTATTTTTGTAATATATGCGCCGTTCTGTACATGAAAATTAGTCCAATGTGGACTTTTCTCTACATGATTATCTGATTCAATAGCCAAATTGCCGTCATAAGTAAATCCTTGACCGGCTATAATGGGAGATTTTATCATAGAGGTGTTTTCACCTTTTCCATAGAACGTAGCATAACCAGGAGGTATATCCAGTCTTGTAGTTGCTTCCAGCATAGAACCGTTATTCAAGTTAACAACTCCGTTTTGGAACTCCATTTTAGGTGCCTTGATATATCCTTGGGTTAAGTTTAACTTAATTCCGTTTGCGTAGAAGGAAATAGTGGCTTCCATACTGCAACTATTGTTGACGGTAGGATTAGTGAAACTGATCGTCTCAAAAATGATTATATTTTTGTTTGTGATAACAGCATCTGAGTTTGCAATCATTTTTTTTCCATAAATCTCTCCGTTATTTTCTAATGAGAAATTAGACGGAAGGTTAAACTCTCCTTCAAGTTCAATCTTATTGTCGTTGATAATTTGGGTATTTGAATTAATTGCTATGTCCTTGCTTGTTATAGTACCTCCGTTGTAGAGTGTAGCTCCCGAATGTAATGTCATAGTGTTTGTAACTGATACATTACCCCAGTTTCTTAATGCCGCAGGTGCTCCGTTAGTAAATGATATATTTTCGGCTTCAACGTTTCCTTCATCCATGACAGTCAGCATGGAGTTTCTTATAAAAGTCATCACTCCGGATGCTTTTATTTTAGCATTGTCCATAACTATGATTTCAATACCATTCTGGAACTGGAATGTAGTCGGAATTGTCCATGTTGCATCAACGTAAACTTTGGTTTTAATCTCACCGTCATATCCGTCAAATTTGAATGTACCGTTATAGTCAGAGGTAATTTTATAGGAAGCGTCACGCAGTAAAGTTGTTCCTTGCATTTCTGTAATTTCTTTTGCTTCACTTGGTATGGAAGTATAAACCGGTTTCTCGGGTGAAACAGCTCTTGTGGTAGCGGTACGGCTCATTAACACTCTGTTTTGAGCAGCAGATTCTTGATAGTAGAGTTTACAGGTAAAGTTGTCATTATCTTCCGGCACATCAAACAGATATACCTCTACACGTCCTCTGGGATCAGTCTGCTTTATATAAATACCTTTTTGCGTAGGTAGCAGAGTGATAGCAGCTGTAGCTTTAAAGTTATTCTCTTTATTTGCTGTCCTTGTAGCCAGTACAGATGCGTTTTCATTAGTAAGAGGATCTTCTGTATATATTTCTACTAAGTAGGAATATAACCCTCCTTCTTCATCTTTAACTTCGACTGTGACATTTTCTGTTTTGATTGTGCTCCAATCAAAACCATCAGGAGCAGCAAAACCGTCTCCCATTGGGTTGGACGTTTCGTAGGAGGGATCATACAAATCCTTCCCCGAGTCAACACAACTAAACAGGATACCTCCCATTGCTATTGCAATGATTGGCATGAAATGAATTGTTTTTTTCATCATAATTAATATTGCTTGATTGTTTGTAACCAAAATCTAATGCAAAAATAGCCGCATGTCTTATATTTAGGCTGTATTTTCTGTTATTTTATGTAGGAAAAACAATTGAATTTCCGTTTCGGTTCTATTTTAGCTCTAGTAGGTGCGATTAAGACTTTTTATATGATAAGAAATCCCTTGATTTTCAAATCTACAGATATATCAGATTTGAGAATCAAAGGATTATAATAATCGAATGGGTGTCTTAAGACTTGGTGATTTCTCCTATTAAACAGGAGTTCATTTTGTATCGTATATCTTTGTTGGGCAGTCCGTGTCCTAATAGAAACATTAGTTTTGTTATAGCACATTCAGGGGTACTGTCGTATCCGCTGATAACACCTGCTTCCAAGAGATGCATTCCGGTTTCGTAACGTCCCATTTCGACTGCTCCGGAAGCACATTGGGTGATGTTGACAATGATAATGCCTCGTTCAGTAGCCTCCTTTAATTGACGGATAAACCATTCTTTTTGCGGTGCATTTCCTGAACCGAAAGTTTTCATTACCACAGCTTTTAATCCGGGAACATGAAGGAGTGAAGTTACAATACTCTCTTGAATACCAGGGAAAAGGGTTAAAATAACCACATTGTTATCAAATAAGTAATGCGGCTTTAACGGCTTCGTAGGGTCTGGTTTACGAATGAGGTTGGGCTCGTATTTAATGTGTATGCCAACTCGTGCCAAAGGCGGGTAATTGAAAGAGCGAAAAGCATTAAAGTTTTCTGCATTGATTTTGGTGGTACGATTACCACGCATCAGATGATTTTCAAAGAAAATGCATACCTCCGGAACGATAGCAGTGCCATCCGGATTTTTTGCAGCAGCGATTTCAATAGCAGTGATGAGATTTTCTTTCCCGTCTGTACGCAAAGTTCCGATAGGGAGTTGGGAGCCGGTGAGGATCACAGGCTTACTCAGATTCTCAAGCATAAAACTTAAGGCGGAGGCTGTATATGCCATTGTATCTGTTCCGTGAAGGATCACAAAACCGTCGAAATAATCATAATTGTAATTGATGATTTTTACCAGTTTTGCCCAGTAAGCAGGCTCCATGTCCGAAGAATCGATAGGAGGATTAAATTGATAGGAGGAAATGCGATAGTTGAATCTTTTTAGCTCAGGAACGTGCTTGAGCAGATGATCGAAATTAAAGTTTTCTAGCGCACCAGTTTCTGGGTTTTCTATCATTCCGATAGTTCCACCCGTGTAAATTAACAAAACGGAAGGAGTTTCTGCTCTCATAATTGTTGAATTACTGTTAAAACGCTGACAAAGATATAGATTAATTGCGAATTATGGATAGTAAATGATAAATTTGTTTGTATTTTAGCGTAAAATGTTATAATATTGAATATTTATGCGGATGTATGCTAGGAATTAAAAGGAAAAGCAGGGTAAGTAGCTAAAGTAGTAACTACTTACTCCTGATTACTTCTATAAACTTACTTCAGTGCTTCTTTCAGTTTGAGAATAGCTTTTTCCGGGTCTTTTTCTTCTTCGAGCAGGGTGACGAATCGACTACCTATAATAGCTCCTGAAGCATGTTCGCAGGCAGCCTGGAAAGTTGCCTTGTTAGAAATTCCGAATCCTACCATTAATGGGTTTTTTAGATGCATATCTTCAATCTTCTTGAAGTATAACCGTTTTTGTTCATTGAAATCCTGTTGAGCTCCGGTAGTGGCTGCCGATGAAACCATATAAATGAATCCGTCTGTATGTGCATCAATCTCACGTACACGTTCTTCGCTGGTTTCGGGGGTGATAAGCATAATCACTTTAATGCCGTAACGTTCGGTAATGATGCGATAGCGTTCCTGGTAATCATGGAAGGGAAGGTCAGGAATAATAACACCGTCGATTCCGCACTCCACGCATTTGCGACAGAAATTTTCGAATCCGAACTGCATAATCGGGTTTAAATAGCCCATTAATACTAATGGGATTTTTACATCCCGGCGGATGTTACGTAATTGTTCAAAAAGTACCTTTAGGGACATTCCGTTGCGTAATGCTTGAGTTGCGGCATTTTGAATGACAATACCGTCTGCCATTGGGTCACTGAAGGGGATTCCGACTTCGATCATGCTGACACCATGCTTTTCGAGGGTACGGATCACATCGGCAGTACCGTCCAAAGTTGGATCACCTGCACAAAAATAAATGGAAAGTAAATCTTTCTTATTGCTATTGAAGAGTTGGTTAATTCTGTTCATGACTTTAAAAAATTAAATTTATCATTTTAGTTCATTTAAAAATGTCCGGATTCGTACCGGATCTTTTTTCCCCGGTTCCAATTCAAAACGGCTGTTCAGGTCGTAACCGGCGAGACGTGGATGTTTGAACTCCTTTAGTGCGTTGGCGCTGTAAGAGTTGATGCCTCCGCTAAGAAGGAAAGGAAGGAGACCGTTATAGGTATGCAGAATATTCCAGTCGAACAAGTTACCGGAGCCGCCGTATTGTTCGCATTTGGTATCGAACAGGAAAAGGTCACAGACTTTCTCATACTTATATACATTTTTCAGATCTTTCGGATGGGATATAGAAAAGGCTTTGATAATTTTTATCCCCATGGAATACAATGATCGACAGTATTCCGGTGACTCATTTCCATGTAGTTGCACATAGTTTAGTCCGAAACGGTCAGCATACATACTGACAATCTGCTTGTCTTCGTTCACAAAAACACCGACACGGTGGGTGTGGATAGGCAGATAAGCCGGAAGCTCATAGACATACCGGGGAGATTTGGGATAGAAGATAAATCCCAGCATATCTATATCTTGGAGCGATTCTATCTCCTGTATGTTTTCGGCTTCGCGCATACCGCATACTTTGATGATTTTTCCGTTGACCATAAATCTTCTGTTTTGAATAATTGATTTATTGTATACCTTGCAGGAAATTCCCTAAGGTGTTTCCCGGTTGTGTAGTTCTCATAAATGTTTCTCCGATCAGGAATCCCCGGAATCCGGCTGTTTGCAGACGTTTTACAGTTTGCGGGTCGGAGATTCCGCTTTCGGATACCAATACTGCATCTTGGGGAAGTTGTCCGGCCAGCCGAAAAGAGTTTTCCACATCAGTGAAGAATGTTCCTAAATTCCGATTGTTGATTCCCACCATATCTATTTTCTCATTAATATAAGTTAACTCCTCGGAACTGTGAATTTCTAGTAGTACTTCCAGACCTAAATCGTGTGCTTTCTTCACAAGTTCATTGCATTTTTCCGGTTTCAAAGCAGCGGCAATGAGAAGTACAGCATCTGCACCAACAATTTTAGCTTGATAGAGTTGGTATTCGTCAATGATAAAATCTTTTCTAAGAATCGGAATATCTACCAAAGGACGTGCAGCGCGAATGTCTTTCAAGTTCCCTCCGAAAAACTTCTCATCCGTGAGGATAGAGAGCGCAGAGGCCCCCGCAGCCGCATAAGCCGGAGCTATTTCTTCCGGACGAGCCTCCTGCTTTATCCAGCCTTTGGACGGAGAACGACGTTTGAACTCTGCTATAATTCCCGGAGACGAGGAAATTAATGCCTGTTTCATGGAACGGGAAGACGGCATTTCACTAATTCCTTCCTGCAACTGCTCGATAGAAATCGCCTGTTTTTGCAGATCTACTTCAAATCGTTTATTTGCTATGATTTCGGATAATATATCTTTCATATTTTAATTATTGAGTTCAATAAACTTCTTTAATGTATTCAGTGCCCTTCCGCTTTCTAGTGATTCTTTTGCAAGAGTGATACATTCTTCAATAGTCTTTTCCGGACAAATAACATGAATGGCAAAAGCCGAATTAACTACTACTACATTTTTTTGAGCTTCAGTTGCTGTATTATTCATGATATTATCGAAAATTTTGGCAGCCTCTTTCGGTGTCTGACCGCCATCCAGGTCAATGTCCCTATAACGGGAGAATCCGAGGCTTTCGGGAGTATAAATCTTTTCGTTGTCACTCGTTGCTACCTTAAATTCATTCGTCAGAGAAATTTCATCATATCCGTCCAAGCTATGAACAACGGCAAATTTGGTTTTACTTTCCTGATAAGTATAAGTATAGAGGCGTAATAACGGAAGATTGTAAACTCCCAAAAGTTGATAAGCCGGTAATACTGGATTTACTAACGGGCCGAGCATATTAAAAAAGGTACGCACGGCAAGTCCTTTGCGAACCGGAGCGACCGCTTTTAATGCCGGATTAAACAACGGAGCGTGCAGATAAGCAATGTTACATTGTTCCATGCTGCGGCGCAACTGATCTATATCGTCGGTGAACTTTACACCATGTTGTTCCATTACGTTACTGGCGCCACTAACAGATGTTGCTCCGTAATTACCATGTTTCACGACCGGGAAACCTGCTCCGGCTACCGTGAAGCAAGATGCTGTGGAAATATTGAACGTGTTTTTCCCGTCACCACCGGTTCCTACAATATCTATCGGCGCAAATTCGCTTAAATCAACCGGAACGCGCATTTCCAACAATGCGTCGCGGAAGCCGCATAATTCTTCGACTGAGATATTGCGCATTAGAAAGACAGTGATGAGTGAGGCCACCTGTACATCGTTATATTTTCCTTGTGCGATATTTTGTAAGATAGTACGGGCTTCATCACGTCCCAGATATTGATGCTCGAAAAGCTTGTATAGAATCTGTTTCATAAATTTAATTGTTTAAGAAGTTCTTGATAATTTCTTTTCCTTGCGGAGTTAATACTGATTCGGGGTGGAATTGTATCCCGTGCACATCATAGGTCCTATGGCGCAATGCCATGATTTGTCCTTCCCGGCTTTCTGCCGTTATTTCCAGACAGTCAGGAAAATCCTCCCGGCTGACCACCCAAGAGTGATAACGTCCTACGGGAATTTCTTTTCCCAGCCCTTCGAATAATACATCTTGTCGTAGGATACTGACCGGGGTCTGTACACCGTGATATACCTCTTTCAGATTCTCCAGTCGTGCACCGAAAGCCTCGCCGATAGCCTGATGTCCCAGACAGACACCTAAAATACTTTTCGTGGCTGCATACTTTTTGATAATAGGCAACAATAAACCTGCTTCTTCCGGGATACCCGGCCCGGGAGACAAGATGATTTTATCGAATCGTTCCACATTATCAAGTCCTATTTGATCGTTGCGGACTACTTCTATGTCCGTAGCACCTAATTCTTTCACTGCGTGCAATAAGTTGTAGGTGAAAGAGTCGTAATTATCTAAAAGTAATATTTTCATTTTATGATTATTGTAAAATTGTTGCTTAAACAGGTTACTTTATTTTTTCTGCTTAGTTCTTTAATTGAACGGCTAAATCAATCGCCTTTTTCAGTGCTCCCAACTTATTGTTGACTTCTTGCAATTCGTATTCATCCTGACTCCGTGCCACAATACCACCTCCTGCCTGAAACCACAATTCATTGTTGCGACTGACGAAGGTACGGATAGTTATGGCTTGATTCAATTCACCGTTTAATCCGATAAAACCGATACAACCACCGTAAGCTCCGCGATTGTGAGGTTCTATTTCACTAATTAACTGCATGGCACGTACTTTGGGCGCGCCGCTCAAAGTGCCGGCAGGGAACGTATCAATAAAAGTTTTTATCTTGTCCGCATCCTCGTTCAATTCACCACTGACACGGCTAACCAAGTGGATGACATGACTGTAATATTGTGGCTCTTTATAGAAAAGTACCTGTACATCATGACAATTACGTGACAAGTCGTTTCTGGCAAGGTCTACCAGCATAACGTGCTCCGCATTTTCTTTAGGATCAGCCAGTAATGCTTCTGCCAGTTCACGGTCTTTCACGATATCGCCACTCCGGCGTGTTGTTCCGGCAATCGGATCGATATAAGCATGGTTGCTTTCAATCTTGCAGTGTGTTTCCGGTGAAGAACCGAAGATTCGATATCCTCCGAAATCGAAATAGAAAAGATAAGGGGAAGGGTTAATGCTGCGGAGTGCCCGATATACTTTGAAATCATCTCCGGCGTAAGGCTGAATGAACCTCCGGGAAAGAACGATCTGGAATACATCGCCACGCATACAGTGCGCAATACCTTTGCGGACGTTGGCTTTGTGTTCTTCATCTGTGATAGGGCTGGTAACGGGACCTGTCACAGAAAAATTGTAAGAAGCATAATTCCGGTTTTCAATAGCTGCTTCCAGTTCCGGCAGGCCGCTTTCTTCCCCTTCGGCCAACATCTCTACGAGTGTCAATTCATTTTTGAAATGATTGAAGACAATTATGTATTTGTATAATATATATAATAAGTCCGGTGCATCATTCTGTTCATCGTGGCTCTCTTTAACGGGAATATGTTCGAAGTATTTCACGGCATTGAAAGTCGTGTATCCATAAAGTCCGCATACATTCTTATTTTCTCCGGTCACTTGGAATTGATTGATGAATCGGTTCATTGCCTTTTCTACGGTGAATGTTTTCGTCAGCGGTTCTTCCGTGCGGCTATTGTCCGGATAGTTGGCTGTGACTATACCACTGTTCACACCGATATTTGCCAGTGGACAAAGGGCGATGAATGACAGTGAATTTTCTCCGGCGTGATAATCGGAACTCTCCATTAATGCAGATTGCGGATACATATCACGCACTTTCAGATAAATGCTGACCGGAGTATGCATATCTCCCAACACCTGTTTACTGTGGGTAGTATAATTGAATGTTTTCATTTTGATTACAAATTACAAGTTACAAATTACTGTGAACTAATTGTCCTGTTTTTCTTCGTTAAAGGATAAATAAGTCTCTATATCCTTGTCGCCACGTCCGGATACAGTTAATACGACTACATCTTCCGGTTTGAATTTCAACTTTTTTAAAGCGCCAAGCGCATGAGCTGATTCCAGTGCGGGGATAATTCCTTCAAACTTAGTCAGTTCATAAGCAGCTTCTATGGCTTCGTCATCGTTTATTGCCAGAACGTTGGCGCGTCTTTGTGCGGCAAGATTCGCGTGTATCGGTCCGATACCCGGATAATCGAGTCCGGCAGAAATCGAATAAGGTTCCTCAATTTGTCCGTCTTCGTTTTGGATAACGTAAGTACGTGCTCCGTGGATAATTCCCAATTTGCCAAGTTGAATGGTAGCTGCGGTCATTCCGGTTTCTATTCCCTTGCCTCCGGCTTCTGCCAGGACGATACCTACCCGCTCATCGTTGATATAATGATAAATAGTTCCGGCAGCATTACTTCCTCCTCCTACACAGGCTATCAGGTAGTCGGGGTAATCGCGTCCCTCTTTTTCTTGAAGTTGCTTTTTGATTTCTTCACTGATAACGGATTGCAGACGTGCCACCATATCCGGGTAAGGATGAGGTCCTACAGTAGAACCGATGATATAATAAGTGTCGGCGGGATGACAGCACCAGTCGCGGATAGCTTCGTTGGTAGCGTCTTTCAGTGTCATATTCCCGGAGGTGACAGGGATTACGGTAGCTCCCAGCATTTTCATTTTCTCAACGTTGATGTGCTGGCGTTCCACATCCGTTTTTCCCATGTATACGATACATTCCATATTCATTAGTGCACATACGGTAGCGGTAGCCACTCCATGTTGGCCGGCGCCGGTTTCGGCGATGATGCGCTTTTTTCCCATGCGGCGTGCCAATAGAATCTGTCCGATAGTGTTGTTGATTTTATGGGCACCTGTATGGTTCAAATCTTCTCGTTTTAAATATACTTTTGCCCCTCCAAGATCTTTTGTCATCTTCTCTGCGTAGTATAAAAGAGATGGACGGTTTGCGTAATCTCTGTATAACTGACGTAATTGGGCTAAGAATTCTGGGGCATTTTTGTATGTTTCATAAGCCTCATTTAACTCGTTTACCGCGTTCATTACAATTTCTGGTACATACTGTCCACCGTACTCTCCAAATCTTCCTATTTTATTCATGTCTTCCTCCTGTTATCTGCATGATTTCTTTCATTTTTTTCAAATCTTTGTATCCATCCGTTTCGATTCCACTGGAAATGTCGATCCCGTATGGATGAACTTTTTCTGTGATTT
>ERZ894244.1669-NODE-1669-length-10632-cov-10.613596_pt1 | contig 10632 bp, 8 predicted proteins | sample MGYA00380299_ERZ894244 | MGnify/ENA primary metagenome ERZ894244 (study PRJEB32331, sample SAMN06328444) | human gut metagenome | biome: human gut microbiome; feature: stool | host: Homo sapiens | collected 2014-06-26 ... | reverse complement strand
ATATTTTCATTTTGTTTAAAGGTGTTTAAAGGGGATAGGCCATCGGAATGAGTGATTCATTTCGGTGGCTTGTTTTTTGTTACTTTTCATTAAGAATGATGAGGCAATCGCATTTTGATGACACGCCCGACAATAAGAGCTATAATATAGAATACGGCAAAACCGATAATAGAAAAAACGAATGGCTTTTGTTCATTGAAGGTACGTCGTGGAGGAATGACAGTGTAAGTTTCTGATGTAACCTGATTGGTTGGCTGTGTGGCAGGAGAGACCTTTAGTGTTGTTCCTGTTGTTTCCATTTGACAGCTATCTGTTGCAGATATTGTATCCTCTGTTATTTCTGTAAACATATCTTTTTCCCTTTTTATTTGTATCTGAATTCTTGTAATTGTTATCAGTTATAACATAGTACATAGACTTTTGTTTAAGGGAGCAAAGATTGTTGCAAAGGTAATTAAAAAAGTAAATGATGAATCAAGGGGAGGCATTCTTTTTAAAAGATTTGATGTAGGTCAATTTTTAAGGCCTTTCTTTCTTGTTGTCTTTTGATAAGAGTGCCATGTCGTGTGAGTTCTTTAGAGAGTTACACGGATAATATTTGTAGGCATTATCCGTGTAGTAGTGTTAGAGTAACAATTATTCGGGTACGTAAATTATTTCCCCGTTATCCAATTCATAGGCGATACCGACTTTCTTGCCACGTTTCCCTTCTTTTTTATCCTGGTCCTCCGAAGGAGTATACCGATTGATTTTTTCTCCTTCTTTGGTGATGATTTCCATATTTTCCTTACCCGGATTTTTCACCATGGTGAAGTCTTCTTGCGAGAATACCTCAGTCATGTTGTAGCGGCTGACAAGGGCAACCATTAAAGCTACTGCAAATACCATAGCAACGTCAAACAAGTTGGATACTACGCTGATGGGGTCGGAGTCTTCTTCTTTTCGTAATAGGTTATGTTTCATTTCTCAGTAGTTTTAGTAGTACGGTTTTCGTTCAGAAGTTCAGCGATAAATTCGAGATTGGTCATATCTTGCAGATACCAACGTTGCTTAACCTGCTGTGTGAGAAACCCGACGGCACCTGCTACCAATCCGACCACGGTCGTGGCAAAGGCAATCTGCATATTATAAGCCATGGAAGCAATATCTCCGCTTGCCAGTCCGGCCAGGGCAGGGCCCATTGGAATCAAAGTACCCATTAATCCTAAGATAGGACCTAGTTTGGTCAGCGTTTTTGAGATTGCAAGGTCTTTGTCGGCTGCAATCTCAAAGTTAGCCAATAAACGTTGTACTTGTGCGGGAGTATCACGGGCATCCAGTACCTGACGCATATACATAATAACGAGTGAACGCGACTTTTCCGGTAACTTGGAATTTAGTTCTCCTACTGTTTCAGAAGTTAGTTTCCCCAGTTCATTGCGGAGCAAAGCTTCTGTTTTGCGAATGGACATATACTGTCCGTAGAAACTGCCTGCAAGTAACAGTGCCCGGCAGAAGAGAATGATTAATAATACGATGACAGGAACAAGTAATCCTGTTGAAATCCAATATAAAATATCTGATATAAAGTTCATTGTTGTTGATTATTTAATAGGTAATTGATTCTTTTTATTGCTTCATGCTTTTCTGTTTGTTTCTGTTCCGAAAGTTCCACCAGACAAGACCGATGATTCCACCGGCCAGAGTGATAACCAAAACGCCTGCCAGTGCTTGCCAGTCTATTTCGCTGACACCTGTCGCCGAAGTTCTTCCGTTGACGGTGGCTACAATTCCTAGGATAGCTACCAGTGCATTAGTGAGGAAGAACAATTCGAGGCGTAATTCCTTCTCCGGTAACAAATAGAGCAATAAATATCTGCCGGAAGGAATTGCTATCAGGATAAAACCGGCATAACTCCAGGCTATTGTCTGAAAGGAAATGCCCGGAAAGGCGAATATCAGGTATATTAACCCGCTGAATAGAACCGGGAAAATCAATAATCCAGGAAACCAGCGGAGAAAGCGGTACATCACAATCATACGAGGTTTGACCGGATAATCGTTCGCCACGTGGACAGCCAGCATGGCGTAAGCCATTTGCACGCAGACCTCCACACTAAGCAATACAGCTGTATCCAACATCAAAGGTTGATTACTAAGCCAATTTGCTATCTGGGTTTTAGACTGTTCAATAGCATACGGCCACATTAATCCGGCAAACGCAGCGCAGATAGCGGCGATAACACACACCGCTATTACTTTCCAAAATGTTTGCTTCAGCAGAAAATTAAATGCTGTCAGAAGCATAAGTACAAGGACAACTGTATTCATTTTTGCTAATTACAAATTATGAGTTACAATTACATTTGGCTGCTTTTACGGCGTTTGCGTACAAAGAGGATTAAAGCAAGTAGGACAATGATAACAGCAATACCGACAGCTACATTGCTTAATGTATTTGTTTGTTCTTCAGTGGTCTGGTTCATTTCTTCTTTTTTCATCACTACTCCTTTGTCATTTCCGCTTGCTTTTGCTTCACGGATTTTGGAGATATTCTCTTTGTATTGTGCTGCTGTTGGCGCATCTGCTTTAGAAGCAATATAATCGCGTAGTTTTGCATTGTCGCAGACGAAGCCCGAACAGGACGGACGATAATTGTTGACTATCTCCGTATGTAACTTACTCAATTCTGCTACTTGTTCTTCGCTGGCTTTCCATAATCCTTTGCGGGCACTTTCGAGCATGACAGCCGTCATTTCCTCGAGAGCGGCAGGATTCTGTTGTTCAAAGTATTTCTTTACTCCCAGGTTAAGCTCGTCTTTTACATATACATTATAGATATTATCCCAAAGTTCTTTATCAATGGCGGCAGGTTTCATCACATTCCAACCATAAGTGTTGGTGATAACTTCTGCAAATTCACTCGCAGAAGAAGCTCCTCCTTTCATTTTCTCTTTAATATAGACCGGATTGAGAATAGTCGTACGACTTTCTACACCGACAGCTTCTTTAAGTTCCTGCATTTTCATGTTATTACGATTGCGATAGTCGCTGAGGTAAGCGTCCGGATCTTTACCGGTCACATTGCGAACGGCAAGATTCATGCCTCCCATAAACTCATATACATGGTCAAGGCTTAAGGCACCCCAAGTATTGCTTTGACGTGGCTGTACTACTACATCTGTACGTGTCAATGCTGCTTCAAAAGCAAATTTTTGGAAAACTTCCCAGTTCTTTTCACTACCGTAATAAGCTCCCATATTATTGAGATAGGTAGTAGCAAGTTCCGATTCATTTTCCCAACGGTCACCGGATTCCACCATTTCCTGAATACCGGTACCGTACATACCGTTTATTCCTCCGAATATGCGGAAAGTTGAAATCTCCCGGGCGTCTTTCGGGCTCAATCCTTTTTCTGTCAATACCCGTTCAGCCTCAATTACACTTGTCGCTACTTGGTTCTCGTATTTATCATCTTTGGCACCGGCAGCCATTTCTACCGCACGGTTAATCAGGAAAAGACGGGAGGCGGCAAGGTCACGAAGTTGTCCGGAGGTCTGAACTACCACATCAATACGCGGACGACCCAGTTCTGCCGAAGGAATCAATTTTAAATCGCTGATACGGCCGAAAGCATCACGAACAGGTTCTACACCAAGCATATAAAGGACTTGAGCAATCGTTGCTCCCTCAGTCTCGATGAACTCGGAGGACCAGAGTGTATAGCTTACTTTCCGTGGTATAGAATCGTTATGACGTTGTTTGTACGTATCAATCGTTTGTTTGGCTAAAGCAATCCCTTTTTCCCATGCCGATTCAGTAGGAGTCGCTTCAGCGTTGATAGCGTACATATTGCGTCCGGTAGGCAATGTATTCGGATTAGCTATGGGGTCACCTCCCGGGGTAGGGGTGGTGTAGCCTCCTTTCAATGCATTCATCAGACTAGCCAGTTCTTCTTCAGGACTTGTCAAAAGTGCATTTTTATAGTTTCCTATATTCTTAATAGTGCGTTCCACTTCTGTGACAGCCAAAGAAAACTCTATATCTTCTTTGCTATACTCTTTAGGAGCTTTTCCCGGATCCATGTTAGTGCCCATTTTCTTCATGGCTTCTTTCATGCTTTCGGGAATTTTCCCATGAAGGGACTTTTCACTTTGCTGTGCAGGATGTCCTCCCATTGTCTTGTTCTTATCATCTTTATCTTGTTTGGCTGCGGCAGCCATCATCATCGCCATCATTCCTTTCGGAGCATTCCGGTCAGCTTCTATTTGGCGTGCTTTAGCCAGTTCCTGAGGAGTAATTCCGGCAGTACGGCAGATCAGTTCGTCTGTTGCCTGTGCAGGATTGGTTATCAGCTTTTCTACTAACTGGCGGGCAGGATTTAGATATTGCTGTGTAAAAAGACTCCGGTGTTTGTTGATAGCGTTCGTTGCTTTTCCACGTTGCTTGTCAAGAGCCAAAAGGCTGTATGCGATAGGTTCTGTTGCCATTGCGTAAACAGAAGAAGTAATCCGTTCCGGTTCATACGAAACACCCATAGTATAAAGTTGCCCGGTGATTTTTTCTGTGGCCAATTCTTCGGCGAAGTTTTCTATACGGGCGATTTCATCCTCTGTATAAGGCTTGTTGGTGATGCTGTCCAGACCTAAATCCCGGTGGATTCCCATTTTTACTGTCAATGCTTTGATGGCCAGCGATTCCTGCTCTTTATTCTCTTTTGCGGAGTTATTGTAAATCTTGATTTTCTCCATAAGCTCACGATAGATACCACGCACGCTACTTTCGAGGAAAGGAGGAGTAAGGTAAGATTGCAGTGTCGCATACGAACGGCGTTTTGCCATCATTCCTTCACCTACATTTCCGATAGAATAGAGATAAAAGTGAGGAACAGCTCCGACCAGACGGTCCGGCCAGTCATTGCTGCATAGGGCAACTTGTTTTTTAGGAGTGAATTCCAAACTGCCATGTGTTCCGAAATGAATGAGTGCATCAGCTTTGAAACCGTGCTGCATCCATAAATAAGAAGCGATATAAGTATGCGGAGGAGCAGCATTCGTTCCATGAACTACCTGAAAAGAATTGTCTCCACTTCCTGCTGCATTCTGTGGCATTAATACGATATTACCGAACTGTAACCGGGCTACGCCCAAACGTCCGTCCGAAGTGACCATATAGTTTCCGGGAAACTCTCCGTCGGCAGCAACGACTTCTGCATATTTTTCAGGACGAAGCGATTCTTTCACCCAGCTTTCATATTGTTCTTTTGTAATTAATTCCGGATTTCCGTTTTTCATGAACTCGTCAAAAGCCCCCTCTGCATACGAGTTGAATACTGCACCTTGTGCTTGTATCATTTTTGCAAGTTCTTGTGCATTGGCAGGAAGTCCTGACACATTATAACCTTCCTGTTTCATGCGAAGCAAGAGATTGTAGAGCGAAGGTACTACTTCCATTCCGGCAGCCGTCAAGGCATTTTGTCCCGGTCCTTTGTAATAGTAGATAGCAACCTTTTTGTCTTTATTAGGCTTTGTTTTCAGATTCAGATAGTTGTTGATAGTGGAAACGAATGTTTTCAGTCGTTCGGGAATGGCGTATGAGTGGCGTAATCCTTCTTTGTCTTCATATTGTGCAAAAAGGGCAAAGGGGCGGATAGCACCATCTATTTCCGGTGTCACAATGCTTTGTGACATAAAACCACCGGACATACCCAACGGATCGTTTTCCCATTCATCCACAAGGCTGTTGATCGTGAGTGGGGCAAAAAGCAGAATATTCTTAGTTTTCAGATAATCTACCATTCTATCCCCCATGCGTCCGTGAGCCATATTAATAACAGCGTCAGGCTGCACTTCATCAATAAACGACATGAATCTTGTCATTGACTGAACCGGATAAACGTTGTAGCCTTCTTTTTCGAGAGCTTTGATGAGGTCGGTAGCATCTGCCATTTGTCCGGTAATTATAATTCTTCGAGCTCCTTCTTTGTAGAGGTTGTTGTCTTTCATAAATTTCTCATAGTCGGTAACTGTGAGAAATTCCAGCTCATCGTCCGGATTACTGATTCCGGCATGATACAACATATCGCTCGGCCTTTCTACCGGGTCTTCCATTTCAGTTGTGGAATATGTTTTTCCATCAATGGCTTTACGGATGTAGTTCAACATATTCCTGTAGTTTGTTTTTCCGCCATTGCTCAGATAGCGGCGTATCAGATTCTGTTGTACACTATCGAGGTTACAGATATTGTTGGTAGGATTGGTGGCCATTGATGTGTACACAGGGACACCTTTGTCTGCTGCCTGCTGTATTTGCTGACGCTGTTCTTCAACGATACGCAGTCCCATGCCGTTAACAAATACCATATCATAATTTGACAGGCGGTCGAGGTTGGCAAGCGATACTTCGCTGAGTTTGATGAATGAATTGTCATTTGCTTTCGATATGCTTCCCTGCTGTATGGTCTGGAAGTTGACGAAAGCAATCTTTGTGGCGCTGAACCAGGCATTCCAGATAGATATGCCTATCAGGACGGCTGCAACGATGCACACACCTAAGATGATTTTACTTTTCTTTTTCATTTCTCTTATTTTTAGCTTTGTATGTAGTTTTATTGTTGTTTATTTTTTGAAGAACCGATCTATATCCAACGAAAGACCTAGTGTCAGATTAGCTCCTGTCGTAGTGGGTGAATTGAAATAATAATAATCCGGTACATAGTTAAACAAGTTATTAATAGCCAGATTCATATTCACACCTTTGAATACTCCCACCGAGAAGGTTAAATCCCAAATCATATATCCCGGGTACGTAACAGCAGTGCTTCCGGCAGCAGGGTTGTTGAAGCTATCGTTGTATACGTTTGTTTTTACTTCTGACAAGATGCGTCCGTTGAGTGAATAATTGAAATCTACTTTATCTAGGTTTTCCCCCCAGTCTACTCTTACAGTTGCCGTATGCGGGCGCGTATCTGTGAATTTTTTCTGCCCGTCACGCATAAATTCATGGATGTAAGTGTATGACATACGAAATCCTAATCCACAGGGGTATTTGGCAGAGATGTTAGCGTCCACTCCTGCAATGCCTACTTTGTCGGTATTGGTATATATTTGTCCTTTGGGATCATCGCTGTAAACTGTGTTAATACGGTTGTGTACCAGATTATAATATCCTGTTACAGAAAAATTGTAACGGTTTTTTGTGTACTCGGCAGACAGGGAGAAGTTGTGGCTTGTTTCTGATTTAAGATCAGGATTTCCATAAATCATCATCATGTTTGCCATATTGAACACCATATACATTTCTTTTAAAGTCGGTGAGCGGAATCCTTGTGAATAAGAACCTCTCAATGAACAGTTACCAATCTTATACATCATTCCCAAATGCGGGGATAAATGACGAACATTGGAATCGGAGAAATAATCGAACCGTAATCCGGCGATTACATTTAGTCTTTCAGTCGGATTCCAGTCGAATTGTCCGAAAACATCTGCTGTATGCATGATATAGTTAGCGTTATCAGTGAATTGGTAAGACATCAGATAATCGCGAAGGTAATCGGCTCCGACAGTCAACGTATGTTTTTCATTGAAAGTGTAATTATAAAGAGCGTGTACATTATGCTGCACATTGCTATAATCACGTACATCATTTTTATAGAGTACCTGGTAATCACTTTTGTCATATTGGTCGAAAGTGTAACCGACTTCAAGATTACTTAATGTGTTGAATGTATAATTTGCTTTTAGCCCACCGTTGAAATCCCGGTATCTGTCTTGAGTGTCTCCCGGTTTATTACGTTCACGGAAATAATACCCGGCTCTTGCGGTCAGTTTAAGTGTTTCCAATGGGTGATAGATCAGCCGTTCCTTGAAGTTCCATACTCGGCTTCCGAATACAGTTGAGAAATCTCCCGGATTATCTACGCCATACGTATCTACATTATTATATTGTACATTGGTCAGGCTGTTGAATTTACCTGCATTGAATCCCACAGTACCGCCATATCGATGGTCATTGTGCTCGGAGAAGCGTGAATTAAGATTTAAATTCCATGGGTCATCCGATTCGCGTGTAATGATGTTGATAACCCCTCCGATAGCGCTTGAACCGTAAAGGGTGGATGCTGCACCTTTCACAATCTCGATGCGTTCTACATTATCAAGGTTCAGACGGTCGTAGTCTACGTTATTTAGCGTTTCACCGGCCAAACGTTCCCCGTCTACAAGAAATAATACAGAGTTTCCGCCGAAGCCTTGCATATTGATAGAGGTTTGCTGGTCCATAGCAAAAGTGAATTCAATGCCGGGAAGTTCAGTCTTTAACAAGTCGGCTACATTATTGGCATTTACCTTTTTAATATCTTCCGAGGTAATCACCCGTGTAATGATAGGTGCATCTTTCAGCAGTTTGGGAGTACGGGTACCGGTAACTACTACCGTTCCTAAGTCAAATTGATCTTCGGATAGACGGAAACTTAGTTTTTTGTTTTCGTCCGTTGTGAATTTCTTTTCTGCTGTTTGATAACCTACGTAAGAGGCGGTAATGATATACACGCCAGTTCCGGGTAGTTGCAATGTATATGTTCCGTCGGATGTGGTGACGGCTCCAGTTCCTTTTCCTTTTATAGAGATTGTGGCGCCGGGAAGGGGTCCCCCGTTTGTATCAGTTACACGTCCGCTGACATAATTACTGGATTGTTGTGCAAATGTGGAGCAAGTTGCTATAAAGGAAAATAATAATATTATAAATGTAGGTTTCATTCTTTGTTATTGTTTTCTTAGTTATTTTCTTCGAAATCAAATGGATATAGGAAGTCGAAGTCGATGTATCCCTTTATACCTTTGGCATTGGTATAGTTGGTAAAACGAATGGCTGCATAGGTGTTGTCTTTCAGTCGTATCAGGTAGACCTGATTGGACATTGTGTAGATAGGTGGCATAGTCGAAGTATCTACATTCAGCCAGGTGGATAGGATACTGTTATAATAAGAGTCGGTATAGACAATGTTTCCTTCCATCATGCCGGACATATCAATAGCAATTTTGTCCGTTGTCCATTCATCTTTAACAAAGTCTTTGTCATCAGGCAATTTTCCGTTTGCTTTCAGGGCATCAAAACTTGTGTAGCTCGTTTGGTAAGCTGCCCCTTCATTCGTTTTTATATCATAGCGATGAATGGCGATATCCCAATTATCGGGTATTTCGCTTTCATATTCTTTCCCGATTTTGACTGTGGTAACTTTACGACCGGAAAAATCAATATATGCCCACTCTGTGTACTCAACAGTTTTGATTTGTGAGAAACTATTTTCTTTGATTTCCATTTCAGTTTCTGTGGGGGCGTCATAAATATTCTCAAATAATCCATTACAAGCTGAGAGCGACATAGCCGCTCCCAGTATCATTGTATATTTAAAAATAGTGTTATTGCTTCTTTTCATTTCTTTCATTTAGATTGTTTATTCTGCACTTGCTGTATCACTTCCTGTAAAGACTGTGGAAATAGCTATCGGCATACTACCCGGCTTGAAGTCAGTGTTAATAGTAGCAGTACCGTCTGCTGCGATTGTACCGCTCAGGCTTTCTCCTGTGATAGCTTTTCCATTGCTGTCGGTAGATTCATATTCTCCCAGGCTGAGTGAATAGGTTCCGTTTGCTCCGGCTGTTACATTGACTCCACTGATAGTGAAATTACCTAAACTCATATGACCACCGGCACCTGACAAGTTAGCGAAACCGCTTAAAGTAATGTCTACCGTTGTGTCCGATACACGTTTGATAACAGCTTTACATTCATCAGTTGTGCCGTAGGATGTATCTCCAACACTGATAGACAATGAACTGTTATACTGATAGGTAGCAGCTATATTATAAGTTATCGGTGTTTCTCCTTGCATGAACACGATTTCCATTTCTCCCATGGGTGTCGGAATATCTACATTAGTCTTCAAGGTTAACACTTTGGATTCATTTACACTACCTTCCAGTGTGTAGTTATAACTACTACCTGTGCCACTGCCCATGGACATCACCACTTCACCTGAACCACTGAAAGATTTCGAGGAAAGTTTTAAATTATTCAGGCGGAAATCACCTGAACCGGATTTATATACCAAATTAATGCTACCGTCTTCGTTACCGGTTATTGTTGCGCTGGATTGATCGCCCAACAAATAGTCTGAGAACATATCGCATTCACCGACTGAATATCCATTATAAGTGCCGGCAATTTCCTTTGCAAGATTTATATCGTTGTCGTCACCGCAAGAAACAAATGTTGTTGAAAATGATAGTGCCATAAGAGCAACTGTCCAAAAGTTTAAAATTTTCATACTTAATATTGATAGATAATGATTAATAAATTTTTCAGTTGCAAAGGTACGGGGAACTGAAATGTGGAAAAATACCCAAAAGAAATGAAAAAGAGTTGAGACGTTAATCATATGTAGGTATTATAAAAAGTTTGAACCAATTCTTTTCACTTTGGAATTTGAAAATGAGGAAATCCCGGCTTTTTCATTTAAGCTTTGAATTAGTCGTTCGATTCTCCTACCCATGCCACTGCGGCATGAGGGGAAATCCCGTTATTGGTAATCACTAATTTACGAATATCTCAAATCTGAATTTTTCTCCTTTTTGAGCCAGAAAATACAAC
>ERZ894244.1667-NODE-1667-length-10641-cov-6.528717_pt1 | contig 10641 bp, 6 predicted proteins | sample MGYA00380299_ERZ894244 | MGnify/ENA primary metagenome ERZ894244 (study PRJEB32331, sample SAMN06328444) | human gut metagenome | biome: human gut microbiome; feature: stool | host: Homo sapiens | collected 2014-06-26 ... | reverse complement strand
CACCCACAGGGAAGTCCTCGGTGATGGGCACACTGGCGGGGTCGCCGTAGACGGTAGCGGAGGAGCTGAACACGAAGTTATGGCAATCATGATGGCGCATCACGTCCAGAATGACCAGCGTGCAGTTGAGGTTATTGTAGTAGTACTCGATGGGCTTGGACACGCTCTCGCCCACAGCCTTGTAGGCTGCAAACTGGATGACGGCGGTGATGTCCGGGCACTCGGAGAAGATCTTCTCCACGTCCTCGCGGCGGGTCATGTCTGCCTTGTAGAAGCGGAAATCCTTGCCGGTGATCTGCTTGACCCGGTCCAGAACCACAGGAGAAGCGTTATAATAGTTATCTGCCACCACGATATCGTAGCCAGCGTTCAACAGCTCGATGCAGGTGTGGCTGCCGATGTAGCCGGCACCGCCGGAAACCAAAATTGCCATAGCCGAGTACCTCTCTCACATAGTATTTCTTGCTTTTTCTCTTTGCGCCGGGCGCTGCCCGGTCTGCTTAAAGCATACCGCTTTTTGCCGCCGACTGCAAGGGGCGCTTTCTTTATTCAGATATATTTTTGTTGCATCTTTTCGCATTACACTTTTGATTGACAGAGATTTTTCGCACTTTTCACATGGAGAGAATGCGCCGTTTGTGCAAAACATAGAAATGGAGAGGGAAACTCCCTCAGTCGCAGCCTCCCACCACGCAAAAACGTCTGCCGAAGCAGACGTTTTTGCGTAATGTATCATTTTTAAAGCTTTCCGCACTGTTTGCCGGTGAAGAACCGCAGGGTGGTGGTGGCGCGGAACACCTTGCCTGCCCGCAGCACCGTGGAGGGGAACTCCGGGTGAGAGGGGCTGCACGGATAGTGCTGGGTCTCCAAGGCAAAGCCGCCGTACTTCCGCATGGGCTCGCCGCCCTTGCCCGGGGCGGGGCAGTCCTGCAAAAAGTTACCGGTGTACAGCTGGATGCCCGGCTGGGTGGTGTACAGCTTCATGCTGATGCCGGTCTTATCACTGGTCGCCCATGCGCAGATGCTCTGGCTGGAGCCGCGTGCGCGGTCGATGACATAGCAGTGGTCGTAGCCGCCGCCCACCATGGTGGTCTGGGAGAAGCCGGTGTCGATCTCCTTGCCGATGGTCTTACCGGCAGTAAAATCCATGGGGGTGTTTGCCACGGGCAGGATGTTGCCGGTGGGGCAGGTAGTATTGTTGCCCTCCAGATAGCGGGAGGCGTAGATGCGCAGCTTCTGGTTCAGCACGTCGCCGCCGCCGTCCAGATTGAAGTAGCTGTGGTTGGTCAGGTTTACGATCGTGTCAGCGTCCGAGGACACACGGTAGTCCATGCGGAAGGTATTGTCATCGGTGAGGGTATAGCGCACCGCGATCTTCAGGGTACCGGGAAAGCCGTCCTCGCCGTCGGGGCTTACGGCTTCCATCAGCAGGGTATCGCCGAAGTACTTCACCTCATAGATTTTCCGGGAAAAGCAGCCGTGCAGGTGGTTTTCGCCGTTGTTTTTTTCCAGCTGGTAGGTCTTGCCGCCCAAGGTAAAGACGGCGTTCTCGATGCGGTTGGCGTAGCGCCCCACAAAGGCACCGCAGCAGGTGCTGCCGGACGAGGTGAAGTCGTTCTCGTAATCTGCCATGGTGTCGTGACCCAGCACCACATCCACCGGGCCGTTCTTGGCCGGGACGATGATATTTTTGATCACGCAGCCGTAATCCAGCACACTGACGGACATACCGCCGGGGTTCGAGAGGATATACTCGGTAACATTAGCGCCCTCTTTGGTCACACCGAAGGGCTTGGAACGGATCTGTGCCATTGGGCCTCGCCTCCTAAAGCTTTTTTCGGAAATGCAAAAGGGGCAGACTGCCCCCTTTTGCATCTTGTCTGTATTTATGATTATATCACAGTTTTACAGTTTTGTGTTGGAATCCTTTTAGAATTACCATCCAATTTTTGCGGCGATTTTTTGTTGGAATCATCGAAAGTGCCCACAATACCAAAAAGCGCCCCGCACTTCCGGTGGAAATGCGGGGCGCTTTGGTGATACGGGCTGTATGCCTTATGCTTCCGGCTGAGGCTGTGCCGCAGAGGACTGGGCGGCAATGAACTCGGCGGCATCGTCCGGGATGTCGTCCAAGTCCTTGTCGCTGCCGATGTCCACGTTGAGCGGCGGCTTCTTGAACAGGATATCGTACAGGATAGGCACGATATACAGGGTCATCAGGGTGGCGTAGCTCAGGCCGCAGATGATAACGATGGCCATGCCGCTCATCAGCTGGCTTGCCATATCGTTGCTGAACACCATTTGCAGCATGGCCAGCACAGTGGTCAGGGTGGTCATCAGGATGGGGCGCATACGGGTCTTGCCGGTAGCCACCAGCGCGGCGCGGCGCTCCATGCCGCCCATGCGCAGCTGGTTGGCGTAGTCCACGAACACGATGCCGTTGTTGACGACCGTACCCATCAGCACGATGAAGCCCATCATGGAGATCATGGTCAGCTGCTGGCCGGTGAGCAGCAAGCCCAGCAGACCGCCGGTAAAGGCCAGCGGCACGGTAAACAGCACGATGAAGGGGGACAGCAGGCTCTGGAACTGTGCCACCATGACAAGGTACACAAAGGGCAGGGCCAGTGCCATCCACTGGATCATCTCGTCGGTCATATAGTTGACGCTGTCGCTCTCGCCGCCCATGGAGAAGGAGCAGCCTTCCGGCATCTCGTCGGTGAGGGCAAAGGCATCCAGCGCCTTTTTCACGGCACGCGCCTGCACCGTGGTGTTGTAGCCCGGGGCAGTCTCGGCGGTGACGGTAACGTACTGGTTCTGGTTCTCGCTGGTGATGGAGTCCGGCGCGTTGCCGGTGGTCCAGCTGGCGATATCTGCCAGTGTGCAGGTACCGGTGGCGGTGGTGCCGTCTGCGGACATGACGGTGGTCTCAAAGGTCATGTCCATCATGTTTTCCTTGGTCAGCGGGTCCAGATTGTTGCTGATCTGCACATCCATAGTGGTGCCGTCCACGGTAACAGGGGTCTGTGCCGTGGTGGTGGTGGTCAGCTTTGCCGCGATCTGCTGGTACACCTGCGCAACGGTCAGGCCGTAGGCACGCACCTTATCGCGGTCCACCTGCAGGATGATGGTGGAATCGCCCGCACCCAGACCGTTGGTGGCATTCTGGAAGCCATCGGTGTTGTTCACGATGTCTACCACCTTCTCGGACAGGGCGGTCAGGGTCTCGGCGTCAGTGCCGTAGATCTTGATGGTCAGACCGGTGGACAGCTGACTGGTCAGGTCATCGGTCATGCCGTACTGCTGGACGGTGGCGGTGCAATCCGCCACCCCGGCCACAGCGTCCTCCATGGCCTTGCAGGCGGCGTCGATCTTGGAAGAGGAAAGCTCCTCGCTGAGCTTGACGTTGATCTTATACTTGCCGTAGCCGTTGGCGGCGTTCAGCAGGTCGGTGATGGTGGAGGGCAGGCCGAGGTTGGAGACATCCATGCCCGCCACAGTGTTGTCGGGGGTAATGCCTACCTCCTCCACGCCGTCCACAGCCATCACAGCCTGCACCACCTTACCGGCCACATCGTAGGACTCCTCCTTCGAGAGGGTATCGGTGGTGGAAAGGGTGATCAGAGCCTCGTTGCTGGTGCTGGTGGGCAGCAGCACGATGCCCATGGAGACCACCCGCCAGCAGCAGAACACCAGCAGCAGCACTGCGGCTGCCAGCGGCACAAAGCGATTTTTCAGCGCCTTTTCCAGACTGCGGCCGTAGGCGTTCTGAATTTTATCGAACCATGCCAGCTTTTTGGGCTGGGCATTCTTCAGCACAGTAGCCGAGGCGGCGGGCACCACAGTCAGTGCCACGATGAGGGAAGCCATCAGGCAGTAGCCGATGCACAGGGACATGGGACCCATCAGGTTGCGGATGAGGCTGGCAGAAAACACTGCCGGCAGGAACACACACACCGAGGTAAGGGTAGAGGCCACGACCGACATACCCACCTGACGTGCACCCTGCACCGCCGCACGGGCGGCGGGCACGCCGCGGCCGCGCAGACGGTAGATGTTCTCGATGACAACGACAGAGTTATCCACCAGCATACCGATGCCCAGCGACAGGCCTGCCAGCGTCATGACGTTCAGGTCCAGCCCGGTGAAGTACATCAGCACCACGGCAAACAGCACCGACAGGGGGATACTGACGCCGACCACCAGCGTGGGCTTGACGTCCTTCAGGAAGATGGCCAGCACGACGATGGCCAGTGCGGCACCCACCAGCATACTGGTGAGGATGCTCTTGATCAGGATGCTGATGTAGTTGCCCTGATTGGACAGCACCACAACGTGCAGACCCTCGTACTGGGCTTCCAGCTCCTTGAAAGCGTCCAGACAGTTGGCAGATACGTCACCTGCGCTGGAGCTGTCGTCCTTGTAAATTTTCAGCACCGAGGCCTGCTCGCCGTTCAGGCGGGTGTAGCTGTCGGCGGCGTTGTCGATGATCTCCACGTCTGCCACATCGGAAAGGCGCACGTCGCCGTAGCCCTCCACATGGAGCAGCAGCGCGCCGCGGATATCGTCCACGCTGTCGTATTCCTCGCCCACCTTCAGCAGCCACGACTCGCCGCTTTCGTCCTTGACGTAACCGGCGGGCATGGAGAAGTTCTGGGCGTAGATGAGGGTGGCAAGGCTCTTGATATCCAGCTGCTTTGTCACATCGGCGCTGGCAAGCGCCTTTTCCTTGGCGGCTTCGTACTGGGTCTTGGCCTCGCTGAGCTGCTTTTCGTACTCGTTCAGCTGCTCGCGGGCCTCGGTAAACTGCATATAGGCAGCCAGCTGCTGCTGGGTAAAGCTGCCCAGTGCATTGGAGAACTCGCTCATCATGCCGGGCACATTGTCCATGGCCTTGATGGTATCTTCCAGCGTCTTATAGATGACGTTCAGACTGTCCTGCAATTGCAGCTCGTCCGCCAGATCCGCAGCGCCCTCGCCCTGCGTACCAGTCTCGGTATTGATGCGGTTCTGCAGGGTCTGCAACGCAGAGGAGACCTTATCGGTGATATCCCGCAGCTCGGACACGATCTCGATCAAAGAGTCGATATCCCGCATACCGGTGCTGTTGAATTTGTCCAGCACCCGCTGCAAACCGGCCTGCACCTCAATGAGAGCCTGCTGCACCTCGGGCTCCTTGACCACGGCGATCAGGTTGTTGACGCTTTGCAGCAGTGCCTCGGCCTGCTTGCGCACCACCTCTACGGCGCTTCCGACCTCAGAGCTCAGGGAGCCCATGACCGTGTTGGACACGGTATTGCCGAAGTTTTTGAACTGCTTATCGTATTCTGCGCGGCCGGCCTTGATCTTGGCCTCGGCCTCCTCCAACTGTGTGTGCGCCACTTCCAGCTGAGTGTCGATAAGCTCCATCAGCTTTTCGTTGATGGCGTCCACCTTTTCCTGATTCAGCTGCACCTGCACCAGCTGCTCCACAAGGCCGCTGGAGGATACGCTGGACACGCCGCCCTTGCGCTGGACGTAGGGGGTCATGGTGTTCTTGATGAAATCAGAAAGCTCGTACACCGAACTGCCCTCGCGGCTGACAGCCACGGTCATAAAGGCGTTCATGTTCATGCTGTACTGTATCACAGAGGGAGTCAGCGCCGTCTCCGGCAGGTCGCTTTTGGCCTGATCCAGTTTGTTGGACACCTGCACCAGTGCGCTGTTCATGTCCGTGTCATCCACGAACTGCATCAGCAGCAGGCTGTAGTTTTCGGCCGAGGTGGCGGTGATCTTTGAAACACCGGGCACCGTAAGCGCATTTTGCAGCACGTCCGAGACCTCGGTCTCCACACGCTCCGGGCTGGCGCCGGGATACACGGTGACCACCATCAGGTACGGTGTGCTGACATCCGGCAGCAGGTTGGTCTTCATCTTGGTGATCGACACAAAGCCGAGCATCAGCACCATGATGACTGCAACCAGCACCGTAAATGGTTTTTTGACACTGAATTTTTCCATCTTATCCTACCGTTTCTCTGCCGCACCGCCCGGCGCAACAGTTCCTCCCTCTTTATGGGGCAATGGGTTCCTAACATTCCTATTATACACGCAAGGCGTATGCTTTCAATAGCGGGGCGGCGAATCTTTTGCGAAAGTTCTGTCAAAATCTGCAAAACGCACAACTTTGCCGCCCCAAAACCGGCATTCTGTCTGCTTTCCTCCCTTCTGCCGCCGGACAGAATTCCGACACCTTTCCCGTACTGCATACGGTTGAGCGGGGTGTATCATTGCAGGGGAGGGAAAATTTTACTCCCTCAGTCAAAACCTGACGGTTTTGCCAGCTCCCTCGGGGAGGGAGCCTCTGGCGCGACCGGGAACTTTGCGGTTTGACCGGAAACTGTACCGCTATGCCAAAGGCCCCATCTCAGAGGGGGCTGGCACGGCGCAGCCGTGACTGGGGGAGTTCATCCCCCCAAAGACTTTTCTTTTTGCATAGAAATGTGCTTTTGATTATGGTATACTAACAGCAGACTGAAAAAGCTGCCCCCTGCAAGGGGCTTATCCGATACAAAAAACGAGGAACACTATGAAAAAAGTCATTTCGGTCCGTTTTAAGGAAAACGGCAAAAGCTATTATTTTGATCCCGGCGATGCTGCTATCCACACCGGGGAATACGTTATTGTGGAAACTGCCCGCGGCGTGGAGTGCGGCGAGGTGGTGCAGGGCGTGCGGGAGCTGGCGGATGCAGCCGTGCCCAAGGCGCTGAAGCCCATCACCCGCATGGCCGACAGCGTGGATATCCGCCGGATGCGCCAGAACCGCGAGGACGAAAAACGCGCCTTCCACACCTGTCAGGAGTGCATCGTCCGCCACGGGCTGGAGATGAAGCTGGTGGAGGCTGAGTACACGCTGGACCGCTCCAAGATCATGTTCTACTTCACCGCCGACGGACGGGTGGACTTCCGGGAGCTGGTCAAGGATCTGGCAGGCATCTTCCACACCCGCATCGAGCTGCGCCAGATCGGCGTGCGCGACGAGAGCAAGATGATCGGCGGTCTGGGCATCTGCGGTCAGCCTTTCTGCTGCAGCCGCTTTTTAAAGGATTTCCAGCCCGTTTCCATCAAGATGGCAAAGGAGCAGGGGCTTTCGCTGAACCCCACCAAGATCAGCGGTGCCTGCGGCCGCCTGATGTGCTGCCTTGCCTACGAGGAGAGCGCCTACGAGTACCTGAACAGCATCATGCCTATGGTGGGCAGCACGGTGCGCACCCCGGACGGTCTGGGCACTGTGCTGGAGGTGAACCCGGTGTCCGGCTACCTGCGGGTGCGCTGCGGCACCGAGGCCTTCCAGCAGCTCTACGGTGAGGAGAACGTCACCCTCGTGACCTATCCCGATAACTTCACCGAAGAGCTGGAGACCACCATCCAGTGCATGTCATCGAAGATTACATCCACAATCAGCGTCCAGTTGATGCCGTTATATAAATCACCTCATATAACGAAAGGCCTCTCATCCGCAGCTGTATTGACAGGCCGCGGCGGGAATGTTACCATAAGCACATCAAAATCATTGGGAGAGAAAAATAGATGACACTTGATCAATTGAAGGTCGGTACGTCCGCCGTCATTACCGCCGTGGGCGGAGACGGAGCCTTGCGCTGCCGTCTGTTGGATATGGGGCTGATCCCGCACACCCGCGTGACATTACAGAAGGTCGCGCCGATGGGCGATCCCATCGAGATCCGCGTGCGCGGCTACGAGCTGACGCTGCGCGTAGAGGAGGCTCAAAAAATCGAAGTGGATGAGGATGCCAAATGACCTTTGCACTTGTTGGTAATCAAAATTGCGGAAAAACCACATTATTCAACGCCCTTACCGGTTCTAATCAGCATGTTGGAAACTTCCCCGGCGTTACAGTCGATCAAAAAATGGGCGAAATGCGGGATGAAAAAGGTTGCTCTGTGGTTGATTTGCCAGGCATCTATTCTTTGCGGCCTTATACACAGGAAGAAATCGTTACTCGGGACTTCATCATTAACCAGAAGCCAGACGGTATCATTAACATCGTGGATGCCACCAACATTGAGCGGAATCTGTACCTGACACTTCAGCTGCTTGAGTTGCGGATACCTATGGTGCTGGCGCTGAACATGATGGATGAAGTGCGTTCCAACGGCGGTTCCATCGACGTGCAGAAGATGAGCGCCTCGCTCGGCATCCCTGTCGTACCGATCGCGGCCGCAAAGGGTGAGGGCGTGAGCGAGCTGGTGAATCAGGCGATTGCTGTGGCTCGGAGCAGAACTCTGCCAAAGGTGACAGATTTCTGCGCGGATGATTCCGCCGTTCACCGCTGCATCCACGCCGTTACGCATCTGATTGCCGATCACGCTGACCGCATCGGTGTGCCGGCTCGCTTCTGCGCAGCAAAGCTGATCGAAGGCGGCGATGACCTTGCCGACCGTCTGGCACTTGATCAAAACGAGCGCGAGTTGCTTGAGCATTGCATCGTGCAGATGGAGAGTGAGGCAGGACTTGATCGCAACGCGGCGCTTGCTGATATGCGCTACACCTTCATTGAAGGCGTGGTGGCATCATCTGTGGTGAAATGCCATGAAAGTCGGGAGCACGCCCGCTCCATGAAGATCGACAGAATTCTCACCGGTCGCTACACAGCCATTCCGACGTTTCTGCTTGTCATGCTGCTGATTTTCTATCTCACCTTCAATGTTATTGGTCAGCGTCTGTCCGACTGGCTGCAAGGCGGGATCGATGGCCTTACCTTTCTTGTAGACCAAGCTTTGACTGCCTATGAGATCAATCCTGTGGTACACAGCTTGATTATTGACGGCATTTTTTCCGGTGTTGGCAGTGTGCTGGTGTTCCTACCTATCATTGTGACGCTTTTTTTCTTCCTCTCTATCTTGGAAGATACCGGCTACATGGCCCGCGTCGCCTTTGTAATGGACAAGCCCCTGCGAAAGATCGGTTTGTCCGGCCGCAGCATCGTCCCTATGCTCATCGGCTTCGGCTGTTCTGTGCCGGCAATTATGGCAACGCGCACGGTGTCGAGTGACCGTGACCGCAAGATGACGATCCTGCTCACGCCTTATATGAGCTGCTCGGCAAAAATATCAATTTATGCATTTTTTACCGCAGCGTTCTTTCCAACGCACCACGCGCTCATAATGATCCTACTGTATCTGCTGGGCATTCTGATTGGAATTGCTGCGGCCCTCATCATGAACCAAACCGTGTTCCGCGGAAAGCCCGTGCCTTTCGTTATGGAGTTGCCCAATTATCGGCTTCCGAGCCTCAAGAGCGTTGCGCTGCTGCTTTGGGAAAAGGCCGAGGACTTTTTGCAGCGGGCGTTTACGGTGATTTTTCTTGCTACCATCGTGATCTGGTTCCTCCAGAGTTTTGATATCAGGCTGAATGTAGTTGCCGACAGTGCCGATAGCCTTTTGGCTCTCATTGGTCGATGGATCGCGCCGGTGTTCGCACCGTTGGGCTTTGCGGATTGGCGCTGCGCAACCTCCCTTATTTCCGGTTTTATCGCAAAGGAATCTGTGGTCAGTACGCTGCAGATCCTGTTAGGCGGGGCTGCACTTTCTACGATGTTTACCGGTCGTTCCGTTATCAGCTTTCTGGTGTTCATGCTGCTGTATACTCCCTGCATCGCGGCGGTAGCCACGATTCGACGAGAATTCGGCTCAGCGCTGAAGACAGTTGGGGTCGTGATGATGCAGTGCTGCGTGGCATGGATCGTGGCTCTTGCTGTCTATACCTTGGTGGGAATCCTGTGATGCATCTGTTAGATTGGGCCCTTCTTGTCCTCATCGCAGCTGCAGCTATCACAGCTATCCTGCACTGGCGAAAAAAGGCCAGATCAGGTAGCGGCTGCTGCGGAGACTGCTCGCACTGCAAAAGGCGCTGTTCGTAAAGTCTGATAAGCTCTGGAATAGGAGCAGCGGTTTTGTACCGCATGATCATAGAATCTAACCGTGTAAGGACACATATAAGACAATAGTGGCGAGAAGTTTTTTGTGCTGGCGTCGCTCGTCTTCCAAAACCAAGGCTTGCAAGGTTTTTCAGTATTCATTCTCCGCGCGAAGTCTCTGAACCTCCGCCAACAGGTCCTCTTCTACTTCTTTCGACAACTGCTTTGGCGGATGGCTCTTGCTGCCGCGGCCGCGTCGCTCGATGACAAAGCCTTCTGGGCCTTCCTCCAGATAGATTCGCTCCCATGCGGCAACTCGTTTGTGGTCATTGATTTCAAACTGCCTTGCCGCTTCACTGTAGTTCAGCTTTTCTTTCATCATGGTTTCCACGACCAGCTTCTTGAATTCCGACGTATATCGTTGGTCTTTCGAATGTCGAGCAATGAACTGAAACACGAAGCCAAGAAGCAGGAATGAAACATAGCTATACAGGAATGCCGGGGCAGCGGTCTCTCCGTAAGTGAATGATGCCGTAAGCGGGGCGTTACGACAACCACTCTTGGCAAGTTTCTCAGGTCTTCCTCTTCCTTTTTGCGAAAGCCCGGATCAAGCTGAGTTAAAAAAACATTAAAATACTGTACGGTGGATTGAAAAAATGAGCCAACAGGACTATTTTATACAAGGTGAGTGTGTAAAATCAAATTTTTAAGGGGGAGGCGGA
>ERZ894244.1661-NODE-1661-length-10669-cov-7.637460_pt1 | contig 10669 bp, 10 predicted proteins | sample MGYA00380299_ERZ894244 | MGnify/ENA primary metagenome ERZ894244 (study PRJEB32331, sample SAMN06328444) | human gut metagenome | biome: human gut microbiome; feature: stool | host: Homo sapiens | collected 2014-06-26 ... | reverse complement strand
ATCAGTGACGATCTGCCCCCCGTGGCGCTCGTCGCGGTCGCGCTCGTCTGCCTCGGCGTGTTCTTCCTCGGTCTGACCGAAGCGAATGAGGACCCCGAGCTTCGCCGCGCGCGTCAGGATGAATCCAACCGGCATTATGCCAAGAGCTGGATCGCCATCCTCCTCCCCGTTATCTACTGCCTGCTTGACGCTCTCGGCACCTTTGCCGACAGCCGGGTGCTGGAGATCATCAGCCGCACCGTGGAGGACTACGAGGCCAGCGCCAACGTGGCCTATGAGCTGACGTTCCTGCTGGCCGCCGTGGTGTGCTTCGTCTACGTCGTGCTGATCCGCAGGGACCGCCTTATTCCCAAAAAGGAAGCGCCGAAGTACCTCGGCGCGGTCTGCGAGACCGCAGGCCAGTTCGCCTACATCTACGCCATCGCGGACACCGAGCACCTTGCCATGTCCGCGCCCATCATCAGCTCCTACTGCGCGGCCAGTGTGCTGTGGAGCCGCCTCTTCCTGAAGGAAAAGCTCTCGTGGAAGCACTACGCGATGATCCTGCTCGTCGTCATCGGCATCGCCGTGATGGGCGTGTTCGATATTTGATTTTTATGCGCAAAAAAGGATCGTTCCCGCCAAGGCGGGAACGATCCTTTTTCCTTTTCAAGCCTTCTTGATGGGGTGGCGGATGACCGTCTTCCGTTTTTCCGCCGCGACGCGGCGCGGGTCGGAGAGATAGATCTCGTGGTGCAGGCGGACGTCGTTCAGGTCGTTTTCATACCCGTTTTCGCGCAGAAATGCGTCCATCTTCGCAACGGATTCCGGTTCATCGTCGAACGAGCCGAGGTGCAGGATCTGCACGCAGAGGCCCTCGTCAACGGTCAGAAATTCTGCTGCCGAACAGTCGAGCTTTTTCTTCTTTGCCGCCGCCTCGACCGCCCAGTCGAAGTCCGCTTTCGTGACGAAATCCGGCAGGCGCAGGACAGAGATCCAGCGAAAATCCGATTTTCGCCCATAGTCGACCGTCTCCGTGTCCGGCATCTGCCAGAAGCCCTCGAGCGGCGGCACGACATAGTCGAAAAAGCCTTCGATCTCGTGTCCCGCGCGCCTGCTCATCTTGAGCGTGTAGGCCACGGCGTAGAGAACGCCGATGGCGCGCTGATACGCGCCGCCCTCCTCATTCGGGTCACCCTGCCCTCGCACGGCGATATAATTCGCACGCGGCACGGCGACGATCTCCGGTTTTGCCTTCGGCAGGTAAAATTCCCTGTATTCTTTCTTGAAGTCAAAGGACATGGTCCTCTCCTTTTTCAGTCCAGTGGGATGTCCAGCACGTTCACACCGCGCTTGAAGGCGTATTCGATCGTCGAACGCGTCCCGCCGCGCGCGCCGTCGTTCACGGCGATCAGCAGGCTCGCATGGTCGACCATGTAGCGGTTGCGCCGCTGCATGCAGCCCGGCGTGTAGCTCTGCTGCACCATGGTCTCATAGTCGCAGCGCCGTAAAATATCGCGGTAGCGTGCCTGCTGCCGCTCGCTCCACCCGTCCGCCTGCGAGGGACACGGGATGGCCGCCTCCAGCGTGATGTGCGGGTAATTTTTCTTCAGCGCCAGCACCGTTTCGGCAAAGTAGAGGTCGCAGCCCTCGGCCATGCCGCAGATAAAATGCTCCATCCCCTCGTGAATGGCGCTCTCCACCGCGGCGCGCAGCTTCGCCTTGAGGGCGATACAGCGAAGGTCGTTTTCATCTTCTCCCCACGGCAGCTTCCCCGGCCGGTGGCCGGTGAATGCGCAGGAACAGGGTCTCCCCCGCATGGACATCGCCTCCTCTCTCTTTGCCATTATAGAACATTCGTTCGTCTTTGTAAAGCATTTTCCCTCTTGACAAACTGAAAATTTGTCGTATACTCAAAGCATCAACTGAATCACTTGTCTTCGAGGCGGGGTGAAACTCCCCACCGGCGGTTATAGTCCGCAAGCGGTAATTTTTATCGCACGAACCGGTGAAATTCCGGTACCGACGGTCACAGTCCGGATGAGAGAAGATGTGCTGCGCGCGATCTACCACGCAATTTTCACGCTCTTTTGCGTCATGCACCTTGGAAGACTTGTTCTTTCAGGGGAAATGACAAAAAGGAGTGTATTTTTATGTCCGAATCCAATGCCAGCGCCATCTCCACCCCCCGCGCGGTCAGCCGCACCCACAAGCTCACGGTGACCGCCATGCTCTCGACCGTCGCATTCCTGCTGATGTTCATCGAGTTCCCCATCCCCGCGCTCATCCCCGCGTTCGTCAAGCTGGACATCTCCGATCTTCCCGAGCTGCTGGCGGCGTTCTCGCTCGGCCCCATCTACGGCGTGATCGTCACGCTGCTCAAGAACGTGCTGTTCTCCGTGCTGCACGGCACGTCGTCCGCGTACGTCGGCGAGCTTTTCAACTTCATCATGGGCAGCGTGTTTTCCTTCACCGCGGGCTTCATCTATCAGAAGAAAAAGTCCCGCAAGAGCGCGCTTATCGGCGCTCTCGCCGGCGCGCTGCTGATGGCGGTGCTGTCTGTGCCCCTCAACTACTTTGTGGTCTACCCCGCCTACGTTGTGTGCTATCACCTGCCGCTTGAAGCCATCATCGGCATGTATCAGGCCATCCGTCCCTCGACCAACGGCCTTCTTGAGTGCCTGATGGTCTTCAATATGCCGTTCACCTTTGTCAAAGGCATGATCGATGTGGCGCTGTGCTTCCTCATCTACAAGCCGCTCTCCCCGCTGCTGCACAAATAATATTAGAAAGGAGCTGCACGTCCATGGCGCTCGACTGGGGCATTCTTCACTGGATCCAGAACAACATCTCCTGCCCGTTTCTCGACGCCGTGGTCCCAAAGCTCACGATGCTCGGCAACGCCGGCATCATCTGGATCCTCGCAGGCGTTCTCCTGCTGTGCACAAAAAAATACCGCCGTCAGGGCGCGCTCGTGCTGGCGGGTCTGCTCGCGGGACTTCTCGTCGGAAATGTTGCGCTCAAGCATCTCGTCGCGCGCTCGCGGCCCTGCTGGCTCGATCCCTCCGTGCAGCTTTTGATCGCCACGCCGACGGACTACTCGTTCCCCTCGGGACACACGCTGTCCTCGACGATCGCCGCAACGATTTTGGCAAAGACTGACAGGCGCTTCGGCTATGCCGCCATTTCTCTCGCGGTGCTCATCGCCCTGTCGCGGCTGTATCTGTACGTCCACTTCCCGAGCGACGTGTTTGCCGCAGCGCTGCTGGGTCTTCTGATCGGCGAACTGACGTTCCGCTATGGCGGAAAGCTGCTCGACAAAATTTCCCACAGGCAAAAGCAATAAAGAAACCCCGCACACCGTTTTGAAACGGTGTGCGGGGTCTTTACATTTTGGGCATTTATACCTTTTTCGCCGCAAGGAACAAATTCGGCGGCGCGGGAAAGAGATTCTCCCGCTCCAGCACCGCGAACCCCGCGTCGGCGACCGACCGTTCGAGCGAGCGCATCGTGTCAAATGCAACGTAGGGGCGTTTGCCGGTCTTGTATTCGAACCACTTGCGCACTCGCTCGCGCGTGAGCCCCTCTCCCAGACAGTCCGATACCAGCAGCAGCGTTCCCTGCGGCTTCAAGAGCGCGCGGATGCGCGCAAGCGCCGCGCTCCGATCTTCGATGTAGAGCAGCACATTGCAGGCCAGCACCGCATTGAAAGATCCCTCTGCAAGGCAGCCGTCGAACAGATCCGTCTGCGTGACAGTCACGTTCTCCACGCCCTGCGCTTTGACTTTTTCCTGCGCGCGGCGCACCATTTCACCGGATACGTCGATCGCGCGCACAGACTGCACCGAGGGCGCGACCGCAAACGTCACGATCCCCGTCCCGCAGGCAAAGTCCAGCACGGTATCCGTCGGCTTGAGATATTTTTTGAAACACGCGGCTGTCTTTTCATAGGCCTCCGCGTAGTGGGTGCCGACCTGAGCGTCGTAATTCTGCGCACGGCCGTCCCAAAACTCGCTCACCGTCGGCATACCGTTTTCCTCTCTCTTTTTTCTCTTTTCGATCAGGCGTTTTGCTTTCCGCCCTTGAACACCATGTGAACGCCGTCGCTGCTGGTGAGATACGCCATCGGCCCGTAGGCCTTGATGCCGAACTCCAACACATCGCCCACATGGACCTTGTCCTTCACGGCCTCGACGTCAAGGATCGTGTGGTCAGACGACGCGCCGATGACCTCGACGCCCTCCATGCGCGGGACAAGGTCAAAGCAGTTGCCGTAGTCCACGCGGCCCATGGCGACGAGCGCGCGGCGGCGGATGCCGCGATCCTCATAGTGGCCGACCTCGCCGAAGGCATTCACGCTCAGCTCGCCGACCGGGAAGCTCGGCTTGTCGCGGCACTCGATGACCTCGGCCTTGATGGTGAGCACGTCCTTATGCAGGAAGTCCGGCGAGAAGTTGTCCGTCTCGCCGCGCAGACCGATATCGCCCAGGCGCAGCAGGTCAATGCGGTACGGCATCGTGCCGTTCATCGCCATGTAGGCGGATGTCGACGCGCCGCCGCTGATGTAGTCAAGCTTGCGGCCGATCTCGCGCTCAATGTCGGACGCGAGGCTGACAAGGCCCTGCATGTTGCGCTTGGTCGGCAAAACAGAGCCGTAGCAGCTCAGATTCACGCCCACACCCGCAAGGCGCAGGTTCTTGAGCTCATGCTCGATCTCGAGCGCGGCATCAAGCGCATCCTCCTCGTTCCAAAAGCCTTCGCGCAGGTCGCCGAGATCCATCATCAGGATGACCTCGTGCACCTTGCCCTGCTTTTTGGCCTCTTCGTTCAGCGCACGCAGCACGATAATATCACTCTGCAGGCTGATGTCACACAGCTCCACCACGTCGGGGAGCTCGGAGAGCATCGGGATACGAATGAGCATCAGCGGCTTTTTGCAGATACCCGCCTCGCGGATCGCGCGCATCTGGCTGATGCGGGACGTGGCGATGAACTTCACGCCGCTCTCTTCATAAACGCGCACGATCTCCGGCAACGACGACACAGCCTTGACAACGCCCGCGACCTCGATGAGCGAATCATGGCAGCGCTCTACGAGCGCTGCCAGATTCTCTGCCAATTGATCGAGATCGAATTCCACACAGGGATATTGATTCCGATTCATTGTCATGATTTTTTAATTCCTTTAGGTAGGGACCTTTCTGTTGGGTCGCTAACTGATTTACTGCGCGACTTTCTTGCTCTTCTTGAAGGGCTTGCCCGCAAGATCCTTGAGCGTCCAGCCGATCAGCACGCACAGCCAGTTGATGATGGGCATCAGCCAGTTGAAGATGGCCCAGGGACCGTAACCGCCGGCGCCCCAAGGAGCGATGTTCAGGGTGTCCTTAATGAACACACCGCAGGTGTTCCAGGGGATCAGAGCGGAGGTAACGGTACCGGCACCTTCAAGGGCAGAGGACAGAACTGCCGGGTGCACGCCCATCTTGTGATACTCCTCGGCATACATACGGCCGGGAACCACGATGGAGATGTACTGCTCGGGCATGGTGGCGTTGGAGAGAACGCAGGTCACTTCGGTCAGGCCAACGAGAGCCGCAGGGCCCTTGGCAAACTTCTTGAGGGCGTTGACGATGACCTCGAGCTGGTGGGTCTCCTCCATGATACCGCCGAACATCATGGCGATGATCGTCATGGAGACGGAGGACATCATACCCATGATACCGCCGCTTTCCAGGAGTCTTGTCATGGTGTAGCTCGTTTCAGGAGACAGGGTGGATTCGAACATGGCGAGCGCTTCGTCGGAGAAGTAGTAGCCGTTCTTACCGTAATCGAAGATGGTACCAAGCGTGCAGGCACCGGGCTGGAAGATGAGGCCCAGGATGACACCGGCAACAATGCCGAGGGTGATGCCGGGGATCGCGGGAACCTTCAGGGCAACTGCCACGATAACGACGACCGGAGGCAGGAGCAGCAACGGGTTGATGTTGAAGATACCGCCCTCCGCGGCGTTCAGCGCGTTGGAGAACTCGATCACGCGGGACATATCCGCATCGCCGCCGTGATACTGCATCACACCGAGAACGCCGAAGAAGATCAGGGTGATGGCGTAGGTGATGCCGGTGGGCAGGATCATGGCCTTGACGTGGGTGATAACGTCCGTACCGGCCATGGCGGGAGCGAGGTTCGTCGTATCGGACAGCGGGCTCATCTTATCGCCGAAGTAGGCGCCGGAGAGGACCGCGCCGGCGGTCATGCCGGGGCTCATGCCAAGGCCGAAGCCAATGCCCATCAGGGCAACGCCCATCGTACCCATCGTGCCCCAGGACGTACCGGTGGCAAGAGAGGTGATGGAGCAAATGAGAACGCACGCGATGAAGAAAATCGCGGGCTTGAGGACTTTCAGGCCGTAATAAATCATCGTAGGCACAACGCCCGCGTTGATCCATACGCCGATCAGGATACCGACGATGATCAGGATGCAGATGGACTGCAATGCTTTGTAGATGCCGTCCATCATGGACTTTTCAACTTCATCCCACTTATAGCCGAGATGCAGTGCCATGATTGCGGCAGCCATTACGCCGACAAACATGGGGACGTGCGGGTCAACACCGAAGATGATGATACCGACCGCGAGTGCCGCGATCAGGATTGCCAGCGTCAACAGGGCTTCCCACAGTTTGGGCATTCTTTTTTCCTTACTCATAGTGTTACCAACCTTTCGAAATTTTGGGGGTCGCTTCGCTATTTGTATGGATATCTATGCATTCATTTTAGCATAATCCTATAGCGACAGCAAGTGTTTTTGAATGGTGAACGCAGTTTTACGGTAATGCTCTTTCCTTCTTCAATTCTCGTGGTATCTACCGATGCAGGTTTTGGATCGCACTCCTCCTTTTAGATTTTACACTGGCACAACACAGGGGTGAAATGCTGCTTGTAAAATGCAGAAAATACCTCTCTCCCCGGCCCGCCGATCCCCCATCGGCAGGCCGGGGATGAGGTCATGTATACTTCCGGCATGGCACGGGAAGGGAACCCGTGCCGCCGGCCTCGCAGGCAAGAAACGCGAGGTAGTATCGAAGTAAATTACCAGCCGAGCTTGGTCATGGCGTCGTCAACAGCCTTGATGACGATGTCGATCTCCTTCTCGGTAACGATCAGCGGCGGGACAAAGCGCAGCACGTTGCCGTTGGTGTTGTTGATGAGAACGTTGCTGTCCTTGAAGCACAGGTCGACGACGGGCTGGCCGGTGGGATGGTTGAGCTGGATACCGTCGATCAGGCCGAGGCCGCGGATCTCGTTGACCGTCTCGGGATGGTTCTTCTCGATGATCTCGTGGGCCTGCTTGCGGAAGTACTCGCCCATCTTGCGGGAGTTCTCGATGACGCCGTCGTTGATCATCACGTCGAGCGTGGTGGCAGCGAGCGCGCAGGCGAGAGGACCGCCGGCGAAGGTGGAGCCGTGGGTGCCGGGCGTCAGGGTCTTGGCAGCCTCGCCGCGGGCGCAGACAGCGCCGATGGGCACGCCGGAGCCGAGCGCCTTGGCCATGGAGCAGGTATCGGGCTCAACGCCGTAGTTCTGGTGCGCGAAGAGCTTACCGGTACGGCCGGAGCCAACCTGGACCTCGTCGAACATGAGGAGGATGCCCTTCTCATCGCACAGGTCACGCAGGCCCTGCAGGAATTCCTGGGAAGCGGGACGCACGCCGCCCTCGCCCTGGACAGGCTCGGTCAGGATGGCGCAGACGTACTCGTCCATGATGTCCTTGACGGACTGGAGGTTGTTGAACTCAGCATAGCGGAAGCCGGAGGGCAGGGGCTCGAAGTAGCGGTGCACCGCATACTGGCCGGTGGCCGTGCAGGTCGCGAGGGTGCGGCCGTGGAAGGAGTTCTTCATCGTGATGACGACGAAGCGCTCGGGATGGCCGTGATCCTTGGCGTACTTGCGGGCGAGCTTGATCTGGCCTTCGTTGGCCTCAGCGCCGGAGTTGGCGAACAGCACCTTGTCGAAGCAGCTGTTCTCGACGATGAGCTTCGCGGTCTGGACGGCGGGCTCATTGTAGAAGTAGTTGGAGCAGTGCAGGATCGTGTGGGCGCGCTCTTCGAGGCACTTCACGATCGCGGGATGGCAGTGACCGAGACCGTTGACGGCGATACCGCCGATGAAGTCGAGGTACTTGTTGCCGTCCTTATCGAAGACGTAAGCGCCTTCGCCGCGCTCGATGGAAAGGGGCATACGGACGTGGTTGCCATAGAGGTACTTGTCGCCGTTCTCGATGACTTCGGCGTTGGTCTTGAACTTTTCGATCATTATTATGTCCTCCTATAATAAAAGTTTGGTATATGTTTTACCATTTGATGCCGACGCTCGGCTGTGCGGTGCCGATCGTCGTGCCGGTACCCTCGTTCGTGAAGGCCTCGTAGAGCACGGAGTGCGGCTTGCGGCCGTCGATGATGTTGACGCTCGTCACGCCCTCTTCGATGGCCTGCACGCAGCAGTCGACCTTCGGGATCATGCCGCCGGCGATCGTGCCCTTGTCCTTGAGCGCCTTGACATCCTCGATGTTCAGATAGCTGATGACGTCGCGGATCTTGATGTCGTTGCACAGGCCCTCGATATCGGTGAGGATCACGAGCTTTTCAGCGCCCAGCGCGGAAGCGAGCTTGCCCGCGGCGGTATCGCCGTTGATGTTGAAAGTGTGGCCCTGACCGTCGGTGCCGACGGGGGCGATGACGGGGATGTAGCCCGCGTCGAGCATGGCGAAGATGGGCTTGGGATCGACATAGTCGATGTCGCCCACGTAGCCGTGGACCTCGTCACGCTGGTGGCAGTGATAGATGTCACCGCTGACGCCGGAAAGGCCGACCGCCTTGCCGCCGAGCTTGTTGATAAAGCCGACGAGCTCGGTGTTCACCTGGCCGACGAGCACCATCTCGACAACACGCATGATGTCGGCGGAGGTGTAGCGCAGGCCCTCGATGAACTCGACGGGGATGTCGAGCTTTTCGAGCATCTTGTTGATGCCGGGGCCGCCGCCGTGGCTGAGCACGGGCTTCATGCCGAGGAGCTTGAGCAGCACCACGTCGTGCATGACGGCGTCCTTGAGCTCTTCGTTGATCATGGCGTTGCCGCCGTACTTGATGACAATGATCTTACCCTGATACTTCTGAAGGTAAGGCATTGCCTCCATCAGAGTTTCGACCTTGTTTGCGATATCGCTCATGGTGGAGCCTCCTTCAAAAATTAGGTGCGGTAGTCGCCGTTGATCTTGACGTAATCGTAAGTGAGGTCACAGCCCCAGGCCTTGGCCTCGCCGTCGCCCTGATAGAAGCGGACGATGACGGTAATGTCATGCTCGGTGAGGACCTTCTTGGCGAGCTCTTCGCTGAAGTCCGCGCCGAAGCCGTCCTTCATGACCTGCACTTCGCCGGCAGCGCTCTTGATGATGCAGTCGGCACGGGTCGGGTCAACGTCAGCGCCCGAATAACCGGCAGCGGCCATGATGCGGCCCCAGTTGGCGTCGCGGCCAAAGACAGCGGCCTTGAAGAGGTTGGAGCAGACCACGCTGCGGCTGACGGCGCGGGCCGTCTTGAGGTCGGGGGCGTGGGTGACTTCGCAGGTGATGAGGTGGGTCGCGCCCTCGCCGTCACCGGCGTGCTCAGCACACATATGCTCGGCGATGGCGGTCAGTGCGGCCACAAAGGCGTCGTAGTCGGCGTTCTCCTCGGTGATCTCCGGGTTGCCCGCAAGGCCGGAGGCCATGATGATCAGGGTATCGTTGGTGGAAGTGTCCAAATCGACGCTCATCTGGTTGTAGGTCCCGGGGACGACAGTCTTGAGGGCCTTTTCCAGCAGGGCGGGGGAGACGGCGGCGTCGGTGGTGTAGAATGCCAGCATGGTGGCCATGTTGGGGGCGATCATGCCGCTGCCCTTGCCGATCGCGCCAAGGCGGCAGGTTTTGCCGGCCAGCTCAAATTCAATGGCATATTCTTTCTCGTAAGTATCGGTGGTCATAATGGCCTTGGCAGCTTCGCTGCTGCCCTCGGCGCTGGCCTGCAGCCTGGCCGCTGCGGCGGGAATACCGCGGGCGAACGGGTCAATCGTCATGGGCTGGCCGATAACGCCGGTGGAAGCCGGCAGAACATCCTCGGCTGCAATGCCCAGCTGCTGGGCCACCAGGGCGCAGCACTCATTGGCCAGATCCACACCGTTGGCGGCGCAGGTGTTGGCGTTGCCACTGTTCACCAGAACAGCCTGTGCGTGGCCGTCCACCAGGTGGGCGCGGTCAACCTTGATGGGGGCACCATACACCTTGTTGGTGGTGTAAACACCGGCAGCGGCACAGCGTACATCCGCCTTGATGATGGCCAGATCCAGCTTGTTGGGATTGGCCCGGAACCCGGCATGTACGCCGGAAGCAGAAAAACCCTTGGCGGCACAAACGCCGCCGGGAATGACCTTATACTTTGCCATGTTACTTTTCCTCTTTCCCACAAATAACATCAAAAATCAGAAGAAACGGAACCCACCCGGTAAAGACAGCTGCGGAACGGTCAAGACCGTTCCCTACAAACCACACCAAAGCGGTGCCATGCGGCCAGCAGGCCAACATACCGGAAAACTCCTAACTCCTAAGGCAACACCGCACAATTCCCGCCTTGCGGCTTAAGCACCGCTCCGGCAGCTG
>ERZ894244.1658-NODE-1658-length-10720-cov-6.509142_pt1 | contig 10720 bp, 6 predicted proteins | sample MGYA00380299_ERZ894244 | MGnify/ENA primary metagenome ERZ894244 (study PRJEB32331, sample SAMN06328444) | human gut metagenome | biome: human gut microbiome; feature: stool | host: Homo sapiens | collected 2014-06-26 ... | reverse complement strand
CAGTCGTGGAGCTGCTCCATCACGTCGAATTCGTCGCCCTTCGCCTGCTCGCCGATGCCCTCGAGCACGGCGGCGGGGAACTTGTAGGGAGAGGCGGTGGAGAGCACGACGACAGCGTTGTGCGCGGGGTTTTCCTTCTTATACTGCTGGGCAACATCCCAGGCGACCGCCGTGTGCGTATCGCAGAGGTAATGCTCCTCCTTCCAGACCTTGCCGATGGCGGCCTTCGCAGCCTCATCATCACAGCAGCCGGCCCAGAAGAGCTCATGCAGCTTTGCAAGCATCTCCGCGGGCACCTCGTAAGCCCCCTCCTCGCTGAGGCTCTTCATCAGGCCCGCGACGAGCTTGTCGTCGCCGGAGAGCAGGTACAGCAGTCTCTCCAGATTGCTGGAGACGAGAATATCCATCGAGGGGGAAACGGTCTTGTAGAACGGGCGGCGGCGGTCATAGCGGCCCGTGCGCAGGAAGTCGGTCAGCACGTTGTTGGCGTTGGAGGCGCACACGAGCTTGCCGACGGGAAGGCCCATCTCCTTGGCAAAGTAGCCCGCGAGGATATCGCCGAAGTTGCCGGTCGGCACGACGTAGTCGACCTTGTCGCCCGGCTGGATGCGGCCCGCCTGCACGAGGTCGGCGTACGCTCTATAATAATAGACGACCTGCGGGGCGAGGCGGCCGATGTTGATGGAGTTGGCCGAGGATAGGCGAACGCCCTTACCCTCGAGCAGCTGATCCTTGCTGACGGCGGAGAAGATTTTCTTCACGCCGGTCTGCGCATCGTCGAAATTGCCGCGCACCGCGCACACGCAGACGTTTTCGCCCGCCTGCGTCGCCATCTGCGCCTGCTGCACGGCGCTCACGCCGCCGTAGGGATAGAAGACAATGATCCGCGTGCCCGGCACGTTGCAGAAGCCCTCCATCGCGGCCTTGCCGGTATCGCCGGAGGTCGCGGTGAGGATCATGATCTCGTCGTCCACACCGAGCTTTTCCTTCGACGCGGTCATCAGGCGCGGCAGCATCGAGAGCGCCACATCCTTAAAGGCGCTCGTCGGCCCGCGGAACAGCTCGAGGATGTGGTCCTCGCCGACGGAAACGGTCGGTGTGAGGTGGTCCGTCTCGAATTTGCCGGCATAGCCGTCATGGACGAGCTTTGTCATCTCCTCTTCGGAGAAGTCCGGCAGGAGCTTGGAGAGGATCCTGGCGGACATGGCGAAGGTATCAAGGTCCAGCACTTCACGGTAGTCGAAGCGGGCCTCGTCAAAAGACGGCATGGTGTAAAGGCCGCCGTCGGGCGCAAGGCCGTTCAGCACAGCCTGCGCGCTGCCGGCCTTCAGGTTTTTATCACGGGTGCTCTGGTACTGCATGGATGCTTCCTCCTGTATCCCACGGGAAAAGTTTTTTGGTTTTCCCTATTGTATTTTCACAAACGCTATGTTATATTGTTCCCATCAAAAAGTCAAGTGTTTTTGTCAGAAAGACATTTTTGTGAAAGTTAACAGTTTCGTCCGCACTTGACGGAGTATCCAAACAAGAAAGAAGGTCATTTTCCGTGAATATCGCACTGCTGGGCTTCGGCACGGTCGGCTCCCACTTTTATAAATTATGTGAAGGGCGCACAGACCTGCACGTTTCCGCCGTGCTCTCCCGCCGTCCGCGCCCGGAGCTCACCTGCTCCGTGACCGCAGACTACGACGAGATCGTGCGCGACCCCTCTATTGATATTGTAGTAGAGGTCATGGGCGGCATCGAGCCGGCATACAGCTATCTCTGCGCAGCCATGCGCGCGGGCAAGCACGTCGTCACCGCGAACAAGCAGCTCATGTGCGCCCACTTTGAAGAGCTCACCTCCCTTGCAAAAGAAAAAGGCGTGGCGCTGCGCTGCACTGCCGCCGCGGGCGGCGGCATTCCCTGGCTCACCTCTCTCTCCCGCGCGTCTGAGCTTGATGAGATCAAGGCTGTCGAGGGCATTCTGAACGGCACAACGAATTACATGCTTTCCGCCATGACGAATTCCGGCGCGGATTACGCGCCCGCGCTCCGCAAGGCGCAGGAGCTCGGCTACGCCGAGGCCGACCCCACCGCAGATGTCGAGGGTCTGGACGCGCGCCGCAAGATCGTCCTCTCCGCCGACCTTGCCTTCGGCGTGAACATCAGGGAAGAGGACATCCCCTGTGTCGGTATCTCGTCCATCACCGCGGGCGACATCGCCAAGGCGAAGGACGAGGGCCTGACCTACAAGCTCATCGCCCGAGCGGAGAAAAACGGCCGTGCCGTGGCCGCGTTCGTCTGCCCGACGCTTTTCCCCTCCTCCGCGCCCGAGGCGCACACCGACGGCACCGGCAACCTCGTCACGCTGTTCGCATCGCGTTTTGGCAAGCAGAGCTTTTCCGGCGCGGGCGCAGGCGGCTACCCGACCGGCTCGAACGTGCTGCGCGACTGTCTCGACGTCGCCGCCGGCTGCCGCAGCTTCTATGCTGACTCCTTCACCCCCTGCTCGGTGAACCTATCCGGCACGCAGTGCAAGTGGCTGTTCCGCTGCATGGGCGAATACTTTACCCGCGAGTGCAGCGCCCGCGAGGCGTTCGACGCCTATGAATCTTACCGAAAGGACGACCCGCACGCGCTGCTTGCGCGCTACGCGGCCGAAGAGGAATAAACTCCATGCTCAAAGTTTTGAAATTCGGCGGCTCCTCGCTCGCCGACGCTCACCAGTTCGCCAAAGTGAAATCCATTGTGGACGCAGACCCCGCCCGCCGCGTGGTCATCGTCTCCGCGCCGGGCAAGCGCTTCTCCGGCGACCACAAGATCACCGATCTGCTCTATCTCTGCGCCGCACACATTAAGTATGGCGTTTCGTGCGAGGATATCTTCGCCATGATCCGCGACCGCTACAACGAGATCATCGCCGAATGTGGCCTGCACATCAGCCTCGACAAAGAGTTCGACGCGCTGTGGGACAAGATGAAAAATGGTATCAGCCAGGATGAGCTCGCCTCGCGCGGCGAATACTTCTCCGCGCGGCTGATGGCCGAGTACCTTGGCTATGAGTTCGTCGACGCGGCCCGCTGGATCAAGTTCAAGTTCGACGGCACCGTCGATCAGGATGCGTCCTACGCGGCGCTGCGCTCCATCGCCGAGGACCGCAAGGTCGTCATCCCCGGTTTCTATGGCGTGATGCCCGACGGGCACATCCGCACGTTCTCCCGCGGCGGCAGCGACATCACCGGCGCGCTCGCGGCAGCGGCGCTCGGCGCGGACGTGTATGAGAACTGGACGGACGTCTCCGGCATCCTGATGGCCGACCCGCGCATCGTCGACGATCCCGAGCCCATCCGCCGCGTGACCTACAGCGAGCTGCGCGAGCTGAGCTACATCGGCGCGCAGGTCCTGCACGAGGGCACGATCTTCCCCGTGCGCGAGAAGAACATCCCGCTCAACATCCGCAACACCAACGCGCCCGACCATCCCGGCACGATGATCTTGGAGTCCATCGGCGACGAGATGGAAGAGGGCGGCTTCATCACCGGCATCGCCGGCAAGAAGGGCTTTTCCATCATCACCATCGCCAAGACTGGCATGTCGAGCGAACCGGGCTCTCTCCTGAAAATTCTCAACGTGCTCGCCAAGCATGAGGTCAATGTCGAGTACCTGCCATCCGGCATCGATAACGTCTCGCTCGTCGTTTCGTCTGACAAGGTCTCCCGCTCGCTCTACGAAATGCTGGGCGAGCTGCAAAAGGAAGTGCAGCCGAATAAGATAACCGTAACGGAGCATATCGCCATCGTCGCCGCCGTCGGCCGCAAGATGGCGTACCGTCCCGGCGTTTCTGGTAAAATTTTCGCCAAGCTCGGCGAAAACGGCGTGAACATCCGCATGATCACGCAGGGCCCCGAAGAGCTCAACATCATCGTGGGCGTGGAAGAAAAAGATTTCGAACAGGCCATCCGTGTCCTGTACAATAGTTTTGTGAAGGAGAATGTAGTATGAAACAGGTCAATGTCGGTATTCTCGGCGCCACCGGCGCCGTCGGTCAGGAAATGATCAAAATTCTCGAAGAGCGCAACTTCCCCGTTGCGTCCCTTCGTCCCATCGCAAGCGCCAGAAGCGCGGGCAGCAAAATCATGTTCCGCGGTCAGGAGTGCACCATCGTCGAGGCGTCTGACGACGCGTTTGAGGGCCTTGATATCGTCCTCGGCGCGGCGGAGAACGATATCGCCGAGCGCTTTGCCCCCTCGATCGTCAAGGCGGGCGCGGTATTTGTCGATAACTCGAGCGCGTTCCGTCTCGACCCCAATGTGCCCCTCGTCATCCCCGAGATCAACCCCGAGGACGTGAAGTGGCACAAGGGCATCATCTCGAACCCCAACTGCACCACCATCGTGACCCTCGTGGCCATTAACGCCCTCGCCAAGGAGAGCCCCATCGAGACGATCATCGCCTCTTCCTACCAGGCCGTCAGCGGCGCGGGCAAGGGCGGCATCGACGAGCTCAATAATGAAGTCAAGGCCCTCTCCGAGGGCAAGCACCTTGAGCCCAAGGTCTTCCAGTATCAGATCGCGTACAACATCATCCCCCAGATCGGCGGCGAGGCCTTTGAGGGCTACACCAGCGAGGAGATGAAGATGCAGAACGAGGGCCGCAAGATCCTCCACCTGCCCGAGATGAAGGTCAGCTGCACCTGTGCGCGCGTGCCCGTCATCCGCAGCCACAGCGTATCCGTCGTGCTGCGCACGAAGGAGAAGATCAGCGTCGAGCGTGCCAAGGAGCTCATCGCAAACGCCCCGGGCTGCAAGCTCGTCGACGACCTCAAGAACAAGGTCTACCCCATGCCGCTCGACACGTCCGATCAGGACATCGTCTATGTCGGCCGCATTCGTGAGGACCTGACCGACGAGCGCGGTCTGAACCTCTGGTGCTGCGGCGACCAGGTCCGCAAGGGCGCTGCCACCAACACCATCCAGATCGCGGAGCTGCTGCTCAAGTAAGGCTTTTTTAACCACAGATCGTTCCCCGTTTTCTGCCGCATAGCGGCGGAAAACGGGGAATTTTTTCGTTTCTGCGCAGAAACGCCGATTTTGGCCCGCATTTTGCTATAAGCCGCTCATAAAGTGGTACAGGCACGTCATAAGCTGAACGTTAAGAGAGCTATTCTCTGATCCTTTGGCTGTTTTGTCAAAAATCGGTGCACATTTCTTGTGTGTTTTCCCCATTTTTACCACAAACGGCAAGTTTCATTTGACTTTGCCCGCTGTGGGGACTATGCTGTAAGCAAGGATTGGAAACGTTACCGGTAAGGTTTCCGGAATCATCGCAGGGGGCGCGTCGGCATGACCATCAAGGATATTGCAAAGCTTGCAGACGTGAGCGTCAGCACCGTCTCCCGCGTGCTCAACGACCGTCCGGACGTGAGTGAGGATTCCCGCAGACGGGTCCGCGCCGTCATCGAGGCGCACCGGTATGTGCCGAACAACAGCGCGCGCGACCTCGTCAAAATTCGTTCTGACGCGGTCGGCCTCGTGGTGCGCGGCGTGCAGAACCCCTTCTACACCGACATCATCCACGCCATCGAGCAGAAGCTCGACGCCTCGGGCTACACGATGGTCATGCGCCAGATCCCATCGGGCGATGACGAGATTCAGTGCGGTGCGGTGATGGAAAAGGAAAAGCGCCTGCGCGGTATTATCTTCCTCGGCGGGCGCAGCGATTATTCGCCCGAAGAGGTTTCGCTTCTCGGCGTGCCCTATGTCTGCTGCTCCTACACCAACTCCTACGGTACGCTTCCGCCGGAGTCGTACTCCTCCGTCTCCATCGCCGACGAGCAGGAGGCCTACCGCGCGGTCAGCGAGCTTTACCAAAACGGTCACCGCCGCATCGCCGTGCTGACCGCCGCCCCCGACGACAGTTCGATCTCCCAGCTCCGTTACCTTGGCTATCAGCGCGCGCTGCGCGACTTCGGCTTAACAGAGCATCCGGAAGACCTGATCTGCGCCGAAGATTTCACCATTGCCAACGCCTATGCCGCCATGCAAAAGCGTCTGCGCTCCCCCGCCGATTTTACGGCTGTCTTCGCCATTGCGGACGACATGGCCATTGGCGCGATGCGCGCCCTGCGCGAAAGCGGCCGCTCCATCCCCGAGGACTGCTCCGTCATCGCCATCGACGGCATCAGCGTCTCGGAATACATTCATCCCATGCTCACCACCCTCTGCCAGCCCATGACCGCCATGGGAGAGGCGAGCGTCGAGATCCTGCTCGACATCATTGAGGGACGCGGCGTTCATCGCCATGTCACTCTGCCGACCGCGCTGCGCGAGGGTGCGTCCGTGCGGCAGCTCAAGCACTGATTTTCCCGCGGGAACCGCGTGAAAATAAATTTGAAAAGGAGTATTGATGAAATGAAAAAGTATCTTGCAATGATCCTTGCTCTTGTCATGGCGCTTTCTCTCGTCGCCTGCGGCGATAAGAAGGATGACTCCGCTGACAACAGCGACGGCGATACTGCCTCCGGCCGCGTCTACTGGCTGAACTTCAAGCCCGAAGCCGACGAGGCCCTGCAGAAGGTCGCCGCCATGTACACCGAGAAGACCGGCGTGCCCGTCACCGTCGTGACCGCCGCTTCCGGCACCTACAACGAGACCCTGACCGCCGAGATGGACAAGTCCGCTCCCCCGACGCTGTTCGTCGTGGGCAACCAGGCCGCTGTCGACACCTGGGGCGACTACTGCTATGACCTGAGCGGCACCGCCGTTGCCAACGAGCTCAACACCGACGCCTACAACCTCTATGACGCCGACGGCAAGCTCTGCTCCATCGGCTACTGCTATGAGTGCTACGGCATCATCGTCAATGAAGACCTGCTCGAAAAGGCCGGCTACACGCTTGGCGACATCACGAACTTTGAGACTCTCAAGGCCGTCGCTGAGGACATCCACGCTCGTGCTTCCGAGCTCGGCTTCGACGCCTTCACCTCCTCTTCCATGAGCGACGATTCCAGCTGGCGCTTCACCGGCCACCTCGCGAACCTCGAGTATTACTACGAGTCCGTGGACGATCCCGACGCCTGGAAGGAATGCCCGTCTTCCATCAAGGGTACCTACATGCAGAACTACAAGAACCTGTGGGATCTGTACATCAACAACAGCGCCGTGAATCCTGCTGATCTCGCTGCCGGCGGCTTTGACGCGGCGGACGAGTTCGGCAAGGAGCAGGCCGTGTTCTATCAGAACGGCTCCTGGGAGTGGGCCAAGCTCACCGGTACCGGCGACGGTCAGTACGGTCTTGACAACCTGTCCATGATCCCGTTCTACTGCGGTGTTGCGGGCGAAGAGAACGCGGGTCTCAACTGCGGCACCGAGAACTGCTGGGCTGTCAACGCCAAGGCTTCCGAGGAAGACATTCAGGCCACGCTCGAATTCATGAACTGGATGGTCACCGATCCCGAGGCCTCCCGTATGCTGGTCGATGAATTCGCCGCCATGCCCTATAAGCAGGCTGCCGAATCCACCAACGGCTTCCTCGCCGACGCCAACGACTACACCACCAACGGCAACTACATCATGCCCTGGGTCACCAACTTCCAGCCGAACGTTGATGCTTACCGCGCTGCGCTCGTCTCCGCGATGAACCAGTACGACGCCGACCAGAGCGATGCCAACTGGGAGCTCGTCAAGACCGCGTTTGTCGACGGCTGGGCCACGCAGTACGCTGCCGCCAACGGCTAAACCGCTTTTAAAAAAGCAAGCGCATCTGAAAAGCACAAATGAGAGGGGCGGGCGATTTCGCCCGCCCCTCCCTGCATATCACGGCGAGCGCCGCATGAAGCGCCCGCCGTGCAGAAACAAAAGCAATATTCTATCTTTGGCTGGGAGTTGATCGAATTGAAACATAAGCACAGCAACGCTGCGGTCAACAGCTCGATGATCCGCCGCCCGATCCGCCGCTGGTTCCCGCTCTTTATGGGGCCGATGGTCTGCGCGTTCATCATCGGCTTTGTCTATCCGTTCTGCAAGGGCATCTATCTCTCCTTCTGCAAATTCAAGGTCACGAGCGACGCGCATTTTGTCGGCCTTGAAAACTACCGCCGCGCGTTCCAGGATGCGAGCTTTGTGCATTCGTTCTGGTTCACGGCGCTGTTTGCCGTCATATCGCTCGTGCTCATCAACGTGCTGGCCTTTGCGGTGGCCTACGCGCTCACGCAGGGCATCAAGGGCAGCAACCTGTACCGCACGGTGTTCTTCATGCCGAACCTCATCGGCGGCATCGTGCTCGGCTACATCTGGTCGATGATCTTCGACGGCATCCTCTCGCGCTACGGCACGTCGATCCTGCTCAACACGAAGCTCGGCTTCTGGGGTCTCATCATCCTGATGTGCTGGCAGCAGATCGGCTACATGATGATCATTTACATCGCGGGCCTGCAAGCCGTGCCCGAGGACATGCTCGAGGCCGCGAAGATCGACGGCGCGAGCCGCTGGCAGACGCTTTGGAAAGTCACGATCCCGAATGTGATGCCCTCCATCACCATCTGCACGTTCCTCTCTCTTACGAATGGCTTCAAGCTCTTCGACCAGAACCTCGCCCTCACGGGCGGCCAGCCCTATACCATTCTGTCCGACGGCAGCTCGATCAAAGAGACCGAAATGCTCGCGCTGAACATCCTCAACACGTTCTATGGGCAGAATGCCAACTCGCGCGGCACCGCGCAGGCCAAGGCCGTGCTGTTCTTCATCCTCGTCGCGACCATCGGTCTTCTCCAGCTCAGTGCCAACCGCAAAAAGGAGGTGCAGCAGTAATGAACAAGCACTCTCTTTCCGCAGAAGCCCGCCGCAAGACGATCCTCTCCATCGTGCTCGGCGTCATCTGCGTCATCTATGTGCTGCCGGTCCTCACGGTGGTCATCAACTCCTTCAAGCTCAACACCTATGTCAAGACCGACACGTTCGCCCTCCCGAACGCGGAGAGCTTTGCCGGCTGGGCGAACTTCATCAAGGGCCTGACGTTCGGCAACTACCCGTTCTTAAAATCCGCCGGCTACAGCTTATTTATCACCATCGTCTCGACCGCGCTGATTTTGCTCTGCACGTCGATGGCCGCGTGGTACATCGCGCGTGTGGACAGCAAATTCTGCCGCATGGTCTATTATCTCTGCGTCTTTTCGATGGTCGTGCCGTTCCAGATGGTGATGTTCACACTGTCGAAGACGGCCGATACCCTCAAGCTCAATACCCCCTGGACCATCCCCATCATCTACCTCGGCTTTGGCGCGGGGCTTGCGATTTTCATGTTCGTCGGCTTTATCAAATCCATCCCGCTTGAAATTGAGGAGGCGGCCGCCATCGACGGCTGCGGCCCGCTGCGCACGTACTTCTCCGTCGTGCTGCCGATGCTGCGGCCCACGATGATCTCTGTCGGCATTCTCGAGATCATGTGGGTGTGGAACGACTATCTGCTGCCCTATCTCGTGCTCGACCGCACGAAGTACATGACCATCCCCATCCACATCCAGTACCTCAAGGGCAGCTACGGCACCGTCGACCTCGGCGCGACGATGGCGCTGATCCTGCTGAGCATCATCCCTGTCATCGTGTTCTACCTGCTGTGCCAGAAGTACATCATCAAGGGCGTGGCCGCAGGCGCGGTAAAGGGTTAACGCCTTTCATCCTTCATTTTCCAGAAAGAAGTGGTTCCATTGATCGAACGTTCCTCCGGCATTCTGATGCCGATCTCGTCCCTTCCCTCGCCCCACGGCATCGGCACGATGGGCAAGGCCGCCTATGACTTTGCCGACTTTCTCGCCGCCGCGGGGCAGAAATACTGGCAGCTCTTGCCGCTCGGCCCGACGAGCTACGGCGACTCGCCGTATCAGAGCTTTTCGTCCTTTGCGGGTAACCCGTATTTCATCGACTTGGACTTGCTCGTCAAAGATAAGCTCCTGACGCGCGCGGAGGTCAACGCCTGCGACTGGGGCGACGATCCCCGCTATGTCGACTACGGCAAAATCTACGCGAGCCGCTTCACGCTGCTCGAAAAGGCCAAGGCGCGCGGCTATACGCGCGACCGCGAGGCGATCGAGGCCTTTGCGCGGGAAAACGAGGCCTGGCTGCCCGATTACGCGCTCTTCATGGCGCTCAAGCGCCGCTTCGGTATGAAGCCGTGGACGGAATGGGATGACGAGGACATTCGCTGCCGCAAAAGCCGGGAGGTCCTCGAGCGCTGCCGCACCGAGCTGCGCGAGGACGTGGAGCTTTTCACCTACATTCAGTTTCTCTTCTTCCGCCAGTGGGAAGCGCTCAAGGCGTACATCCACTCGCTCGGCATCCGCATCATCGGCGACCTGCCCATCTATGTGGCGATGGACTCCGCCGACGTGTGGGCAGAACCCGAAATGTTCCAGCTCGACGAGCACAACGTGCCCACCGAGGTCTCCGGCGTCCCGCCTGACTGCTTCAGCGAGGACGGGCAGCTCTGGGGCAACCCGCTCTACAACTACGAGGCCATGGCGCGCGACGGCTTCGGCTGGTGGATCCGCCGCATCGGCGGCGCGCAGAAGCTCTACGACGTCATCCGCATCGACCATTTCCGCGGCTTCGAGAGCTACTGGGCCATTCCCTACGGCGAGACGACCGCCAAAAACGGCCGCTGGGTCAAGGGCCCCGGCATGTCGCTCGTCGGCGTGCTGACCGGCTGGTTCCACGACATCGAGTTCATCGCCGAGGATCTCGGC
>ERZ894244.1655-NODE-1655-length-10734-cov-9.415582_pt1 | contig 10734 bp, 11 predicted proteins | sample MGYA00380299_ERZ894244 | MGnify/ENA primary metagenome ERZ894244 (study PRJEB32331, sample SAMN06328444) | human gut metagenome | biome: human gut microbiome; feature: stool | host: Homo sapiens | collected 2014-06-26 ... | reverse complement strand
GACAAGGCTGCCGCCATAGCCGCGGATCGTCTTGGCAAGCTCCAGAACGGATTCGGCGGCCTGCCGGTTGCTGCTGGCGCCGATGAGCTGCCAGCATTCGTCCACGAAGATGGCTTTTTCCGCCGTGCGGTTCTCTTTGGCCTTGTCCCATACAAAGTCAAGAGCAACAAACATCCCCACCGTCAGCAGATCACCGGTCAGCTCAGAAATATCAAGGACGATGTACTTGTTGTCCAGTGCCACATTGGTTTGCTGATTGAAGGAGCGGGCAGAGCCGTTGACCAGCCGGTTCAGGATGTTGGCAAGGCGCTTTGTTTCCGGAGAGGCGGCGAGAATTTCATACAGGTCTCCCAGGATCGGCATTTCTTTATAGCACCCTGGATTTTTCGGCTGTTCCAGAGAAGCATTGTCATGTGTGATGCCCTTGACCCCGTAGGTGCAGATCATGGCATCATCCAGAAGCTGCCGCTCCTCGTGGGACATGTCCGGAATTAAGAGACTGAAAAACGTGTGCAGCCGCTGAATTTTGGCTGCCAGCAGAGATTTTTCCGCGCCGGGGCCATCCAGCAGATCGTCCACGGACTTATCTGCCTTGCGGATCTCCATGATGTTGATGCAGTTTTGAGAAGCCGGAGATATGGAGATAAACTGTCCGCCGATGTTGGAACAGGCCCGGTGAAACTCATGCCCTTTGAGCGGTGCGATGATAAAGACCTGAATTCCCTTGCGGCGCATACGCAGAGCCATCAGCTGAAGTGTAAAGGTTTTTCCGGCTCCGCTGGTTCCGAGAATGGCGATATTGGCATTCTTGTAGACGCGGGAATCGAAGATGTCCACGATGATGAGAGAATTGTTGTGTTTATTGACGCCGAGAAGAATACCGTTGTCATCGCACATCTCATAGCTGGTGAAGGGATAGCAGCTGGCGGCTCCCGTTGTCAGAACATTCCGCTTAGACCGCTCATAGAGCTGGCGCTCCAGAGAAACCAGAGGAAGAGAGGATAAAAAAGCCTGCTCCTGACAAAAGGAACAGGTCTGTACATCCATGTCCTGCGAAAGCAGGAGCTTTTTCATTTCTGCAACCTTCCATTCAAGGTCGTCCACGCTGCCGGCTGTGACGGTGATAAGCAGGTTCAGATAATAAAAATCCTCATTGTTGGAAAGACCGTCTTTTAGAAAATAGCCGCTGCGGATCGCACCATCGAGATCGTCAAAATCCGTATTGGTATCGCTGGTTTCCTTGATTTTGCTGCGGTTGATACGGAGCTGCTGCCCCAGCTTTCTGACCATGCGGTCCTTTGGCTGCCGCGCGAGAAAGACGTCCAGATCGATCCCGTCGCCGGCGTTGACCAAAAGGCTGAGCCAACCGGCGGGAACGCGCGCTTTATAACCATCTGATGGGACAAGAAGATAGGCATAATACAGCCCATCTACACAGAGGTAGTTTCCATGGGTAAGGTCGATGCTGTCAGGGGCATAGAATTCATTGACGGGAATAGTGTTGATGTCCCGTCCGGAGGCCATGTAGTCCGCCAGAACGGACTTCACCCGCTGATAGAACGGCTCACTGCTGGCCCTGCGGCAGAGAATGTTATAAAGGATCTCTGCCGTGGCATCGTCCTCGTTCTCAGGGGAAATGACCTCGTTGCCGCACTGCCGCAGATAATTTGCCGCCGTGCGTGCGGCCGTTTGCAGAGAAGCGATTGCATCCTCTTCCTCATGGCCGCGTTTGGTTCCGGGCAGCGGCTCATACTCGAAAACAAGGAAAAAGCGCCTTGTGATTGCCTCACGGGAGCCAAGCTGCCGAATGAGCTTCAGGTAGTCTTCCTGCAGGACACGGCAGCGCGGATCCTGCTCATGCTCCAGCTCCCTGCGGACGGTATCCAGATGCCGGTTAATGTCCGCACGCTTTGTCAATGCCTTGAATTGCACCTTGACCGGGGCAATTTTCAGATAGGAAATAAAGGAGTAAATGATGCTGCGCTGCTCTCTCGCGCTGCGCAGCAGGAAGTTGACGGGAACCACCTCTACAACCTTGACATAGCGGTGATCTCTTGTATAAATGACGCCGTGCTCAATCTTCTCGATAGGGATATAGTCCGCCAGGGCATTGAGCGGCTGAACGGCTTCTTCCTCCTGCAAGAAGGTCTTGAACTGCGTCACGCTGCGCTGCTTCAGATCAACAGAAAACCGGCTGCGGCTTTTGGGGAGCGGAGGATCTTCTGCTTCGCAGTCGCTTTTCCGCTGCTGCGCCCAACTGGGCAGCAGCGTTTTTCCATTTTTGCCGCCCTGCGTCCCATCGCGTGAAAGGATTCTGCGGTTGTGCAGAAAGCAAAAGAACAGGCGGATAAAAGCGGACAGGCTCATGCCGGATACGCCAATCAAAGCGAGAAGCACCAGCGGAAGAGCCGTCAGGCATAAAATCACGACGCGGACAGTGAGGGAAAACGGAAGGTGCAGAACCGGTACGCCAACCGCGAGGCCAAGGATGACCGCCTCAATCGTATTGCGGGTTTTCAAAAGCCCGCCGAAGAGTGTGCCGCCCTCCATAAAGTTGGGAGGAATCACATAAACCTCAAATTCTTCCGGTTTCATAGACAGCCTCCCTTACATCCGGTCTTTCCGCTTCGGCGGATCGGGCATCTTCTTGACGATCTCCTTATGATAGTCGATTTCACCGTCCGGTGCGGTAAATGGCTTCTTGATTACAGTGTCAACAGCATACTGCTTGTACCATTGGGCGCCATCGGCAGAGAAGACTTTCTGGTGTTCACCGTCCGGCGCGGCATATTGCCCGGTATGGTACATTCCAAAGGAAATGCCCTCCGGATGCTCCGGAGAATACTCTGTGCCGGTGATGCGCCCGCCGCCGATCTCAACGTCGGAATAGGATATTTGCGGTGCGGCGTCTCCCTGAGCAGTAATGCCCATGTAGGAGGACAACGCCTGTGACGCAAACTCTCCGGTGATGGAGCCGGTGGAGTGCAGGTCTCCGGCTGCGACCATACCGATCACATCGTTGGCAAAACGTCCGCCCTCCAGCATGGAATTGGTAAAAATACGCCCGCCGAGGCCAACGGAATGCTGTGACTCCCTGCGGAGTGAGGAAACCGAGGCGGTTCGGGTACTGGAAGCGACTTGCTGATGGGTCACGCCCATCTGCGACTTTTGAGAAGCGCTTTCGCTGCGCGTCTGCTTTGCCTGATGAACAACGCTTGACGCCTGCCGCTCGGCATTTACAGTACGCTCTGTGGCCTGATGCGCGGCGGACATGGTGGAGGAAGACGCTTTCTGTGTCGTTTGTGTTGCGGTTCTTACGGCGTCATTGGTGATTTTCCGACTGACAACGCCGGCCAGACCACCTTGCAGAAAGCCGGAAGATCCGGATGCGGCGGCGCCTGCGCGGCTGGAGGCTCTGTCGGCAAAGTTCCCGACAACTTTTCCAGCCATGCCGGCAGCGAGGGAGACACCCTTGAATGCCACCATCGCTTCACCCAACATGGAGCCGCCGGTATGCCCCACATTGACACCGATACTTGCCATGAAGCTGTCGATTTTCTGCGAGACTTTGAGAAAACCAACCGCGCAGAGAAACCAGACCAGGACATTTCCCGTCACGGCCTCGCGGCTGGAACTGCTGACTGCGGCTTCGACATCGCTTTCCTCCAGAGCAAACGCAGGTACCGCCAAGGTGAGCGCAAGCAAAAGAACGGTGCCCAGCAGCGGAATGATTCTATGATATTTCTTCGTGGTAATGACCTCCTACATGGAAAGCGGATTTGAGATGAATGTGCCGACCATCGTGATAAACAGCCGAAGACACCATGCGTTCATCAGCAGCAGGAATATCTGCCCGCCGAACATCCGGCACCAGCTCTTAAAAATATTTGCGGTGGATTGCGATGCGCCCATGGCAAAGGCTACCGGTGCGGTATAGACCAGGACGCCCAGCAGTACATACCGTTCTGCCGCTTCAAACAGCAGCTTAATGTAGTTCCACGCAAGAATCAGTGTCAGAATCAGAACGATCAGCGCAACGCCGCCGTTGGCACAGACGCCGATGATGGTCAGCAGAACAGAATTGAAGCTGGCAAAGTCCAAAGAAGGAAGCTCTGAGGACAGTATCCACGCATAAGGCGTTCCGCCTATCGTCAGCGCAATGTTTACGATTTCATCTGCATAGTACGCAAGCACAATGAACAGAATCGCCTTGGCGGTCAGCTTGACCGGATCCTCTGCGTCCACGCCCAAGCCCAGTCCATAGTTCTTGAACAGATTCCAGACCCAGCCCAACAGGATCAGCCCGATGGCAAGTGCCACCAGAAGGCTATACATGGTTTCCGCTGCGGGAAAATATCGCAGAAATGTGTTCATGTCACAGCCCAATGCCCCCAAAACAGAGGTGTTGATCATATCCAGACCGTACATGATCTGCTCCGCGATCCACTCTACAATACCGTCTAAAATTCCCATAGCTTTTACGGGGCGGTCCACTGCCCGCCGCTGAAGAAGGGCGTAACATAGCTCATAATGAAGCCAAGGCCATTCAGCACGGCCCAAGTGATAATGATTCGCTTGAGCCATGCCCGGCTTTCATCGACGGTTCGGCCGCTGCGGGAGAAATTCATCATCAGCAGTGCGACTGCGGCCGTAACGATGGCTGCAATCGTGGAGATGCCGAGGATCTGCGTATAGACATCCCGCATGATCTCATTGGCCTTCTCCCACACGGTTGCGGCAGAGGCCGGCTGACAGAGAGAAGCGGATAGCGTGGCGGTCAGAAACGCCGCATACAGCCAACGGCCGATATTGCCACGTGGCTTTTTCCCAATACGGGGAGACGGACACTTGTGCTTCAAAAGCATTACCTCCTTGTGTTGCCCAAAAGCAGGAAACAGCACCCAGCGAAAGCCGGATGCTGTTTCATTGACCGCAGAAGGGCATAAAAAAAGACGCACATCAAAAATGGCGTTCTCCTGCGGCTGCTTTTGGTTTGTTTATAGTTTTGAGCATACTTAGTTTAACATACGGCGATTTTGCGTTCAATAGCAAAACCCTTCCAATTTCCTCCCAATTCTCTTTCAAAATACTCTCACACATCTGGCGGGAAAAAGCAGTCCAGCGTTTTCAAAGTGTCCTGCGCGGAAAATCCCCAAAGGACAGAGCTTAACGCTTCCACGGCAGCTTTGCGCAGGCGGTAGTAGGTGCTGAAGCTAATGTCCCTGATATGCGGGTGGAGCGCTTCAATGATCTCCTCCACATTTTTCAGCTTCTGTGGGGATAAAAATGAGTAATACAAAATCCAGTAGTACACCTCTCCGCTCTGGTGGTGCGTGCGGAGAAGGTTGACGGAATTTTCAAGCAGGGTCAGCATTTTGTAGCTGCGCTCAATGCACCTGGCATGATTTTCGATGTCCGTGCCGCCGAGATCCGCGCCTGCCATATAGATGGACTCCAAAAAATCTTCAATGCTGCAATCATAATCAATGCGAAACTGATTTTTGACCTGTCGGATAGACAGTTCCAGGCTCCATGTTACATCTCGATATTTTTTGAGCAGTCTCCATGTATCGTGATAGCGGGCATCCTCTTCCGGCCGTTTTTCATACATCTTTCCTGACATTGTCGCACGCTCCTTCCGCTTCAGCATTTGGGATGATCGTCATTTCAAACCGATACAACGGACTGCCGGCGCCGCAGCAGATCGCAAGTCCCGCTGAGATAGTGCCTTTCTCTATTCCTACCGTGCAGTCGTCGGATAATGGATATAACATATATTTGGATTTTGGGCATGAAAGGCAGGAAATGCCTTGCGCTTCAAGGGTTCGCAGCACTTTCCGAACGAAGTACAGCATGTGAGGTTTTGAAACGCTGGGAAGCTCTGTTGAAACGCAGATCTGCTCATCAGAAATTGAGCCGGACTCTGGCGAAATGGTATCTGGCACAGATACGCGAAGGTTCAGACACATAGCAACCTCCTCTTTGTCTATCATGACATCCGAAATTTGGAACATGGTTGAGAGATAATTCTTTAGGTAAATTACCGTTCCGCTGCGGCCTGGGAAAGTCAGCAGAGAAAGATAATCAAAATCGGCCAGTTTTTTGAGCAGCCGCCCCACGCTGGAACGGGAGATTCCCCAGCGCGCGGATAATTCGCTGTAATTGACGAGCGGATTCCCTGTGCCGTTTCTGAAATACACAACTGGCCCGATCTCAGAGCCGCGTACTTGCTGATCCTTATAAATCGCAGAGATCCAAAGATCCAGAATGACATCCATCTCAGATGCGCGTCCCGCGGAGATCAACTCCGTTGCCGTTGAAACAGGAATGAAGAAGAAACCGGAGTCTTTTTGGCATGGGCAGTTATAATCGAGCGCGGTGTTATTGCGCCGCCAGTCCGTAATGGAGAACTTTACGATATGCCCGCGGCCGAGGCGGGTAAATGTAATGAGCTGCCGATCCTGCAAGGATTTTAGGATTGCAAATGCCTGGTAGTGAAAGCGTACACGGAACCATTCCGTGATGTCAGTGATGGAGCAGATCCATTCGCCCGGATATACCGTGTATGAGATCCCGTCTATGCGCCGATAAGAGGTTCTGAAGTTGGCATAGGAGCAAAGAACTACAAAATAAAAAAGACCGGAGCATCCGCCTGTGCGAATGCTCCGGTCTGTGAGTAGGTCCTGTACGAATTCTCGATAGATTCGGCAGCGAGGAAAATCTACAATCTGCCTGAGCTCAAGCTGGTAGTTTTTCATATAAAATCTCCTGTTATTTTTGATAGATGAAAAGAATCTCATCCTGTGCTAAAAGAATGTTTAGAAGTATTTAGATGCTAAAAACCCTGCTAAACGAATTAGGAAACACAACAGAACAGTTGGTGAAGCTCTGTGCACTTGGTGCAATAGAGAGCACTGAAAAAAGTGCGCTCTGGGGCACGGAGGCTGTTAAAATGCATCTATAACGGCTTATGTGATATTAGATTGGTGCTTTGGTAAGGATGAGGTCGGCAGTTCGAATCTGCCCAGCAGCTCCAGAAAGTCCTGAAATCTCAATGGTTTCGGGACTTTTGCTTTAGATGAAAACCTTGAGGTGGCAAAAAAACCTTGAGAAAACCTTGAGCTAAAAAGAGACGGTAGACACATTCAATGCCTACCGTCTCTTTCTGTTTGCTTCTATTTAGGTATCACTGTCTGCTTTGGAGTCAAACATTTCGGCGGCAGCACGCTCATTGTCTTCTGATAATCTACGCTTACGTCTGATTGCTGCATTGATGCTGCTATCTTTTAATTGGAGATGCCTTTCGTTCAAATCGCGCAGATAGTACATTTCATTTACACATTTCGCTTTGAACATCTCATTGAAATATTTCTCGGGGATGGCAGACTCACTGGCGTCTTTCTTTAACTCACCGATATCAATCCGATTTTCAAGAAAAGCGTTTATAGCATCGGATTCAAAGGTAAGCATCGGCTTTCTTGTACAGAAATTGCGCATTAAGTCGATTCCTTCAAAGTCAGCAAGTCTGGCGATGAGTTCTGCCACATCTTTTTCGGTCCGAACAGATTCAGTGGACTTATCAATACGCCCAACAAGGTAGTCGATAGATGTGTTGAGATAGTCGGCAATAGCATATAGCTTATCGACAGATGGGACAGCAAGACCAGATTCGTAGTAGGTCATTGAGCTTGCAGTGATATTAAGGTCACGAGCCATAGTTGCCTTATTTATCCCACGGGCTTCTCGGCATAGCTTAAGTCGGCTGGCTAAAATGGAACTGTCTACTTTTACAGGTTTGTTATACATATTACATTCCTCCACTTTTGATTATAGCGAGGGGAAAGTACACTGTCAACGATGATTAGCGCAAATTGAAAAATATTGTTATAAAATACTTGACATAAGTGCAAGAATGGTATATATTAGTCACAGTCCAGTGAGGACTTTATTTTTTCAATATTGATTAGCGCTAATTGAAATAAAGAATTCAAGAGCGCTTGTATTCCAAATCCGTTCAAGAATCTTGGATGGGTAATTTTTACAAGAGATAATTAGCGTAAATTTAAGAACGGAGCAATGAAATAATGAAACAGTTCATGAGCATTAAAGATACTGCAACGTACAGTGGCCTCAGTCAATTCTACATCCGCAATCGGTGTAAAAATGGCACAATACCGCATCGAATGGTGGGGAAAAAGTATATGGTGGACTATGAGGCATTTATCGAGAGAGAACACAAATTGGCAGTACAGAGTATTGCGACACTGTCTGCACCTAAGGGGGAAATATAATGGCTTCGGTAAAGAAGAAGCAGCGAAAGAATGGCAGTTTTTTCTATGAGATATCTGTTAGCAGAGGCTACAGCAAATCTCCCTATACGATGAGATGGGATGTACCAGAGGGATTAGCTGGAAAGACTGTCAAAGCGAGGCTTCGAGATGTGGCAGCAAAGTTTGAGCAGGATTGCAAGAACGGAAAGGTCAAGACACGAAAAGAGAGAAAGGAAGAGCTACAGCAAGCGGAACTGAAAAGAATTCTTGATGAGAAGAACAGAATGACGTTCAAGCGATACTGTGAAGAAACCTTTCTGCCAGACATTCGACAGCGATGCAGCGAAAACACAATTTACAATTATCGTCTTCAACTTGAGAAGCATGTCTATCCTGATATTGGGCAGTTGGAGATGCAGGGAATCAAGGCGGGAGATATCAACCAGCTTTTGAGAAAGCATCAAGCAGCGAGTGATTCGCTATCTACGCCTATTAAGGTCTATACCATCGTTCGAGCGGTTATGAAGATGGCCTACAAGGATGAGCTGATAGAGCACAATCCTATGGATAGAGTTGATAGACCGAGCAAACGCAAGGATTTGAGCAAGGCGCAGTCTTCGATGTCGTGCACGGTCGATGAAATTCAGAAACTTTGTGAAGCACTAAAGACGGAACCGATTCTTTGGCAAGCTCTTGTTCGGCTGCTGATTGACAGAGGAATGAGGATTGGAGAATGCGTTGGCTTGCTTTGGAGCAATGTTGACTTCGATAAGGCGAGAATCACCGTAGATGGTACGTTAGTTTATTCACCCGATAAAGGCGTGTTCCGAGACAGAACCAAGAACGGAAAGAGCCGAGAGTTTGGGATTGACCCTGATATCATAAGACTGCTCAAGGTCTTAAAAGAAAAGCAAAAGCTCACAGAAGAATCGGAATACGTGTTTACAAACGAGCAAACAGGAAAACCGCTGCATCCAAATTCGCCCCGTCGTTATTTGAAGAAACTTGGAGAGAAGTGCGGTATCAAGGGGATTCATCCTCACATGCTGCGACATAGCTTTGCAAGTATTGCCATTACGAGCGGTGCAGATATTGCGAGTGTATCGGAAAAGCTGGGACATAGCGATAAGGCAGTGACGCTCAGAATGTATACACACGCTGATGCGGTAAGTATTGATAAGGCCAGTGAGACATATAGGGATGCAATCAAGCCAAAGAAAAATGATGCTGATAATAAGGAAGAGAGGACAAAAAAATGACGTTAATGAAAATTTACAACGAGATATTGCTTAAGGAGTAGAACGAGAAGAAAACGCTCCATAAGGGAGAAAGTAGCTGGAAACCAGAATGCTGTGAGGATTATTCTGTGCCAGAGTTCCATATCCCTGAGAGCAGAGCAAAAGCAGCACAGAGAAGAAAGCTATCTAAGGTGCTGGCATTTGTCAAGCGAGCACAGAGTATTAGGCTGAACACTGGATGTACCATTATGCCTATTCCAACGACAAACAAGAATATGATAGCGATTGCGGGTTCTGTGGCAAATGTGTCTAATCTGATAAAGTTCATGTGCGAGATTGGACTTATCAGTATTGAAAGTGACAAGTACCGATTTAACAGTAGACGTGCAGGAGGAAATTTTTCAAAAAAGTACCGATATTACTACGAAAATGAAGTGAGGCTCATAGAGTACTGTAAACAAGAGGGCATAAAAGAACATCTTACCAAGAACTGTCAGAAGAAAAATGAAGAAGCTTTACCAGCATACCTTATGATTAGTCCTGAAAACATTGCATTTTCGTCGAGAGTAAGATTGGTGAAGCCGAAGAATGTTTCAGTACAGAAAAGGAGATTCGGAATCATACTTGCTTTGCGATGGAGAATGTAGAGAATCGCCAAGAGGTCTATGACGAGATGGAGGCATATCAGAAAGCCGTAGTCAGTGCAGAGGGAGGAAAGCTTTACGGAAGTGAAATTTTCTTCCACGAGAGCTGCATTTATCTCGACGTTCTGAAATCGCTGCTTGATAATGGGTTCTTCTGCTGGGAATGTTATGACGCTTTTTACGCGAGAAAAGAAGGAGTAACACAAGAAGAGTTTGAAAGATATGTCGAAGTGTTGGTAGAGGAAAAAGCAAATGCGTATATCAAGAGGTATCACAAGATGAGTGCTAAGAGAGCGCGTTAAGACGATTAAAAAGAAGAACTGACATGTCGAAAGAAGACATCAATAGTTATAGACCAGTTCAGAACAGGCATAGAGAAAGCCTCGCAGTGATGGAATTTTTTAGAAACCATTACTGCGGGGCTTTTGGTGTAATAAGAGGTCATGCAGCGTTACCAAGACGTCGCTTAACAGACACGGATTGAACCGATGTCTTCATATGAGCGCGTCTATCTGACGACGACGGAAACGCTGCCCGTCAGCCTGCAAAGGATATTGGGCGAGGAGCGGCATCTCCAAACGC
>ERZ894244.1634-NODE-1634-length-10827-cov-12.494709_pt1 | contig 10827 bp, 14 predicted proteins | sample MGYA00380299_ERZ894244 | MGnify/ENA primary metagenome ERZ894244 (study PRJEB32331, sample SAMN06328444) | human gut metagenome | biome: human gut microbiome; feature: stool | host: Homo sapiens | collected 2014-06-26 ... | reverse complement strand
GCCTTATCCGGGGCGAGAACCTCGGGAGCGGGCTGTTCCTGCTTGGGAACCTGTGCGGCTGCTTCGGGCTGGGCCGGGGCAGGGCCAGAGCCCGGTCCTGTTGCGTCAGTTACGATTTTTGCTTTTTCATCGGCCATTCGCATTTCCTCCTTCTTATTTGATGGCATGAAAAAAGGGCCTGACCTCTTACAGTCAAGCCCCGCTTGTAGGGATACCTCCTTTCTCTGCCTATGAAAAAACCGCCCTGTGTCTCATTAGGGCGGTGATTTCAGTAGGTTGGCAGTCCATATTTGGTTGTTTTATTGTGTATCCCTTTGTCCACCGACGCAAACTGTCCAAAATGCAGAAAAAGCGGCGGGAGCTCCCGCCGCTTTTCTTTTTTATGAATCAAACTTCCTTCTTGCCGATGCGGATGAGACGCACGACCACGGGGCTCAGCACCACGTTGAACAGGAGTTCAAAGATAAAGTTCGCGCCGACAAGGCCAACGATCATATACTGGCCGACATTCGCGCCAAAACCCATCGCATCCGCCCAGCCGCCGATGGTCTCCATAAAGAAGAGCAGGCAGCCGATCAGGAACACGCCGGTATTGACCACCGGACAGACCACTGCGGCCACCGCCACGGCAAGCATGCGGTTCTTGTTCTCAAGCGCCTTGTAGACAAGGCCGGAGAGAAGGCCCGCCAGCGTGCCCTTGACGAGCACCGTCAGGATCGTGCCAAGCGCGTTGACGCCGAGGAACGCCGCCGCGTCGCCGCTGAGCAGCACGACCACGCCAAACACAAATCCGAGCCACGCGCCAGCACCTGCGCCGTAGAGCGCCGCACCGATAACGACCGGCACCAGCACCAGCGAAATGCTGAACGTGCCAAACCGGATAAAGCTGCCCATCAGCTGCAGAACGATCACAATAGCGGTGAACAGACCGAGACCAACGATCTTCTGCGTGTTGTTGTTCTTACTCATATGTTTCTCCTTTCACCCGGCCGTCCGTGCAAGGGGGGGCTATACAGGTGTTACAGCAGGAGCGCGCCGCGGAAAAAGCTCCTCCTCACAGCGCACCTTGTTTTTCTGCCGAAACTGGACGTCCGACGTGCCGAGATATCATACCAAACAACGGTGACAATTTCAAGTGGAATATTTATATATTTTTATAGGATATCCATATAAGTCAGGCGGCAAAAAAGAGCTTGAGAAAATCTTCTCAAGCTCTTTTTAATCTCCATGATGTATGCCACAACAGAAGCCGCCGTGTACGCCGCAGCAGAACAAACGGATGTCACAACTGCGCGCTCTTCCCTGCTGAAAAAGTCAGCATTTGCAAGGGGTTTAGTCCTGGTCCCAGTTGTGGTAGGTATTTTGGACATCCTCTTACATTTTGAAAAATTCCAACTGTCACGCCAACGCCACACAATTCTGCGCCTGACTAAGCCTGATTTTCCAGTGCATTTTCATTTGGCAAATTCTGTTGTGCGGATACGCTGCTTTATTCGAGCGTCATATCCGTTTTCCTGTAAATAATCATAACAGAACTGCTTCCCTTTTTCAAGCCCAAAAATCAAAGTCCTACCCCTACCTGATAGGCTTCCTCTCTCCCCCTTTGACCTTTTCTCTCCCGAAAATGTAAATTCGACTATCCAAGAACTGTGCTGCTCTTATGAGTGGTGCAGTTCTTTTTATATATCCAACTCTACCCAAGAAAGGAGGTGTCCCCATGGTGTTCTTTACTCTCTTCCTGCTCTTCGTGTTCCCGTTCCTGCAAGCTGGCCCGCTCGATAATTGGGCCTCGTTCCTCGCGTGGGCAATTTTTATTGTCATCCCGCTCATTGTCACTGTTCTGCTCTGCATCTCATCTACGCACGAAAACGACAACGACAGCAAGAAAAATTGAACCTGCATTTTCAAGCGAAAGGAGGTGTCTCAGATGACTGGAGAAGGCATTGCGCTCTGCATGGAGGTCTTGTTCGTCCTCTTCATTCTCATTGGCTGCATCTAATCACAGCACCAACCACAGACCTATCCACCAACCTACATCAAGAAAGGAAGTAAACACTATGTCAAGAAATGAACTCATCGCCAAAATCGAAGCCCTCAACGAATGGGAAGTCATGATGGAAGAGGCCAAGACTGAGGCAGACGCTATTCGTAGCAGCATCAAGGCAGAAATGGAGGAACGAGGTGTAGAAGAATTGCAGGCTGGCAGCTACATCATCCGCTGGACCTCTGTACTTTCGAACCGCTTTGATTCTGCCGCCTTTAAGCGTGTGCATGATGACCTCTACAAGGCTTTTACGAAACAGGTCGCATCCCGCCGATTCAGTATCAGCGCATGAAAAAAGCCCCTTGTCTGACTGCCTACCAAGCCACAGACAAAGAGCTTCATACTACACGCCAAAGGAGCGGGTACAGCGATTATACTGTATTCGCTCCTGACTTTCAAGGAGGAAATTACCGTGAAACAGCTAACGTCTTATAATCGTGTCGCAGGATATCTCAACAAGCTGTTTGACCTGCTCAATCAGAGATTTTTTGAAAGTGCACTGTCAAGACCGACCATCACCATCCAGTCCACGCCAAGGGCTTACGGGCACTTCTCTATGAGAGATGACACTTGGGTATCGGTCACGGGAAGCAGCAATGAAATAAACATCGGAGCTGGAACGCTCGCAAGACCCATTGAAAATATCTGTGCGACGCTGCTTCACGAGATGGTGCATTACTACTGCCATGTCAATGGCATCAAGGACACCAGCCGAGGCAATACCTACCACAACAAACGCTTCAAGCAAGTTGCCGAGAGCCATGGTCTGACAGTGAGCCATCACGAAAAATACGGCTGGACCATCACTGAGCCAAACGACGAGCTGCTGACTTTTGTGCTCGAAAACGATTTGAGCGATATTCTTATCACCCGCAACGAGTTCTACGGAGTATCGGTTTCAGGAACAGGAACACACAGCAACACCCCGCCGCTCCCGCCGAAGACAAGCAGCAGTCGGAAATATATCTGCCCCTGCTGTGGGAACAGTGTTCGGGCAACTAAGAGCGTTCACATCGCTTGCTTGGATTGTAAGGAGGCAATGATTCTTGCATCTTGATATTCAATAAGAAATTATTATAGATTTCCTTTCTCTGAGCGACGCAAGGCAGGGGGGCTATCCTTATACCCCGAAGACGCTGCAAACAATTCTGAGAGGAAAAAGATAATTAAATATCTTATTGAGCAGCGTGTTCTATCCCTCACCGGCACTATCCAATAAGGTATACCTTTACGACCACACCAAAAGCCGATGAATTTTCTGTCTGAGAACCACCAAAAGCAGTTTTCGGATATGTGCGGAAATTCATCGGCTTTTTCATACACTTTTCAAGGAGGTTATCATGGAAAACAGAACCTACTACTACGCCTGTGTCAGCACCAAGGAACAAAATCTTGACCGTCAGCTCAATGCTTTTCGACAGCTCGGCGCGACTGACCGTGATATCGTGACCGATAAGGAGTCAGGGAAAAACCTCGACCGCTCAGGCTATCAGGCACTCAAGACAACCATTCTCCGTCAGGGGGATACGCTCGTCATTAAGTCTCTCGACCGACTCAGACGCAACAAGGGTGACATAAGAGCAGAACTGCAATACTTCAAGGAGCATGGCATCCGTGTTAAAATCATTGACCTTCCCACGACGATGACCGACTTCCCCATTGGGCAAGAATGGGTGCTTGAGATGGTCAACAACATTCTCATCGAAGTTCTCGGCACGATAGCAGAGCAAGAGCGCACGACCATCAGGCAGCGTCAAAGGGAGGGAATTGAAAGTGCACGTTCAAAAGGCAAACACTTAGGCAGACCTCCCCTGCAAAGGCCCGAAAATTGGGAAGCAGTCTATGCCTCATGGCAGCGCGGAGAATTGACCGCAAGAAAGGCAATGGAGCTGACAGGGCTGAAACGCAGCAGCTTTTATAAGCTTGTCAAGAAGATGGAGCAGTAAAAGAGAACGCCCCCATGCAGAGGATCCGCTCGCGGATCCTCTGCACAGGGGGCTGTGTAAGTTCTTAACTCAGGTGCGAAGAAATTCTCCCTACGTCAACATCTGTATAGGGGCATCCCATAGCGATGCAGAAATTCAGCGTGTCTTGCGCCATAGACCAGTTTGAGTCATCGCTATCATTCGTGTAATAGGTTCCGTTCTTATATACGACAACACTCCTTGTCGTTCCACCAAAGCCGTTCTGAGCAGAATAATCTATGAACACATAATAGGCGTGTTCTACCTCCGTATCCTCCACAACAACGACTTTATTCAACTGCAATGAGCTTGGATTTTTTAATCTGCTCTGCAAGTCACTACAAGCGACAACCGCTCTCTCTTCATCGCCAGATAGTTCTACCTGTGATTCCCACATTGATGTAGAGTCATCATCCGAGTTGCCTATAACCGAAGTTATCATACTCTTTCCGCTCGTAACAAGAAACAGTGCACATAGCACTAATGATATCACTCCTTTAATGGATATCTTATTGCTCTGTGTTTTTAGGTAGTTATCCTTGACCATGCCGCGAATCAAAGGAATCGCAAGCATAAAATTAACTGCGGTTATTAGCCCCAATATTCCAAGATATACTATCTCCTCGATTTTTCCATCTAAGCCAAGTGCGAGCTGAACAAAAACGAACACAATCATTTCGACCACATAAAGCGGCCATAATAAGAGCGACCATTTGAAGTAATTCTTTTTTTGTGCAGCACTTACCACATCCGCTTTCGTGCTCATTTCGGTCTCAGGATTCTCTTTCAATGGATTCCCGCAGTAAGGACATGCAGCAGCTTTGTCCGAAACCTCTCTCCCGCATTCTGGACAAGTAATCAAGGCCACAAGCGTTTCCTCCTCTTTCTTCTATGCTATATGTGTCGTATTCCTGTCTCAATAGATTTGGTTCCTAAGTTTTACCGTGTTGATAATGTCCTCATTTGCATCAGGTAATGACTTTGCATCTGTCAAATCCAATACTCTTCATTCAGATTGCGACGCGGGATTCCATTCCTTCAAAATGTCATCAATCGCGTCGCCTTTGGTCAATAGAGTTGCGGTTTTCTCAAGATTTGCAAGTGCCAACTTTGTCAACTCTGTTTCCTGCGCGATTCCTTCTTGCAGTTCTTCAAGTCCACTATTCCAAAGGTCTGAACTCCCACTTTCTATGCCAGACACAATCGCCGTTGCACCACTATAAAGCTTGTATACGGAATTGACATACTGCGTTGCGAATTCGTTACTCCCTGTATAGTCAAGTTTGTTTGCAAAAGCTCCAATCTTATTGTAACTGCTGTATAGCTTGGTTTCTGAACCGGAACTCAATGCGTCCACAAAATCTGACATTGCATAAACAAGGTCCGACGTTTTATTGTGCAGGATAGAAAGGTCAAAATACTGAATCTCATCATTCATATAGTCGTGAAATTCCTGTAGAAAATCCACGACAGGATAGAATTCATCCGATTCCGAAATCGTCATCCGATTCTCTATATTCCTTGCACAGTCAATGATACCCGATATTTTTGAAATTGCGTCATCGCTTATATACTCATCGTTATTTTCGTAATACCACCAATGGCCGAACGCTTGGTCTGCTCCATACGCAATCAAGGCGTACCCCAATCAAGGCGTACCCAATGTTTTTAAGGGTGGTATCATCTAACTTGCTGACAATTTGGTTGCCTTCATCATAATCGCCAGCTTCAATTGCACTCTGAAAGCTATCCAAAGCAATGCTCTGATAGGTATCCCTCGCATCAGTCAAAGTCTGGCAATTAGAAACTGTTCCCTGCTCATCTGAACTGAGCGCTGCATAGGATTCCTCCGCTTCACTGATTGCTGGACCACTTTCAATTGTTACCTCGCCAATGCTGTTAATCTGCTTTTCTGCGGTCCTGACAGCTTGGCTTTTACATCCGGTCAGGGCAAGACAAGCGATGATTGCAAATACGACGAATACATATTTCTTCATATATGTTTTCTCCCTATCTTTTTCTATCTGCTGAAGGCTCACACTTTTTTGAAATCACCCGACTTGATTGTCATCATCCCCGGCAAATCCAAAGACAAGGTCACGCTCTTCGCCTTATCTCCGTCTGCTGATTGGAAAGCCTCAATCGTTCCGGCCTTGATGAACTGACCTCCATCTTTCACGTAAATGGTCTTCCCGTCAAAATAGAAGTCCCACGAATCAGATTTATTTACTTGATTTGTCATGTTGAACGTATAGAAGCTGAGCGTTCCACCGGAAACGCTGAAATGCAGCTGCTGCTCATCGGTAAAGGAAAGCGATAAGAAAAGCACCGAGCCGCCTGACCAGATATCGACTTCGCTTTTATCCCACTGGACAAATCCCATGGCCATCAGTCTCGCTCCGGCAAACTTATCATTTGTCAAGGTATCCTGATATCCTTGAATCGCAGAAAATGTTTCAGCGGTGTCCACGTAATTATGGTTATCCATCTGCCAATTCAGGTACTGATAAAGAAAATCCTGCACCCATTCTTCATTTGTATCATGCAGATAAAGGAAGCCATAGGCATCTTTATAATCTTCTTGAGAAATCAGTGATTTTGAAATCTCATCCAGTGTGGATTGAAGCGTTTCATTCACTTCGCAGGTCTTGAAAATTTCCGTTGCTTTTTCGTAGTTCTGGTTTTTTGCCAAATCTTCCCCATAAGCAATCCTGACATCGTTAAGCGTTTCCTGAGCGGGGGCATAGGTATCCACTAACGTTTCCAGAACTAAAATACTTGCTTCGTAGTTTCCGCTTTCACTCAGTTGTACTCCATAGAGCCGATACGCCTCATTAGCCTGTTCAGCAGAATCCTTATAGTCCTCTAAAGACGAGAAAAGCGCGCTTGCTTCCAGATACTCGCCTTTATCGCAAAGTTTTTGAGCCTTTCTATAATCAAACGCTTTGCAACCAGTTAACGTTCCACACAGCATAGCAGCAATCAGGAAAATCCCTGTCAATCGAACAAAACGCTTCATTTTTCCCTCCGATAATTTATTCTATATGATACCAGGTTTCGAACGCGCTTGCCTCTGTAAGCGCCGGATAAAGCGTCATAACGTCCTTATCCTTGTTGAATTGAACTCTGTAGGTACGCTGCGTATCTCCGAGCCGTATTTTCACCTTGTTTCCAAATGCCGGTTTCCAATCAAACACAGCAGCCGTCATATCCAGCCACTCATAACCGGTTTCAAGTCGGTACTCAATTTCATCTCCGGAAATATCGAGTACCTTGATTATCGAATCATCAAGGACATACCAGTCCTTCGCAAAATTCTTTTTAAGGCTGGCTATGCTAACGCTATAAACTGCAATCAGAATTACTAGTACAGCGCATACCGCAATGCCTAAGTAAGTTGCTGTCTTTGAGGATTTTTTGACTACCAAAGTCATCTGAGGTTCTTCTTGCTCTTCCGTAGCTTTGTTAGAAGTAACCTCGATTGGTTCCCCATTTTCTAAGCTCGCAGCAGAGAAACGACACGCTTCCGCTCTTTCTCTGGAATCCTTATGTTCTGAAATGCTGTCAAACATCTCTGCGCATCCTCTAAAGCTGAGAGGTGTTCTGCATCTCTGCATCATGGCAAGCGCCTTCTGATAGGTCTGCTCATTCTGCTCATAGGGATAGCTGCAATTGGGGCAAATAGAGCCATCTGCTATCGCGTGTCCGCATCTTGGGCAAAGGTCTTCCATGAACTCACCTCAAATCTTTTTCAGCATTTCGGCTTTCTTTGCCTCAAATTCAGCCTCTGTGAGCACACCGTTATCCTTGAGTTCGGCCAACTTACCCAACTGCTCAAGCAACGACATTGTGTTATCTGTAGCCGCACCATTTGATTCGACAGGAGCGTTTAAGACTGGCTGCTGTGCGACCTGAACTTGTTGCGCAGCATAACTTTCCTTGCACAGGTCTACAATTACCCAAATCAAGCCAAGAAAAAATCCTTCGATGCCATGTTTTAAGCAGGTGTCATTCGGATATCCTTTGCTCTTCATGATTTGATAGCAAATCACGCTGCACAATAACCACAGAATGATAAATACTGCTTCCATTTGATTTTCTCCTCTCTAATCCTGTTTCCAATTTCTAAATAGATGCTCCTTATCATCGTGTCTCCCTCTCCGTCATTATATATTGTCGTGTTATACGCGTCAATAGTGCTTGTCGGATTATTTTGTTGCACTTCCTTTTTGGATAAACTGTCTGTAAAGGTGGTGGAACATTTGGAGAACGAATATCTGAAACCCGACTTCGATAACACGGAACGCTTGGAAAACCTCTCCTATGCCATTGGTTACTATCGCAAGGAAAAAGGCTTGTCACAGGAGCAATTAGCTGAAAAATTGGGCATCAGCCGTCAGCATCTTGCAGCAGTAGAAGCCCCAAGAATGAATCGTGGTCTATCTCTCGAATTGCTCTTCAATATCGCCTCTGTGCTGGAAATTGAGCCATACCTGTTGTTGAAATTTAGACTTCAAAAATGATTGAAAAATAACTGCCCTACCACTTGTAGCTTCTTCTTAAAGTGGTAGGGCAGTTTTTGAAATTTATGCTTCCCATGTGCAAAGAGAAAGCCCCCCAGCAAAGGATCCGCTCGCGGATCCTCTGCACAGGGGGCTATATACTTCTAACCTATTTTGCTCAAAAAGGGATATTGTCTATATCAAAAAATGAGTCCTCGTCGTCTGGTAAAGTACTACCTCTCGAATTTACCCTATCCTCTACGTCATCTTCCCATTCTCTTTGCTCAGAGTCTTCATCTTCTGTATCTTCTTCTCTCCAAGCTCTGATGGCATCCTTTGCATAGTCTGGAAGCCACTCTAACTCAGAATCTTCAAATTCTTCATCTTCTTCATCCTCTAAGCCAAATCTGTCTTCATCGTCTTTCAAGTCATGCAGAACACAAATAACCGTTGGCTTTCCCTTTGCTCTTTGTACTTTGAGCAATCCTGCACTCTCAAGATGCTTAATGCACTCGCTTACAGTAGTAGGAGACATATTCAGCTTATTTGCCATGCCCCTTATGCTCTCCCATACGATACGTTCATCAGTGTCTTTTCCTAATGCTTTTGCAAATCCATTTAGATATCCATACAGAAGAGCATCTGAATTTGATAGTCCATCAAAGAACAACGCTCTATATGGCACAGATACAAATTTATCTGTGAGCTAAGTATTCATTTTTTTCTTCTCCATGTTAACACTGTTCTTATTTTGTAATTTTTTCATTATATCTCGACTTTCCCATCATTAAGATGTTAAATAAAAATTTAAGCTACATGAGCCTTTGGCGAATGTTATTGTAATCTTAATTTCAGTACTTAATCTTTTAGTAATCTATTTTTAATCTTATAGTAATCTAATGTGAGCTTGTAAGTATTGGAAATTCAGGACTTTTGCACTTTTCACTTTACACTTACCATAAGGTTTCTGAACACCTGTGTTGGATATTTGCATCACTCATACTCATGGACTGATTCAGTAGTGTCAGCATTTTAGTACAGTAGTGTCCAGAGCAATATCACAGGAATGCTAAAAGCCTTGATTTATACGAAATTATATGGAATATTCTCAATTCCATTCGCTACAGCTCTTTTGCTTCTGTAGGTATAATAGCATATATATTTACATTATGTCAATAGTTTATAACATAATTTACATTTTATTCAATCTTTTTGAATTTATTCCTATTTTATTTTAATTTGAATAGTGCAGCATTGAATCTGTATATTTGCATACTCACATTGCCATAAGAACGCTCCTGCTCTTAGCAATTTCAACAATATCCCTATCACGCAAGCTCTTTAGGTAGGTCTGTGTGATTTGGATGTTCTCATGTCCCAGCAAGCGTGAAATGGTGTAGAGGTCAGTCCCCATCTTGACGTGCTGTTGAGCGAAAAAATGACGACAGGTATGGGGCGAAACGCGAACATCCTCTATTCCCTCTCCGTACAGCTTTACGATAATCTCTACCGCTGTAACTGTCAGCATCTTCCCATGGAACGAAAGGAAGTAATAGTCATCAGTCTTCTTGTAGAGGAAATAGCTCTCTCTAACGCTCTCATACTTCATCATCGCTTTTCTGAGCACGGGTGTGATAGGAACCACTCTCTGCTTGTGATTCTTCCCGTTGATGATGATATAGTCCTCGTGAACATCTTCTGGCTTGATACTGCAAAGCTCCAAGCAGCGAATCCCTGTCTCAAAGAACATCGTTAATATCGCGCGGTCACGAATAGCCTTGAAGCTGTTCCCACTGCAATTTTTCATCATGCGCTTTACCTGTTCAGGCGTAAAGGGAGTGATGACAGGCTTTTCCTCTTTGCACCAGATGAAGTTTCCCTTCGTGTTGAACGCTCCGTAGCCCTCTCCATAGCAATATTGAATAAAGGACTTCAATCCTTTCAGAATGCCATTGATATATGTTCCCTTCCTGCGACTGGCTGTGAGCATTTTTACAAGCTGTCTCACTGTCGCTAAAGTAATTCCTTCTACGTTCTCGATGCCCACGGACTGGCAAAAACGCAGAAAGAGATTGAGGTTATTGCGATAGCCCTTAATCGTTCTTGGACTATACTGCCTAACCTCAATCTCAATCAGATACTCTTTGATAGCCTGTTCAATTTTCATCTCGACACCCTCTATTTTGACACAATGTATGTCACAACAGAAGCCGCCGTGTACGCCATAGCAGGACAAAGATATGTCACAACTCGGGTATCACACTGCTGAAAAAGTCAGCATTTGCAAGGGGTTTAGTCCTGGTCCCAGTTGTGGTAG
>ERZ894244.1620-NODE-1620-length-10902-cov-10.099659_pt1 | contig 10902 bp, 16 predicted proteins | sample MGYA00380299_ERZ894244 | MGnify/ENA primary metagenome ERZ894244 (study PRJEB32331, sample SAMN06328444) | human gut metagenome | biome: human gut microbiome; feature: stool | host: Homo sapiens | collected 2014-06-26 ... | reverse complement strand
GAAGACCGTGATGGCCGTCTGCTACCAACTTCACGCGCAGCGTATTCTGGCGCTGTCGTACGGCGTGGTGCCTATTCTGCGCAATCAGGAGCTGCACGACAAGTATCATTTCTTGGTCGATGCGCTCGAATTCCTCGATCAGTACCGCAAACTCAAGGGCGAGGATCTGCTGGCCATCGTGGGCGGCAGCTTCGGACCCGACGGAGGTGCGTCGTATGTCGAGATCGCCAATGTGGACAACATCCGCCGGCGCAACGAGGAGATCGTTGCGGCGCAAAAGTGTTAGCCGTTGAAAGGGGAGCTGAAGGATAAGGTCGCCCGCGGCGTGGCGTGGAGCATGGCCGAGAAGATCGGTACGATGCTCCTCCAGATGGCCGTGAGCCTTATTATCCTGCGCCTGCTGACCCGCGACATCCTCGGCGTCATGGCGATTCCGACGGCCGTGGTGGCCGTGGCGCTGGTGCTCGTGGACAGCGGTTTTTCGCAGGCGCTGATCCGCAAGGCGGCCCCTTCGGCGGACGATTACAAATCGGTTTTCGCCTTCAATATCGGGGTTTCGCTGGTGATGTACGCGCTTTTCACGGTGCTGGCGTTTCCGGCGTCGCGGTTCTACGACATGCCTCAGATCGCGCAGATCGCACCCGTGTTTTTCCTGCAGCTGCCCATCGGGGCGCTGTGCGCCATTCAGAATACGATCTGCGTCAGGCAGTTCCGTTTCGCGCTGTTGTCGAAGGTGACTTTCGCCTCGTCGCTCGCGGGCGGACTGGCGGCGATCGGTCTTGCGCTGAAATTTTTCGTCGATAGTGTGGACGATTCCAAAGTCAGAAAAGCAACGTCCGGCTTTACCGGTACGCGCGTATCAACAAAGGCCCCAACGCGCCGCCGTCGGGTGGCGGCGCAGAGCTTAGACGGCAATGCGCCTGTGTATAACGAGATCCCAGCGCTTGCGAGCGGTGCGGTCATCCCACCGAACCGAAAGTTTCTTGCCGTGCTGGGCGACCAGAAGAGCGGAACGAACGTCGAAGCGCCGCTTTCGACCATCAAGCAAGCCGTCATGGAGGCGCTGGCACAGGGCAGCCGCGAGCCCATCAATGTGAACCTCGTTGTGGATGGTAAGACGCTTGCCCGCGTGGTCGTTCCCAACATCAACAACATGACGCGCGCAGCCGGTAAGCCCGTGCTGCTGTACTAACGGGAAAGGAGACAGCAAATGTTTATCTTCGGCTATGATATCGTGCTCGACCGACTGGAACGAGTGATTCAACAGCTTGTGGAGCTGCAGACGGCAGAATAACAGGAAATTGAGGCAGTAGATGAGAACCAAAAGCAATTCTGAACACCCGCTTTGCGAGCTTAGTAAAGAAGAGATCGCGGAACTTTTGCGAACCTCGAGCCTATTGAACTTCCGGATGGGCCGCTCACAAACGAGGGAGAACCGTGCGTAATCACAACTTGCACATTGACAGTAGAAGAACTTGGACTCAAGAACCATGCAAAGCGAGGAAAGGTTTGCTCAGAGTAAAGAAGAGGACTGCACCGTTTTGTGCAGTCCTCTTTAATTATGTTAGTGCCTTAACAAATTCAAGCATCTCGGTTACATCTTTGTCGGGAAGCATCATAACTTTTCGGATAATCTCTTCTTTCAACTCCTGCAAATCTAATTGCTCAGTTGTGTGTACCTGCTCGCTCATCTGTTTTCACCTTCTTTCCGAAAAGCTCACGTTCGCGCTCGACGGTCATGGTAGCGCCTATGAGCAGCACCTTTCCGACCGGCGTTTGCACGACCGGGTAGAATCTATCATTAGCGTTCATGGTGTGACCTCCATGCTCTGCATTGGCTCTTTGACGGATACGCCGGACAGATCAGCGACGAAGGAAAAGTGCGTGCCGCGCTGACGGTACGCAGCCCCACAGCACGGGCAAATATGCACCGTGGCGGCGTTCATAAGCGGTGTATTACAGCGGGCGCAGTAGAGAAGTTTCATGCGCTTGCCCCCTTACCTGTCAGAAGTTTAATTGCATCTGCATCGTCGAGATCATAAGCCGCTGTTCGCATTTCATTCCGCGCGTGTTCGCTCGCTTTTACAGCATCTATCGTCAGTTGAGCGCGTTTCGCTGTGTCTATAAAGCACTGCACGCCCGGTGCGTCATAGTGCCCGAGCATCAAGTGATAGTCGCGGATGGCGTTTGACATTCTATCGTAGACAGAATACAGGATGCGACCAATGAATTCTAAGTCTCTCGATTCGATATTTTTTCGCTCCCTATCAGAAAAATACTGCTCCCAAATATCATAGATCAAGTCTGATCCGTTTTCGAAAGCGGTAAACATGTCGAGCGTTGCATTGTCGACAGTTAGGCGCTCATGTGCGGTAAGCTCAGATAAATAACTCATATTTCCTCCTTGTTTTCTTGGCGGGAGGTCGGTATAATACCGATACCGGCCTCCCTGTGGTGGTTGGTGGTGGCTCCGTGTCTTGCTTTGGTCGGCTGGGACATGGAGCCTTTCTCATGCGATGCTATCTTGATTTTCCGTAGCAGCGGAATGAGAATCAAGCGATTGTTGATCGTTTAATTGCTGACTTAGTAAAGTATCAATCATGCTCAAGACTTCCTGTTTTTGCGCATCATTGAGCGTTTTATAAAGTTCTGCTACTAGCTGGGTTTGTGCATCCATTTTGTGGCCTCCTTGTCAATCCTCCTGTGGTGGTTGGTGGCTCTCTGCATCCGGCTTTGATCGGCGGTGATGCAGAGGTCTTTTCTTATGCTCGGATCAGGTTCACTGTCTTGCATGGTTGTATTATAGCATATAGATAGCTATATGCAAGATGGCATTTAGCATAAAGATATCGGTATATACTTGTGCTATTTGCATATAGATATCTAACGCAATAAAATGTATAATAAACTAACAAGGAGGTGTTGCTATTGGGCGGAAAAAATAGCTACGAAAGCATTAAGCGTTACGAAGATAAGGCCTATGATAAGGTGCTTGTTCGTTTTCCAAAGGGTAAGAAAGATATTATCAAAGCCCACGCAGAAGCCCATAGCGAGAGCGTGAACGGCTTTATCAACCGAGCTATAGACGAAGCCATAGAGCGTGACGAAAGCGCTCCTGCGGCCTCTGAGGGGCATTTATAGGACGTTTGCAAGATGGCATAGCGTATAAACACTATAAAACAACAGACCACAACATAAGCACACTGCTCAAACCATAAATTTCAGGAGGTTTGCTTATGCAGTATTCACTTTCTACTTTGAAGAAAAAGGCCAATGATGCCGGTTATTCGTTCCAGGAAGGTTATCAGCGGTATAACCGAAAGGGCTGGGGCTATGTCCCTGCAACTGATGGAGATCGTGTTGTAGGATATCAGATTTTTGACTATCAGTCAGGCTTTCTGGTATATCCCTCATACAACGATATTCACGATCACGCTTTGGAGCTTGAAGAAGCGGTTACGCTTCTAAAGGAGCTTTGCGCGGCCCGTGGTGTCACGTTCTGATTTTCGCCGCTAAAGAATACTGAAAGCTATGCCATTGCAAAATAGAAGATCGGCGTTTTGAGCGGTGGCGTCGATCTGACTAAAAGCGAAGAGCGGAGGGCGATTCCTCCGCTCTTGTTGCATATATTGCGATGAGGCTGTCTGAGATAAAGAAATTTCGTGAATTCTCATTGACAAAATAGGCAGAAGTGCATATACTCTAAGTAGGCAACAACATGATTGTCTGCCGTGACGTTGAAGCAAGTGATGGGGTCAGCATCCGTACACTTGTGGAGTCTTGTATTAGGGTTAAGCGGTTTCCACAGGCTGATGTAGGGGTAAACCCGAAAGAAAACGCTGTTGCGGAGCTCTGGATTCAGAGTTCCGCTTTTTTTAGGGGAAATGTCGAAATGTGTCTACTTGTAAAGGCTGCTCAGGAATGGGAACGATTGAGCAAAACTGAATATCACATTGTAACCGGCAGACGTGGCAAGTCGTTCCATATTCGGCTAAAGTTTGCTTTTGAGGACTTTCCCCACTTGTCTGGAATGCAGTATGCACGGGACGTTGATTTTGGGATTCGCTCATCCGAGTATTATGGCGAAAAGCTGATTCCAGCACTACTGAATGGAAGAATGGACGGCCGGAGAATTGAAAACGGACGGAATTGGGAAAGGATCAGAGGCCGATTAGATGCAATTATTGGCCTGAAAGAGACACTGGAAGGTGATTTTTTAATTGCACAGTTCAACGCTCAAAAAGTGCGAGGAAATAGCCAGATCGATGCAGACTTTATCATAAAAAACGAGCGGTCAGGCGAAACATATTTTGTATTCATAGATGAAAAAGATAAACATCAGCATTATTGCAAGTCTGCGTTTGCAAAAGAAAATGTCGACTATATGGAAAACCAATCAATGCTCACAGTTTTGAAAAAAGAAAAGATTGAGAACGGGGAAACAGTAGTCTTATATAGACATCCGAATTTCAGAGAAGAATATCGGACAGAAAGACAAAAGCAGGGTCATTTGTAGAAGGCAAAGAAGCCTCTTTTTGACCCCTAAGTTTACCCCAAACAGCTTTTACAAGGCTTTACAACATTTTACGCCAAAATCCGAAAAGCCTTGAAAACACAGGGATTTCTTTACGCGCATTTACAGCATTTTACACCTGCTTGCGAATTCGAATCCTTCTCCCGCTGCCACTGAGAAGTCTGAAACCGTAAGGTTTCGGACTTCTTTTTTTCTGTTTGACCCTTTATCTGACCCTTTAACCGTTTTAAACTGTACCCAAGAAAATGGACACGAGATTTTGACCCATGGTCCCGTTCGGCGGACACGCATTTGACCCATAGGGGCAGAAGCGCCGCACCTGTGTTATGATAGAACTACCGAACGGAGGTGCTGTATGGGCACGAAGAAGAAATTCACACCAGAGGAACTGAAGCATCTGCAGGCAAACCCCTACACGCTGCGGGTGACGGCAGACAGCATATCCTACACCCTCGCTTTCAAGGAGGCGTTCTGGGCGCTCAGTCTCCAGGGCTACACCGGCACAGCCGCCTTCCGCAAGCTGGGCTATAACACGGAAGCTCTGGGTTTCGAGCGGATCCACAATACTACAAAGCGCATCCGGCGGGAGGCCAGATCGCCGGAGGGCTTTCATGAGGGCGCCCGGGGCGGTGTGCGTATACCAGGCGGCGGGAACAACCAGACAGAGGGGGCGTCCGCCCCGTCTGACGAAGCCGCCAGACGCATGAAACGGGAGATTTTGTGTCTCCAGCAGCAGATGGCGTTCTTAAAAAAAGTCATGCGGCTGCACGGCAAGCCGGGAGAATAGCCATGGACAGCGCCGGAGAGAGATTTGAGGCCATTCGCGCCGCGTTGGCGGATCGGAACAACATCCTCACCGTGAAAGACCTGTGCGAATTGGCAGGTGTCTCCCGCTCCGGCTACTACAACTGGGTGCGTTCTGAAAAAAACAGAGAGCTTCGGGAGGCGAAGGACCGGGCGGCATTCGAACAGATCCTGGAGGCATACCGGTTCCGGGGCTACGCAAAGGGCGTTCGCGGCATTCATATGCGGCTTTTGCACATGGGTATCCGAATGAACGTGAAGAAGATCCGCCGCCTGATGCGGAAATACAAGCTCACCTGCCCCATCCGAAAGACGAATCCCTACCGCAGATTGCAGCGATCCATCCGAATGGGCAGCGCCGCGGAGAATTTGGTCAACCGGGAATTCGAGTCTCATGGGCCGAGAGCCATCCTCCTGACGGACATCACATACATCCCGCTCTGCGGCAGATTCTGCTACCTCTCCACGATCCTGGACGCCTGCACAAAGCAGGTCCTGGCCTATGCGATGAGCGAATCGCTGGAAGTGGATTTTGTTTTGGAAACGGTCCAGCTGCTGGTAAAGCACCATGGGATCTCGCTGAGCAAGGAGACCGTGATCCACAGCGACCAGGGGACCCACTACACCAGTCTGAAGTTCATCCAGCTGGTGGAGAACAGCGCACTGCGGCGGTCCATGTCCCGCAGAGGGAACTGCTGGGACAACGCGCCCCAAGAGAGCTTCTTCGGGCACATGAAGGACGAACTGGCCAGTGAGATCCCGGGGTGGACGTCTTTTGAGGCCGCCAAAGCCTCCATTGACCGCTGGATGGATTACTACAACAACGACCGCTGCCAGTGGGATCTGGCGAAGCTATCCCCTAACGAATATTACCACTACATCACCACAGGTGAGTACCCCGCCGGTATGCTGCCGCTATGGGTCAAATGAAAATGTCCTTGACTTGGGGAGCGCTTTAACGGGGAGCGGAAACCGTCAGACGGCACGGGAGAGGATATTCCCCATCGTCTGCGCCGCTTTGAGCTGGGCGTCGGTGGTGACGTGGGCGTAGGTGTCCAGCGTGAAGCCTGCGGAGTAGTGACCGAGCATACTGCTGACCGTTTTTACATCCACACCGTTTTGCAGCGCCATCGTGGCGAAGGTGTGACGGAGATCGTGGAATCGGATGCGGGGCAGCCCTGCCCGTTTCAGCACCCGCTGGAGCATGTGCAGGACGCTGTCCGGGGACATGGGGCCTCCTGTTGGTGACGGGAACACCCATTCGCTGTTACCCACCTTGCACTTTTGCATTTTCAGAACGCTGATCGCGTCTGCCGACAGCGGCAGTGTGCGGTAGGCGTTTTTTGTTTTCAGCGGTGCCTCAACCACTTTGCCGTTTTGCCGGGAAATGGCCCGTTGGATTTTCAGCACACCACGGTCGAGATCAACATCCGTCCACTTCAGCCCCAGCAGTTCACCCCGCCGAAGTCCGGTGGCGAGATCGAGGTAGTAGAGCTCGTACACGCCGCTGTCCCTGGCCTCTTGGAAAAAGGTGCTGAGTTGATCCGAGGTCAGTGTTTTCATCTCTTTGTGTTCGACTTTCGGCAGGGCGCAGCCCTGTGTCGGATTGCGGGTTACCAACTTCTGCTCCATGGCGAGATTGTATGCCGAGCCGATCATCTGATGGATGTTTCGCACGGTTTTCGGTGCCAGACCTTTCGGCTTTTTCTTGGCTTCGATGCGGTCTACTCGCCCGCCGTCCAGCAGGTGCTTGTAGAACCGTTGTAAATCCAGAGAAGTGAGATCTGCCAACGGGATGCCGCCGATCTGCGGCTTGATGTGGTTTTTCAGAAAGCCTTGCGAGGTTTTGTAGGTCGATGGACGGAGTTTCACCTTGGCGTAGTTCTCCATCCACACCTCCAGCCAACTTCCCACGGTGTAGGTTTTTGCCTTGCCGTAGTCGATGCCGACGTTTTCCTCGATGGCTTTTTTCAGTTTTTCTTTTACTTCTGTTTGCGTCTTGCCGAGAACATTTTTGATGATGGCCTTGCCAGTTTCTGGATCGTGACCGACAGTGCATCTTCCCTCCCATCGACCGTCCTTTCGTTTTCGGATGTTTCCCTCGCCGTTTGCTCGTCTTTTTGGCATGGTATCAGCCCCTTTCGACAACGAACAATACCGTAACCAAGGGAACAAAGCTACCCAAACGCCGAACTGTTATCAGAAAGTTATCATTTGCGCTGGATGGCCTATCTTTGCCTATTGCGGTGCAATTTCTGCGCTGCCGGTGGGGCGCTTTCTTTGGTTTCAGCGGTGCGATTTTTGAATGGCTGAGAACCCCTTTTATTGACTACTGCGGCGCAAAATATGCGCGATCTGCGCCGAAAATTGCTCTCACTTGGAAATCACTTTTTCGAGCGGTTGAAAACAGCAAATTTCTCAACCACCTGCGGAACGTCCACCTTGAAAAGTCTGCCGTCACGGGCATTTTTCGTGTCTGACGTTCACCTACGACCGCGAAAACACTTCTCAAGGTGCACCTTAGACTGCGGTTTCAAAATCTCGGAAAGCCCCGCACTGCGGGGCTTTGTGGGCGGGCCGCGGGCGCTTGCGACTGCGGCCTTTTATCTTGTGCTAAAATCGAACGGCCTTCGCCACTCGAAAAACCTTCCTGTAAAGTTCGATTTTTCGCCAATAGACACTTCCGCAACTATCGCCAAAAAGTTACCGTCACAACGCTGTTTCAAACCGCTTTTCATCGCATTTTTCAACGTCTCTCACAAACGGCCCACGTTCGCTTTTGCGGATGAAAGCGGGTACACACTCGGCTCTGCTCGAAGAATCGCACACAACGCCCCACACGCCGAAACAGGGGGCGTTTCGGATGGGGGTGGTATCACTACTCTCGGAGCGTTCCGCACGTTCACCAACATCCCCGGGCCGGGTATCAGAACGGCAAGTTTTGCCGCTTTTGGGGCTTGGTCGGGGGTGCTCCCAAAGAACGCAGGGAGCCTCGGGACAGCGATGCGCTCATGCGCGTCGCTGTTCCGAGGCGTCGCGGCCCCGCTGGGCTGCGTGATCTGTTTGCAACTTGGTGATGTTGCTGTTTTTTCACTCTGTGCGCAGTACTTTCTGAACGTGTGAGACAGTGGATATCACTACCCTCGGCGCACTTTTCGTGTTCTCGAAACGCCGGACGGCCGCTTGTCAAAACGACTTGTTTGCCGTTTTCTGAGGTCAGGTGATTATCTTTGCTTCCAGCGATGGAACAGGCTGTGAGCAAAAATGTCATGTCCGCCAACAAGCAGAAAAACAAGGAATGTTTCATTTCAGATATTCCTCAAAGAACGCTTTCAGCTTTTCAAATGGGATCACGTCCATCTGATCGTAAAGATCGGTGTGGTTTGCACCGGGTATGATGAGTAATTCCTTGTTGTCCCCGGTCAGCTTGCTATACGCCGTCTCGCTGAAATAGCGGGAGTGCGCTTTCTCTCCGTGTACCAGCAGTATGGCAGAGCGGATCTCGCTGCTGTATTGCAGAATCGGCATATTCAGGAAGGAAAGCGAAGAGGTCACGTTCCAACCGTTGTTGGAGTTCAGGCTGCGGGGATGGTAGCCACGTGGCGTTTTGTAGTAGGCGTAATAGTCCTTTACAAATTGCGGCGCATCCTCCGGCAGCGGATCGACCACACCGCCTGCCAATGCATAAGTACCACTTCTGTAATCTTCCGTGCGCTGCTTGTTCAGCGTTTTTCGCTTTTCAAAGCGTGCCTGCTCGGAATCCTCACTGTCAAAGTAGCCGTTGGCAGTCGCGCGGGTCAAGTCGTACATGGTCATAGCCGCAGTCGTCTTGATGCGGGTGTCAATGGCAGCAGCGTTGATCGCCATGCCGCCCCAACCACAGATACCGATGATACCGATGCGCTCCGGGTCAACATTCTCCTGCACGGAGAGGAAGTCCACTGCCGCACAGAAGTCCTCGGTGTTGATGTCCGGCGATGCGACATAGCGGGGCATACCGCCGCTCTCGCCGGTGTAGGACGGGTCGAAGGCAATCGTCAAAAAGCCAAGCTCCGCCATTTTCTGCGCATACAGACCGGAGGACTGCTCCTTTACCGCACCGAACGGACCGCTGACGGCAATGGCGGGCAGCTTGCCCTCTGCACCATTCGGCGTGTACATATCCGCCGCCAGTGTGACGCCGTAGCGATTATGAAAGGTCACTTTTTTGTGATCCACCTTGTCGCTTTTCGGGAACACCTTATCCCATTCCTGTGTTAAACTCAGTTTTTCCATATTCAGACCTCCTCGCCTGTTGCCTTAAAATATACTGTGTTGTCCACGGCGTCCAGCCATTCATTGGAGGTTCCGTCCCCCGGAACCTCTACCGCCAGATGAGAGAACCAGCTATTCGGTGCTGCGCCGTGCCAGTGCTTGACGCCAACAGGAATATTTACCACATCGCCGGGGCGCAGCTCTTGTGCCGGTTTGCCCCATTCCTGGTAAAACCCTCGGCCGGCCACACAGACGAGGATCTGTCCGCCGCCGCTTTTGGCGTGATGAATGTGCCAGCTGTTGCGGCAGCCGGGTTCAAAGGTCACATTGTAAATACCGACCTGCTGCGTAGAAAGAGGTGCGAGATAGCTTTGCCCGATAAAATATTTCGCAAAGGCGTCATTGGGTGCGCCGATGGGAAAGACCATTTCGTTCTGATGCTTGGCTTTTGCGTCGGCAGCATCGTCCTCCGCCCATACCTCCTTTGCCATACGGAAGGCCGCCCACGCCTTGGGCCAGCCCGCATAAAATGCCGCATGGGTCAGTATCTCCGCAATTTCCGTTCTCGTCACGCCGTTGTTCTTTGCAGTTGTCAGATGGTACTGAAAGGACGAATCCGTCAGTCCCTGCGCCATCAGCGCCACCACTGTTACAATGCTGCGGTCCCGCAGGGAAAGCTTGTCTTCCCGGCTCCACACCTGCCCAAACAGCACATCATCATTCAATTCCGCAAATTTAGGAGCAAATTCCCCCAGAGCATCTCTGCCTGCCGTTTGTTTGGCTGTCATGGCTCAGACCCCCTTGCCCATCTGATAAGCTTGCTCCAGCGCAATATGACCTGCGATCTCTCCCACGCCGTTTACGCCGCCCGCAAACACTGTGCCAACCAGCGCACAGCGGGGGAAGCAGTCTACCCAGCCCTGCACGGCCTTCTCTGTGCCCGTAAAAGTCTCCTGTGCGTCCTCTGCCGCCGCTGCAAGCAGATAGGCTTTCGTAAAGGCGTAGTCCGTATCAAACAGCGGGTTGGCACGATCCAGCATAGTCTTGAGCTGACCGCTGACGCAGTAATAGTAGACGGGCGTTGCGAACACCAGCACATCCGCATCGTGCATTTTAGCGGCAATTTCCATGGCATCGTCTTGGATGACGCAGTGCCCCAACTTTAGGCAGGCGAGGCAGCCCTTGCAAAAGCCAACCTGCTTTTCCCGCAGAAACACAGTCTCTACCTGATGACCAGCTTCCTGCGCACCCTTGACAAACGCTGCCGCCAGCGTTTCGGAGTTGCCGCCCTTGCGGGGACTGGACGATAT
>ERZ894244.1618-NODE-1618-length-10910-cov-15.465868_pt1 | contig 10910 bp, 6 predicted proteins | sample MGYA00380299_ERZ894244 | MGnify/ENA primary metagenome ERZ894244 (study PRJEB32331, sample SAMN06328444) | human gut metagenome | biome: human gut microbiome; feature: stool | host: Homo sapiens | collected 2014-06-26 ... | reverse complement strand
TTATATGTACTATATGTGAAATCCACAAAATTTATATGATTTTAGCTTTATGCATATTTCTTGTTATTATATATAAAAAAAACAAAAATGGCAATAATAATTAAAATTGTTATAAAAAAATTGCATAATTAGAATATATGTGGTATAATCACTTCGGTTATCCACATTATATGGTTTAAATTAATTTTATAAATGTGATGAATGGAATGTTAAACAGATGAAAGAGAAGTTTAAAAAGTTTTTTGCACCGACAAAGTTTAAACGGCTTTTTGATATAGTTGTATCGTTTTTCGCACTGATAATTTTGTCGCCGCTTTTTTTGGTGATTTGTATTGCGAATTTGCTTACACCTAATACAAGCGTATTTTTCTCCCACGAGAGAAGAGGAAGAAAGGGCAAGCCGTTTAAAATTTACAAATTTCAAACTATGAAAAACAATACGCCGAATGTTGCTACGGGCGATTTGGAAAATCCGGAGCAGTATATTACAAAGGTCGGAAAGTTTTTAAGAAAAACAAGTCTTGATGAACTTCCGCAACTTTGGAATATTCTTAAAGGCGATATGAGCTTTGTAGGGCCGAGGCCGCTTATTTCAAGTGAAATGAGAGCGCACAGGCTAAGGCTTGAATATGGCGTGTATCGTTTCAGACCGGGACTTACGGGGCTTGCGCAAATCAACGGTCGAGATGAAATTTCGCTTATGAAGAAAATGAAATATGACAAGATTTATTGTGACAATTGGTCAATTAAGCTTGACTTGGTAATTTTGCTTAAGAGCGTAGGCGTTGCACTTAAGCAAGAGGGTTATCAAGAGGGCAAGTGGCACCGCAGATAAAATATTAAACGGAGAACGATTTATGGAAAGAAACTTTATTGACGGATATACGGAGTGGCAGTCAAATCCTGAAATTGTGGGTGTTAATAAGCTTCCGCAACATGCAACGTTTATGCCTTATGAAAATTTTGACGAGGCTAAAAAAGCTGACAGATTTGCTTCAAGCCGTTCTAAACTTTTAAATGGAAAATGGAAGTTTAAACTTTACAAAAATTATGCTTACAGACCGAGTGATTTTGCTCAGCCTCATTATGATACTCATAATTGGGACACTATTAAGGTTCCCGGCTCTTGGCAAATGCAAGGTTATGACCAGGCGCAGTATTGCAATGTTCGTTACCCTTGGGAAGGAAGCGAGGATATTTGCCCGCCTAATGCTCCTACAAAGCATAATCCCGTAGGCTGTTATGTTAAAAAGGTACATATTGACAAATCACTTTTGAATAAGCGTGTTGTAATCTGCTTTGAGGGTGTTGAGTCTGCATTTTATCTCTATATCAACGGCGAAAGAGTGGGATACAGCGAGTCAACCTTCCACAGAAGCGAGTTTGATATTTCAAAATATATTAAGGAAGGCTCAAACGTTATCGGTGTAGAAGTTTATCGCTGGTGCACCGGCTCTTGGCTTGAGTGTCAGGATATGTGGCGCTTGGGCGGTATCTTCCGTGATGTATATATTTATACTACCGAAAGGCAGTATATCAGGGATTTTGAGGTTGTTGCCGAGCCTGACGTTACTTTAAACGACGGCTATGCAGATATTCTTGTTAAAACTAACGGCTCTTATGAAAGCCTCAGCCTTGATTTGAGTATTCTTGACAAAGACGGCAACACTGTTGCGCTTGACAGCCAATATGCCAATGAGGATCACCAAACTAAACTTAAGGCGATTGTTACCGACGTTAATGTTTGGTCAAGCGAAAGTCCTTATCTTTATACTATGGTAATTACTCTTAAGGATAACGGAATGCCGATTGAATATATCAGCCAAAAAATCGGTTTCAGAAAAGTCGAGATTAAGGACGGAATTATTCGTATCAATAATCAAAGAGTAGTATTTAAGGGTACTAACAGGCACGAATTTGATTGCCATACCGGCAGATATATGAGTGAAGATGTAATGCGTTATGATATTGAGATGATGAAAAAGTCCAATATGAACGCTGTTCGTACCTCTCATTATCCTAACGACCCTAAATTTTTGGAACTTTGCGACGAATACGGTCTTTATGTTATTGATGAAAATAATATGGAAACTCACGGAACGGGTTGGTCAACTATTGTAGGCTGTCCTCAGCTTCCGGCGTCACGTCCTGAATGGGAAAAGGCTTGTATGGAGCGAATTAAGGCTACGTACAACAGGGATAAGAATGTGACAAGTGTTGTTTGCTGGTCGCTTGGCAACGAATCTCTCGGCGGTGCTATTCCAAAGAAAATGTATCAATTTATTAAGGATACTGATAAAACAAGATTTGTTCATTTTGAATGTCACCGTGCCCCTGATGAAAAGGAGCTTTCGGATGTTCAGTCAAAGATGTATGCAAGGCCTTGGGAATGTGAGGAATATGCTGTAACTCAGCGTGACGGCAGACCGTATATTTTGTGCGAATATACTCACGCTATGGGTAACTCTTGCGGTTCTACCGACGAATATACACGCCTTTGGGATAAATACCCTTGTTTGCAGGGCGGCTTTGTTTGGGATTGGGTTGACCAAAGTATTCTTACCAAGGATGAAAACGGAAAGGAATATCTTGCCTACGGCGGTGACTTCGGCGAAAACCCGCACGACGGTCATTTCTGCGGCAATGGGCTTCTTTTCGGTGACAGAAAAGTTACTCCTAAGCTTTGCGAGATAAAAAAGCTTTATCAAAATGTTGATTTCAATGCTATTGACGCCGCTAGAGGAATAGTTGAGGTTAAAAATAAGTTTATGTTTACTAACCTTAACGAGTATGAGCTTCATTGGAGTCAAAGCTCTGACAAGGGTGAATTTTGCAGCGGTACTCTCGTTTTGGATGTTAAGCCGGGTGAAAAAACCGTTATTGACCTTGAACTGAGCAGAATTAAGACAGAGTGCTATCTTAATCTCGAATTAAAAACAAAAGAAGATAATGAATATTGCAAGGCAGGTCACATTGTTGCTGAGGAGCAATTTGTAATAAACGAATTTGAAAATACATACGATGAGCTTGAGGTTGACCAGCCGCTTATTGTTGATGATACATACGGTTCACTCAGAGTAATAAGTGATGACGTAAACGTAAGATTTGAAAGAAGAGAGCGCAATCAGCTTTATTCTATAAAGGTCGGCGGTGAAGAACTTTTGAGTGCTCCTATGCGCCTTAATTTCTGGAGAGCACTTACCGATAACGACCGTGGCACAAGAGCCGGTTCACGTCTCGGTTGTTGGAGAGATGCAGGCGACACACCGGGTATTTTCAACAATACAAAATGGTCTATTAATAATTATAAGGTGCTTGAGGACGGCAAAAAGGTTATTATTACAGGCGGTGCAACCGTTTGCACACAGCCTGAGTCTAAGGCACAGGTGATTTATACGATTACTTCAAAGGGTATGGAAGTTGACCTTCAGTTTTATCCTGATGCATCGCTTCCTGAAATTCCTGAGGTTTCCGTTCTTTTCGAGCTTCCTAAGGATTTTGAAAATCTTACATATCTCGGCAACGGCCCTGAAGAAAATTATATTGACAGATGCAACGCTGCTAAAATCGGTCTATATAACACGACTGTAAATGACCTTTGGGTTGATTATCTTAAACCGCAGGAATGCGGCAACAGAACAGGTGTAAGATATGCTACTCTTGTCGGTAACAAAAAAGTATTTTCAGTAGTTGCCGAGCCGCAAATGGAGCTTAATGTTTGCCATTATCTTCCTAAGGAAATTGAAGATGTTTGGCACCAAAAGGATATGCCTGAATATAACAAAACTGTTGTAAGGCTTATTGCAAGGCAACAAGGTGTCGGAGGATATGACAGCTGGGGCGCTCATTGCAACGATATGTATAAAAACAAAACAGATAAGACCTACAGGCTTAAATTCCAAATAAGATTTTGATATTAATAAGCCTTAAATCATATATTATATGGTGCATTTTTTGGCAAACTGTTTATTATTGCAAAGTGCAAAACAGACCGTTTGGCTAAAAATAACTTGACTTTTTTAATAAAAGTAATATAATTCAATATTAGATAACGCATAAAATAAATAAATAATGAAATTAACTATTAAAGTTGGTTAAGAGAGGATTTAATTATGGCTTCTTTCAAGGAAAAGGTTGCGTCGGTAGCGGTTGAACAGGCCGTTAAGTATGCACGCAAGGATTTCAAGAGAAACGCTCCGAGAATTCTCAATCTCGTAGAAAAATTTGACGTTAAAAAGGTAAACCGTTCAACATACGCAGGTCTTCATAAGGTTATGGATGACCCTAATAACAATTGGATGAAGTTTGCAGAGGATTTGATTTGCAATATGGACGAACATGTGCTTACAAAGCTTGTTCCTCCGCTTATGAATGTTGCAATAAACAGTTATACAAAGAGAATGGCAGCTATTGAAAAATACGGCTGTAACGTTCCTTGGGCTATTCTTATGGACCCGACTGCCGCTTGTAACCTTAAATGCACAGGCTGTTGGGCAGCAGAATACGGTCATACAAGTTCGCTTTCTTATGATGACCTTGCAAGGATTATCAAAGAAGGTAAAGAGCTTGGTACTTATATGTACCTTTACACAGGCGGTGAGCCTACAATGAGAAGAAAGGACCTTATGCGCCTTTGCCGTGAAAATCCGGATTGCGCATTCCTTTCATTTACTAACGGTACTCTTATTGATGACAGCTTTGCTGACGAAATTAAAGAGGTCGGCAACTTCTATCCTGCATTCTCAATTGAGGGATATGAAGAAGAAAATGACTTTAGAAGAGGTCAGGGCACATTTAAAAAGTGTACTGCCGCTATGCAAAGGCTTAAAGACAGGGGTGTTCCTTTCGGCGCTTCCCTTTGCTACACAAGCAAAAATACAGATGTGCTTGCATCTGACGAATATATGGATTGGCTTATTGAACGTGGCGTTAAATTTGCTTGGTTCTTTACATATATGCCAACGGGCAACGGTGCTGTAACAGACCTTATGGTTTCTCCTGAGCAGCGTGCTTTAATGTATAAGAAGATGCACGAGTGGCGCCATACCAAGTCTATTTTTGCTCTTGATTTCTGGAACGACGGCGAGTATGTTCAAGGCTGTATCGCAGGCGGTCGCCATTATTTCCATATCAATTCAAACGGTGACTGTGAGCCTTGCGCTTTCGTTCACTATTCTAATGTTAATATTAAAGAACATTCTGTTCTTGAAGCGCTGCAAAGTCCGCTCTTTATGGCTTACAAGCGTAATCAGCCTTTCTCAAACAATATGCTTCGTCCTTGCCCTGTTCTTGATAATCCGGGCGCTATCAGCAAGATGGTTGCAGAAACGGGCGCATATTCAACAGAGATGCAGCATCCTGAATCGGCAAACGAACTCTTTGATAAGACTATTGCCGCTGCTAAGGCTTGGAAGGTTAAGGCAGATGAACTCTTTGACCGTGACGAGTATATTGCAAAGCACGTTAAAGATGAAAATATGTATAATTATGAAAAGCCGGACGAGGAGAGAGAATTCTCTGAGTTTGAAAAGACAGAAGATTAAAAATTAAAACGTCGGAGCGTACATATATTTATTATGTACGCTCTTTTGCCGTATTTGCAGTTGCGGCGCATACGAGGGAATTATATGTTTTTTAGAAAGAAAGAATTTGGCTCAGGTAAATATGATTTTATTATTGCAGGTCTTGGAAATCCCGGTGCTAAATATGAAATGACACGTCATAATGCCGGCTTTCTTTCAATGGATTTGTTGTCTATTGAGGAGGGTGTGGATATAAAAAAATTAAAGCATCACGCTCTTTGTGCAGATATGACCGTTGAGGGTAAAAAATGCCTTGTTATGAAGCCTCAAACTATGATGAATGCAAGCGGTGAGGCTATCGGCGAGGCGGCAAAGTATTATAAAGTTCCGGTTGAAAACGTTATTGTTGTATATGACGATATTTCACTTGATGTAGGCAAAACAAGAATTAGGCGCAAAGGCTCTGCAGGCGGCCATAACGGAATAAAGAGCATTATTGCTCATTTGGGCAGTGAGAATTTTCCGAGAGTTAAGGTCGGAGTAGGCAAAAAGCCAAATCCGGAATACGACTTGGCAGCTTGGGTTTTGGGTAGATTTCCAAAGGAACAGGAGGCTGATTTAAAATCGGCACTTGAGCATGCAACTGCCGCTGTCAGATTAATAGTTTCGGGAAAAATTGATGAGGCTATGAATAAGTATAACTCATAATATAATGATATATTGAAAGGATAAGGTGATAAGCATTGTCCTGTTTTTCTAATGAATTTAATAAAAGCAAGGAATTTATAAACCTCAGCGAAAGTGTTAATGCCGATAATGCTCCCGTTGGGGTTATAGGTCTTTCCGACGTTTCTAAGTGCTTTGTTGCTCATTCGCTTTGCCAAAAGGGTGAAAAATCATTTATTATTACACCCGATGAGGCGACTGCCGTTAAGGTGCAGGAGTGCTTGAGCGAACTTCAAGACGGAGTTTTGCTTTACCCGACAAGAGAGATGACTTTTGTTGAGGTTGCAGGCGTGAGCAGGGATTTTGAGCATATTAGGCTGGGCGTTTTGTCACGCATACTTCAGGGCGATTATTCGGCTGTTGTTATGTCGGCAGCAGCTGCCTGCCAATATACTATGCCGCCTGAGGAACTTGAAAAAAGAACGTTTAAAATCAGCGTTAACGATGAGATTAATATAGCAGAGCTTGAAAAAAAGCTTGTTTTTGCAGGATATACCCGTTATGACCAGGTTGACGGAACAAGCCAATTTGCTGTGCGTGGCGGAATTATAGATATTTTTCCGACCTATCTTAACGAGCCTGTAAGAATTGAATTTTGGGGCGATACCGTTGATACTATTTCGAGTTTCGATATTGACACTCAAAGGCGAAGCGGCAAGGTTGATTTTATTGAAATTACTCCGGCTAACGAGGTACTTGTCGACGATAATTCTAAATGTGCCGATAAAATCGAGGCGCTATCAAAAGGATTAAAGGGCAAGGCGATTAAGGCAAGGGAAAAGCTTAATAATGATATTGATAAATTAAGGCAGGGGCTTCATCTCAATTGCCTTGATAAGTATTTGCCGCTTATTTATAATTCAAACGGTGTGTTTGATTATGATTTTGACAGGCTTTTTGTAGTTGAAAGTGCAAGAGTTAAGGAAAAAATGATTAAGCAGGAAAAGCTTAATCTTGAAGAACTTAAATGGTTTGTTGAGGACGGTACGCTTTGCAAAGGGCTTGATAAATTTAATCTTAATTTTGACGAGCTTAAATCTGTTTATGAAAAGCATAATGCAATATATATGGATTCTTTACCTCGTGGAAGCTTTGACACACCTGTCGCTCACCTTGCAAACTTCCATGTTCAAAGCTTTAATGCGTGGAGCGGTACTCTTTCTCAGCTTAAGGAGGAGCTTTTTCCTCTTTTCAAGGGCGGATATACGGTTTGCATAATGGCAGGCACTGTCAGGGCAGGCAAAGCTCTTTGCAAGGATATTGAGGATATGGGCTTTATCAATACTGTTTTCTTTGAAAAAAGACCTGAAAAGCTGCAAAATAAGGCTATCAATATTCTTACAGGCACAATTCAGTCGGGTTTCCAAATAAGCGATATGAAGCTTGCGGTTATTACCCATTCAAAGACCAATCAAAGCACCAAAAAGGCAAAAAAAGCGTCATCAAAAAATGCTATTCATTCGCTTGACGAGCTTACCGTCGGCGATTATATTGTTCATAATATTCACGGTATCGGTGTGTTTGAGGGTATTCATGCACTTGAACTTAATAAGGTAAAAAAAGACTATATAAAAATCAGCTATGCAAAGGGCGATACACTTTACGTGCCTGTTACCCAACTTGATTTGGTATCAAAATATATAGGCCCTAAAAACGATACCAATGTTAAAATTAACCGCCTCGGCTCAGGCGAATGGAAAAAGACTAAGGCTAAGGTGCGCTCTTCTGTTAAGGATATGGCTAAGGAACTGATTGCGCTTTATGCTAAGCGAATGAGCACAAAAGGATTTGCTTTTTCTGAGGATTCCGATATGCAGCGTGATTTTGAAATGCGCTTTGAATATGATGAGACGGATGACCAGCTTAGGTGCAGCGAGGAAATTAAGCACGATATGGAAAAAACCGCACCTATGGACAGACTGCTTTGCGGTGACGTTGGTTTTGGTAAAACGGAGGTTGCACTTCGTGCAGTATTTAAATGTATAAGCGACTCAAAGCAATGCGCCATTCTTGTGCCTACAACGGTGCTTGCAATGCAACATTTTCAAACTGCACTCAAAAGGCTTGAGCCTTATCCCGTAAAGGTGGAGATGATATCTCGTTTTGTATCTCCCAAAAAGCAAAAAGAAATACTTCAAGGGCTTGCCGACGGCTCGGTTGATGTTGTGGTAGGTACTCATAAGCTTTTAGGCAAATCAATTAAATTTAAAGATTTAGGGCTTCTTATAGTTGATGAGGAGCAACGATTCGGCGTGGCGCAAAAGGAAAAAATAAAGGAAAAATTTCCTCGTGTTGATGTTCTTACCCTTTCTGCTACCCCTATTCCCCGTACGCTCAATATGGCAATGAGCGGTATCAGGGATATGAGCCTTATTGAGGAGGCACCGGGTGAGCGCCACCCTGTTCAAACATATGTTATCGAATATGACGCTGAAATTTTGCAAGAGGCAATGGAACGTGAAATAAACCGTGGCGGTCAATGCTATTATCTTCACAATAATGTTGAAACGATTGAGCATAAAGCTATGATGATTAAAAAAGCAATTCCTCAGGCAAGGGTGGGTATTGCCCACGGTCAAATGAGTGAGGAGGAACTTTCAAGCGTTTGGCGTGATTTGCTTTCGGGTGATATTGATATTCTTGTGTGCACAACTATTATTGAAACGGGTGTTGACGTGCCTAACTGCAATACTCTTATTATTGAAAATGCAGACAGAATGGGTCTTGCCCAGCTTCACCAAATAAGGGGACGTGTAGGCAGGTCATCAAGGCGTGCTTATGCCTATTTCACGTTTACAAGAGGCAAGGAATTGACCGATATTGCAACGAGGCGACTTGAAGCTATCAGGGAATATACTGAGTTTGGTTCGGGCTTTAAAATTGCTATGCGTGACCTTGAAATCAGGGGTGCAGGCTCGCTTTTGGGAAATAGACAGCACGGTCATATGGAAGCAGTTGGATACGATCTGTATTGCAAGATGCTGAATGAAGCAGTCTTGAGATTAAAAGGCGAATTAAAAGACGAGGATGAATTTGACACAACACTCGATCTCGACATCAATGCATTTATTCCATCAACGTATGTATATAATGAATATCAAAAACTGGAATTATACAAACGTATTTCATCTATTGAATCCAAAGATGAAATGGAAGATATGACAGACGAGTTGATCGACCGTTTTGGGGAAATGCCGAAAGCAGTCCACAATCTGTTATATGTTGCATATTTGAAATCATTAGCTCACCACGCTTATATGACAGATGTGAAACAAAAAGGAGAAAAAGTCTCATTTGAAATGAAACCAGATGCAGCCGTGGATGTAGAAAAAATTCCAGCGATATTAGAAGAATACAAACGTGAATTATCCTTCCAGGCAGGCAAGAATCCAACATTTGTACTGGATCTGTCAAAGACAAAGAAAGTGAAGCAGTTAGAAAAGATTGAACATTGTGTGAACTCGCTCAATTCATTGATAATCCGATAAGTTTGTGCTATAATATCGCCAGACATTAGCCTAATATAATCATAATATGAAGGAGAAAATGAAATGAAGAAATTAGCAAAGAAGTTGCTATGTTTAACTGCAGTTCTTGCGTTAACTCTTTCTTTATTTACAGGATGTAAAAGCAAGAATGAGAAGACATTATTTGAATATGCAGGACAAGAAGTAACATTCCAGGAAGCACATGTATATGCAAGAATCATGCAGTATCAGGCAGAAGCTCAGTACGGAGCATACTTCGGAGACAGCATGTGGTCTATGCAGGTCGGAACAGACAGCAAAGGAAAGAAGATCACAATGCAGCAGTCTGTCAAAGACAGCGTTATCAACCAGTTAAAACAGATCAAAGTTTTAGCAGCACACGCAGACGACTACAACGTGAAGTTAACAAAATCTGAGAAGAAGCAGATCAAAGAAAGCGTAACTGCCTTCGCAAAAGACTCAACAGGTAAGAAAGTCATGAAGAAGACAGAAGCAGATAAAGATATGATCCAGAAACTGTACGAAGAAAGCACGATCGCAAGTAAAGTTATGCAGGCGATCATCAAGAAAGCAAACGTCACAGTAACAGATGACGAAGCCAAAACTGTCAAAGTCTACAAACTTGTCTTCACAACAAAGACAACAGACAGCAAGACAGGAAAAGAAAAAGACATGACAGCCGCTGAGAAGAAAGATCAGCTAAAGAAAGCAAAATCTGCATTAAAGATGATCAAGAAAGGCCAGAGTATCAGCTCTGTAGCTAAGAAGTTCAGCGTAAACTCTGACAACGAAGAATCCTATACAAAAGGAAAAGCTGCATTAGGAACAAAATTCGAAACAGCAGCAGCAAAACTTAAGAAGAACCAGGTAAGCGGAGTCGTAGAATTAGACGATGCATACGTGATCATCAAGATGTTAAATCCAAACGACACAACAGCAGCTGCATCAAACAAATCCACACTGCTTCAGGAAAAACAGCAGGCAGCATACGAGAAAGTCTACAAGAAGTGGACAAAAGATGCTGACAAGAAGTGGGATGACAAGAAGTCTGTAGATCAGGATCTATGGAAAGAAGTTAAGTTTAAATATAAAGCTACAACAGCATCTACAGCAGCAACAACAACTACAACAACAGCGGCGAAGAACACAACAACAGCTGCAAAGAGTAAATAAT
>ERZ894244.1614-NODE-1614-length-10928-cov-5.513014_pt1 | contig 10928 bp, 9 predicted proteins | sample MGYA00380299_ERZ894244 | MGnify/ENA primary metagenome ERZ894244 (study PRJEB32331, sample SAMN06328444) | human gut metagenome | biome: human gut microbiome; feature: stool | host: Homo sapiens | collected 2014-06-26 ... | reverse complement strand
CTGCGGCGGCGCGGCGTCGGCGTGCTGTTTCTCAATGACAGCCTGGATACCCGCACCAACGATGGGGAGCTGCGGCTGACGATCATGAGTTCCTTCGCACAGGACGAAAGCCGAAGGACCTCTGAACGCTCCAAATGGGGACAGATGCGCAGCATGGAGAAGGGCGTCGTTTTTGGCGGCTCGCTGCTGGGTTACGACGTGATTGGCGGCAAAATGACCGTCAACCCGGAGGGCGCGGAAGTTGTCCGGCTCATCTTCCATAAGTATCTGCAAGAGCGCAAAGGGTGCAGCGCCATCGCGCGGGAGCTGCGGGAGGCTGGGATTCTCAGCAGCAAGGGCAACTGCCTTTGGTCATCGGCCACCGTGACAAAGATCCTGAAAAACGAAAAATACTGCGGCGACCTGATCCAGAAAAAGACCTACACGCCGGACTTCCTGACCCATGAGAAGAAGTACAACCACGGCAAGGAACCACTGGTCGAGCTGAAAGACCACCATGAGCCCATCATCGACCGGGAAACGTGGCAGGCGGTGCAGCGGGAGCTGTCCCGCCGCAACCGTGCGACAGGCTGCGGCGGACACGGCAACCGCTATCCACTCTCCGGCAAAATTCGCTGCGGTGAGTGCGGCAAGAGCTTCTCTCACCGCACCAAAAAGCGGCAGGACGGCAGCTCCTATTACCGCTGGTGCTGCTTCACCGCCACCAACGAGGGCCTGCGGCGCACAGACGGCACGGGAAATACCATCGGATGCAGCGTCGGGCGGCAGATCCGGGACGACATCGCCATGGACCTCCTGCGGCGCTCGGTGAACGCCGTGACGCTGGATAAGAAAGCGATCATATCGAGCCTCACCCGCGTTGTGGAAAGCGTTCTGGCATCCGGTGAGGACAGCGGCGAGCAGGAGCTGCGGCGGTTGGAATTGGAGCTTGAAAAGCTGCAAGCTCGCAACGACACCATCCATGACCGCTTTTTCGACGAGAGCATCACCAAGGCTGACTATCAGCGCGCCAAAGCCCGCTGTGAAAGCGAAATGAACCGGGTGCAGGAGAAAATCGCCGCGATCAAACAGCGGCAGACGCTGAACACCGACACACAGACCCTAAAGCCGGACATCCGCGCCGCCATCACAGGCATCGTCAGCGGACGCACGGCGGACGACGACTTTTACGGGCACCTCCTCCAACAGATGACCGTGTACCGGGACGGCAGGGTAGAGGTGGCGCTCAATCTGCTGCCCGCCAAATGGGTCTATGTGCTGGACGGACTGGAAAAATACCGCGCCAAAATTGGGGGCCATGACGCTTCCTCTGTGCCGATGTCGGTCAGCAGGCCTTTGAGCTCGGGGTAGGGCATGGAGTAGCGCTGGGAGAGGTAGCGCAGCGATGCACCCAATTCTCCGTCTGGGCCTCCATATTGGCTGATGATCGCCGCGGCGAGTTTGGGATTCGGATTTTTGATCTTGACCGGGTACTGTAACTTTTTCTCATATACAAACATTACTTTTCTCCCTCCAGATCCCACGGCCACGGATCATTCAGCCACTTGAAGCTGCCGGGCGTCACGTCCGTCTGCAAAATCGGGCCGTACTGCTTTTCATAGGCCTCGCGCCCCTCGCGGCCGAGCTTGATATACGACCAGTAGAGGTTCAGAACCTCGGTGTCCTCCGGGTGTGTGGTGAGATAAAGCCCCAGCTCGTCGATGGCAAAATCGAGCGCCATCAGCTCTGAGAGCGCCGTGTTGACGGCGGGGAACTTTGTCTTCATCTGCGCGTGAAAGGGTAGGTTCAGCCCCGGAAACAGCGTACCGGCCTTGAGCGCGTCCTGCTGGGAATAGCGCTCGGGGTCGTTTTTCTGCACGGGGACATAGGGAAAAGCCAGCGGCGCGCAGCAGCCGTTCGGCAGTGTGCCCACGCCGGACTCGGCGCGCATGGCTCTGTTGTCGTCCAAAGAAGTCTCCTCCTTGCAAAGAAATCGGGCATCCGCCCACACCATCCTATGCAGCGGGAGAAAAAAGGGAAGCGGGGCTTTTCTTTTTGTTCAAAGTCCTGTATAATGAAAAGCACATAAGGCCGCGCCGCGGGGCATACATTGTTCCGGGGTGAGGGGTATTTTGTTTATCGTTTTCGGAAAAAAGGCGTTTTACGCCATATTCGCGCTGCTGCTCGTGCTGACGGCGGCGACCGTCAGCCAGCTTCTGCCGCCGGAGGCGGTGGAGACGAGCGTGTCGGCGCCGACAGGGAAGACCGTCTGGGTCATCGACGCGGGGCACGGTGGGGAGGACGGCGGGGCCGTCGCCGCCGACGGCAGCAAGGAAAGCGACATGAACCTCGCCATCGCGCGGCGGCTCGACGCGCTGCTCGTTTTTCTCGGCGAGGAGACGCGCATGACGCGCACAGAGGATATCTCCATCCACGATGCCAGTGCGTCCACGCTGCGGGAAAAGAAACGCTCCGACCTCGAAAACCGCGTGGGACTGGTCAACAGCACGCAAGGCGCTATCCTTGTCAGCATCCACCAGAACAGTCTCCGTCATCCAAGCAGACGCACGGCGCGCAGGTGTTTTACGGCAAAAAAGAGGGGAGTGCCGAGGTCGCGAATGCGGTGCAGCTCGCGCTGAATCAGACTGTCAATGCGGGCAATGAGAAGACAGAGAAGGCCATCGACGCGTCGATCTTCCTGATGAAAAACGTCACCGCGCCTGCAATTTTGATCGAGTGCGGCTTTTTGAGCAACGAGAGCGAGACCGCGCTTTTGAAAAGCGGCGATTATCAGCAAAGGCTGGCCGTTGTGATCGCATCCGGTCTTTTACAGCAGTAGCAGTAAAGTAAAAGAGGTTTACAATATGGCAAAGGCAAAAAGTGTATTTTTCTGCACGGAGTGCGGCAACGAAACGCCCAAATGGGCGGGCCGCTGCCCGAGCTGCGGCGCATGGAACACGCTCGTCGAGCAGGCCGTCGGCGACGGTGCAAAGGCAAAAACAGGCGGCCGCAGCCGCGCGCTGCGCGCCAAGGCGCACCCGATCGCAGAGCTTGACACAGCGCAGGAGATCCGTTTTCCCACCGGCATGGGCGAGCTTGACCGCGTGCTTGGCGGCGGCGCTGTGCAGGGCTCGCTCGTGCTCGTCGGCGGTGCACCGGGCATCGGCAAATCGACGCTGATGCTGCAGATCTGCGGAAAGCTGAGTGAAAACGCGAAAATTCTGTACGTTTCCGGCGAGGAATCGCCGCGTCAGCTCAAGCTGCGCGCCGACCGTCTCGGCGTGCAGTCGGACAACCTGTACGTGCTGTCCGAGACCTGCCTCGGTGATGTGCTGGAATCCGTCGAAGAAGAAAAGCCCGACGTTTTGATCGTCGACTCCATCCAGACGCTCTATCAGGACTCGCTCGAATCGCCCGCGGGCAGCGTGGCGCAGGTGCGCGCCTGCACGCTGGAGCTGATGCAGCTGGCCAAAGGGGAGGGCATCACCGTCTTTGTCATCGGGCACGTCAACAAAGAGGGTTCTATTGCGGGCCCGAAGGTGTTGGAGCACATGGTCGACTGCGTTTTATATTTCGAGGGTGAGGCGCACATGAGCTATCGCATCCTGCGCGCGGCGAAAAACCGCTTCGGCGCGACGAACGAGATCGGCGTATTCGAGATGCGCAGCGAAGGCCTTGTCGAAGTTCCGAACCCGTCGGAAATGCTGCTTTCGGGACGACCTGACGATGCGCCCGGCACGTGCGTGACCTGCGTGATGGAAGGCCAGCGCCCGGTGCTGGCCGAGGTACAGGCATTGCTTGCGCCCGCGGCGCAGTCAGTCTCGCGGCGGACAAGCAACGGCTTTGACTACAACCGCGCCGCCATGCTGATGGCGGTGCTCGAAAAGCGCGGCGCGCTCAAGGTGTCCGGCTGTGACGCGTTCTTGAACGTCATCGGCGGATTGAGCGTGGACGAGCCCGCAGCAGACCTTGCCGCCGTGCTGGCGCTCGCGTCGAGTTATCTCGACAAGCCCATCGGCAATCATGTCGCCGCCATCGGCGAAGTCGGCCTGACCGGAGAGCTGCGCAGCGTGAATCATCTCAGCGAGCGGCTGAGCGAAGTGCGCCGTCTGGGATTCGAGACCTGCATCATCCCGAAGCAGCGCAAGGATCAGATCCGCGCGCCGCAGGGACTTGCGCTGATCGAAGCGCGCAATATCGCCGAAGCAATGCGCGCCATCGTACAGGCGTAAGTGCACCTGCATATAGTATGTAGTTATATCATTACGATAATGGGCTGGCAGTGAAAATCGCTGCCGGTCACAAGAGATCTGCAATATCCTGACAAAGGAGGTTTTGCCGAACAGACATCGGAACGCTTGCTTTATTGAATCCGGATCAATGAGATCACATGGCCGAGCGGCGGATGACAATGCTCATTTCTGGTTTTTTTCGCATTTGCCCCTCCCCTGAATTGAACAAAATTTTTATTTTGTTCAATTTTGTACAGACCTCAAAATCCACTTCTCTTTTGATTATTGATCTCATTCATCGCCGGCTTGTATGGGCCTCATGGCGCGTACCATTGCTGCGCCGATCATGCCAGGTCCGCTGCCAACAACAGCGACGGCAATTTGTAAAAAGCGATCTGAGCAAAATCAAGCAACGCGTTCCATAAAGTATTTGAAATATTTGACCTGTTCGGCGCTGCTATTATGAACGACTACCGTTTGGAATCGCCGCCGATTTTGCGCGATTTTTTATCCTATCATGAGACCATCAAGGCGCACTCGCAGAAAACCGTCGACGAATATTTTCTTGACCTGCGCAACTTTTTCCGCTATCTGAAGCAGTCACGCGATCCGTCGCTGCGTGATCGTCCCCTGAGCGAAATATCCATCATGGATGTCGACCTCAACTTTGTGAAAAAAGTAACATTAACCGACATCTACGCCTACATGACCTATCTGAGCCGCGACCGCGTGCAGCATCAGAACAGCGATGTGTCCGACTACGGCCTGAATGCCGCGTCCAGAGCGAGAAAAATTGCGACAATACGCTCTTTTTACAATTATTTGACCAATAAAGCGCATCTTTTGGACACAAATCCCTGCAAGGACCTCGACTCCCCCAAGATCAAAAAGTCGCTGCCCAAATACCTGACGCTTGACGAAAGTATGCAGCTTTTGCAGTCGGTCGACGGACAGAATCGCGAGCGCGACTACTGCATTCTGACGATTTTTCTGAACTGCGGGCTGCGAATCTCCGAGCTCTGCGGCCTTGATCTGCAGGACATTCAGGACGACGCGCTGCGTGTGCTCGGCAAGGGCAACAAGGTGCGCATCGTCTACCTGAACGACGCCTGCAAGGACGCGCTGAAGAGCTATCTCGCCGTTCGCCGCCCGATCTCCGGCCGCGACCTCAATGCCCTCTTCCTCTCCTCGCGCAACGAGCGCATCAGCCGCTCGAGCGTCCATGCGCTCGTCAAAAAGCACCTGAGCGCCGCGGGGCTCGACGCTTCAGAATACTCCTCGCACAAGCTGCGCCACACGGCGGCAACGCTCATGCTGCAAAATGGCGTGGACGTCAAAGCCGTGCAGGAGGTGCTCGGGCATGAGCATCTGAACACGACGGAGATCTACACACACATTGATAACGACGCGCTGCGCGTTGCTGCAAAGGCAAATCCCTTGTCGCACGTGAAAATGAAAAAGGGCGAGGAATAAATTGACTTTCCTTCGTTCATCCGATATACTAAATAGTCAGTAAAATGTATTTTTCAAGGAGGATTTCCATGAATACACAAGAGCTTTCCCCCATCTGCCGGCAGGTGCGGCGCGACATCATCACGATGACCGCCAACGCCGGCAGCGGACACCCCGGCGGCTCGCTGTCCGCGGTGGAGCTGATGACCAGCGTCTTCTTCAATCACATGCGCGTTGACCCCAAGAACCCGCACGATTCCGACCGCGACCGCTTCGTGCTCTCCAAGGGTCATGCGGCTCCCTGCTACTACGCGGTGCTCGCCGCCAAGGGCTTTATCTCCCGCGACGAGTATGCGAACTTCCGCCAGCTGCACTCCATCCTGCAGGGCCACCCCGACGCCAAGAAGGTCCCCGGCATCGACGCCTCTACGGGTTCTCTCGGTCAGGGCGTGTCCATCGCCGTCGGCATGGCGCTGGGAGCCAAGCATCTCGGCAAGGATACGAAGGTCTTCGCCCTCGTCGGCGACGGCGAGAGCCAGGAGGGACAGATCTGGGAGGCTTATATGGCCGCCGCGCACTATAAGCTCGACAATCTGACCGTCATCATCGACAACAATGGCCTACAGATCGACGGCACGAACGACCAGGTCATGAGCCTTGGCGATCTGCCCGCCAAGCTCCGCGCGTTCGGCTTTGACCTCGTCGAGCTGCCCGACGGCAACGATCTTGACGCCGTCGAGGCCGCGCTTTCCAAGCCTACCATGCCCGGCAAGCCCAAGGCCATCCTTGCACACACCGTCAAGGGCAAGGGCGTTTCGTTCATGGAGAATCAGGTCGGCTGGCACGGCAAGGCGCCCAATGCCGAGCAGCGCGAGCAGGCTTTGAAGGAATTGGAGGACTAAGAACATGGCTGATAAAATTGCAACCCGTCAGGCTTACGGCGAAGCGCTGGTCGAGCTTGTCGAAAAGAATGATAAGGTCGTCGTGCTCGACGCCGACCTCGCCAACGCCACGCAGACCTGCAAGGTCGCCAAGGCGCACCCCGAAAAATTCTACAACTGCGGCATTGCCGAGGCCAACATGGTCGACATTGCCGCCGGTATGTCCACGATGGGCCTCATCCCCTACTGCTCTTCGTTTGCGATGTTTGCGGCCGGCCGCGCCTATGAGCAGATTCGCAACTCCATCGCCTATCCCCACTTCAATGTCAAAATCTGCGCGACCCATGCGGGCGTCAGCGTCGGCGAGGACGGCGGCAGCCACCAGTGCATCGAGGACATCGCCCTCATGCGCGTCATCCCCGGCATGACGGTCATCTGCCCCGCGGACGCCAACGAGGCCAAGGCCGCCACCATGGCGATCGCCGAGATGAACGGTCCTGTCTACATGCGCCTTGCGCGCCTTGCCACCCCCGTTTTCGAGGGTGACATGGTCAAGCCCTTCGTCATCGGCAAGGCCAACGTCCTGCGCGAGGGCAAGGATGTCGCGATCTTCGCGACCGGCCTGATGGTCAGCGAATCCCTCGCCGCCGCGGAGAAGCTCGCCAAGGAAGGCATCGACGCCGCCGTCATCAACATCCACACCATCAAGCCCATCGACGCGGAGTGCGTGACGAAGTACGCCGAAAAGTGCGGCAAGGTTATCACCGTCGAGGAGCACAGCGTCATCGGCGGCCTGGGCGACGCCGTGGCCGACGTCCTGATGGGTAAGGTCAACTGCAAGTTCCACAAGATCGGCGTGAACGACCGCTTCGGCCAATCCGGCAAGGCGGCGGACGTGCTGCGCGAATACGGCCTGACGGCCGATCAGATCGCCGAGACCGTCAAGGCGAACATCTGATGAACACCGCGCCCGAGTGCATCGACATGACGGAATCGCTGCGCCGCGGCGCAGGCCGCCTGCTTTATAACGGAGATGAAGGCTCTCTCGTCCTCAGCATGGACGGAACGTTTCTGCTGAGCGACATACAGGACGGCGCGCTTCTGTGCGAAAAGATTCGCACGCTTTGCCCTGCCGCTCCCAAGCTGTTCACCGTCAAAAGTGACGATGCCGCAGCAGCGCTGATGCGGGAATTCTCCCTGCACGATTCCATGCGCTGCGCACAGTGGGTCTATGAGAAGAGCGAGCCCCCCTGCCCCGTCACGGCGGACATCCGCCCGCTGACGCAGGAGCACGCGGCGCTGGCCGCGTCCGTCTATCACGACGGCGACGGTGCGTACATCCGTAACCGCATCGAACACGGCGCACTCTTCGGCGTATTTGAGAGCGATGCCCTCGCAGGCTTCGCCGGTTTTCATGACGACGGCAGCATGGGCATGCTCGAAATTCTACCGCCGTTCCGCCGCCGCGGGTATGCCGCGCAGCTGGAAGCATTTCTGATCGCCGCGGCGCTGAAGGAGGGCCGCACGCCCTACTGCCACGTGGTCGACGGAAACGAAGCGTCGCTGCATTTGCAGTGGAAAATGGGCCTCACCTGCACCCGCCTTCCCGCGATCTGGGTCAATTAAGCAAAGAAAGGAGACAAAGCGAATCGGTTTTGTCTCCTTTTTTCAAAAATATCGCAAATTCTCTTGCAAAATCAAATTTCTGTGTTACAATGCAATTAGTTCCAAACGTACCAAACATTTGAAATAACTTTTTATCATTTTTATCAAAGGAGAAGATATTATGCCGCTCGTAACATCCACTGAAATGTTCAAAAAAGCATATGACGGCGGATACGCCATCGGCGCGTTCAACGTCAACAACATGGAGATCGTGCAGGGTATCACCGAGGCCTGCCAGGAAGAGCACGCGCCCGTGATCCTGCAGGTCAGCAAGGGCGCCCGCGCCTACGCGAACCACACCTACCTCGTCAAGCTCGTGGAAGCTGCTGTCGAGTGCTGCCCCGATATCCCCATCGTGCTGCACCTTGACCACGGCCCGGACTTCGAGACCTGCAAGTCCTGCATCGACGGCGGCTTCACCTCCGTCATGATCGACGCCTCCTCCAAGCCCTTTGCCGAAAATATCGAGATCACGAAGAAGGTCGTCGAGTACGCACATGACCACGGCGTCGTGGTCGAGGCCGAGCTCGGCACCCTCGCCGGTATCGAGGACGAGGTCAAGGTCGCCGCGCACGAGGCGTCCTACACCCATCCCGAAGAAGTCGAGGAATTCGTCTCCAAGACCGGCTGCGACTCCCTTGCCATCGCCATTGGTACCTCTCACGGCGCTTACAAGTTCAAGCCCGAGCAGTGCACCGTCAATGAGCAGGGCATCCTCGTCCCGCCCCCGCTGCGCTTCGATGTGCTGAAGGAAGTCTCCAAGCGTCTGCCCGGCTTCCCCATCGTGCTGCACGGCTCCTCCTCCGTCCCGCAGGAGTATGTCAAGATGATCAACGAGCACGGCGGCAAGATGCCCAACGCCATCGGCGTGCCCGAGGATCAGCTGCGCGAGGCCGCAAAGCTCTCCGTCTGCAAGATCAACATCGACTCCGACCTGCGTCTGGCCATGACCGCCTCCATCCGGGAGCACTTTGCCCTGCATCCGGCAGACTTTGACCCCCGTCAGTATCTGAAGCCCGCACGCCAGGCCATCAAGGAGCTGGTGACCCACAAGATCGTGGACGTTCTGGGCTGCGACGGCAAGGCATTCTAAGAGCAGAACCATCCGCGCCCCCCTGTGTACCCCACCGGCCCGCAGGGGGGCGTATTTTCTGATTTTCCACACAAAGAGGGAAGGGAAAACTATGAGAAAGACAAAAATCGTATGCACCCTGGGCCCGGCCACTGATGGCCAGGGCGTTCTGCGGCAGATGATTCAGGCGGGGATGAATGTGGCCCGGTTCAACTTTTCCCACGGCAGCTATGACGAGCACCAGCGCCGTCTGGAGGCGCTGACAGCTCTGCGGGAGGAGCTTCATCTGCCGGTGGCCGCTATGCTGGACACCAAGGGGCCGGAGGTGCGGCTGCGGACCTTTCAGAACGGCCCTGTTCACCTGAAAACCGGCCAGAGCTTCACTCTGACTACCGACGATGTTCCCGGGGACGAGACCCGCTGCTCCATTACCTATGCCGATCTGCCCCAGGATGTGAAGCCAGGCAACACCATCCTGCTGGATGACGGTCTGGTACGGCTGACGGTGCTGGAGACCACTGCCCGCGAGATTCGCTGCCGGGTGGAAAATGACGGCGTTATGAAGGACAAAAAGGGCGTCAACGTCCCTGGCGTATCCCTGTCCATGCCGTACATGAGCCAGCGGGACCGGGAGGATATTCTTTTTGGCATCCGCCAGGGCTTCGATTTCATTGCCGCCAGCTTTGTCCGTTCCGCCGCCGATGTCCGGGAGATCCGGCACATTCTGGATAAGAACCACTCCAAGATCCGCATCATCGCCAAGATCGAAAATCAGGAAGGCGTCAGCAACCTGGTGGATATCCTGTCCGTGGCCGACGGTATCATGGTGGCCCGGGGCGATATGGGCGTGGAGATCGACTTTACGGAGATCCCCGCCATTCAAAAGAGCATCATTGCCCAGTGTGTGGCCGCCGGAAAGCCTGTGATCACTGCCACCCAGATGCTGGATTCCATGATCGAGAACCCCCGTCCCACCCGTGCGGAGATCACCGATGTGGCCAATGCCATTTACGACGGCACCAGCGCCATTATGCTTTCCGGCGAAACGGCGGCAGGGAAGTACCCGGTGGAGGCCGTCCGCACTATGGATGCCATTGCCCGCAAGACGGAGAGCAACGTGGAGCGTATCTGTCCCGCAAAGACGCCCAAGCGCACTCGCCTGTCCATCACTGCCGCCACGGCTCACGCCGCCTGCACCACGGCGGAGGATATCGGTGCCGACGCCATCCTCACCGTCAGCCAGCGGGGCATCACTGCCCAGATGGTCAGCCGTTTCCGCCCCGCCGCCACGGTGGTGGCCCTTCTGCTGGACCCCCAGGTCCAGCGCCAGATGGCCCTGTACTGGGGTCTGGTACCCATCACCATGCCCCGGGCCAGCAGCACGGACCAGCTGGTGGATCTGGCGATTCAGTCCGCCCAGGAGGCGGGCCTGGTAAAGCACGGCGATCTGGTGGTGGTCACCGCCGGTGTTCCTGTGGGCATTTCCGGCACCACCAATATGATCCGCATCGCCCAGGTAGGCGGCGCCCTGGTCAACGCCATCGGCATCGGCAGCCAGACCGCTTCCGGTCCCCTGTGCATCTGCCGGACACTGGAGGAGATTCCGGAGAAGTTCCATCCCGGTGACGTGCTGGTGGTACCCTACAC
>ERZ894244.1602-NODE-1602-length-11020-cov-5.156042_pt1 | contig 11020 bp, 9 predicted proteins | sample MGYA00380299_ERZ894244 | MGnify/ENA primary metagenome ERZ894244 (study PRJEB32331, sample SAMN06328444) | human gut metagenome | biome: human gut microbiome; feature: stool | host: Homo sapiens | collected 2014-06-26 ... | reverse complement strand
TCTCGGGGTCGTAATAACGCGGGATATAGTTGAACTTGTTCGCGTGCTTCTTAAACGGGGTAAAGCCTAACATGGTCGTCCTGTTTTTTCGGTAAAGATACGAAATCTTCGGGATTTTACGATCATCCTTCCATTTTTGAGACAATCCGGCCGCGATGCGACAACTGCGTGCAACAGGCGAAGGCAGACAATAAACTGAATCCAATGCCCAACATCCAGGCATCGCCCCTAAAGCCCGGCTTTTAGCCGGGGTGGGGCAGACTTGTAAACGAATGTCGGAGGCGGCGACAAGGACGATTGACAGCACAAAAACGATGAACAAATATGGCAGGATCGAACTTCGTAGATTACGTAAAGATATTCGCCCGTTCGGGTCACGGCGGAGCCGGCTCGGCGCATTTCCGCCGCGAGAAATTCGTGGCTTTCGGCGGTCCCGACGGCGGCGACGGCGGCAAGGGCGGGAGCATCATCCTGCAAGGCGACAAGCAGTACTGGACGCTCATCCACCTTAAATATCAGCGTCACCAGTTCGCTGAAGACGGCGAGCACGGCTCCGGGGCCCGTTCGTCGGGCAAGGATGCCAAGGACATCATCATCCCCGTGCCGCTGGGCACGGTCGCTAACCGCATCTATGAGAACGAGGACGGTACGACCACGACCGAGACGGTGGGGGAGGTGACGGCCGACGGCGAGCGCCTCGTGCTGCTCAAAGGCGGCCGGGGAGGTCTGGGCAACTGGCATTTCAAGAGCGCCACGAACCAGACGCCGCGCTATGCGCAGCCGGGCGAGGAGGGCGACGAAGGCACCTTCATCCTCGAACTGAAGGTCTTGGCCGACGTCGGGCTGGTCGGGTTCCCCAATGCGGGCAAGAGCACCTTGCTCTCGGTGGTCTCGGCTGCCAAACCCAAGATCGCCAACTATGCTTTCACCACGCTCGAACCCAACCTCGGCATTGTCGAGGTACGTGACCACAAGTCGTTCGTCATGGCCGACATTCCGGGTATCATCGAGGGGGCGCACGAGGGCCGCGGCCTGGGCACACGCTTCCTGCGCCATATCGAGCGCAACTCGGTGCTGCTGTTTATGATCCCGGCCGACAGCGACGACCTCAAACGCGATTACGCGGTTCTGCTGGGCGAGCTTACGCAGTACAACCCCGAACTGCTCGACAAACAGCGGCTGCTGGCCATCACCAAATGCGATATGCTGGACGACGAACTGATCGAAGAGATGAAATCCCACCTGCCCGAAGGCGTCCCGTCGGTGTTTATCTCGTCGGTTTCGGGGCTGAATATCCCCCGCTTGAAGGACATGCTGTGGGACGCGCTGCAACCGTAGCGAAATCCACCTCGCGGTTGGCGATGCGGAGCGTGTATTTTCCGTTGAAATAGTCGATTATCCCATATACGGAGCCTGTGCCCTGCGGTACGGGCTCCGTTGCATAGGTGCATGTGCCCGCCGTGCGGACGGTGAATTCCCGTCCCGAGGCATCCGCTATCTGCCGCTCCGTCGTCGCGGGGCGTCCGGTCTCGGGATCGGGGTCGCACCAGTTGCCCTGCTGCACGAACCGCACTCCTTCGAAATGCACGTAGGTGTCGGTATGCCGCATGTCTACCTCCCCGAACGTGAGCGTCCGAGGCCGTAGGGGCCTGGTTTCCGCCTGCTTCTGCCGCAGGTACAGCGCCGCCTCCGCCGGAGGTATCCTCCCCGGCCCGGCATATTCGCCCGTGGGGCGCGTGCCGAGCATTACCTTGCCGCCGTAGTCGCACAGGAACAGCCCGTTGCAATGGATCGTGACCGCCGTGCCGACCGGGTAGTCGACGTAGAGTTCCGTGGCGTCCACGGCTATCGAAATCCCGCCGCTCGTGTCTTCGACGACCAGTGTTTTGTAGAATTCTCCGTAGAGGTCGTTGCCCGTCACCACGCCTTCGACCGTAATGTCCTCCGTGACGGCGGCCTGCTCTCCCGTGCACCGCGATTTGAGCGCAGCGATCGTGGCCGTCCCCGCCGGTGGGTCGTCGTCGAATTCCAGCCCCGATGCCTTGTCGCACCCGGCGAGGACAGCCAACGCCAGCACGACGGACACGGCCGTTCGGAGTGCCGTGCGGGATATCGCCGGGAGCCGGTTAACGGGTACAATCGTTTTCATCGCGCAGTTTGAGGATGTAACGCCCTTCCCCGGTGGCGTCGTATTGCAGGATTCCCGTGAGCGTACAGCGGCCGACGGGCACCTCGTCGTCCGCAAACCGGGCGTAGCTGCGCACATAAGTGTAGACCGCCGCGCCTGTGTCGTCCGTGAAACGCTTGTATCCGGCCCATGTCCCGGGCGTAAGGTCTTCGGGAGTGTAGCCCAGAGCCCCGATCCGCACCAGCGTGCCGCATCGCTCCGGCGTCAGTTCGCCGGGCGACAGCAGGGTAGGGGCTATGGGTTCCAGCGCCTCCCCGTTGCGGGTCACCGCCGCGTCCAGCGCCGCTTTCGACCCTATGTAATCGGTCGTGAAACCGCTTCCTGCGGCGGGCATCCGCCCGGCCTGCAATACCCCGTGGCTTTCGCCCAGCGCCAGGCCCCTGAGCCTGAGCGTGACATGGCAGCCCTCCGGGAAATCGTTGTGCAGGTGGTCTATGCCCGCCATGACTTCGATTCCCGCCCCGTCCTCTTCGATGCAGAACGTGCGGTAGAAATTCTCGTCGTAATCGCTGGTGGTCACGCGCCCCGACACCACGATGTCCCCCGTGACGGGGAAGGTCGTCCCGGCGAATTTCTCACGCAGCTGCCGGATGGTCGCCGTGACGGGCTCGGGCGTAGCGTCGTCGCCGCGTTCCCCGAACCGGGAGTCGTAGCACCCCGCCGCGAGCAGGGCCACACCGAGCAGCACCAACCGTCGCATGGGGTTATTGTTCGATGCGTGAATCCTTCAGGCCGAGGAAATAGAGGATGCCGTCCAGGCCGATGGTCGAAATGGACTGGCGGGCCGTGGCCTTCACCTTGGGTTTGGCATGGAATGCGATGCCCAGGCCCGCGAGGTTGAGCATCGGCAGGTCGTTGGCGCCGTCGCCGACCGCCACCGACTGGGCGATGTTGATCTCCTCGAACTGGCAGAGCAGGCGCAGCAGCTCGGCTTTGCGGCGGCCGTCCACCACCTCGCCCACGTAGCGGCCCGTGAGTTTGCCCTCCTCGATTTCCAGCTCGTTGGCATATACGTAGTCGAATCCGTATTTCTGGCGCAGGTAGTTGCCGAAGTAGGTGAAGCCGCCCGACAGAATGGCCGTCTTGTAACCCACGCGCTTGAGGATGGTCATCATGCGCTCCAGCCCTTCGGTGATGGGCAGGTTACGGGCTATCTCCTCCATGACCGAGACGTCGAGCCCCTTGAGCAGGGCCACGCGCTCGGTAAAACTTTCGCGGAAGTCGATCTCGCCCCGCATGGCGCGTGCCGTGATCTCGCGCACCGCATCGCCTACGCCGGCGCGCTCGGCCAGTTCGTCGATCACCTCGGTCTCGATCAGCGTCGAATCCATGTCGAAGCAGATCAGGCGGCGGCTGCGGCGGTAGATGTCGTCTTTCTGGAACGAGACGTCGAGACCGATCTCCGAGAGATTCATGAATCCCTCCTGCATGGTGCTGCGCTCCTCGTCGGTGAGCGACCCGCGCACCGAAAGCTCGATGCAGGATTTGGCCGCACGGTCGTCCTCGCTGAGCGGGATGCGGCCCGTCAGACGCTTTATGGCGTCGATGTTGAGTCCGTGTTCGGCCACGACGCTGGTCACCTCGGCGATATGCCGCGCCGTGACGGTGCGTCCCAGCAGGGTTATGATGTATCGGTTTTTGCCCTGACGGCCTACCCAGTCCTCGTATTTCCGCTCCGCAATCGGCGTGAAGCGGATCATCACGCCCAGCTCCGAAGCCTTGAACAGCAGCTCTTTCATGATGTTGCCCGACTTGTCCGACGTGGTCTTGAACAGGATGCCCAGCGTCAGCGACTGGTGGATGTTGGCCTGGCCTATGTCGAGGATGAAGGCGTCGTAGCGCGCGAGTATTTCGGTGAGCGAAGAGGTCATGCCCGGCTTGTCCTCGCCGGAGATGTTTATCTGGATGATTTCGACGTTGTTTTGCATCGTGTAGCGTTTTTCCTTTTTTTCTTTTCCGTAAATTCGTAGACAAAGTTAGTAAACTTCTCTTTTTTTTGGTTATTTTTGCAGACAAACTTTATTCCCGGTTTATGTGGCCTCTTTTTTTAGGAACCGAGACGCCCGCGCCGCTGATGCTGCCCGACAGTGTGCAGAAAGCCCATTTCGCGGAGACCGTCCATAAAATTGCGAACCTCGATTTCGAGACCGTATTGCAGAACCTCCTCTCCGAGTCGGTCTGGATACTGCTGAAAATCCTCCTCGCGCTGGCGATCTATTTCGTCGGCCGCTGGATCCTGCGGCGCATCGTCAGGCTGCTCGACCTGGCGCTGGAACACCGCCGTGTCGATATTTCGCTGCGGTCGTTCATGCGCAACACCGTGCGCGTGATCTTCACGCTGCTGCTGGTGCTGATCGTCGTCTCGACGCTGGGCGTCAACGTCACGTCGCTCATCGCCGTCTTCTCCGCCGCCACGCTGGCCATCGGTATGGCCCTGAGCGGAACGGCACAGAACTTCGCGGGCGGCGTGATGATCCTGCTCATGAAACCTTACCGTGTCGGCGACTACATCTCGGCACAGGGGCAGTCGGGCACCGTGCGCGAGATCAAACTCTTCTCGACAGTCATCACTACGGCCGACAACCAGACAATTTACATTCCGAACAACTCGATCGCCACGGCCATCATCGACAATTATTCCACGTCCGATACCCGCCGTGTGGACTGGACGATCGGCATTTCGTACGGCGACGACGTGGATACGGCGCGTGCGGCGATCCTCGCCATCCTTGCCGCCGATAACCGCGTGCTGGGCGACCCTGCGCCCGTGGTGTGGGTCGCGGCCCTTGCCGACAGCTCGGTCAACCTCTCTGCGCGAGCCTGGGTGAAGAACGGCGATTACTGGAATGTGTTCTTCGAAAACAACGAAAAATTCTACAAACAACTGCCCGAAAAGGGGATCAACTTCCCCTTCCCGCAGATGGATGTGCATGTGAAAAACAATTAATCTGCCTATAAAATGAAAAAACTGCTTATCATGGCCGTGGCGGCATGCTGCCTGGCGGCTTGCAACAAGGAACTCGGCCCCGAGTATAAGGTTGCGCCCGTAATTTCGAATGTCTCTTGCAGCCCCGGCCTTGATGATGTCCATGCCGGCGATGACGTCCGTGTAACGGCGACCGTCACGAGTGAATACGGATTTACCGGCATCAGCATCCTGCGGGCCCTCAACGACGACGAGACGAAGGTGAAGGAAGAGGGTGCATGGCTGAGTACCAACAAGACGGATACGGAAAAACGCTATTCGGGTACGATCGGCAAGGAGAAGGCCGGGACGAAAGTGACTTTCCAGATACTTGCCGTCTCTGCCTACGGCGTGTATACGTTCTCCGAGGTATACGAATATACCGTGCAGGAAGAGACCGACCCGGAGCCGATGCCCAACCCCGAAGCGAATTAATTTACACACTATATAACAATATGGAATTGAAAGAAATCCTGGCCATCTCGGGCCAGCCCGGACTTTATAAGTATGTAGCGCAGTCCACGCACGGTGTGATCGTCGAATCGTTGCTCGACGGCAGGCGGATGAACGCTTCGGCGACGTCGAAAGTAAGTTCGCTGACCGAGATCTCGATGTTCACCGAGGGGGACGACATTCCCTTGGCCGATGTGTTCACCAAGATCTATGCCCATACGGGCGGCCGCGAGGCCGTCAGCCCCAAGGAGTCGCCCGAAAAACTGAAAGCCTGTTTCGCTGAGGTGCTTCCCGACTATGACCGCGACCGGGTACACGTTTCCGACATAAAGAAGTGCTTTGCGTGGTACAACATTCTCGTGAAAGCCGGGTTTACTGAATTCAAGCTTCCGGCCGAAACCGAATAACCCCTGAGCCCCGCCCGAGCGGGGCTTTTTTGTTGTGTCGTATCCCGATTAAATTCGTATGTTTTTATCCGTAATCCCCGTGTTTGTATTATCTTTGTTCAACGGATAAAAATATCGCTATGGCTAAAATGACGAAAGTGCTGGCACTGGTTGCCCACGACAATATGAAACGCGACCTGGCCGAATGGGTCGACTGGAACAGCAGGAACCTGAGCCGCCATCATCTCGTTTGTACGGGTACGACCGGCAAGATGGTCGAAAAGACACTGCGGGATCACCGCGAGGAAGACGAATCCGCGGATGGGATCCGGGAATTGCCCGACCTGAAAATCACGCTGCTCAAATCCGGCCCGCTGGGCGGTGACCAGCAGTTGGGGTCGCTGATCGCCGACGGCAAGATCAACGCCCTTATCTTCTTCTGGGATCCCATGTCGGCGCAGCCGCACGACGTCGACGTCAAGGCGTTGTTGCGCCTGGCGACGCTCTACAATGTCCCGACGGCGATCAACCGTTCGTCGGCCGATTTCCTGATCTCGTCGCCGCTCTTCGAGGACGAGGATTACGAGCCCGTCGTAAAGGATTACAAAGCCTATGTCGAGCGTGTGCTGAAGTAATGGTTGCGCTATGAGCATGTAAATGCCTGATCCCGTTTGGGATCAGGCGTATTTTTTGCTGTTTCGCACAGAGCGGGCAAAACCCCGTTCCATCTCCGTCTCGGTCACCGACCGGAATCGGCCTTCGTGTGAACCCGATCGATTACAGGTCGTGCGACAGCGGTGCGGGCACTGTGCCGCTCACGTCGAAATCGCCCCAGCGCTCGGCGATCGAGTCGAGCGTGGCGAACAGTTCGGGGATGTCGAGCGACGTGACGAGCTTCAGGCGCGTCGGCTTGAAGTCGGGCAGTCCCTTGAAATAATTGGACAGATGACGGCGCATTTCGAGGATGCCCACGAATTCGCCCTTTACTTCGAGCGACTTGCGCAGATGCTCCTTGGCGATTTCGACCCGTTCGCACACCGACGGCTGCGGGAGCACTTCGCCCGTGGCCAGATAGTGCTTCACCTCGCGGAAGATCCACGGCCGCCCGTAGGTCGCCCGGCCGATCATCACGCCGTCCACGCCGTAGCGGTCGAACATCTCCGCGGCCTTCGGTCCCGAATCCACGTCGCCGTTGCCGATGATCGGGATATGTATCTGCGGGTTGTTCTTCACTTTGCCGATCAGCGTCCAGTCCGCTTCGCCGCGGTACATCTGGGCGCGTGTGCGGCCGTGAACGGTGAGCGCGGCGATGCCCACGTCCTGCAAGCGCAATGCGATCTCCTCGATGTTCTTCGACTCGTCGTCCCAGCCCAGGCGGGTTTTCACGGTCACGGGTTTGCCGACCGCCTCCACGATCCGCCGCGTCATTTCGACCATCAGCGGCACGTCGCGCATCATGCCCGACCCGGCGCCCCGCCCCGCGATCTTCTTCACGGGGCAGCCGAAGTTGATGTCGATGATGTCCGGGCCGGCCGCTTCGGCCATGCGCGCCGCCTCGACCATCGGTTCGACCAGATGTCCGTAGAGCTGGATGCCCACCGGACGCTCCGCGTCGTCGATTTCGAGCTTTTTGAGCGACTTGGCCGCGTCGCGTATCAGCCCGTCGGAGGAGATGAATTCCGTGTAGACCACGTCGGCGCCGAAACGCTTGCACATGTAGCGGAACGACGGGTCGGTCACGTCCTCCATCGGCGCCAGCAGCAGGGGTTTTTCCCCGAGTTCTATGTCGGCAATTTTCATGATTCGCTCACTTGGTCGTGTGTTACGAGTATTTTGTCGATGCGGACGCCGTCCATGTCGACGATCTCGAGGTCGAAACTGTTCCAGCGGAGCTTCTCCCCCGTGGCGGGAATGTGTTTCAGCTGGTCGAGAACCAGTCCGCTGATCGTATTGTAGGCATTGCGGGGAACGGCGTTCTCCGCGCCGAAGAAGGCCAGGAAATCGTAAAACGGACACTGCCCGTCGATGAGCACGCTGCCGTCCTCGCGCCGTACGATGTCGGGTTCCTCGTAGCTGTCGGGGATCTCGCCGACCAGCGCCTCGAAGATGTCCTTCAGGGTGACGATGCCGCGCGTTACGCCGAATTCGTCGCACACGATGCCGTAGCCGAGCTGTTCGCTGCGCAATTGCTCCAGCGCGCTGTATACCTCGGCCCCCTCGTGGAAGAACTTGGCGGGCGAAAGGTGGTTGCGGATGTCGAATCCGGGGTCGTCGATATGTCGGAACAGGTCTTTCAGGTAGACGACGCCTGCGAGCTTGTCGAGGCTCCCTTCGCCGACGGGATAGCGGTTGTGGGGCTCCCGGTTGACCTGTTCGCGGATCTGTTCCGGCGTCATCGCGGTGTCGATCCATACCAGTTCGCTGCGGAAGGTCATGATCGACTCGACCGTCCTGTCGCCCAGCGAAAATACGCGGCCCATGATCTTCTGCTCGACCTCCTGCACTTCGCCGTCCTCCGCGCCTTCCTGGATGATGGAGCGTATTTCCTCCTCGGTGACCTTCGAATCCGATTTGCGGAGCCCCAGCAGGCGGGTCACGCCTGCGGTGCTGCGCGACAGGAGCCATACGAACGGCGAGGCCAGCTGCGAGAGCAGGCGCATGGGCCGGGCCACCAGTTTGGCGATCTTCTCCGCCGAGTTCATGCCGATGCGTTTGGGCACGAGCTCCCCGAATATGAGGGTCAGGTAGGTTACGACGATGACGATCGTGATCTGCGCCACGACCGTGGCCGTACGCAGGGAAATGCCGAGTGCGGCGAGCTCCCGGCCGAATTTCGAGGCCAGCGCATCGCCCGAGTAGATACCCGTGAGGATGCCTATCAGCGTGATGCCGATCTGGATGGTCGAAAGGAATTTGTCCGGGTCTTCGATAAGCTTCTGCGCCTGCCGCGCCCCGGCGTTGCCCTGCCGCGCCTGCATCTCCAGATTGGAGCGGCGCGCGGAGATCATGGCGATCTCCGACATGGCGAAGAAGCCGTTCAGGATGATTAATAATAGAATGATGAGGAACTCCATTGGGGTGTCCGGTTTGTTTGTCTGCAAAGATAATGCATGGCGTGTGTAATGCCAAATTTATTTGTGCGCCCACCGGTGCCGGGGCAGGGTATTGCACCCTGTCCGAATAATATGGGGCCGGGGATTGAATATTCCCTGAAAAAATACTAAATTTGCGGACAAATTCTTTCACGATATGAATATTGAGAACTTTATTTCGGATGCCGTCCGCCGCTCGGTGGAGGCGCTTTACGGTCCGCTCGACGGCGAACAACTGCAGATTCAGAAGACCCGCAGGGAGTTCGAGGGCGATTACACCCTCGTGACGTTTCCGTTGCTGCGACGAAGCCGCAAGTCGCCCGAAGCCACTGCGACCGAGATCGGCGGTTATATGACGGCCAACGTCCCCGAAATCAAGTCTTTCAATGTCATCAAGGGTTTTCTGAACCTCGTGCTCGACGGCGCTTTCTGGGCGGCGCGTTTTGACGAGGTCGCTGCCGATGCCGATTTCGGGCAGGCCCCGGCCACCGGGCGCACGGTCATGATCGAATATTCGTCGCCCAATACCAACAAACCCCTGCACCTGGGGCATATCCGCAACAACCTGCTGGGCTACTCCGTGGCGCAGATACTCAAGGCCAACGGACATAGCGTCATCAAGGCCAACCTGGTGAACGACCGCGGCATCCATATCTGCAAGTCGATGCTGGCGTGGAAACTCTACGGCAACGGCGAAACGCCCGCCACGTCGGGCATGAAGGGCGACCACCTCGTCGGCAAATACTACGTCGAGTTCGACAAGCATTACAAGGCCCAGATCAAGGAGCTCATGGCGCAGGGACAGTCGGAGGATGAGGCCAAGAAAAACGCCCCGATCATGCTCGAAGCGCAGGAGATGCTGCGCAAGTGGGAGGCCCGCGATCCCGAGGTCTACTCGCTTTGGGAAACCATGAACGGCTGGGTGTATGAGGGCTTCGACGTGACCTACAAGGCGCTGGGCGTCGATTTCGACAAGGTTTACTACGAATCGCAGACCTACCTGCTGGGCAAGAGTCTCGTCGAGGAGGGACTCCGCAAGGGCGTGTTCTACCGCCGCGACGACAATTCGGTCTGGATCGACCTTACGGCCGACGGACTGGACGAGAAACTGCTCCTGCGCGGCGACGGCACCTCGGTCTACATGACGCAGGACCTCGGCACGGCTTACCGCCGCTTCGAGGAGAACAGGCTCGACGACATGATTTATGTCGTGGGCAACGAGCAGAACTACCATTTTCAGGTGTTGAAGCTCATCCTCAAGAAACTGGGCTATGCCGACTGGAGCGACCATATCACGCACCTTTCCTACGGCATGGTGGAGCTTCCCGAAGGCAAGATGAAGTCGCGCGAAGGCACGGTGGTCGATGCCGACGACCTGATCGCAGACATGGTATCCACGGCCCGCGAGATGTCGGACGAGCTGGGCAAGCTCGACGGCTGTACGGAAGAGGAGGCCGACGCCGTTTCCACGATGGTCGGATTGGGCGCGCTCAAGTATTTCATCCTGAAGGTGGACCCGAAAAAGACGATGCTTTTCGATCCGCGCGAGTCGATCGACTTCAACGGCAACACCGGCCCGTTCATCCAATATACCCATGCGCGTATCTGCTCGATCCTACGCAAGGCTACCGAAGCCGGGATCGACTTTTCCGCCGCCGTGCAGGCCGATTACCTGCCCGAGGAGATCGACCTGGTGAAGACGCTCACGGAATATCCGTCGGTCGTGGCTGCCGCGGGTGAAAATTTCGCCCCCTCGGTCATCGGCGCCTATGTCTACGAACTGGCCAAGCAGTTCAACGGATACTACCATGACCATTCGATCCTCCGGGAAGAGGATGCAGCGACCCGCACGATGCGTCTCCGGCTGGCCGGGCAGGTGGCGCGTGTCATTCGCCGCGGCATGAACCTGCTCGGCATCGACGTCCCGGAGCGGATG
>ERZ894244.1586-NODE-1586-length-11137-cov-6.334145_pt1 | contig 11137 bp, 9 predicted proteins | sample MGYA00380299_ERZ894244 | MGnify/ENA primary metagenome ERZ894244 (study PRJEB32331, sample SAMN06328444) | human gut metagenome | biome: human gut microbiome; feature: stool | host: Homo sapiens | collected 2014-06-26 ... | reverse complement strand
ACTATGTCCCCTACGGCCGGAGCGAAGCCCGCCCCGCCGCCCGCACCCGTCATATCGTGAAGCCGAAGATCATGGCGCCTCCGGTCCTGCGGATGCCCACCTTCACTGCGCCCGCCCCCTTTTGCCCGAGCGAGGCCGGAAAGCCCAAGAAAGCTCCCGCGCAGAAGATCGAGAAACCGGCTCCGCCCAAAGAAGAACAAAAGGAGAAAGGGATTCTCGCAAAGATCAAGAAGCTGTTTTGACTGGTGACTAGTGACTGGGGACTAGGGACTAGGAGACGTTAGGCTCTCCCGTATCATCATTTCGAGCGAAGCCCTCGAATCTTTTTCGTTCGCGGTCAGGCGGACCATGTTTGTAAACGCCAAACGGGAAACCTGTTATCCACAAAACTTTCGGGCATCGCCCCATATATACTCGCGGCGCTTCATTTTTTATGCGCCGCACCACCATTCCTAATTCCTAATTCCTCATTTGAGTAGAGCTTTCAGCCGCGATCAAGGGGCGGCACGCCCCACGGGCTAATCCGGAATCCAAACAAAAAAGCACTCCTTTCGGAGTGCTTTGCTTGGTGCGCTTGGGGGGATTCGAACCCCCGACACACGGTTTAGGAAACCGCCGCTCTATCCAGCTGAGCTACAAACGCATGAATCTTTCCTAATTATAGCATGGGAGAGAACATGTGAGAAGGGAGAAGTTGGAAGGGTGACTGGGGATTAGGGACTGGTATCTAGGGATTAGGGACTTTATCCCATCTCTCTTTCATATCGCCCCTGCCCTATCCGCCCCTTCGGGGCACCTTCCCCTCGAGGGGAAGGCGACGCGGGAAAACCATCACCAGGACACTCAGCCCCATGACCCCTTTTCTTTGGGCCATCCATGGGCGCATCTGGAGCCCTGTTTTTTACAGAAAGCGTGAACTCTATGAATATCAGACATCTTACCATCGGCAGCGGACGGCCGAAGATCTGCGTTCCGCTGGTCTCTTCCACACTGGAGGATCTGGAAAAGGAATGCGCATCACTATCATCCTGTCCTTTGGATATGCTCGAGTGGCGTGTGGACTACCTCCTGAATCAGGAGGATTTCCATGCGACAAAAGATCTGGAAACTGCTTATGCGGTCATCCGCACGCATTTCAAGGATGTGCCTCTTTTGACGACGGTGCGCACGAAGAGCCAGGGCGGGGCGCACAAGACCCCGGGCGGTGAGTACGTGTCGCTGCTCTCTCTCATCATCCGTTCACACTGGGCGGATGTGCTCGATGTGGAGTATGGGCATGAAGTACTCGATACGAAAGTTTTGATCAAGCAGGCGCATGAGCAGGGGATCCCCGTCTTGATGAGCTATCACAAGTTCCAGCGGGCAATGAGCGAGACAGAGCTGATCGATACGTATGAAAATATGGCGTCCTTCAAGGCGGATATTTTGAAGATCGCGGTCATGCCACGAGTGCCTCGTGATACCGCGTCGCTCCTCTCGGCGGCGGCCCGCATCCGGGAGGATCTTCCGGAGACGCCGGTCATCGCGATCGGTATGGGGCAGGCGGGTCAGCTCACCCGTATCGCAGGCAGTGATCTGGGCGCTCCCATCACGTTCGCGGCCGGTCAAAAAGCCAGCGCACCCGGCCAGCTGACCGCAGCGCAGGTGAAAGCCGTGCTGGATGTACTGTATCAATAGTGACTGGTAGCTAGGGATTAGGAGTGACTGGGGACATTCGATCATTCATCTTTCATACCATAGTCACCCTATCCGCCCCTGCGGGGCACCTTCCCCTAGAGGGGAAGGCTGCGATACGAGAATACCATCTTCTAAAAAAAGGCGGCGAAGCCGCCACGAGAGCCCTGAACCCTGAACCCTGAACCAAATGAAAGCAAAGTAAAAAGGGGCTGTGAAGAAATGAGGATTCATTTCTTCACAGCCCCTTTAGTTTCATTTATTTCTTTTCCATCGGTGGAAAGGTGGAGATCTGTGCTGTGGTGTAGCGGAGCTTTGGCGAAACGATCGCGTAGATCACGTAACTCATAGCAGTAACGAAGGCACCTTCCAAAATGACGGTCCAGCCGCAGCCGTAAACGGCATATACACTGTAGATGCCGCCAATGATAGCAGCGATGTTTGCGATCTTTGCTTTTTCCATCGGTACGCCTTCCGCTTTCTGCAGATCAGAGACAGCACCCATCGCGAGAAGATAAGGGATGAGATTGATCATGACCGCGAGGTTGATCAGAATGTTGAACTGCTTCAGGAGAGTCGGGCTGATGGTAGCGAGCGTCATGCAGAGCTGGATGCCGAAGAGGCAGGCGATCGCTACATAAGGCGAACGGAATTTGTTGACCGTGGAGAGGAAGCGCGGGAAAAGGCCGATGCTGGAGGCTTCACGAGCTACTTCCGATACAGTGAACTGCCATGCGGTCAGAGAGACGAAGCAGGAGCAGACGAGCATGCAGGAAACGATGTGGCCGACAGTGTCGCCAAACATGGAGGCATACGCAAGGCCGAAGGGCGCACCGGAGACCATGAGCTGCTGGTAAGGTACGAGTCCACCGATGATAGCCGTCGAGGTGGTGTAGCAGGCACCGGCGAGAAGCGTCCCGGCGAGGACTGCGATCGGTACGTTCTTTTCCGGATTTTCTACCGTATCAGAATTGGCACAGGCAGTTTCAAGACCCAGGAAAGCCCAGATGATGACAGCAATGGAGTCTTTCATCGCCGCATAGAACGGCATATCGGACGGATTCCAGGCTTCTCTGTAGATGTTTGCATCGAAGAAGAAACCGCCGGCAAAGAGGAGGCCGATGACCGGAATCACGACGCAGATGACACCGAGAGAGGTGAATTTACCAAATTTCTTCGGGCCGACCAGACTGATGGTCGCTGCAAGAAAGAGAGTAGCAATGGTAGCGAGGCAGACTTCGACCGGCGAAAGGTCAAAGCCGAAGACATATGAGCCGTAGCTGACGACGCCGCTTGCGATAGCAACATTCGCAATGATGAGGGAAATCGTATAGCAGAAGTTAGAGACGAAATTTCCCGATCGGCCAAAGCGATACTCTGCATAGCCGCCCATGCCGCCGACCTTCTTTGTGAACATGCCGCACTTGGCAAACGCATACGCGAGGATGGTCGCGCCGATCGAGGCGAGGATCCAGGCGAAAATAGAAACTGTCCCGACTTCAGCCAGTGTCGCTGGCAGAAGAATAATACCGGAACCCATCATGTTGATGGCTGTGACTGTTGTGAGCTGTACCACTCCCATTTTTTTGCTCTTAGACAAGGTTTGTTCCCTTCTTTCTTAATCCAACTCATGACGATGTCATGATGGGGGAAAAAATGTTGTCCCGGACGTTTCCGGATGATGCAGTCTGAAATCATCAAGGCATGCACGAGCCCCATTTGCTTTCGATAACGGTGAAAGAAACAGGGCATAAAGAAAACCTACCGATCACAGAGTGACCGATTCGCAGCTCAACTGCCGAAACAGGGCGCGTGAATTTTTATTTACTGCAATATACCATAATCGAACCCGTATGACAAGACTTTTTTGAAAAAATTTGATATTTTTTTCAGAGCAACTCCTATGAACTTTTGAGGACTTCAAAGGAAAAAAGAGAAAAACAGAAGAAAATGGCAGCTATCACGGATTGGCATGGATTGGGATGATAAATCAGAATGTATCATGATTTTTCCTACCAAAATTTCATAAAACCTCAAACTGCCCTTTTTATCGCCCTTCCGAGGTTTTAAGCAGAAATAGGCTTGTGAATATTATGCATATTCATGTTGAAAATATGCAACTCTATACGCTTGCATTTGAGGATCTCTTTCTGCAGTTTATCCTCTGAGCGCCTGAAATGGGGTGAAATTGCCCCACAATGCCTCACAGTGACAAAAATGATAAGATACATGAGAATGAAAGCCTTGTAAGTGAGAATAAATATATTTTATTACCTATGGTAAAGAAGAAATCTATAATGCGAAAGCAACGGGGCTTTCTTCTTTTTCGCCGCACCTTCCCAGGGACTCTTTTGCATGGATGGGATCCGCTTTGCACGTTTTGCAATGAACCCGCTGCGTGGGGCCTTACCACCAGTCCCCGCTTTCCTTGACACTCCGTTTATATTTGCTATATACTATTAAATATGACTTTCTATGGGATCCCCCATATAAGGAATAAAATTATTCAGAAAAGAGGCAAATTGTCATGGCAGAAATGCAGCGTACCCTGGTCACCAAAGAAGGCCTTGAAAATATGCAGAAGGAGCTCGACGAACTCCGCAGCGTCAAACGTGCGGAAGTCGCGCAGCGTCTGAAAGAAGCCATTGCCATGGGCGACCTTTCGGAAAACTCCGAATACGATGAAGCGAAGAATGCACAGGCGTTCCTCGAAGGCCGCATCCAGCAGCTTGAACAGCAGATCCGTACAGCACAGGTCATTGAAAAGGGAACGAAGAACCGTGTAGATGTCGGTTCTACCGTCGTTATCGAAGATATGGAAGAGCATGTGCAGGAAACCGTCACCATCGTCGGCTCCACCGAGTCGAATCCTTTCGAAGGACTGATTTCCAATGAATCTCCGGTCGGCCGTGCCCTTGTCGGTGCGAAAGCGGGCGATATCGTCGAAGCGGATGCTCCGACCGCTGTACTGAAGTACAAGGTCATCGAGATCAAAGATAATTAAAATGATTTTTCATCCTGCACAATCCGCCATGATCTGGCGATGCAGGGTTCAGGATTCAAGGTACGGAGACAGGACGGGCTTTTTCAAAAGTGTCCTCTCTCGGTGCACGGGTCTCTGGACCCTTTTTGTGCTATTTATAAAATGAGGGTAAAAATGACAGAGAAAATGAATCAGAATAACGGGCCAAAGCTGAATGACCAGATGCTGATCCGTCGTGAAAAGCTGGAGAAGATCCGTGCGCTCGGCGTAGAACCATATGGTCAGAAGTTTGACTACGATCACCATGCATCTGACATCAGACAGCAGGCTGAGGAGCTCGAAAAGAATGAAACTCATGTCCGCCTCGCTGGCCGTATCATGATCCGCCGCGGGCAGGGCAAGACCGCATTCTGTGTCCTGCGTGACCAGAGCGGCGATATCCAGCTCTATTTCAGAAAAGATGAGCTGCCGGAAAATGAATGGGCTCTCTTTAAACTCGTCGATCTCGGTGATATCCTTGGTATCGAAGGTGTCGTTTTCAAGACTCACACCGGTGAGCTCACTGTTCGCGTCCTGCATTTTACGATGCTGTCCAAGTCGCTGCGTCCACTGCCGGAAAAATGGCATGGTCTCACCGACAAGGAACAGCGCTATCGCCAGAGATACCTTGACCTCATGGTCAATCCGGAAGTCAAAGATACTTTCGTCAAGCGTGCGGCTATGATGCGCGCCATTCGACAGTGGTATACGGACCACGGCTTCCTCGAAGTCGAGACCCCGGTCCTCCAGCCGCTGTATGGCGGTGCGAATGCGAAGCCATTCACCACCCATTTCAATGCTCTCGATATGACCATGTATCTGCGTATCGCGCCGGAGCTTTACCTGAAGAGACTGCTGGTCGGCGGTTATGAAAGAATTTTCGAGATCACGAGAAACTTCAGAAACGAGGGAATGGATACCCGCCACAATCCGGAATTCACCGCGATCGAAACATACCAGGCTTATGGGGATATCGAAGACGTCATCAACCAGACGGAACAGATCGTAGAAGCCTGCGCGATGGCTGCTTACGGTACGACCAAGTTCAAGTACGAGGATACAGAAATCGACGTCAAGGCTCCGTGGCCAAGACTCACCATGGCAGAGGCTGTGAAGAAATATACGCCAACCCATGAAGACTTCGATGCATGCAAAACCATCGATGATGCACGTGCTATTGCTGACCGTCTGCATGTAGAATACAGTGAATTTGATGGCTTTGGCAAGATCCTGGCAGAATGCTTCGATGCCTATGCCGAAGAACACCTGATCCAGCCGGTCCACATCACCCGTCACCCGATCGAAGTCTCCCCGCTCTCCAAGCTCGACCCGACCGATCCGCGCTATACCATCCGCTTCGAGTCCTACATCTATGGCCGCGAACTCGCAAACGGCTTCTCGGAATTGAACGACCCGATCGACCAGAGACAGCGTTTCGAGATGCAGGTCGAGGAAAGAAAGCACGGTGATGATGAAGCGCATCCGATCGATGAAGATTTCCTGACGGCTCTCGAATATGGTATGCCTCCGACAGGCGGTCTCGGTATCGGTCTTGACCGTCTCTTCATGCTGATGACGAATTCTGCAAGCATTCGCGATATCCTCCTCTTCCCGGCGATGAAACCGGAAACGGCGCTCGAGAAGAAGGTCGCTAAAGAGGCAGAAGCCGCAGCGGCTGATATGGAAGAGGCAGAAGAAGCCATTGATTTCTCCAAGGTAGAGATCGAACCTCTCTTCCAGGATTTCGTAGATTTCGATACCTTCAGTAAGTCTGACTTCCGCGCCGTCAAGATCAAGGCGTGCGAGGCGGTGAAGAAGTCCAAGAAGCTGCTGCAGTTTGTGCTCGACGACGGCACAGGCGAGGATCGCATCATCCTCTCCGGCATCCACGAGTATTACGAGCCCGAGGAGCTCGTCGGCAAGACCGCTATCGCCATCGTCAACCTGCCCCCGCGCAAGATGATGGGCATTGACTCCTGCGGTATGCTGATCTCCGCCGTGCATCACGAAAACGGCGAAGAAAAGCTCCATTTGCTGATGGTGGATCCTCACATTCCCGCCGGCGCAAAGCTGTATTAAAAAATAACGAAAAAGAGTTCTCTCGGCAGAGGGAGCTCTTTTTTGTGCCAAAGGCACGGGGAAGCAGCGCCGTAGGCGCTGCACGGGATAAGGGGGCCATTCTCTCACGTGAGAGAATGGCCCCCTTTGACCCCCAAGAGAACACAAGGGGCTCTGCCCCTTGACCTCGCCATTGCGAGGTTTGGGCTTGAAGAGCTGCTCAGCCTGCGGAATCGGGTGTCTGCTGTTTTTTGCTGCGATACAATTTGGCTTGCTCCTATTATCCGCTGCCGCTCTGCCCATCTTGTAGAAGTACAGCCTAATTTCTGTCTACTTTGGATTTGTACGATCTTGCTGATGCCTGCCAAGGCGGCGTTGCTGCGCTCGCCACATTTTAATAGAAAAAACGACCGCGTCAGCGGTCGTTTTCGTTCTTTTTATCAGTTCGTTCCAGAAGATAATCGACGCTGACGCCATAAAAATCAGCGAGCGCGCACAAAACGTGCGGCGGCAGCATTCTTTCGCCGCTTTCATAATATGCGTATGTGCGCTGCGGAACGTTGATCGCTTCGCCGACCTGACGTTGTGTCAAATCGGCATCCTCCCGCAAATCGCGGATGCGCCGGTATCTCTTCACGTTTATCACCAAACACAGTATACGTAGAACAAATTATTCTATTGAATTTTTGAATATTTTGTTCTAAACTATAAATGAGGTGATGAAGATGACGACGTATAAGACACTATATCATTTGATGGTCCAAAAAATGAGCGAGGCCATCGACCTTTATGATGCGGGCAAAGGCATCCTTGCCCGCGAAGTCCTGAAAAAAGCCTTGTTAGACGCAGAAGAGCAAGTCATTTCACAAGACATCATCCCCGATGAACCTATTGGCAATGGCGATCCAGCAGAAAGCTAAAAAAGCGGCACCCCAAAGCGGCGAGCGCAGCAATGCCGCACCGTCAGAAGCACGGGGTGGATAATCCAAAAGGGAGGGGCTGCGCCCCTCCCTTTTGGTCGTTAGGGGGTGCAGGGGGCAAAGTCGAAACGCCCCCTGCCTTTCTCTTGGGGGATTCAAAGGGGGAGGTTCTCTTTTGAAAGAGAATTTCCCCCTTTGCCCCGTGCAGCGCCATCGGCGCTGCCTTTTCCCTTCGGTTTAGCCGAACAAAACCGGCTTAGTAACCTCCTTGAGCCACTCCAGCTCATCCCCACTCAGATACGGCGAGATCGCCGCAAAGACCTTAGCGTGATAAGCATTCAAAAGCTCCACATCGCGCGACGAGAGCAGCGACAGATCGATCGCATCGCGGTCATACGGCACGAGCGTCAGCGGTTCGAGCGCAAGAAAGCGGCCGTACTCATTGACCTCAGCCTCGCGTACAACGACGAGGTTCTCAATGCGCACGCCGAACTTGCCGGTAAGGTAAATGCCCGGCTCGTTCGAGAAGATCATGCCCTCTTCAATGACGCAGTGGCGCTTCTGGCGTTTCACATCCCAGTGTACGCGCTCAGGGCCCTCATGCACGCCGAGGACGAAGCCCACGCCGTGGCCCGTGCCGTGGTTGAAGTCGAGGCCCGCTTCCCACAGCGGCGTGCGGGCCAGCATGTCAAGGTTTTCGCCCATGCAGCCGTGCAGGAACTTGGCCGCGCCCAGCTGTATGTGTCCGCGCAGGACAAGCGTGTAGATGCGCTTTTCCTCGTCCGTGAGCGGCCCCAGCGCGATGGTGCGGGTGATGTCGGTCGTGCCCTCCAAATACTGCGCGCCCGTGTCGGCGAGGCAGAGGCCGCGCGGCTCCATGGGAATGTCGGTCTCCTCGGTCGGCTCGTAGTGGACGATCGCGCCGTGCGCGCCGTAGGCGAGGATGGGGTCGAAGCTCTGCTCAAGATAGTGCTCACTCTCGGCGCGAAGAGATTCGAGCTTTTTCGACGCGCTGAGCTCGGTGATCGGCTCTTTGCCGATCGTGTGCTTGAGCCAGTAGATGAAGCGCGTGACGGCCACGCCGTCCTTGATGTGGGCAAGGCGCTCGTTCTCCTGCTCCGCGGGCGTCTTCACCGCTTTCATCAGCTGAATGGGGCTCGTGCGGTCGAGGACTTCAGCGCTCTCCGGCACGCTTTGCAGAATGCGGTAGTTGGCGCGCTCGCCGTCGAGCAGTACGCGGGTGCCCGTGGGCAGCGCCGCGACGAGGCGGTAGATGTCGTCATAGGGGGCGAGCGTTACGCCGTCAGATTTCAAATGTGCTTCGATCTCTGCGCTCACGGCCTCTCTCTGCACGCAGAGCGTGGCCGTGTCCTGCTCAAGCAGCAGATACGAGAGAAACACGGGCGTGAAGAGCACATCGTTTCCGCGCAGGTTCAAAAGCCACGCGACTTCGTCGAGGGACGGGATGACGAACACGCTTGCTTCCATCTCCTTCATCTTGCCGCGCACCATTTCGAGCTTTTCCCTGCGCGTCAGGCCTGCATACTTTACGTCCAGCTCCCACACCGGCTCACACGAGAGCGCGGGGCGGTCCGCCCACACAAGGTCGACAAGGTCCTCGCCGCCCGCAAAGCGGATGTGCTTCTCGCGCGTCTTTTCGCCGATCGAACGAGCGAAGTCGTTGCTGATCGTGCGCGAGTCGAAGCCGATCCAGCCGTTTTCAGGAACGTGGTCGCGCAGGAACGCGGGGATCTCAGGCACGCCGGGCTGGCCCATGCGCATGAGCTCAATACCGCTGCCCTCTAACTGCTGCGAGGCCTGCAAAAAGTAGCGGCCATCCGTCCACAGTGCGGCGGCGTCCGGCAGCACGACGAGCGTACCGGCAGAGCCGGTGAAGCCGGAGAGAAATTCGCGCGCCTTGAAGTGCGCGCCGACATATTCCGAGGTGTGGAAGTCGTCGGTCACGACGACGTAGGCGTCCAAGTGGCGCTTTTTCATCTCCGCGCGCAAAAGTGCGAGCTTTTCGACAGGATTCATCACAAAATCACTCCAATTCTTTGTTACGATAACGATTGCCTCATTCGGCAAAGCTCTCCGTCAGCGTGACGAGCACGTTCGTCATGGCCTCAAGGCTGTCCGCGGGGATCCACTCGCGCACGCCGTGGTAATTGTAGCCGCCGGTGGAGAGGTTGGGGCAGGGCAGCCCGTCCCAGGACAGGCGCGCGCCGTCCGTGCCGCCACGGATGGGTACGCACTGCGGCTCGACGCCGTTGGCGCGGAAGGCGTTTTCCGCGCGCTCGATGAGGTGGAAGTGGGGGAGGATCTTCTCCTTCATGTTGTAGTAGCTGTCATTGATCTGGGCCTCGGCCGTGCCGTCGCCGTAAATTTCGTCGAGGCGCGCGGCGCAGTCGGCAAAGAGCGCCTTTTTCTCTTCAAAGCGCTCGCGGTCGTGGTCGCGGATGATATAGCGGAGCGTCGCCTCGGTCACGCTGCCGCTCATCTCGGTCAGGTGGAAAAAGCCCTCGTAGCCGTCGGTCTTCTCGGGCACCTCATCCTCGGGCAGCATCGCGTGGAAGGCCATGGCGACGGTCGCGGCGTTGATCATCACGTTCTTGGCGCTGCCGGGGTGAACGCCGACGCCGTACACCGTCAGAACGGCGGAGGCGGCGTTGAAGTTTTCGAATTCGATCTCGCCGAGCGGACCGCCGTCCACGGTGTAGCCGTAGTCGCAGCCGAGCTGCTGCACGTCGAGCCCGTCCACGCCGTTGCCGATCTCCTCGTCGGTCGTGAAGATGACGCGCACCTCGCCGTGGGGAAGATCTTTTTCCAGAATGGTCTCGACCGCGGCCATGATCTCGGCGATGCCGGCCTTGTCGTCCGCGCCGAGGAGCGTCGTGCCGTCGGTGACGATGAGCTCTTCGCCCACATGGCTTTCAAGGCCGGGGCAGAGCGCCTCGGTGAGGGAGACAGTATCGTTGAGCTTCAGCTCGCCGCCCTCGTAGCGCACGAGGCGGGGCTTAACGTGCTCGCCCGGGGCATCGGGCGCGGTGTCCATGTGCGCGATGAGCGCGACGACGGGGGCGTCGACCCCCTCGCTTGCGGGGAGCGTTGCGAGCACATTGCCGCACTCGTCCATGCGGACGTCCTCGAGCTTCAGCGCGGCAAGCTCCTGCATCAGCACGCGGCCGAGGTCCTTCTGCCGCTCCGTGGAGGGCGAGGTGCCGGTGAATTCGTCGGATGTTGTATAGTAGGTGACATAGCGCAGAAAGCGTGATCTTGCGGTTTCCATGGTAAGCCTCCTTGATCGGTAAAAGTCGGGATATCACTCTTAGTATACCACAAAAAACGCCGCGCTGTAAAGCCACCGGCGGCGGGAAGCGGCAAAATGCGCCGCCGCTTTCTCAATTCTTTTTCTTGACAAAACAGAGTGGTTAATAATATAGTGTGATACATATTAAATAAG
>ERZ894244.1560-NODE-1560-length-11288-cov-6.824446_pt1 | contig 11288 bp, 13 predicted proteins | sample MGYA00380299_ERZ894244 | MGnify/ENA primary metagenome ERZ894244 (study PRJEB32331, sample SAMN06328444) | human gut metagenome | biome: human gut microbiome; feature: stool | host: Homo sapiens | collected 2014-06-26 ... | reverse complement strand
GTTCAGGTTGTTGCAAAATCCATTATGTTCGGCGATTTTGCAGATGGATTATGTGTGTCGGGAGCGGCAGCAGGAGCAGCGGCAGCGGCGGCAGGTGCCTTTTCCTTGCCCTTGAGAATTGCACCCATTGCCATGGTGAGGAAAATGATGCAGATCAGGCCAAAGAACACCGTGCCAATACCCATCAGGGTAACGAACAGGCTGCTGTATTCCATTTCTTCCTTTTACCTTTCACTTTGGATTATAGCAAAGCGGTTGCTCAATTTGCAAGCGCGTATGCACTTTTTGCGCGTTTTTAACGGCTTTTCCCTCCTGCCTTGCACGGCAGGAGGGAAAAGAGACTTTCCTTACTGCACGGAGAGCACGTCGGCAAACGCCTGAATGGCGGTCGCCGCCTGGCCGAAGTCGCGCATCTGCTGGTCGATGCCGAGCTTGATGAAGGGGATACCCGCAGCGTCGAGCGCCTTCTTCAGGTACGGGAACTCCATCTCCTCGGGGTCGCAGAACTGCTGCATAAACAGCACCAGGCCCTGCGCGCCGGACTCCTTGACCATGTTGGCCACGAACTCACCGCGACGGTTCTTGTTGGACTGCGGATCGTAGAGCAGCACATCGTAGTCGGTGTTGGTGAACTGCTCGACGAGGGCCATCATCGGGTCGCCCTCTTCGCTCGCGTCGGTGCGGAAGGCGCGGGACTCGTGGGCAACATCGTCCGCCGCGATAGCGACGTTGTTGTCCTTGAAGATCTTGAGGAGGGTCGGGTTGTCGCAGATGATGCCGGAGGTGACGACCTTCACGCCGTTCCACTTGGCCTCGGGCAGCGCGGCGATCTCGGCGTTGAGAGCCTCGAGCTTCTCGGTGTACTCGGCCTTATCCATGAACCAGGCAGCCTTTAAGACGGCCGAGCGCATGATCGGGTCGATAACGTCGCAGTGGTCGCTTGCGAGCTTGACGAACTCACGGCGGGCAGCGCGGGACTTGTTGTAGACCTTGATGGCCGCAGCGATGTCCTCGCTCTTGATCTCGTGACCGGCGATCTTTTCAAGACCGGCCTTGACGTTGTTGTACTGATCCAGGCAGAACTGCTTGCCCCAGTCGGCAAAACGGTTCTGAGGATGGGCGAGGAAGATGCACGGCAGCTTCTCACTCATGGCGACGCGGATGTTCTGGCTCATGGGGCGCAGCGTGTCGCAGATGGTCGGGGTGATAACACCGTCCAGCAGATCCATCGTGCCGTCAAGCAGCATCTCGAGGTCGAGCTGGGCGATGGTGCAATAGAAGGTCGCGCAGTATTCCTTGGAGCGCTGCTCGGTCTTGTTGTTGCTGCCCCACATGCCGAACGGCATCATACCGGCGGCGTAAACCAGCTCTTCGGGGGCGTAATAAGGCATCACGCCGATGCACTTTTTGCCTGCGTCCTTATAGGCCTTGAGCTGGCCCTTGGGATTGGCGGCAACAGCGGAAAATTCATTAACGATAGCTTCGATACTCATTTTTGCACGCCTCCTTAGTCTTTCTTGTTGGCTTCCATAGCCTCGACCAGACCCTGCACGCGGGTCGCGTACTGCGCTTCGTTGAAGTTGCGCGGGTCAGCCTGGTCGCCGTCGAAACCGGCGCAGGGCACGCCGAGGTCAGCGGTGAAGCGGCGCTGCATTTCAGCCATGTAACCGGACCAGGGCTTGCAGGAGCGGTTGTAGTGGACAAGCACGCCGTCGACCTTGTTGTCGCGGCAGATGCCCTCACGCCAGGCAACGCCCTGCTCGATGCAGACGGAGTTCGGAGCCTTGTAGTAAGCGCGGGCCATTTCGTCCATGTTGTTGTAAACAAAGCCGAACGCGGGCGCGTACACAACTGCGGTGACGTTGATGCCATTCTCCTTGAGGGGCTTAAAGAGGTTCGGGAGCTTCGGCCAGCAGGGGATGCCCTCGAACATGACGCGGTACTGCTCGGGGAAGGGCAGCGTGGAGGTGCCTTCCTCAATGTTCTTCTGCAGGTCCTTGGACAGGAGTTCGAAGGCGTCGGCAGCAGCTTCCTTGCCGCGGGCAGTGACGACGTCGGCCATGTGGTTAAACAGGTCGAAGCCGCTCATCGGGGCGGGCTTGTACTGCAGGAAGTCGCAGACCTTCAGCCAGTTCTGCGCGGTGCGGTTCGCGTGCTTGCAGGCAAGCTCGAACTTCTTCTCGTCGAACTTCTTGCCGGTGAGCTTTTCGAGCTCATGGATGGCGTTGTCGAACTGGGCGCGGACGTACTTGACGGCGGAATCGCTGACTTCCACGGTGTTGTTGTAGGGGATATCGACCATGATGAGGGGGATGTTGCACATACGGGCGATATTCTCGTACCACTTGGTCATGCAGTTGCAGATGTTGTTGCAGCACAGGACGAAGTCCGGCTGGGGGATGCGCATCTGCTTGTAGGGCTTGATGGCCTCGCGGCGGAAGTTCTTATAGGCGATCTCCTTCTCGGTGGTCTCGGGCAGAGCCTCGATCTCGTGGATATCGTCCAGAACGGTGTAGGGGACCTGTGTCTTGGGGTCCTTCTTGGGCTTGCCGGTCTCAGGATCGATGACGACCTTGCCGTTCTCGTCCTTGAGGGGCTTGCCGCTGTTGGGATCGATGATGAATTCGAGCGTTTCGGGGTCGAACTTGCGGCTCGCGCGCTTACCGGCGGCGTAAGCTAGGGAGATACGGGCATAGCCGCAGATATCATTGTCGAAGCCGAGGTCTTCCGCGGCCTGGCACATGATCTCGCCGTCGCGCTGGGCAGCGATACCGGCAGCCTGGTTCTCGGGATACATCACGTTGAGGTCAAAGGCCTCAGCAAGCTCACAGGGGAACTTGGAGCTGGACCAACCGACCAGCTTACCCTGCTTCTTCGCTTCACGGGCGTCGGCATAGACGTCATCGACGACCTTGCGCAGGGCAAGCACGCCGGGACTGACTTGTTTAGCCATGATTGATTCCTCCTAATGCGATATAGAAAAATTTGATAACGAATGATGGGGATTATTTGTTCTTCAAAGCCTTCTGGTAGGCAAACAGAGCGGCGCCGAGCGCACCGTTATACTGCGTGAGGGGCGTGGTGTGGATCTCGTGGCCGAGCTGCTCCTGAAGGGCTTTCACGATGCCGTGGTTCTGTGCGACACCGCCGGTCATCACCACATCGTCGCGCACACCGATGCGGTGGCAGAGGCCGGAAACGCGGCCCGCGACGGACTTGTGGATGCCGTGGATGATGTCGCACTTGTTTGTGCCCATGGCGAGCTGCGAGATGACCTCGCTCTCGGCAAAGACCGTGCAGGTCGAGCTGATACCGACCTCCTTGGTCGACTTGTCGCCAAGATCGCCCAGTTCTTCGACCTTCACCTCAAGCACGCGGGCCATGACATCGAGGAAGCGGCCGGTACCGGCCGCGCACTTGTCGTTCATGACGAAGTTCTTCATCATGCCGTTTTCGATCTCGATGACCTTTACGTCCTGGCCGCCGATATCGATGACCGTGCGGACGTTCGGGAAGAGGAAGGCCGCGCCCCTGGCATGGCAGGAAAGCTCGCTCATCTGCATATCGGCAAGCCCGTCAAGGCTGTTGCGGCCATAGCCCGTGGCAAGGACAAAGTCCATCTGCTCGCGCGTCATGCCCGCGTTTTTCAGCACCTGCGTGATCGCGCGGGAGGGGCCAGACGTGCCCGTGCCGACCGCGACAAGGGACTTTGCGACGATCTCGCTGCCGTCCTTCAGGATCACACACTTCGACGCGGTGGAGCCCACGTCGATACCCATGGTATAAATGCTCATCGTTTCTCTCCGTTTTCATGATCGCAGACTGCGCGGTCTTGCCGCCGCGCAGTCTGCGCCGCGAAAGCGTATTTTATGCGCTTGACTTACTGCGCGTTGAGCGCGTCGTAGTCGCGGATGACGCGCGGCAGCAGCATCTGATGGACCGGGCAGATGCTCTCGGGGTTCTGATAGCAGGCGTTGGCGAAGGCCTGGATGTAGGGACGGATGTCGTTCATGTCGACGATCTCGTCGGTCATGCCTGCCTTGGCGCAGAACTTCGGGCTGGACTTCTTGGCGTAGTCCTGGATCAGCGCGTTCATCTTGTCGATGGTGGGCTGCAGATCCTCGCCGGCCTTCTCTTCCTTCACGAGACGGCGGGCATACATGGCGGCCGCAGCGGTCTCGCCGTGCATGACGTAGATCTCGGTGGTAGCGGTGCCGATGGAGAAGGCGTTGTTGTCGTTGCCCTGCGGGCCGCCGAGGACGTAGTGCGCCGCGGCGGTGCCCTTGCGGAGCGTGATCTCCATCATCGGCAGCTTGCTGGACTGGATGGAGTAGATCAGGCTCTGGCCGAGGCCGAGGAGCTCAGCGCGCTCAGCGTCGTTGCCGACGTCGATACCGGTGGTATCCTGGACCCACAGCATCGGGATGCGGTCACGGGCGCAGAGGGTGACGAACTCGTTCATCTTGATGAGGCCCTGGCGATACAGCTTGCCGCCAACGCCCATCGCCTGACCGTAGGTCGCCATCTTATACTCGGGGTAGTTCATCAGCATACCCTGATAGTTGGCGACAACGCCGACGAGCAGGCCGTCGATCTTGGCAAGACCGGTGATCATCTCGGGGCCGTAGCCGTGCTTGTACTCCATGAACTCGGAGCCGTCGAACAGACGCGCGAGGACCTCGACCATGTCGTAGGAGCGCTTCTGGTTGAAGGGAACGATGCTGTAGAGGTCGTTGGCGTCGAACAGGGGCTCCTTGGGATCGTCAACGCGGAAGAACTCGGGATCGTAAGCGGGCAGCATGGCCATGTACTTACGGATACCAGCGAGCACGCCCTCTTCATCGGCGTAGACCTCGCGGAAGAAGCCGGTCTCGCCATAGTGGATGGCGACAGTGCCGGGGATGTCGCTCTTGAGGTTCTTCTGCGCCTTGATGAGCGCCTCAGCAGCCTCCTTGTCGACATGGCCCTTGGGGCTCATACCGCCGACGATACCGGCGCCGCCGACTGCCATGTTGGCATCCTGATGCGCGATCAGGATGGTCGGGGAGATGGAGTGATAGCCGCCGCCGGCGGGGTTCGTGCCGTAGATGCCGACGATGACGGGCACGCCCATCTGGTTGAGCTCGCTGTTGCGATAGAACGGCGTACCGCCGCCGCGGCGGTTGGGGTACACCTTCTCCTGCTCGTCGAGCTTAACGCCGGAGCAGTTCAGCACGTAAACGAGGGGGATGCGCAGGCGCTTGGCCGTGTCGCTGCCGCGCAGCAGGCTGTCGGCCTGGCCGGGGACCCAGGCGCCGGCGAGCTTCTTGTTGTCGCTGGCGATGATGACGGCCCACTTGCCGTCGATACGGCCGAGGCCCTTGACAATGCCGACGGATCCGTTCTTGTTGTCCTGGGGGTTGTAGAGGCTGTTGAGGGGGCACCAGGTGCCTTCGTCAACGAGCTCCATGATGCGCTGCATCGCGGTCCACTGGCCGGATTCGTTGAGAGCCTCGGTGCTCTTGCCGGCTTCCAGCGCGGCCTCGCGGATCTCATGGATCTCCTGCTCTACTTCCTGGATCTGCGCCGCGTTCTCCTCGCTGAAGTGGGCCACTTCCTTGCCGATGACGGGCATAGTCTGGAAATAAGAGGGCATAGAATATTCGCTCATGTTTTGTTCTCCTTCTTATTTAATGATAACGGACTTACTTTTCCTTGGGGACCTTGATGAAGGCCTGGCCGGGGTCGATCTCCTCGCGGATGAGACGGATGATCTCGGCGGGGGGCGCCTCAAACATCTCCGCACGGGAGCAGTCGATCTCAAAGCCGGTATTCTCCTGAATGATCTCGGGCGTGACGCCAGGGAACATATAGGCGCAGTACATACGCTTGGTCTCGTCGTCGAACTTCATGATGCCGAGGTCGGTGACGACCATCTGAGGACCGCGGTTGCCGGGCAGACCCGCGCGCTCACGGCCGCCGGGGCCGTCCATCCAGCCGCAGGAGGTGATGTAGTCGACGTGATCCATGAAGCGGCGCTTCTGGTGCTGCATCATGATGATGGTGTTGCAGTAGGTGGCAATGCCGTTGGCGCCGCCGGAACCGGTGAAACGGGTGGTGGGCTGCAGGTAGTCGCCCTTGCCGAAGATGCAGGTGGAGTTCACGTTGCCGTACGGGTCGATCTGCGCGCCGCCGATGAAGGCGACGAGACGATCCTCGTCGTGCAGCCACTCGTTGGCCTCGAAGCCGACGAAGCGGATGTTGGGCCACTGCACAGCGCAGTGCGCCATGAAGCGGTTATCGCCGACGGAGCGGGGGACCTCAACGGGGTCGCAGTCCATCAGGCCCGACTCGACGATGGGGTGGCAGCTGGGGCAGACCGCGCGCTTGGCAAGGGACGCACCGATCAGCGGCAGGCCCGTACCGACGATGACGATCTGGTTTTCCTTGATGTTCTTAGCAATGGCATAAGCCTGCATTTCCTGCTTGGTATACTTCGTATAATCAGACATTTCTATTTAGCCTCCCAAACCTTAATGTGTAGTGGAATAGCCGAGGTGCGGCTCGTTCTTCAGGCGCATCAGACGGCTGCCGCCGATCTTGTCGAGCAGCGCGGCCTGATCTTCGCAGCTGTAGACCCACTTTTCAACGTAATCCTTGAAGGTCTCGGGCACCTTCTCGCCGCTCTTGGCGAGCTCGAAGGCCTTCTGTGCGTTCTCGGCGGCGAGCTTGAGCTTCTCGTCCTCGGGAGCCTTCTCGAGCGCCTTGGCAGCCTTGGCCGCAGCCTTTTCAAGCTGCTTGACGGCATCCTCGGCATCCTGATACTTGGAGGCCTTGTCGTATTCCTTCAGGCCGGCATCGTCGTCGTCATAGTAGTCATAGCACTGTGCGGGCCATGCGCCATAGGGAGCCTTGACGACCGCCTGCACGCACTCGCCGAAGATACGGGTCTTGGTCGGGTCGCGGCGGATGAACTCGTCGGAGACGATCTCCTCGCAGGTGACGATGGTCTTGCGCGCGGCGATCGCGATGTCGATGTCGTGGAACTCGTCGCCGCAGATGATGCAGGTGCCGTCCGGAGAGGCCTGCTGAACATGGATGATGGCGGTGTCGATCTTGGGAACAGGAACAGCAACGACCTTCTGGCCAGGAACCATGGGGTTCTCGATCTCGGCGCACTTGAGATCCTCGATCTTGGGCATCTGCTTGCGCTTTTCCTCGCTGATGCCCCAGAACTTCATCAGGCCGCTGCCCTGCATCAGGCGGACCGGCAGGAACGGAAGGCCGAGAGAAGAGGCGTGCAGCATGAGCATCAGCACGTCCTGAGAATAGTCCTCATACGTGAGCTTGCCCTGCTCGATGAACGCGCGGAAACGACGGGAAACATTGGTATAGCCGGAGTTTGCAGTGTAGCAGTTGATGTAAGCCGCCACACGGCCCTCGCCGATGAGCATATCGACCTCGCCGCCGCCGGGACCGGCGTAAACGATGAAGTCCTTCTGACCCTGGCGCAGGATCTCGGAGACCGTAGCATAGGGCTTGCGGTTGGTGGTGAAGCCGCCGATCGCAAGGGTATCGCCGTTTTCGACGTACTTTGCAACGGCATCGTGCAGTGACATGACCTTATTCAAGATAAAACCCTCCCTGATTTTGATAAACATTTTTATCGCCGAAGAGCCCTCTCTGCTTGCATGGATTCCGTCAAAAATTCTTCGAAAGATGCTCATACAGGCTTCAGTGTAAATTATAGTGGAACTTCCTCGCAAAATCAATGAAAACCCGTTCAGAAAGTGAAAAAAAACTGAACAAATTTTAGTGGCGCTTTTTGTCGTTTCCGTGGAGACGTTTCACATTCTTTTTGTGCAAAGCATGTAATTTGCAAGATTTCCTGCAAGTTTTCTGTCGTGACAGCGCAAAAAAGCGCCGGAGGGGAGACCCTCCGGCGCTTTTACCTGTTCCTTTAGTCACTTGCCGTGCTGCATCGCGTCATAGCGCTGCATCAGCACCGCCATCTGCTCGCGCGTCAAAAAGCTGCGGTACTGTTTGTTTCCCGCCTCGTCTCCCGCGATCAGGCCGTTTTTCTCCGCCCAGGCGCGCGCCTCCGCGCTCCAGCCTGCCGGCGTCTGCTGCGCCAGTCTTTTCAGGTAGTTTTCCATCATCGCGTCAAACTGCTGTTGCGTCATCTCTTCCTCCTCATAGCGCGGCATGGGCGGCGGATAGCGCTTCGCGCGGATCATCGCGCTCGTGTACGTGGCGCCCGCGTCCCACTGAAAATGCGGCCGGTCGGGAAAGCTCCCCCAGTCTCCTCCCCAGGAAAATCCGAGCATCTTCCCAATCTCTCCGACCCTTATAAAGAACGCAGGATCGTCGTACTCGTGCCCCGCCTCATTTTTGCAGATATCAAAGGCCAATCCTGCATGCTCGGCGTGGAACGACGGCGTCACCGCTCCTTTGGCCGCGTAGCCCTTCTCGGCGAGCATCCGCTGATACGCCGCATCGCGCACCGTCTCCGTCACCAGAACGCTCAACCCCTCGCGCTCAGCGAGCATAAGCAGCGCCCGGCAGTTCTCCGCCACGTCCGCGCGCAGGTCGCTGATGCTTCTGCTGTGGCGCATTTACGTTTCCTCCTGCGCGTTTTTGCCGTTCTGCGTGCCGAAATAAAACGCGATCACCATGAGATACACCGTGTTGAACTCCTGCGTCACCTTTGTCTGCACCGTCAGGACGCAGAAGGTGACCGTCAGGCAGATCGTCACGATGCTCTTCACACTCAGAAGATTCGCCAGTCTCTTTTTCACAAGCTCCATACCCTCACCCCTCGCAGTCCTGCCCGCGGCACGCCGTTTCATACGTCACGCCGCCGCTCGTATTTTCCGCCTTTGCCTTTGCGTAATAGCACGCAGCGCTCGTCCCGTAGGCGCCCCATGCCGCCGTCACCATCGTCGCGATCCACGGCAGCGTACCCATAAAACCCGACGCAACCGCGAGCCTCGCCAGCGCAAAGCCCTGATACGTTGTATACAGCACGATCGCACTCTCGAGCAGCAGCAATACCTTGGAAAAGCTCATTTTCTTTTTCTTCATTCTTATACGCTCCCCCCGGTCATCAGCAGGGAGATTGCCGCCCCGATGAGCACGTACAGCACGCGGTCGATCATCGCATCCCAGCGCTTTCCGCCCTTCTGCGTGATGGTCTTCACGTCCGCCTTGATCTCCTTGACGTCCGTCTCCACGCCCTTTTCGCGCGAGGCGAGCACCTCCACTGCCGTTACCAGCTTATTCAGGTCCTTCTGCTGCTGTTCCAGCTTTTCGATGCGGTGCGTGTTCGACTTGGCGCGCTGCTCGGTCTCCGTCAGCTTGACCGAGATTTCCTGTTCCGTCATTCTTCCTCCGGCACCGCCTTTTCAAAGCTCTCCCACGTGTGGTGCGCATCCTCCACACTCTGCCATGTAAATTTCTGTGCCTCGCACTCGAGCCACGTCAGATACCGGAAGTAGAACTCTACCAGCAAATGGCACGGGATGATATCGAGGATGATGCTCTCCACCTGCGAAAACTCATCCGGCACGCCCACGGTGTTCGGAAACCACACCTTGACCGTTCCCTTTTTCTCCGTCTCCTCTGCCAGCGCCTTGATGCCGCAGCCGCTGAGCGTCGAGTTGATCGCATCCAGCGTGAAGCTGTCGGCGTTGATGCGCGCGAGCGCCGCGATGGCTTCGCGCCGCAGCGCAGTCGAAACGCTGACCGGGCAGCGGGAAAAGAGCTTCTCCCGCCTTGCAAGGCCCTCGCCCTCCGCCGTCTGCAAAACGCTCTCCTGCTCGGCGTATTCCATCGCGCCGTCCGCTTCATCCAGCGCTTTGCCCGCCGCGTACAGCTCTCCGCCGCTCAGCGTGCCGCGCTCGGTGCGGTAAACGCGCATCGGCTCCAAAAGGCGGCAGAGATAGTCATAATACGTCATGCCTCACCCGCCCCGATCTCCGTGATCGTCACCGTGCCGAGCACCGGCAGCTCCGTCGCGCTCACGCTCACATCCTCGTCCGGCGTGAGCAGGTGACAGTTCTTCACGCCCTCCACACCGTAGAGGATATTCGCGAGCTTCGCCGTATACACCGCTTCACCCAGCCGCTCGCCGGTGAAGTACGCCTGCAGCGCCGCCGTCGCCGCATCGGTGATCTCCTGCATCGTCCAGCCCTGCTCTGCCGTCAGCTCCGCGCTCACATTGACCGTTTTTTCCGTCGGCGCCTTGATCTCCACATCCACCGCGATCTCGCGCTTTTTCTGCAAGGCCGCCCTGATCTCACCGAGCAGCTCTTCCTCCGGCACCCCCGCGTGCGTCGAAACGTACACATCCACCGTACCGATACCGCGGGCGCGGCCGACCGCCTTTGCCGCCGCTACGCTCGGAAAGCGCATCGCCTCCTGCTCGTAAAAGGCCGCGTTCGCGCCGTTTGGCAGCCGCTTGTAGCTCTCCAGCACCCGCTCGCGCAGCTTCTCGTCGCTCTCCTCGTCGCTGCCGCCGGAGAACGCCTCCGGATTTGTGCACTGCGTGATGCCCACGGGATAGACCGACATGATGTGCACTGCGCCCGCGATGGCGTTGCCGCTTGCTCCCGCCTCTACAGCGCGCGCCGCCACGTCCACATAGGTCTCACCCTTTTGGAGCGTCGCCTTTTCCGTCGTTTCAAACCGCACGCCAGCGCTCGTCATCGCAACGCTCCCCGCATCGATCTCATAGTCCGTCACCGCCGCCGACGGCGCGGAAAATCGCAGCACCCCCGCCGCCTTCGCCGCCGGAAGGCGCGCCAGCGCACGCGTCTCGGCGTGGTAATCGAGATACTGCCCCTGCGCCGTCTGCGGAAAGCTCTGGTCCAGCACCCAGTCCGCCTGCGCCAGAAGCGACTGTACCTCGCTCGCCAGCGCATAGAGGCGCACCATCGCGTCGCAGCCGTCGTTCGGCACAAAGCCCGCCTCCTCGGCAAAGATCGCGCGCATCCGCTCGTAGATCGCGTTCAGCTCTTCCATTCTTCACTCTCCCCCTATCGTCACGACCGCCTCGCCCGTTTCGTTCTCATAGCGCAGCAGCACGCGCAGCTCCAAAAATCCATTCTTTTCCGCAAGCTCCATGCCCGTCACGCTCAGGCCCTCTTCGTCCGCCAGCGCCTCGGCCGCGTACTGCTTTGCCGCCGTCGCGCGGCTCTCGCCCTTTTCCCGCCATAAAAGGTGCAGCTTGCTGCCAAGCTCCGGCACGAGTGCAAAGCTCCCGCGCCGCACGCTCAGCTTAAAGAGCACGCGTTCGAGCAGCTCGTCCC
>ERZ894244.1559-NODE-1559-length-11289-cov-7.193876_pt1 | contig 11289 bp, 9 predicted proteins | sample MGYA00380299_ERZ894244 | MGnify/ENA primary metagenome ERZ894244 (study PRJEB32331, sample SAMN06328444) | human gut metagenome | biome: human gut microbiome; feature: stool | host: Homo sapiens | collected 2014-06-26 ... | reverse complement strand
GGCAAGGTTACGGGCGGTACGGCCGCTGTAACTGTCGGTGATGATGGCGCGGATCTTTAATTTCGTAGTGGCTTTTACCGCTTGCTTGGCGAGGAAGGCTGTTACGTCGTTGCTGTTTTCGTCCAAAGGAATACGGATGTCGTTATCCGCCAGCTTGTCCTTTTCGGCTTGAGCGGCAACTTTCGTCATGGTCTTGACGGCTTCAACGGGATATTTGCCATAAGCGGTCTCGCCGCTCAGCATCAAGGCATCCGTGCGGTAGTAGATGGCGTTGGCGATGTCCGTAACTTCCGCACGGGTAGGACGCGGATTGGAAATCATGGTGTGGAGCATCTGCGTAGCGACAATCACCGGCTTCTTGGCCAGGATACACTTGCGGATCAGCAAACGCTGGATGCCCGGAATGCGTTCCTGCGGAACTTCGATACCCAGGTCGCCGCGGGCTATCATAACGCCGTCGGCCACTTCGAGAATCTCGTCGATATTGTCTACGCCTTCCTGGTTCTCAATCTTGGCGATGATTCTGATGTCGCTGTTGTGAGCGTCGAGGATGGCTTTTATATCAAGAATATCCTGTCTGTTGCGTACGAAAGAGTGGGCAATGAAGTCGATGTCTTTCTCGATGGCGTAGAGGATATTGTTGCGGTCTTTTTCCGTCAGTGAAGGCAGGTTGATGCGTACTCCCGGCACGTTGACGCTCTTACGGCTGCCTAAGGTAGCCTCATTCTGTACCTCGCACAGGAGATGGTCCGCATTCTTTTCTATAACCACCAGTTCCAGGTCGCCGTCGTCGATGAGGATATGGCCGCCGATATTCAGGTCGTTTACAAAATTAGGGTAGGAAACGGAGATACATTCGCGGGTGGTCTGCAGGTCGGGATTGCCTACTACCTTTACACGGTCGCCTACCTTGAAGGGAACAGGCTCGGCGAGGACAGTCGTACGCACTTCGGGACCTTTCGTATCCATAAGGATGGCGATGCGGTTGGAAACCGTACGTACATTGGCTATCAGCTTCTCGAAGCCTTCGCGGCCCGCATGAGCCGTATTCATACGTACTACGTTCAGACCTGCGTCGAACAACTGTTTTATAAAATCAACATCGCAGCGCTGATCGGAAATCGTCGCAACGATTTTTGTCTGTTTTAATAACATAATCTTGTACCTAATTTTATATTAATGATGGGGTTATGAATGAAGAATTACGGATTGCCTCGCAGAAACGCCGTCCGCCCCGTCATTCATAATTAATAATTCATAATTCCTTTAACGCTTCCAATGCCAGACGGTAGGAGTTCAGCCCGAAGCCGCAAATAACACCCCGGCAGGCACAAGCTATCATGGATACGTGGCGAAACGCCTCTCGGGCATGTACATTAGAGATATGAACCTCAATCACCGGAGCGGTGACCGACCGGATCGCATCTTGCAGAGCAATGGACGTATGGGTGTAGGCACCCGCGTTCAGGATGATACCGTCCGCATCGAAACCCGCCTGCTGTATCTTGTCTATCAACTCTCCTTCGATGTTGGATTGAAAATAGTCTATCTGTACATCCGCATACTTTTTACGGAGTTCGGCAAGGTAGTCTTCAAAAGTAACACTGCCATAAATGGAAGGTTCACGTTTTCCCAACAGATTTATATTGGGGCCGTTAATAATCTGTATTCTCATAACACATTTTTTTATACCTTTGTCCACAGAGAACATTCTTTCAAGGTGCAAAGATAGGAAAAAGTAATGAAAGTAGAAGAGAAATCAGCGAATAAGGAAAAACGAGCGGTGATAATCAGGAAGTATCAGCAATATATCAGGCTGGAGAAGGCGCTTTCATCCAATACGTTCGACGCCTATATGACGGACTTACAGAAACTTCTGCACTTTCTGGACGGGGAGAACATAGACATTCCGGATGTTACGCCGGATGATTTGCAACGCTTCGCCGCAGGACTCCACGACATCGGCATACATCCCCGCTCCCAAGCCCGGATACTCTCCGGAATCAAGTCCTTCTTCCACTTTCTGGTGATTGCCGACTATCTGGAAGCCGACCCGAGCGAACTGCTGGAAGGCCCCAAAATAGGATTCAAGATACCGGAAGTACTCACCATAGAAGAAATCGACAGAATCATCTCCACCGTGGACATGGAGAAGAAAGAGGGACAACGCAACCGTGCCATTCTTGAAACGCTGTACAGCTGCGGGTTACGCGTGTCGGAACTGTGTAACCTGAAAATCTCCGACCTTTACTTCGAGGAAGGATTCATCAAGGTGGAAGGCAAAGGCAGCAAACAACGTCTGGTACCTATCTCCCCCCGTGCCATCAAAGAAATAAAGTATTGGTTTGCAGACCGTAACCTGGGAAAAATCAAGAAAGGATACGAAGATTACGTATTTCTGGCACGATGGGGCAATCGTATCTCCCGCATCATGGTGTTTCACATGATTAAAGAACTGGCGGAAAAGGCCGGCATCACCAAGAATATCAGCCCGCACACGTTCCGCCATTCCTTTGCCACCCATTTGCTGGAAGGCGGCGCCAATCTGCGGGCAATTCAGTGCATGTTGGGACATGAATCCATCGCCACCACGGAAATTTATACGCATATCGACCGGAACATGCTCCGAAGTGAAATTATCGAGCATCATCCCCGCAATATTAAATACCGGAAAGAGCATGGCGTTTATTAAATTATAATAAATGTGATAGTATTATTAACAAATTGCCAAGAGAATTAATATCTTTGCAAAGCTATATATATAGGAGTATAGCAACTAATTGTGAATGGACAAATTTCAATTACAAACAATTAATTTATATCTAAAATGACTAAAAAATTGTATCTGCCTTTGTTAGTGGCACTTGTTGCTGTTTTGACATCATGCAGCAGCAAAATGGGTGAACTGTCTTCTGACTATTTCACAGTGACTCCGCAAGTATTGGAAGCCGTGGGTGGCAAGGTACCTGCTACAATTAACGGTAAGTTCCCTGAAAAGTATTTCAAGAAAAATGCCGTAGTAGAGGTTACTCCGGTTTTGAGATGGGAAGGTGGCGAAGCTAAAGGTCAGCCTGCCGTATTCCAAGGCGAAAAAGTGGAAGGCAACGACCAGACTATCTCTTACAAAGCCGGCGGTAGCTACACAATGAAGACTTCTTTCGACTATGTTCCTGAAATGGCTAAATCCGAGCTGTACCTGGAATTCAAAGCCAAAGTCGGAAAGAAAGAAGTTACCATCCCTGCCGTAAAAGTAGCTGATGGTGTTATCTCTACTTCCGAATTGATCGGCCAGACTTTGGGCAGCGCTAACCCCGCTAACGGCGACGACGCTTTCCAACGCATAATCAAAGAAAAATATGATGCAAACATCATGTTCTTGATTCAACAGGCTAACGTTCGTGCAAGCGAATTGAAAACCGCTAAAGCATTCAACGAAGAAGTTAAGAATGTAAACGATGCAGCTAACAAGAAAATCAGCAACATCGAAATTTCCGCATACGCTTCTCCCGATGGTGGTGTTAAGCTGAATACAGGTCTGGCTGAAAATCGTCAGGACAACACTGCTAAAATCATCAACAGAGACTTGAAGAAAGGCAAAATCGAAGCTGCCGTAGATACTAAATACACTGCGCAAGACTGGGAAGGCTTCCAGGAATTGGTAAGCAAATCCAACATCCAAGACAAAGAGTTGATTCTCCGCGTATTGTCAATGTACTCTGATCCCGAACAAAGAGAACAGGAAATCAAAAACATCTCTTCTGTATACAAGACTTTGGCTGAAGAAATCCTTCCGCAACTGCGTCGTTCTCGTCTGACTTTGAACTACGACGTAATCGGTAAGTCTGACGAAGAAATCGCATCTTTGGCTGATAGCGACGCTAAGCAACTGAACATCGAAGAATTGCTGTATGCAACTACTTTGACTAACGATCCCGCCAAGCAAGAAGCTATCTTCATCAAAGCTACTCAAATCTACCCGAACGACTACCGTGCATACAATAACCTCGGTAAGTTGGCTTACCAAGCCGGTAACCTTGACAAAGCTGAAGGATATTTCAAGAAATCTCTTTCTATCAAGAATTCTGCCGAAGCTAACATGAACATGGGTCTTATCGCTCTGACTAAGGGTGACAAAGCCGCTGCCGAGTCTTACCTGGGTAAAGCTGCAGGCGCTAAAGAGCTGAACGAAGCTTTGGGTAACCTGTATGTAGCTCAAGGTCAATATGACAGAGCCGTTAACGCATTTGGCGATACTAAGACTAACAGTGCAGCTTTGGCACAAATCCTCGCTAAGGATTACAACAAGGCTAAGAGCACATTGTCAAGCATTGCTAAACCGGACGCTTACACCGACTACCTGATGGCTGTTGTAGGCGCAAGAACCAACAACACTTCTATGGTAACCGATAACCTGAAGAAAGCTGTTGCTAAAGATTCTTCATTAGCTAAGAAAGCTGCTTCTGACTTGGAATTCTCCAAATACTTCACGAATGCGGACTTTATGAATATCATCAAATAATAAAGGTTATAAGATGAAAAGAAGTGCCCGGCATAGAAATATGTCGGGCATTTTTTTTTATTCACACCAAAAAGAACTACTTTCGCAGCAACGTATCAGAAGAAGAAAGCCGTATGAAGAATATTTATCTTGCATATTTCCTGATTATCATACTATCCGCTTGCGGTGGCAAGAGCTCCGACACTGCCAGTCTGAGCGGAGAAATCAAAGGGTTGGGAAATGACACCTTATATATATATGGTGCAGACGAAATGTACGACCGCATGGATACCCTGCTCGTTGAGAATGATAAATTCTCGGCAACGCTCTCTCCGGATACTTTAGTAGCTGCCTGGCTATTGTTTAGCGACGGCAGTCGATACCCTTTCTTTATGGATAAGGGGAATACGATACATGTCAAAGGTTCTGCCGCCGAACTCAACAGTTTGGAGATAAGCGGAAACACGCCCAACGAAGAGTTAAGCGCTTTTCAAAAAGAGTTGAAAGGATTAGGCAAACCCTCTGAAAAGGTATTGGAAGAGAAAGCCGGCAAGTTTATTAATGAGCATCATTCCTCTTTAGTCAGCATCTACCTGCTGGATAAGTATTTTGTACAGAAAGAAAAGCCGGACTATACCCAAATTAAGAAGTTGACCGAGCACATGACGGGAGAATTGAAAGACCGTCCCTATATCGATGAATTGCTCGACCGCATTCAGGAAGAAGAGAAAGCCGGTATCGGAAAAACAACCGCTTACTTCCGCCTGCCCAATGCCAAAGGAAAACAGATAACCCGTTCTAACTTCAAAGACCAATACCTGTTAATACATTTCTGGGCTTCCTGGGATACCGTGAGCCGTGACAGTAATGCCGTTTACCGCAGAATCTATAAGAAAGAACAAAAGAACAAGAAGTTTGCCCTCTTAGGAGTTTCCTTAGACATCAATAAAGACAATTGGCAAAAAGCGATTGAAACAGACACCCTGAAATGGGAGCAGACATGTGACCTTTCCGGCTGGAATACCGAGTTTGTGAAACAACTCGCCATAAAAGCTCTGCCTGCCAATATACTGCTCAGCCCCTCCGGAAGAATAGAAGGAAAGAACCTGAGCGGAACGGCTATCGAGAAGAAACTAAAAGACATAGAAGAACAAGAGAAGAAAGAGAAAGAGAAAGAAAGGAAAAGAAAGCGATAACTTTTCCATTAGTAATCACTAAACGCTAATCACTAAACACTTAATTACGTGCTCATCAAAGTTTTTGGAGCGGCTGTTCAAGGTATTGATGCAACCCTCATCACTATCGAAGTCAACAGTTCCAGAGGCTGTATGTTCTATCTTGTAGGTTTACCGGACTCCGCTGTCAAGGAAAGCCACCAACGCATTATCTCTGCATTGCAAGTAAACGGCTACCGGATGCCGACAAGCAATATCGTCATTAACATGGCTCCGGCGGATATCCGTAAAGAGGGTTCCGCTTATGACTTACCATTGGCTATCGGCATGCTGGGCGCCAGTGAAGTTATTCAATCGGATAAAACAGACCGTTATCTGATAATGGGAGAACTAAGCCTGGACGGTAGTCTGCAACCCATTAAAGGAGCGCTTCCCATTGCCATAAAAGCGAGAGAACTCGGCTTCGAGGGAATCATCATTCCAAAACAAAACACGCGGGAAGCCGCTGTTGTAAACAATCTGCAGGTTTATGGAGCGGAGAACCTGAAAGAGGTTATCGAATTCTTCAATGGTAAACAGGAATTAAAGCCGGTACATATCGACACCCGTAAAGAGTTTTATACCCGGCAGAACAGCTTCGACCTGGATTTCTCCGATGTAAAAGGGCAGGAGAACGCGAAACGCGCATTAGAGGTAGCCGCCGCAGGCGGACACAATATTCTTCTGGTAGGCGCTCCGGGCAGCGGAAAGTCCATGCTTGCCAAACGTCTCCCCTCTATACTGCCGCCATTATCATTAGGCGAAAGCCTTGAAACGACCAAGATACACTCTGTTGCAGGAAAGCTGGGACAGGAAGGCGGACTTATTTCCAAACGTCCGTTTCGTGATCCGCACCATACCATCTCCACGGTAGCCATGACAGGCGGCGGAAGTTTCCCGCAACCGGGAGAAATCAGCCTGGCGCATAACGGCGTCTTGTTCCTCGACGAGCTTCCGGAGTTCAACCGGAATGTGCTCGAAGTATTACGGCAACCTCTGGAAGACCGGAAAATTACCATTTCCCGCGTAAAATGCAATGTGGAATTTCCCGCCAGCTTTACGCTCGCAGCATCCATGAATCCCTGTCCCTGCGGATATTACAATCATCCCACCAAAGCCTGTGTGTGTAGTCCGGGGCAGGTACAGAAATATCTTAACCGTATCTCAGGACCTTTGCTCGACCGTATCGACCTGCAAATCGAAGTTATTCCCGTGCCCTTTGAGAAAATGTCCGATGCACGCCCCGGCGAGTCAAGCGCCGATATCCGTGAACGCGTAGTGCGTGCACGGCAAATTCAATCCGAAAGATATTCCGAAGTTCCCGGCATATATTGCAATGCACAGATGAACAGTAAATTACTCGCCCGCTATGCCCGTCCTGACGATAATGGTCTTGCCCTGCTAAAAACAGCCATGAACCGCTTCAATCTCTCGGCACGTGCATACGACCGTATTCTAAAAGTCTCACGCACTATTGCCGACCTTGAAGGGTGTGAACTGATACAACCGTCGCATCTGGCCGAAGCGATCGGATACAGAAACCTGGATAGGGAAGATTGGGCGGGATAACTCCCCAAGAGAAAAGCCGCGTAACAGACAACTCCATTAAGGATGAAGCCTGTCAAGATGGCAGAAAAGCAGCGCGCCTTTATTATCGCGCAGATGCATGCCATTGCCCTCGCAATAGCGGAAAAGGCTGCAATCGGCGCATAGGCCTTTCTTCATCCATTCCCGGTTACGGAAAGATTGAAAACGATTCTCCCACACATCCATAAAGTCATCGCGATAAATGTTGCCCTGATGATAGTCGCTACGGATGCTCGGACAGGCGGATATGGCTCCGTCCGCCAATATAGAGCCGACACTGATTCCGGCATTACAAGAAAAGAAACCGTCACGAACCTCACCTTCATATCTACCTAAGAAACCCTCACAACCATAGCTTGCGTGCATCTTACCCTCTTTCCGGATACGCTTGATGAACTCCATAATACCTGTAAACTCATCATTGCTCAACTGAAACTCCGGATGTGATACGGCACGTCCCATCGGAAAAATGGTAAACAAACGCCATTGCCGGACACCTATATGATAAAGAGATGTTTTCAATTCATCCAGATACGGATAGTTACGGTGATTGACACATGTCACCACATCCCACACCAGCTCGGGCTCATGCACCAACATCTTAATCGCCTCCACAGCCCTTCCGTAACTTTCCGGATGACCGCGCAACCAATTATGCTCCTGCTCAAAACCGTCCAAACTGATGGTTATGGAATGGAGCCCGGCAGCCATCAACCGCTCCAAACGTCTGCCGGTAAGGTAAAGGCCGTTGGAAACAATTCCCCAGGGATAGCCGCGCCTGTAGAGTTCCAGCCCTACTTCTTCCAGATCTTCCCTCATCAGCGGTTCTCCACCGGTCATGATAATGCTTACCTCGTTCGGATTGATATGCGGAGTGATGGAATCGACAACCCGTAAAAAATCGGCAGCCGGCATATCCTTTATATCCGGCATCCGCCTGCAATCGCTGCCGCAATGCTTACAGTGCAAATTACAACGTAAGGTGCATTCCCAAAAGAGCTGCCTCAACGGATGCAGCTCTTTCAGGTTATTACGCATCTTACGCGCGATTTCCAGCGCCAAACGTTTACGAACAGAAAGGACTCCCACCGGTTTTATTTTTCTTTCTTCTTTAATTCAAAGTTTACTTCTTTATTATCTTTTCCTTCATACCAGCCGCTCCCGCCTGTCGGATTCATCTTAATATCCATCGAGTCGGCTTCGTATGCTCCCGTAAGGTCTTCGCAAACAACACGGAAGTTTTGATAGCCCGTTATGGTGTTCTGATAAAGATATTCTCCGTTTTCTTTCGTATAGACCGTATCGGATGAAACGACACGGGTACGAGAGTTATCGGTTTGGGGAGCCATATTCTTCACGAGAATCCTGGCGTCGGATACAACCTGCCTGTCTTCTCCCATCACCTTTCCTTTGATTTCATATTTGGCATAAGGAGTACCGTACTCACATCTCCCCGTACCTGTACTGTTTTCATCGCAAGACGTGAAACCCAGCAGAACCAACGCACCGGACATCATGCCGTTGCACATCCGGAGCCATTGCTTTTTTCTTTTCTTCATAGCGTGTCATAGTCTAAGTTATGTACTATAAACGTCTATCCGAACAGAATACTGCACAACAGCCCCTACTTTTAACAAAAAGTTAGTTCTTTTCTATTCTGATACGGGCGTCTACCGCTATTACATACTTTTCCGTTGCCAACAGCGGATTAATATCCATTTCCTTAATCTCCGTAGCAAAGCGCAACAGGGTAGACAAGCGCACAATGATTTCGGCGAACTTATCCTCATTCACTCCTTTCTGCCCGCGCGTGCCTTTTATAATCTTATAGGCGCGCAACGAACGAATCATAGAGTAGGCTTCCTCGTAAGACAAAGGAGCCAGACCGGAAGATACGTCTTTCAGCACCTCCACAAAGATACCGCCTAAACCGCAAAGCACTACATGGCCGAATTTCTCTTCGTACTTCGCACCGATAAAGAGTTCCGTTCCTTTCAGCATCGGCTGCACCATAATACCCGTTACTTCAGGAATCTGCATCATGCGTTCAAACTCCAATGCCAGATGCTGTTCGCTCTTTATATTCAATACCACTCCGCCTACATCGGATTTATGCACAGGCCCCACCACTTTCGCCACCACCGGGAATCCGGCACGGCGGGCAAAGGCCAGCGCTTCTTCCTTATTAGCGGATACAAACTCCTCTACCACAGGAATACCTGCAGAATGTAACAATGCCTGCACATAATGCGGTTCGATATAGCCGTCTCCCGGAATAGAATCTATGATACGGCGGATGCGCGGAACATCCACTCCAAAAAGTTCTATTTCATTATTCGCCGGCTTCGACGCATTCACAATGCGCGACAATGCCGTACCTAACGTTACTTCATCGGCAAAGTTCACATGGCCTTTAGCGAGGAAAGCGGCCACCTCGGCTCCTGCCGTATTAATAGACGGGAGAATAGGGAATATCGGTTTCTTGCAGGTCTGCATCTTCTCATGCAGCACATCATACATTTCGAACATGGTAACCAGACCCGGAGTGCCGAAAATAGCCATTACCGCATCCACATTATCAAACTTTTCCTCACAGTATTCCAGACAAAGACGCAAATGCTCAGGCGTACCCGTAGCCAGAATGTCTATCGGATTTCCAACGGCAGCCCCCGGAAAGAGCTTGCTTTTCAACTCTTCGGCAAGCTCGCCTTCCAACTTCGGTACATTCAACCCGCCTTTACTCAAGGCATCGGTCAACATCACACCCGGTCCGCCCGCATGAGTAATAATGGCAAAGTTCTTTCCTTTCAGTTCCGGCAAAGTGAAAATACACCCTACCGTAGTCAGTTCCTCCCGAGAATAGCAACGTACGATACCCGCTTTACGGAACAGAGCCTCCACCGCCGAATCGGAACTGGCGATAGCTCCCGTATGCGAGGATGCCGCACGACTGCCGCTCTCACTGCTGCCAGATTTAATGGCCGCAATCTTGCATCCCTTCTTTATCAGCGAAGAAGCATGGAACAGCAATCTGTCAGGATCGCTTATACTTTCGATATAAAGCAGTTTTATCTTGGAGTCTTTTTCCGAATCGAAATGCTCGTCCATATATTGCAGCACATCTTCTACTCCGATCTGCTTGGCATTGCCCACAGACCATACGGAATTGAACTGCAGCCCTTTTGTAACCGCACTCTCCAGAATAAACACCGCAGTCGCTCCGGAGCTGGATATCAAATCGACGCCTTGCGGATGCAGATTGGGGATGGGCTGACTGAACACGCTATGATGCCACGTATTCATCAATCCGATACAATTGGGACCTATCAGCGAAGCGCCGTACCGATTCGCCGTTTCCAGAATACGGTCTTCCAAAAGCGCGCCCTCATGCGTTTCCCACCAAATCCGGCCGAAAGGATAATGAACGCACGTACCCGCTTCTCAGAAGCAAGCAACTCTACCGCATCGGGACAAAGAACGGCGGGAATAGCAAGGATAGCAAGGTCCGTATCGGGAATATCCTTTACATCGGCATAGGCCTGTACACCTTGCACTTCAGTCTCTTTCGGATTCACCGCCCGCAGTTCTCCGGTATAACCGCCATGAATCAAATTCTTCAAGATAGCCCCGCCGGGTTTATGTACATTGTTGGAAGCTCCCACCACCACAATACTGGCAGGATGCAGCAATTGGCTTGTTATCATAGTCTGTTCATATTAGTATAGTACGACAATCGTACAAATATACAATTTATATGCATAACGGCAAGAAGATAATCTTTTAATATTACTTCTTCTTTACTCTTTCAAAGACGGAAAGTTCCGGGCAAGAAGTATATATTCCTCTTTTTGTAGGTTTGAGAGAAAACCGTTATCTTTGCACATCTTAAAAGCGTTCATAACAAAAGAGATACATATATACAATGGAAAAGAAATTCAAGCGTACCACCGTGACATCGGCACTGCCCTATGCCAACGGCCCCGTTCATAT
>ERZ894244.1552-NODE-1552-length-11346-cov-6.077230_pt1 | contig 11346 bp, 7 predicted proteins | sample MGYA00380299_ERZ894244 | MGnify/ENA primary metagenome ERZ894244 (study PRJEB32331, sample SAMN06328444) | human gut metagenome | biome: human gut microbiome; feature: stool | host: Homo sapiens | collected 2014-06-26 ... | reverse complement strand
GAGCAACTGACTCTTAATCAGTGGGTCCAGGGTTCGAATCCCTGAGGGTGTACTTTTCTTTGAGTTATTTTTTTAAAACGAAAAAGGCGGTTGTCATTTTGGCAACCGCTTTTTTCGTTTAAAAGCGATAACCGATACCTATAAAGAAAGAATGCATCAAGGGGTGCCGTTCAGGATTCAGTTTCCTGCCCTCGATGACAATATTCCGGCTTCCGCCATATAAGTCGAAGTTGGAAAGAGTATATCCCATTGACAGGATGATGCTGTCGTCTATTTCGAGCGATACGGCACTTCGGAGATGGTAGTAAACAAAGGTCGCATCTTTGTTTTTGACATGTTCTGTTTTAAAGGCGGTCCATGCTCCTGGCTTTTGCGGGAAGTACTCGATATTGAATTCCCGGTTCGGGGGCAAAGGCATGGTTATTCCGGGAGAAATGGAAAAAGATAAGGCGTAATCTTTATCCTCGCCCAGCCATATAGAAGGTGAGGTGAATAGGACGGAAGGGCGCAGGGCAAAAAGATAACTTCCATTATCGTCGTCCACTGCACTCCAATACCATTGTTTGTCTTGCGATTCTCCGATGAAACCGCTCTCGTTTATCGGATTGCAGAATAAGAGTCCCATCGTCAGTCCGATATAACGGACGGGTTGGTAGGTTACGGAAGGTTCTATTTCCCAGCCGTCGTAAGTGTTGACGGCTCCCATTAATTCCACTTTCCAATATTTCACGGTTCCCTTTTCCTGTGCGTATATGGACGTTCCTATCGATGAGAAAATAAATATCAGGATGTACCCGAAAGTGTTATATCTGCTTGTTGTCATGCGGATTCCGTTATTTAAGTTTATGGCAGAGGAAGCGGAAAGCGTTACGGACGGGCCGCAATCTTTTCTGCAAATTTATTCCAGCCTCGGGCGGTTTTGTATGCTTCGACAGCCTGTGCCGGGACGAGGATACTTGTTACCGTTTTAGGGAATCCGTACCATTCGCCTTCGGGAGTAGCGGGTGGCGTGACGGCTTCTACAATGACCTCTTTAACTCCTGTATTGTCAAAAGCAGAAAAATTGATTCGGACAACACGGGACGGGATTGTCAGTTTGTTTACCTTTTGATTACCCGTTATCAGCCCTTGTCCCAAGACGCGGATACTCCGGGGTATTTCAAGCCGGGAGAGGTTGGGACATCCGACAAAACAATAGGCTTGAATCATGGCGTCGGGGTCGTTGTCCGAAACAGGACCATAGGTTGACACTTCCGTCAGATTGGGACAGTAATAGAAAGCGCGGTCTACAATGGTAGAGATACCGTTGGGGAGCTGTACATTGATGATGCCGCTTTCCCGGAACGCTTCCTGACCGATATATTTTACATTTTGAGGGATGACAACGGATTTCAGCTTACCTGTCTTCATCAGAGCCTGTACTTCTATGCTTTGGAGCGTAGACGGCAATAATACTTCTTCTACACCGGCGTATACGAAACTTCCGGAAGTCAAGCGGGTGATTTGCGTATGTGAGAGATCGGCGCGTTTCAACAGGTTGCAGTAATAGAAGATGTCTTGTCCGAGTTGTTTCAAAGTAGAGGGGAAGACTACTTCCTGTATGCTCGAATTGAAGAATGCTCTTTCGCCTATCGAAGTTAATCCTTCGTTCATTATTACTTTGGCGATTTGCCGGTTACCTTGGAATACCTGCGGCGCGATAGCCGTTACATTGGGGGGAAGCGTGATTTCACTGTAACCTTTAAGGACTTCTGTCAGCACTCCTTCCCGCACGCGAACGGGTGCAACTTGAATGATAAAGCTCACTTGCCGTTCTTCTATATTGACTGTTAACTCCAAATGCTCTGCGGGAGCTTCGGAAGAAAAACCGCTGATGTGTTCCGGACTGACAGTGACGGGGTATTCTTTCCCGTCACTGTATAATCCGGTTAGTTGAAGTCCGTTTAGATTCAGTTCTTCTCCTAAAGTATAGAAAGTTTTATGAGGCAATTGCGCGATTGATAACTTCTCGAGCGTAGCTTGTATCTCCGGTTGCTGTTCGGGTTTCTCTTCCGGTTGCCCTTCTGTCGTACCTTCCGGTTTCTCTTCCGGTTTTTCGTCATTGCTGGATGGGGCGGGGGCTTCAATGGGTTTCTCCAAAGGAATCTGTTCTTTCTCGCACGCTACTATAAAAAACATGATACACACTAAAAAAACAATCTTACTCTTCATATTTTTACACTTTTATTATCGTTATTTTCGGTTGCAAAAGTAGCGAATCCGTTTCTTCGGGGAGTTACGATATAAACGTGTAAATCTAACAGGCTGTTTTCTATATTCCTGTTTTACAGTAGATTAATCTCCGGAGGATTTGTCTTTTTCTAACATGCGTCTGACAGTTATCCGAAGAGGGACATGAACAGCTCCGTATGAGGTGTTCCGGAAGTTTTGATGCGTGACTTTAACCGGGATTTACGCGCATAGATGTTTGCCACGCTTTCTTTCATGAACAAGCTGATTACTTGCGGAGAAAAACCGGTAAAAATATAACAGAGCAGACGGATGTCGTTCTCTTTCATCGCAGGAAAATCCTGCCGAAGCTTCTGCATGGCATTGTCGTGGCAGGTATTGACCATCTGCTCCAATTCCTGAAACATTTCATTGTTCTCTGAGAAATCGGTAATGATTCGTCTCACTTCCTGAAACATGGCAGCCTGTTGTGACGGGGTGTTTTCCCGTTCGTAATAGGTCTTGCCGAGTTTATCGATGATGTCGAAACGGGAAGCTACCAGATTCTTCAAACGTTTTTCCGTGTCGTATCGCCCTTCCATTTGCCGGGTGAGAGCCTGGTATTCGGCACGGGCTTCTTCTGCCAGCAGCAGATAATGGTCGTTACGTTCACGTTGCAGGTGCAGGCGCTGGCGGACAATATAGAAAGCTACTCCCACAAGAAGGAATATCCCGCAGATAACGGCTATTTCCCAGAAAATGCGGTGCTTCATCCGGTACTCGGCGAAAGCGGAACGCTCCTGATAGTACTCTTTTTCGATTACACCGGCAGAAAACTGCATGATTGAGCGTGTCAGGGAATCCGTGAGATAGATATAACGGTGTATGTGATCGGTGGCCTGCCGGAAATTGCCGGACAAAGCCTCTATCCGGTAGGCGGTGTAATGTAATTCCGCCTTGTCCAGCACATCATTATCCTGAGCCGCCGCCAGTTTCAGATAATGGCGTGCGCTGTCTGTACGGTGCTTGAGCAATTGTACGTCAATCATGGTATGGTTGCCGAACAGTGTGTCTTTGCGTGCGGACCGTTCGATGCGTTGCAGCAGGTCTTGCGGAATCTGCTTTTTGTGCGACTTTACATAAAGGGAAGCGAGATTGCTGAGTGCTGTTTCGGCAAGCGCTTCACTATCTTGCTCGTCGGCAAGGTCGAGGGCAGCCGAGTACAGCCTCATGGCACGTTCCAGGTCTTTCTGGCGGTAGGACGCGGCGGCCATGTCAAGCGTGGCTTCCGTCTCTTCACGAAGGCTGTCGGATACTTGAAAATTCTCTCTGGCCTGCTTGAAGTAGTGGTAGGCGCGTACGTAGTTCATCTGCTCGTAGTATATGTCGCCGATGCGCTCGTAGAGCAGTCCTTTGCCGTAAGGGTCTTGCCGGCTTTTCAATTGCTCCTCAATCTGCAGGAAGATGCGCAAGGCTCCGGATTTATCGCCGGCGTTGACCAGCAGGCTGTCCGCGATGTCAAGGCCGGGAAGCGGCTTGCGTTCATGGCATCCGGCCAGCGGCAGGAGCATACATATAATCGGTATAATAAGGCGTTTCATGCCGTGAATGTAGTGATAAAAGATATTTTGTACAAGTGAAAGGCGGGAAATGAGAGGCTTTGCGTGAATTTCCTGCATTTATCTTTTTAGGCTTCGCGGAACTTCCTATCTTTGCACTTCTAAATGTAGATAAAACCGTAACACTTTGGAATGGCTATATAGTTTGTTTATCGAACACTCCGCTTTGCAGGCGGTGGTGGTGCTCTCACTGATTTCAGCTATCGGATTGGGGTTGGGGAAAGTACATATTTGCGGTATCTCCCTCGGCGTGACTTTTGTTTTCTTTGCCGGTATTCTCGCCGGGCATTTCGGGTTGTCCATCGACCCGCAGATGCTGAACTACGCGGAAAGTTTCGGACTGGTAATATTTGTGTACGCGTTGGGCTTACAGGTGGGGCCCGGTTTCTTCAGCTCTTTCCGCAAGGGCGGGGTGCAGCTGAACATGCTGGCTCTGGGAGTGGTGCTGATCGGTACGTTGATGGCCGTATTGGGCAGTTACGGACTGAACATATCGCTGCCGGACATGGTAGGCATCCTCTGTGGCGCCACGACCAACACACCGGCGCTGGGCGCGGCGCAACAGACCTTGAAGCAGATGGGGCTGGAGTCCAGCACTCCGGCTTTGGGCTGTGCGGTAGCCTATCCGCTGGGGGTGGTGGGAGTGATTCTTGCCGTACTGATAATACGCAAGGCATTGGCCTGTAAGGAAGATTTGGAACTGAAAGAGAAAGACGATGCGAACAAAACCTATATCGCGGCGTTTCAGGTACACAATCCGGCCATCTTCGATAAAAGCATCAAGGAGATAGGCGGTCTGAATTATCCGAAGTTCGTCATCTCCCGTTTGTGGCGGGACGGCAACGTAAGTATTCCTACTTCCGAGAAGATAATAAAGGAAGGAGACCGTTTGCTGGTGGTGACTTCGGAGAAGTATGCCCCGGCGTTGACCGTACTGTTCGGCGAGCAGGAACATACCGACTGGAATAAAGAGGATATCGACTGGAATGCCATAGACAGCCAGCTCATCTCGCAGCGTATCGTGGTGACACGTCCCGAGCTGAACGGAAAGAAGCTGGGTTCGCTTCACCTGCGCAATCATTACGGCATCAACATCAGCCGTGTGTACCGCAGCGGCGTACAGTTGCTTGCCACCGCGGAACTGACCTTGCAGTTGGGTGACCGCCTGACGGTAGTAGGTGAGGCCGCCGCCATCCAGAATGTGGAAAAAGTGCTGGGCAACGCCATCAAGAGCCTGAAGGAGCCGAATCTGGTTGCGGTATTTATCGGCATCATCCTGGGACTTGCTTTGGGGGCAATCCCCATTTCCCTGCCGGGCATCAGCGCTCCGGTGAAGCTGGGACTTGCCGGCGGACCGATTATCGTGGGTATTCTCATCGGTACTTTCGGACCGAGAATGCACATGATAACCTATACCACACGCAGCGCCAACCTGATGCTGCGTGCATTGGGACTGTCGCTATACCTCGCTTGCCTGGGACTGGACGCGGGAGCGCATTTCTTCGATACGGTATTCCGTCCGGAAGGCTTGCTGTGGATTGCGGCCGGATTTACGCTGACTGTCGTCCCGGTACTGATAGTGGGCGTGATTGCCTTTAAGTGGATGAAAGTGGATTTCGGCTCTATGGCAGGCATGCTGTGCGGAAGCATGGCGAACCCGATGGCGCTGAATTACGCCAACGACACCATCCCTGGCGATAACCCGTCGGTGGCTTATGCAACGGTATATCCGATGTGTATGTTCCTGCGGGTAATCATAGCGCAGGTGCTGTTGATGTTCTTGTTAAGTTGAGAATGGAGAATTGAGAATTGAAAAATGAGAAATAATGTGTGTCAGGAGTTAGAGGAGTTATCGCTCCTGATAGTATCGATAACCGAATATAAATCATAAATCTGAAATCATATCATGGGAACTATTACTCCGGAAAGTATAATCAGCGACTTACGCTATTTGCAATTGTTGTCGCGCAGTTTTCCTACCATCGCCGATGCCAGTACGGAAATCATCAATCTGGAAGCCATTCTGAATTTGCCTAAGGGAACAGAGCATTTCCTGACGGATATTCATGGAGAGTACGAGGCTTTTCAGCATGTATTGAAGAACGCTTCGGGCGCGGTAAAACGAAAAGTGAATGAGATTTTCGGCCATACGCTGCGCGAAAGCGAGAAGAAAGAAATCTGTACGCTGATTTATTATCCGGAAGAGAAATTGCAGTTGATAAAGGAACAGGAAACAGACCTGGACGACTGGTATCTCATCACCTTGAACCAACTGGTGAAAGTCTGCCAGAACGTATCTTCCAAATATACGCGCTCGAAGGTGCGCAAGGCGTTGCCGGCAGAGTTCTCCTACATCATTCAGGAGTTGCTGCACGAGTCCAGCGTAGAGCCCAACAAGCACGCGTATATCAACGTCATCATCAGCACGATTATCTCTACCAAGCGTGCGGACGACTTCATCATCGCCATGTGCAACCTTATCCAACGGCTTACAATCGATTCCCTGCACATCGTGGGGGATATCTACGACCGTGGTCCGGGCGCGCATATCATCATGGATACGCTTTGCGACTACCATAACTTCGACATCCAGTGGGGTAACCATGATATTCTGTGGATGGGCGCCGCATCGGGTAACGATGCCTGTATAGCAAACGTTATCCGCATGTCCATGCGCTATGCCAACCTGGCGACGCTGGAAGACGGATACGGCATCAATCTGCTGCCTCTGGCTACTTTCGCGATGGATACCTATGCGGACGACGCCTGCGCTATCTTTGCCCCGAAAATGAACTTCGCCGACGCCAATTACAATGAAAAGACATTGCGCCTGATTACGCAGATGCACAAGGCCATTACGATTATCCAGCTTAAACTGGAAGCGGAGATTATAGACCGCCGCCCGGAATTCGGCATGGCCAACCGGAAGTTGCTGCATAAGATAGACTTTGAACGGGGCGTATTTATCTACGAGGGTAAGGAATACGAACTGCGCGACGCCAACTTCCCGACCATCGATCCGGCTGACCCGTATCGCCTGACCGATGAGGAACGGGAACTGGTGGACAAGATTCATGCCTCGTTTATGAACAGCGAGAAGCTGAAGAAGCACATGCGCTGCCTGTTTACTTACGGCGGTATGTACCTGGTGTGCAACAGCAACCTGCTGTATCATGCGTCCGTGCCTTTGAATGAGGACGGAAGCTTCAAGCACGTACGCATCGGCAAGAAAGAGTACTGGGGGCATAAGCTGCTGCAAAAGACCGACCAGCTTATCCGTACCGCCTACTTTGACGAGGATGGTTCCAAAGAGAAGAACTTTGCGCTGGATTATATGTGGTATATGTGGTGCGGGCCGGACGCTCCGTCTTTCGACAAGGATAAGATGGCGACTTTCGAGCGTTACTTCATAGCCGACAAGGCGCTGCATAAAGAGAGCAAGGGATATTACTACACGCTTCGTAACCGTGCCGATATCTGCGATAATATCCTGGCCGAGTTCGGAGTGGAACCGGGGCCTCATTCACATATCATCAACGGACACGTGCCCGTGAAGATTATTAAAGGCGAGCGCCCCATAAAGGCGGACGGCAAACTGCTGGTGATTGATGGCGGTTTCTCCAAGGCCTATCAGCCCGAAACGGGTATCGCGGGCTATACGCTGGTATATCATTCGCACGGCATGCAGTTGGTGCAGCACGACCCGTTCCAAAGCCGTCAGAAAGCGATTGAAGAGGGACAGGACATCAAGTCCACGACATTCGTTATCGAGTTCAACTCACAGCGCATGATGGTGAAAGATACCGATAAGGGCAAGCAGCTCGTAACGCAAATCCAAGATTTGAAGAAGCTGCTGGTAGCCTACCGGACGGGATTCATTAAAGAAAAGGAGATTTTCTAAAACAATACCACGCCGCCTTCCACAATAACCCCTTTGTCGAAGGCGGCGTTTTTGTTGTAATGCCTGTCCCAGCCGTAACCGCCTGTCACGAACACTCCTGACTTTGCCGTCAGGCGATATTCGAGGTTGATGCGGGTTTGGAGAGAATACAGCCGGGCAGGGAAACCATAGTCTTTGTTCCTGAAGGTTTCTGCGTGTTGATAGCCCAAATCGCCGCTGATGAACAGTTGCTTGTAAACAGGCAGTTCCAGTCCGGCACGGTAGAAAAGCGCGCCGGAGAATTTGTCGCTGAAATCGAGGAAATGCGTACCGCCGCCAAGAATGGTATAAAACAGCTTGTTCTTGAAGCGGGCCGCGAGATTCAGTTTCGTGGCGTTACCGCCGAAAAGCATCATCTGCACTTTGGTATTCGGATTGGCATTGACCAGTCCCAACTGGAAGCCGTCCAGCTTTTCCTTATAATAGTTCACCAGACCTATCTGAAGTCCTTTAGCGCGAACCGCCACATTGAGGGGAGCAAGCTGCACGCCGGCAGACGTACCGCCTGTGATGTTTCCCAAACCGGAAATCTGGATTCCCCTCATATCGCCGCCTGCCACATTCAACAGGCCGGATGCGGTGACACCTGCAAAATTACCGCCCGAAATATTGGCAAGTCCCGCAAGTTGTACGCCGGCGGTCTTGTCACCTGTGATATTCAGCAGGCCGCCCGCAATCACTCCGCTGCTGTTATCGCCCGTGATATTGGCCAAGCCGGAAAAGACCGCTCCCTGCGCATGATTCCCGGTGATACCCACAAGCCCGGCAACGGACAGGCCGCTGAGATTATTGCCGTTGATATTGGTGATTCCGGCCATTTGTACGCCCCGCATACTTCCACCCACCATATTGGATATGCCGGAGAACTGCGCTCCGTTCATGTCTCTGCCCACAACGGCGCCCAATGCATTTACTCCCAAGCCGTTCAAACGGTTCATGGCCGAGAAGATACCGAGATTGAAGAAAGTGCTTCCGACCGTGTCCGTGCGTTGTGTGGAGAGATTCTTCCAAAGGGAGAGGTTGACGCCCGCTTTTCCTTTACGGACGGGTTGCCGCTTGCCTGTCTGGGCATAGCCTGTCCCTGCCAACAGCAAGGACAGGCAAATAAGTGAAAATATACGTTTCATGATTCTTTATAATGTTTCATCAGGCCAGGGCGCCGGCTGTCGGGTGGCGCGCAGTATCGGACGCTGTGCGTCCACTGACCGCAGATAGTTGCTTAATTTTCTGGATAGTTTCTTTACAAGTTTCGGGTTCCCGGCTGCTACGTCATGCTGTTCGCCGATGTCGGCCGGGATATTGAACAATTCGCGCTTGCCGCTGTCAAAGTAGTATACCAGCTTCCATGCTCCGGAGCGGATGGAGCAGGTGGCTCCTATACCCGGGCCGGAAGGACCCCAACTGTGCGGGTAGTGCCAGTATATGTCGCGAGCGGGCATTTTGCCTTTGCCGGTAAGCAAGGGCAGGAAGCTGATGCCGTCGCGTTCCTGTACCGTATTGTAATGCTTCACACCGGCTATTTCGAGAATGGTGGGGAAGAAATCCTCTATCATCAGATAATGGTCGCATTTGGTTTCTGCGGCTACCGTGCCGGGCCAGCGTACAATCATCGGTTCGCGCACCCCGCCTTCGTAGGCGGAACCTTTTCCGCTGTTGAGCGGGTAGTTCTGCACATGCAGTTGTCCGGCGCGGGTGTGTGCGGCCAACCCGCCGTTATCGGACATGAAAAGCAGGACGGTGTTATCGGTGAGATTATTCTTATCCAAATAGTCCATCAGGTCGCCGAGGCTTTTGTCCATACCCTCTATCAGTGTGGCATACGCCGCTTCTACCGGGGGAAGGCCTTTGTCCAGATACTTTTGGTAGAAACGCATATCGGGCTGGATAGGAGTGTGTATGGCGTAATGAGCCATGTATAGGAAGAAAGGCTTGTCTGTTTTCCGTGCATCGTCCAAGGCTTTTTCGGCTTCTATGGTGAGCGCTTCCGAGAGGAATATATCTTTTCCATGATACTTTTCCAATCCGGGTACGGCAGCCAGCGGGCTTTTCCCGTCAGGCTTGTTTCCGAAGTTCTGCATGCCGTAGTAGCTGGCGGGAGAACCTGCCGCATGACCGGCTATGTTCACGTCAAAGCCCATTTTCAGCGGATCGGCTCCGGGCGTGTCATTGGCCCCGAAGTGGGCTTTACCGCAATGGATGGTGTGGTAACCGTTGTCTTTGAGTACCTGTGCCAGCGAGGTAACTTGCGTGGTGCGTTCCACACCGGGCTCCTGGCAAATGCCGTTAACGTTCCATTCGGGATAAATCATAACGGAGTCCGGTTGCTCGTGGGTGGTATTCTTACGCAGCGTCCAGCTTGTCACCCGGTGTCGCGCGGCGTTCATACCCGTAAAAAGGCTGACGCGCGTAGGCGAGCTGATACTGCACGCGTAGGCTTGTGTAAACATCTTGCCCTGAGTTGCCAGACGCTCCATGTTGGGTGTATGGTACGTGTCGTTGTAGCGGGTGCGCTGTGTCCAGAAAGGCAGAGATGTGTCCTGCCATCCCATATCATCCACTAAAAATAAAATAATGTTCGGGCGTTGCTCCGCGGCGGGCATTGCCTCGCTTGACGGCATCGCCTGGACTGCTCCTGCCATTCCGGATAACGGAAGTAACGCGGCGGATAATAATAATTCGTTTTTCATCGGAGAAAGAAAGGGTTAGTGATTAGGGGTTAGGGATTAGTGATTAGTGATTAGTGATTAGTGATTAGGGATTAGGGATTAGGGGGGATTGAATGAATGGCGGTGAACAATCAGCGCAGGCCGCATAACCCGTTAATCACTAATCACTCACCGCTATCCACTATTTCGTCTTATCCTTTTGCTTCCTGATACAAGAAGCGTTTGATGGACTTCTTGGGTGTCTTTTCAAATTCTTCGGGATATATCTTCATCTTGGAAATCTGACTGTAAGCAGGCAATTCCGCGTTCAGCGCCACACGGTTCTCTTCCATGACGCGTTCTATGTCGTCGTTGTTGAGGCCGTGGGCAAAGGCATCGTCAAAGTCGGGATATACCAGTCCTACGAGCTTTTCGTTCTGTTGTACGATGATGCTTTCGGATACGTACGGCAGGTTGTTCAGCTTATCTTCTATTTCTTCGGGGTAGATGTTCTGTCCGCTTGGGCCGAGGAGCATATTCTTGCTGCGTCCTTTGATGGTGACATTGCCTTCGGCATCCATCAGGGCGAGGTCGCCGGTATGCAGCCAGCCCTCTTTGTCCACCACTTCGGCGGTAGCCTCTTCATTCTTGTAGTAGCCCAGCATGACGTTGGGACCGCGGCAGACAATCTCGCCGGGGACATTCTCCGGATCGGGAGAGAGAATCTTCACTTCCATGCGGGGAGCGGCCTTACCGCAGGAACCGGGCTTGAAGCGCGTCCAGTCTTCGTAGCAGATGATAGGGCCGCATTCCGTCATGCCGTAGCCTACGGTGTAGGGGAAATCTATCATGCGCAGGAACTGCTCCACTTCCTGGTTGAAAGCTGCGCCGCCGACGATGACCGCTGCGAAATTGCCCCCGAACGCCTGTATCA
>ERZ894244.1542-NODE-1542-length-11412-cov-6.160782_pt1 | contig 11412 bp, 8 predicted proteins | sample MGYA00380299_ERZ894244 | MGnify/ENA primary metagenome ERZ894244 (study PRJEB32331, sample SAMN06328444) | human gut metagenome | biome: human gut microbiome; feature: stool | host: Homo sapiens | collected 2014-06-26 ... | reverse complement strand
GCATAAGCCAGATTCGTATTATTCAGATAGATCTTCTCTACTTTCTCCAATAATTTCAAGCCCTGCGCTTTTTCTCGCAGTAAATTAACCAGACCTGCCTTCTCCAAATAACTCATGTAGTCGGGCAACACATTCCGGCTGATATCCAAATCTCTCGCCAACTTCGTATAATTTGGTTTGAAAGGGACACTTTGAGCTAATACATATAATAATTTCTTCAACTTTACGGCAGAAGCCACCGTCATATCCGCAAAAATCGGAATATCAGATTCCACCATTTGGTTAATCACGCTACGCAGACGCAAGAGATATTCCGTATCTTGAAAAAATGGATAATAACCTGTCGATAAATAATCATTAAATAATTTGAGTGGACGAGCTTCCTTATAAGGGAACTCAACCTTCCCAGCAAGAATCTCTTCCAACGAATACGATGGAAGCTGCCACCCCTGCGATATATTCAAATATTCCCGAAAAGAAAGTCCGGGTAATCTATACTCTACCTTCCTGCGACTTAAATCCGCACCACCTTTCTCCAGATCAAGAATAGACGAACCTGTATAGATAACTTGAAGACCAGGAATTTGATCGTATATATTCTTCACCTCCCTAGACCAATCCTTGTATTTATGAATCTCGTCAATATAAAGTTTTTTCCCACCCAGATTATAAAATTGATAAGCCATGTCGAATAACCGATACTTGGTAAAATAGAAATCATCTGCCGTAACATACAAAGACTCATCCTCACGATCATACAATTTGATATGCTGCAACAATAGGGTAGTCTTCCCAACACCACGAGCACCTAAAATCGCAACCAATCGGCTATCCCATGCGATCTGATCGTGAAGAAAACGCACGACTTCTGTCGAAGTATGCTCTAATTGAGTTCTAAAGGAACGAAATAAGGTCTCCATATCGATTCATGTTTAAAGGACAAATATACAAAATTGCACGATACGATGTGCAATTTTGTATAAAAATTGCACATCGTATCGTGCAAATACCTTTATATAAATTGCCCTAAGGCTATCTGCTTAAAAACGCTCTCGTCCCACTCACTATTAATTTACCACCCTATCCTTTCCTATAAATAATCAAAAACATCTACAACATCTACAACTTCGCATATAGACATCTGGTTATATGATATTTAACCCATGATTGCAGATAAAAAAACATCTACAATAATCCGGTCCTATCTACAATCACTTACGCTTTTTCACCACAAAACAGAACGATCTTCTTACACTCGCCGTATTTCATCACTTCAGCAGTCTTCTTGATACCTATAAAGCATTAACGTATAATAGTTTACAGTTTTTCTAAGCAAAAACAAAAGTTTTCCGCTTATGAAACTTTTGTTTTATAACTGTAAAACTTTTGTTTCCCTAGGAAGAAACCATTTGCTTCGCTACTCGAACTCGGACGATCCCGGGAAAGAATATATCAAGAATGATCGCTATTAATTACCGTAACATTCTGAATTTAGTTACTTTTGCGTAGAAATCTAATTGTAATTCTCAATATCATGAAAAAGATAGGACTAATGTTGGCCTTATTATGGGTGATTTGTGCGCTCTCGTGGGCTTCTTCTCCGAATGCCCGTATTAAGGGGCAGTTAATAGATGCCTCTACGAATCAAGTGATTAATTATGCGGATATCTTTCTGTTTGCGATGGGAAGTGAAAAACCTTTGCAACAGACTTTTCCGGACGATCAAGGACGTTTCTCGTTTACTAAGGTGGCTCCGGGTAATTATGTGGTCATGGTCCGTCTGATGGGATATGATGTGTTTACAAAGAATGATATCATCTTGGATGCCTCGTCTCCGGTGGATTTAGGTAAGTTGATGATGAGTCCCTTGGAGGTAGGTATCGCCGAAGTGGAGGTAGTGGCCGAGAAACGCCAATTGGTTTATAAGTTGGATAAGAAAGTGGTCGAGGCCTCTTCCAATATGATGGGAGGAGGCGGTTCCGCGGTGGATATATTAGAGAATACGCCTTCCATACGGGTAGACGCGGAAGGCGATGTTACTTTTCGTGGAAGCAGCGGCTTTTTGGTTTACATAGATGGTAAGCCGAGTGTCTTCTCGGGTACACAGGCTTTGGAGCAAGTCCCGGCCGGGCATATAGAGAATATAGAGATTATCACGACACCTTCCGCCAAGCATGATACGGAAGGCGACGTAGGTATCATTAATATTATCACGAAGAAGCATTCCCAGCGGGGATTGAGTGGGATGGTGAATCTCTCGGGAAGTACGTGGCTTTCCCGCCATGTCGATTTCTTGTTGGCACAGCAACATCAGCGTTCCCGTTGGTACATCGGTGGACAGTGGACAGACCGGTTGCGCAAGAGTGATTTCGACCAAGAGAAGATGACGGTGGTGGGCGATCAGACCACTACCTCGCATTCCGTCGGGCCTCGTACGGGAAACAGCTATCATTATACGATGAAAGGCGGTTGGAGCCTGAATCTTCCCAAGACAACCATCGCGTTGGATCTGGAGGGCGGCTATGGCGGAAATAAGCGTAAGGGAGAGATGAACTATAAGGAAACCCGTTCGGTAGCGGGCGGCTCTCCGGTGACGGAAGATTATCGAAGCATAGATGATTATGATAATGATGAGAATATAGGTTTGGGAAGTCTGGCGGTACAGCATAAGTTCAACGATAAGGGACACGAGCTTTCCGGTAGTGCCTATTACAAATATGGCGGTCATGCGTTGGAATATTTCTTTAATGACTTGATGTCTTTGGAAGGGCAACGCCAACAAGGGCACCGTGCTTATGAGGCCGAGCACCGGGAAACGATGCGTATCAATCTGGATTACGCCTTGCCTTTCGGGAAAGGAGGTAAGCTAGAGGCGGGTTACCAATATTATTCTTATTTGGAAGACGGCGATTACAATATGGAATGGTGGGACCCCAAGGGACAAACGTTCTTTTGGCGTGACGATATCTACAACACGTTTTATTTTCAAGAAGGGGTGAATTCAATTTATACGATTCTTTCCCATACGTGGAAGAATTTAGAGGCGCAAGCCGGCGTTCGGGGAGAGCATACGCATACGGTCTTGCGAAGTTCCGTGGAGGGAGCGGATCGTACGAAGAATCGTTTTGAGTTTTTCCCATCGGTGCATTTGGGCTATACGTTCCCGAATGAGCATCGCTTGTTGGCTTCCTATTCCCGTCGTACCACACGTCCGCAGCTTTTTTATATGGAGCCTTATATTACGTATCGTGACTTTTATACGGCCGAGATCGGTAATCCGGATATACGTCCGGAGTACATCAACTCCTTTGAATTGAACTACCGGAAGAGTTTCGGGGAAAATACGGTATCCGCTACCGCCTTTCATCGGTATCGAAAAGATAAGATCGAGCGGTTGCGCGTACCTTATTCAGCCGGTGTAACCTTAGACTCGATGTCAAACGTAGGACATGATTATTCAACAGGTATCGAGCTAAGTGTCAGCCTGCATCCGGTACGTTGGTGGAATACCACGGTCAACGGAAACGTTTATCATTATAAGGTGAAGAACGAACAGGCCGCCGGTGGAAATACGACCTCAAGCACCAATTACGATATCCTATGGAATAACCTGTTTAATCTGGGGAAATACACCCGTATCCAATTGGATGGTAGTTTTGTAGGCCCTTCCGTAACGACGCAGGGCCGTACGGACGCTTATTGGTACGCGAACGTAGCCGTCCGCCAGCAACTATGTAACCGAAAACTAACCGCCACCTTAGCTTTCCGGGATATTTTCCGTTCCGCCAAATATATCAGCGATATCCAAACGGCAGATTTACGTTCCCTGACACGTATCAAACCCAAATATCCACAAATCACGTTGACGTTGAGTTGGACATTTAATAGTTTCAAGGCCAAATCCACCCAAGCGAAAGAAGATCGCTCGGAGATGTTCGAGGGTATAAAGCATTAGTATTATATCTTCGCGGTTATTATGCTATTTAATTCGATTGAATATTTGATTTATTTGCCAATCGTATTTTTATTGTATTGGCTTGTCTTCGGAAAGCGACTACGACTACAGAATTTATTTGTAGTCGTAGTTAGTTATCTTTTTTACGGGTGGTGGGATTACCGGTTCTTGGCATTGATAGCCCTTACCTCTTTCTGTAGTTGGCTGAGTGGGATAGGAATAGAGGAAGTACGTGCGAGGGCCGGGAAGATACCTCGCTGGTTCGATAAAGGTATCGTGGTTGCGAATGTCATATTTAACTTACTGATACTCTCTTTCTTCAAGTATTACGACTTTTTTGTGGATAGTTTGGTAGATGCTTTCTCTTATATAGGGATTTCATTGCACATCTCTACGCTTTCTCTCTTATTACCGGTCGGGATTAGTTTTTATACATTCCAAGCCTTAAGTTATACGATTGACGTGTATAGAGGTAAATTGCCGGTGACAAGAGATATCGTTTCCTTTTTCGCGTTTGTTAGTTTTTTCCCACAGTTGGTGGCTGGCCCTATCGAACGGGCTACTAACCTGTTGATACAATTTGAGAGACCTCGCAGCTTCGAGTATAACGACGCTGTAGATGGGATACGACAAATGATGTGGGGGTTTTTCAAAAAAATCCTGATAGCCGATAATTGTGCCTTGGTCGTAGATGACATATTCGGGAACTATGGAAATTACCCGGCTAGTACTTTGCTATTGGGAGCCGTTTTGTTCTCATTCCAGATTTATGGAGATTTTTCCGGATATTCAGATATAGCTATAGGTACAGCCAAGTTGTTTGGGATACAGTTGAGGCAAAATTTCCGGTATCCCTATTTTTCTTTAGATATAGCCGAGTTTTGGAGACGTTGGCATATCTCGTTGAATACTTGGTTTGTAGATTATGTATATATTCCCTTAGGAGGTAGCCATAATGGTTTCTTTAGACATATTCGGAATATCTTGATCATATTTTTCTTGAGCGGTCTTTGGCATGGAGCGAACTGGACATTTGTGGCTTGGGGTGTTTACCATGGTTTGCTATGTATAGCATTGTTGATACTAAAGAAATATGTAAAGATAAGGTTGATACCATCAAACGTTGTGTCTATGTTGGTTACATTTGGCTTCGTGGTGATCGGATGGATTCTATTTAGGGCTGAGAATATATCAATGGCACTCGATTATATATATGATCTGTTCTCCTCTTCTTTATTCCGTGTGCCTAAGGTAAGTGGGGCCAATAATGTTTCTGCTTTATTATCGCTTATTTTCATTACTTGTATGTTAGTGATCGAGTGGATGAATCGGAAACAGCCGTTTGGATTTGATATTAGGAAAATACGAAGTATATATATACGATATACTTTATATGCGATCCTTTTATTTTGTATATATTTCTTCGGAAATAACGCTTCTAGCTTTATTTATTTTCAATTCTAGCAAGTATGAAACCAACGCATAAACAAATAAAGAGTATGATAAGATTCCTGTTGTTTCTGGGGATCTTGTTGTTTTTGTTCAATCAGATCACTCCCTATCTCTATCGATTATTGCCTAACGACTACGTACGAACACGACTTATATGGAGTACATTAAATAATCCGGAAGAGCGTCCGGATCTTGTTATTTTAGGTAATAGCCGCGGTATGAGTGGTGTGAACGGATACAAGTTAGAAGCAGAGTTGCGAGGAAATCCCTGTGTATATAATCTTACCTCTACTGGTCAGAGATTGAGTGAGAGTGCCTTGTATTATTCCTATTTACCATCTTCTGTGCAAGTAGTTGTACAGTGTGTGGATTTAGATCAATTACGTGGCCCGATCGAATTGGATGATCCCAACCGGGTAGCTCTACATATGTATGGATATAAAATGGATGGTTTTACCTGTGAATTACTTCCTGCTTTAGAAAAAACTTTAAGTGAACCGAATTTATACTATAATTATGTGGCTCGAAATTGTTTATTCTCCGGCTTGACTACTTATCTGCGTAATAAGTTGGATGATGATGTTATCCCCGGAATTATAACCTCTGATTTACGTTATCCAAACTCTACGATGTCTGATAGAAATGAATCTGTCTATAAACGGAAAGTAGAAGAACAGAATGAAGAAAATAAATTCGAGGCATATCAGATTACTCCTGAATGGAAAAGGTTGATAGAGCGTTCTTCCGTTTATTTTAGGGATAGGGGTATTATTTATTGTCTGGTTGTCATGCCGTATAACCCGGATATAACAGCTTTTACAGTAGCGGAGAAACAACGAGCTTTGCGAATGTTTACTCAAATGTTTGATTCTATCCTTATCGTCGACTGTATGGAGCTATTGGATACGTCGGATTTTTATGATGCTATCCATCCGAACCGGAAAGGAGCGGAGAAGATAACAGATCAGATCATCCGATCATTGCGTTCATCTGGTTTTTCTTTTTAGGATGATATAAACAAGGTTTCTCTATGTATTTCCAGGATAACATACCCAATCCGGTGCTAAGGATAGTGGTAAGAGCCAATGTCAATATAAAGCTATACCGATCAAGTCCGTAATGAATGAATATTTGGATGATCGGGAAATGAATCAAGAAAATACCATACGAGAAATTTCCCATCCGATTGAATACATGTAACCACTTGAATCCATAAGCTACCGTGATAATGATAGAGGCTAGAGCGATAGGCTCGAAAATACTCAGCAGCAGATACTCTCTACCCAATAAAAGAAATAGGCTGACAGGGAACAAATATCTCATATATTTTCGAAAAACAGGGAAATAGGCAAGTATGATAATACCGGAACAAAAGTACATCATTTGTCCGGGGAATTGTCTTTTCATGAATTCATAAATAGGGTTGTGTGTCATATCATCTAAATAATTACACGTTGTCGAGTAGATGAAAGATAAGATATAAATAAGAAGTAGGCATACCAATTTATTGTATCTTTTCAGTAACCAATAGATAATGGGTATAATGATATATAGCATGAATTCAACCTTGATAGTCCATAAAGACCCATTCATCGCTTGTAAAGGATTGGTATCGAATACGCCGGGTAAATCCGGCGATAAAAAGTTAAATGTAAGTAAATTACAGATAAGATAGGTGTATAAGCTAGAAGAGGTGAGGTATTCCCTGCAGGATAAAGAGGTAAGGAATAATCCGATTAAGGCACATAATAAAATAGTCAAGCTGTAGGCGGGCATAATACGTTGAATACGTTTACGGAAAAAAATCCGGGTATTAGGCGTACGTAAGAAGCTAAACATAACAAGAAATCCACTAATAATAAAGAAACCTTTCACTCGAAATCCTCCGCTAACAAACCAAAAAGGATCTGTCTCTGTCAGTGTGCTGAAATGGTTGAACATGACAGAATACGCAAGAAAGAAGCGAATAAAATCAAAATTATTCGCTTCTTTTACTTGATTTATTAATCTGGAGTTGAGTAAAACTTTCTCTGATTGATTCATTGTTCTATTTGACTACAATGATTTTTGTTACGACGCTCTCTGAGGCTTCCTCCGTGGAAGCTAGTACAAGATATACGCCTGTCGCTACACGTGATCCGTTTGCGTTCCGGCAATTCCAGATAGCTTGCCCCCCCAAGGATTTAGTTTGATAAATAATATTTCCGTTTAAATCCGTGATTTTTACATTCGAATTATCCATTAATCCTACAATCGTTACTTTATCCATATGTTCGGGACGTACCGGATTAGGATATGCGTAGATCTCCGAGTAATCAGATTTACCTTCCGAAGCTTCTCCTTGATAGGAATTTAGTCCTTTATCGGTACCGATAAAAACTTCACCGGTCTTATCGTTTATCTCTATATCGTATATGTTATCGGAAAGGAGCGGGCTATTGGTCGTATTAAATTGATAAACGATTGTCTCATTATCATTATCTAGAACATAGACGCCATTTCCTTTGGTTCCAATCCATTTTCGATTACCTGCGTCTACTTTTAGGGTCGTGACGACAACGTTATCTAAGAAATAAGCGAGATTGCCAGTTTCCTCATTGGTATATTTTACCCTTGTACAACGTGTAGCGGCTTTATCCTCAGCGGAAGAGATCCTAGGTTTAGTGAAATATACGGCTCCCCGATTCGTACCAACCCAGATATATCCATCCTTATCCTCGGCTACGCATGTATAATTACTAGGAGTCAATTCTTTTCCGTCGGTATCAATAAGTGTAGTAAACTCATACGAGGAAACTTCGTCTAAAGACTCGCTATTCGGTATCATTACAAGTTTAGGGGTGTTACGAGGCACATAAATCCATTTGTCGTTAGTGGAGGTTATAAGTATATCGTTTATTGTATAAACTCCTCTAAGTTGTTCGATATCCAAACGATGCCATGCTCCTGCTTTGTCAAGAACAAGTACCGCATGGTTAACCTCTGAGCTTGTCATCCACAAATTTCCATTTTTATCAAAGGCCAGTCCATCTATATAACAATAACCGGACCCATAGCCTCCTGCGGTTTCTTTAAAGGCATTCTTTTCATTGTATGACTGGACGGGAGTTCCATTCTTATATTGGATAACGCCATCACCCATGGAAGAGGCGTATACGATTTCATCATTAGAATCATCGGTCGTTACGGCTATACTTGTATAGTCTCGTGGATTTCTTGGTAAATTGAGTTTCTTTTGGGCTTCTTTAGGATCGATAAAAGACCATTTATCATAATCGTATGTAAGAATATAACCTCCTTTGTCGAAGCGCTTACCATTTAGGAGGTCTTTACCTCCTATGATCATATATACTTTATCATTTTTACAAACAATATCGAATGCGCTATTGCTGTAAGGTCCGTCTAAAATGATAGGTTCATTAAGAGCCTCAAAACTATTTGAGCCTTTCCGTTGGATAGAACGTAGCCCTTTGCTTCCTTCCGCTATCCAATATTTGTCTGCTTGATAGGTACTGATATCATTGATACTTAAGTTTATTTGGTCAAACTTTTGCGTATCGGATACGATGAAAACCCTTGAGTTATCTATACATGCTAATTTTTCGCCTATTACTTTCATGTATTTTAGGGTTGAGCTATTTATTATTCGGGAAAGCTCTCCATTGTTTTCATAGAAGATACCTTGCTGACTGACCAAGTAGAACAAGGTATTCTTGAATGAAGCGATAGCTGAGATCGTATGACTATCGGAAAGGTTTGATAATCCATAGGGCTTCCAGTTTGCCTTATCCAGTAGGTTCTCTTTTAATGAGGCGTATATAATCCCCGAAGATACTTCTGCCTTATTGGTTGTAGAGGCATATATATTGCCATTCTGTATGGCACACGATGTTATATTTAAGGAAAGCTTGTAGGTATCCTTTATTTCCTTTTTGGCCATATTGATCACGACGATACCGAATGCTGTCGATAAATAGGCATATTCATCATGTACCAATACTGAATTGATTTGTTTGTCTCTTATGGACGTACTGGTCGACAGATAAGGTAGATTTGTCGCCACTCCTCCCTCAAGTATATCTATATTTGAATTATCATAGATAATAAGGAGTGATTTTGTTTGTTTATTATAGCGGATCAAAGAAATCGTATTATCATTTAATCCGTTTCCTTTATAATATTGCTTAATACTATTATCTTCTTTTCCATACGTATAAAGAGATCCTTCCGCTACCACAAATACTTGGTCGTTCGATTCCTCTACGCTGTTTGTGTTATTGTAAGAAAGATACGTTTTCCATCCGGTTGTATTAAAATTCGCGGCTAATACAGTGAATGAAAAGAATGAAAATAGAATGATAGTAAGTATATGTCTCATATTAACAATTGTAATCAGATAAAAATAATGTTAATTTCATGACGGCTTTCGCACGATGGCTGATCTGGTTTTTTGTATCGTTACCCATCTCGGCGAAAGTTTGTGTATAGGTATCAGGCATGAATATAGGATCGTATCCAAATCCGCTATCTCCGCGTTTTTCGGTAGTGATAGAGCCATTTACGATACCGTCGAAGGTATATTCTTTTCCGTCAAGGATTAGAGCTATGACCGTGCGGAAACGTGCTTTTCTGTTTTCTTTATGATTCATTTCGGACAACAGCTTGTTCATATTAGCTTCCGAGTCGTGCTCTGTTCCTGCGTAACGAGCCGAATAGACTCCCGGAGCATTATTTAATACCTCGACTTCTAATCCCGTGTCGTCAGCGAAACAATCATATCCGAATTTCTCTTTGATATAGCGGGCTTTTAGCAAAGCATTTCCCTCTAAGGTATCTGCCGTCTCGGGGATATCGTCATGGCAATCGATATCGGATAAACTTATGATTTCCGCGTATCCGGCGGTTATCTTGCGGACCTCGTCCAGTTTGTGTTGATTATTTGTCGCGAATACAAGTTTCATATTTCGTAATCTATTAAATAAGAAAGCATTTCTATACGGTAGATATATAACGTATGGAAATGCTTTAAATTGTTTGTATATTCTTTTTTAAGTCTTTATCTGATCGAACCCCTCACCATATACCCCTCGGACAATGCTTTGGGAGATGAACGCTTGGTGGTCTATCCGTTTCACGATCCGGAAGATGGAGACGGATTCGGATTTCTTGGCGAGTAGTACGACTACCTTGACGGGTTTGCGGGAATAACCGCCCTCGCCGTCCAGTATCGTGCAGCCACGGCCTAAGTCATGGATGATGCGATCCGCTATCTCGTCGTACTTCTGGGAGAAGATGAGGAATTGTACGGATTGGCGGTTACCGTTCAATACCATGTCGAGAACGTAATTGCTTATGACCATCTCCACGAAACCGAAAACGATCTTGTCCACGTTATGGAACAGGAAGAAAGAGGAACTGATGATGAAGAAATCGCAAAACAGAAGGATACGTCCGATCGATATATTCTTATATTTATTGATTACCGCACCGATAATATCCGTACCTCCGGTACTACCGTTGGCCGAGAATACCAGTCCTAGTCCGGCACCACACATAAACGCTCCGATTATGATAGCCATAAACGACTGGTCGTGCAGTATAGGTTGTCCTTTCAGCAGCCACTCGAAGAGAGAGAGAGAAGCCGAGAGTGAGAAAACTCCGAAAATAGTTTTTATCAAGAATTTTAGACCAAGGATCTTTAAGGCTACCACCAACAAGGCTACGTTGATGACAAAATAAGATACGGATACCGGGATCAATCCATTGGAGGCAAAGAAGATCAACGCACAGATACCACTTACCCCACCTGTCACGATTTCGTTGGAAAGGATAAAGGCGTTGAATCCGAATCCGTATAATAGAGTTCCGAACAGGATCATTAGATAATCCTGTACGGAAAAATAGATTTTTGTGAGTTTTAAGTTCATCCCACTACGATATTAACGATTTTGCCGGGAACGACAATTACCTTCTTAACGGTCTTGCCTTCCATCCACTTCGCTGAG